>Ga0265297_10004546_pt1 | contig 22485 bp, 16 predicted proteins | sample Munlanlwell13791_FD_192502 | JGI IMG/M metagenome (GOLD analysis project Ga0265297, IMG submission 192502) | Leachate microbial communities from a municipal landfill in Southern Ontario, Canada - Leachate well 137-91 | ecosystem: Engineered > Solid waste > Landfill > Unclassified | place... | reverse complement strand
AATACTACCGGCCGAATCTCCTGACGAATCCGTCGTTCGACTCCCCGCTTGACCCGGCAAATGCTCGCGGCTGGATCAAGCTCGCACCCGAAGGTGACAAGAGTATCCGCATCGCACAAGAAGCCGGGAACCGCTTCGCCGTGGTCAATACCGCCAATCTCCAGAAGCCTGACCGAAACCCCTATTTGGAGAACGTCCTCGATCAGGTCGTTCTGTTCACGGCCGCAGGCAAACAGGTTTCCCTGACAGGAAGGGTGTACAAAGAGACCGAGGCAGGTATGGCCCTTGTCAGCGTGAAAGCTCACGGGGTCAATGAGCGGTCGAAATTCGGCTCATATCGCTACGACGGCCCTCCCGGAAAGTGGGTGGATTTCGCCGTGACCGCCTTCGCGCCGGTCGCCCTTGAGCAGCAGGAAGTGGTTCTTGGCTTCTTTGGCGAGGGGGCTGCGCGATTCGACGACCTCGACCTGGTCTACGGTGAACCGCGTGGCGGCGAGCTAACTGCCCTCGCCTTCCACTACGCGGCCATCTTCATTGCACTTGCGGTGGCGCTGATGGCCCTCGAACTGTTGATGAAGTTCACGGCCCGGAAAAGCTGATCTCAGGCTGGAGTATCCGCAGGAAGCGCCGACTTGTGCGAGGGAAATACCATCCTGAACGTAACGCCCTTGCCGGGCTTGTTTTCGGCAAACACCACTCCGCCGTTTTTCTGCACGAGATTCTTCACAATCGCAAGCCCCATACCCCGCGGTCCGTCGGGCTCGGGCTTAGTAGTGACATAGGGCTCGAACAATTGCTCCATAACACTCGCCGGAATTCCGCCAGCCGTGTCGGAAACAAAGATCTCCACTGCGCTTTCCCAGTCCAGCGGGTGGACGGGCAAGGCACAGACATCTGCGCGCGACAGCTTCTTGCAGCCTATAGTGATCACATTGCCAGCCGGCTTGGCCTCGGCGGAATTCGCTACCAGTTTGTTCAGGACCTGCTCGATTTGGTCCGGATCGGCGAAGATTTCACCTGCATCGGGGTCACATTCGAAAAGCAGCTCGGAATCCACGGCTAAGAGGCTCTGCAGGCTTTGCTTGCTGCGAGCAAGGAAGCCGCCATATGCAACAGGCTTGCCAGCGGTCGGCAGTTCCTTGCCAAGGGAATGGAGATCCCTGACCAAACGCCCAATCCGCTCAAAGGCCTTATCGAACTCACTGAATGCTCCATCGGGAGCATTGCTGCCCCACTTGAGCCTCTCGATCAGCCCCTGCAACACAAAGATGTGGTTGTTCAGTTCGTGCGCGGTTTGCCGAGCCATCCTTGCCGCCATATCGAACTTGCGCCGATCGACAACTGCGCTCGCGAGCCGCATTTCCTTTGTGACGTCGCGATATGTGATCATAAAACGCGTGGCTTTGCCCTGCTCGACAAGGAACGGGAAAACACTCACTTCGTGAGATGGTTGACCATGTTCATCAGCCCCGCATCTGGCATTCCCTCGCCACGGCTGTCGGGCCTCAATCGCAGCGCGCATTTCATCGAGTCGGTCGGTACCGCAACGCTTGCGCTGCAGTTCAAGGGCATTCATTCCAACGCTGTTCCACTCGCCCAACTCCATCAGGCGGGCATAGGATGGATTGCTGTAGATTATTTGCATCTCGCTGTCCACGACGCACACTGCATCAGCGGACCGGGAGACCGCACCCATCAGCATTGCCTGTGCTTCCTCGTACTTCCGTCGCTCGGAAATATCGTAGACAAGGGCCAGCAGCCTCGGCTTATCGGAACTCAGCATCCGCGTCAGCCTTACTTCGCACGGCATATCGGTGCCATCCGCGTGCCTGTGTGTCCACTCAAAGACGCAGTAACCTGTCGCAAGCGCGTTCTGAATTCTTTCTGTCGCACCTTCTCTGGAACTGCTTCCGTCCGGCTGTCTCAGCGGGGAGAAATCCAGTGGTGTCTTCCCGATGACATCGCTTCGGTCGGCAACGCCATACACCTCTGTTGCCGCCTGGTTGCAGTCCACAAATACTCCGTCTTCCAGGATCAACACGCCAACATGCAACGAGGTCAGGAGCGAGCGCAGATTGCCCGTGCTCTCCTCAAGCCTGAGGCGCATCGCTGAAATCTCGTTCAGGTTCTCAACAATCCCTATTACACCGGTGACGCTTCCATTGGCGCCCCTTATCCCAACCGCCGTGGCAGCGATACTCGATCCCTTCCCGGAGAAAGTGGTGCGGAAGTCACCCGTGAATCCTGCCGTTTCACCTTTCAAGGCACGCGCGATGATATCGGCGATTCTCTGATCAGGATGTTTCAAGAGTGACATCCCGACAAGCTTTTCCTGCGTTGATCCCGACAGTTCGCACAGTGTGCGGTTGCATGAGACAATGCGGCCTTCAGGATCGGTATGGAATATTCCGACCGTGGCGTTGTCGAAAATGAGCTTGTAGTTTTCCTGCGTCTTCTCGTATTCATCCCGCACTCGCAGGAGTGTCTCATCCTTTAGAGCCAGGAGCTTTCGTCCATGCAGGAACAAGCCCGCTATGAGCAGAAACACGATGAAAATGTACGTGAGCCACGCCACCCCGATAAGCCTGACATCCACGGTGGAAAGCTCCGCTTCCTTGCCGACATCCGTGCCAACTGCCACCGTCCACATGTCATCGTCAAGCGCACGAACGGGCTCGAAAGAAACGAACAATGACCTTTCCTTTTCCCCCATGCCAACGGTAATCGCCTGCGCTCCTTCGCCGATGTGTATCGCTTTCCCGGCGATCGCCGAGACAACCGCGGGATCTTCCGGCGTATTGCCGGTGGTGGCAGAGAAAACAACCTGGCCCGTGCGATCGACAAGGATGAGGCAAGACAGTGGTTCGTGCATCTGCTTGAGCAGACGCTCTTTGCAGACCACGTCGAGGTTCAGGAGCAAAGCTACAGAGCCGTCAAAGCGCCCATCTATGAATACGGGGACATGCAGCGCCACACAATCGTATCCCTGTACCGACCTGAACAGCCCGCTGATAACCGGCCTTCTGATGGCATACAGCCTCTTTATGTGCGCCTGGTACGATAAATCCGTCCCGGCAAGCCGCTCGTCCGGAAACGTATAGACAATCTCCATTCTTGCATTGACACGCGTCACCGATTCTGCTGCGGGCTTCTTGTTTTCCAGCAGGTTCCGATAGATTTCCTTCGACTCCGTTGATAGAGTTCCATCCGGCTGAAGGGCCGATGTGCTCCCCCTGGCAAGAAACTGGACATCATCGAGAAACTCCTCGAACTGGCTCTTGATGATACTTGAGCACACCGCCGCCGAGGTGGACGTGTCACGGTGCATTTCGCTGGTGAGTTGCTCTCTCTGGCTCTTGAGGTATATGGTGATTGAGAATATCAGCCCCACTCCCAGAAGAACCAGGGAGACAACGATCAGGATGCTGATATATCGCAGATCTGTCCTCACAAATGCCGACCCTTCTTCGACCCGATACCGAAAAGGCAATATACTCGGCAATTCGTTGATTCGCGGTAGTTTATCACACAGAGAGTGTTTTCGCAACCTCATGAGTGGCACCGAAATGAGCATCGCAAAATCTGAGTCCGGCGCTTTGGTTCTTCCCCCGGAACCCCCCATTGTGGAGTATCGGAGCGCTTTTCTCGCCAATCCCCGCGGGCTCCTCAACAGAGTGCCGGGGGTGTTCATCTGCGACAAGCACCTCTTCATTACCTCCAATCAGGCCCTGCAGAGAATCAAGGTCCAGGCTGGCCGAAAGCTGCTGAAGCAATTCTGCAGGCTCGGCCACGGGGGTACTCTCGACCCGTACGCCACAGGAGTTCTCGCGGTCCTTGCCGGAAGGGCGCGCCGCCTGTTTCAGGAATTTGGCGCGTTCGACAAGGAGTACATCGCCACCGTTCGCCTGGGCTGGATTTCCGACACCTACGACCGTGAATCTCCCGCCACCATGACCGGCGCTGCCATCCCCACTGAAGGCCTTCTTCGCGAGTCCTTGAACAGCTTCCTCGGCACAATAAGGCAGTATCCCCCCGTTCATTCGGCCGTGAAAGTCGACGGCGTCCCGATATACAAGAAAGCGCGACTTGGAATAGAAGTCCCCGTTATCCCCCGCTCCGTTGAGGTAACCGGCGTCGAACTGCTCTCGCTCTCCGAAGACCTCGCCGAGATTCGCATTTCCTGCGGGACAGGCTTCTACGTCAGGAGTTTCGCGCGCGACCTCGGTGAACGGATCGGATGCGGCGCAACGCTCTGGGCGCTTCGCCGAACGCGGGTCGGCCCTTTCACTATCGCAGACAGTCTGCCCGAGGAGGTAATCTCCGAGAGGATCAGAAGCTATGTCGTCGATGCACATGGTGATGCGGACTATTGCTGAAACCGCCGCGACCCTTGCGCAGTGCGGATTCGCCGAGGGCGGCGCGGGAAACATCTCCTTCCGGCTCCCCGGCACCGGACATACTTCCGGAAGGCGTATCATCGAGTTCCCGGCTGCCTATCCTGCCCTTGGCGGCAGGACACTGCTGGTCACCGCAACGGGTTCGCGGATGAGGCAGATCGCCCGACATCCTTCACGCTGGCTGATTCCCGTGACATTTGCTTCTGACGGTCGCTGCGCCACAATGCCCGAGTCACGGCTCCAACCCACCGGCGAATTGCTGATGCACGCGGCCATCCACGAAGCTCTGATCGCTGCGGGGATGAATGATCGCGCTGTCCTTCATGCCCATCCGCCTCTTTGTCCCCTTCTGCATTCGATCTTCCCGGCCGAGAGCCTCCCCGCCCTGCTCCGCCGGGCTCATACCGAATGCCCGATGGTTCTTCCGCGCGGGGTCGCCGTGCTGCCCCTTCTGGCGCCCGGAAGCCCCGAACTCGCCTCCGCTGTCGCGACCGCGCTGACCTCTCACGACACTGCGATTATGGCCGATCACGGCGTGGTCACAACGGCGCGCAGCCTTTCTCAGGCGCTTGACAAGATGGAAGTCGCCGAGAAGGCTGCTCTATGTCTGCTGGTGAAAAGGGTTTGCGGCGCCAAAAACGACTGCTCGCCCTGGCCGGACAAGCTTGAGGCCCTTTATCTGCGATTGCGGGCGCCTCACAAATGATCCCCCTTGCGACTATTCTACAAGGGGCGATTTTACTTGCTTTAGGCTCTCGCAACGTATAATTGAAACTATGTTCTCCGCCTTTACCGATTCAGTGCTGGACTTGGAGAGAGCCGTCATCCTTCTCGGCCAGATGGCAGAGAAAGACGTTGTCAACGTTATGATGGCCACCATCGAAGGCAGCGATGAACTGGCCGACGAGATCATCCATTTCGACGATGAAATAGACCGTCTCGACGAGGGCATCACCTGGATGGTGCAGGAGATTTTCAGCACCTTCAATCCCCAGAGCGGCGACCTTCGCTTCCTGCTTGCTGTTCCCCGCGTCTCCTCTCACCTCGAACTCATAGGCGACCTTTGCGTAGAGGTGGCTCGCCATATGAAGGAGATGGAAGGGAATCGTACGGCGGTGCTCGACCGGCTGAACCTGATACCACTGTTCGAATCGGTCATCGGCATGACATCAGGCGCGGTGAACGCGCTTATCGATCGCTCCGCCAAGAGGGCTTGGCGCGCGATGGCCATTCTCGACGCCTCCAAGCGGACATTCAGGGCGAATCTCGATATCCTCAGCACCCTCAGTGACAAGGATGTGACCCCGTACAACCGCGTGCGGCTGACCCTTATCTGCAACGCTCTGTATGTCATGGCCTGCAACGCCGGCGATATAGCCGCCAACGTGGTTTACATCACGCATGGTGTTGATGTGCGCTACCAGCGCGCAAAGGCTATGGAAGAGCTTTCCGGCAAGAAGCCGGATGATCCCAAGAGTCTTCCGGGCTAAAGATGTTTGGCTATTTCCCTGCCCGTCAGGGTCCCCTGCGCAGCGATATCTTCCGGTCTCCCCGCTGAAATAAGCAACCCGCCATCCCGACCGCCAGCCGGGCCCAGTTCAATTACATAATCGCACCGGGCGATGAACTCGGCATCGTGCTCGACCACAACGACAGTATTCCCGTGTTCCACCAGCTTTACCAGCACAACCAGCAGCCTCTCAACATCCTCGAAGTGCAGCCCGATTGTAGGCTCGTCGAGGATATACAGCCCCCCGCCGCCCTTGTTCTTGATCAGTCCCGCCGCAAGCTTCACGCGCTGGGCTTCGCCGCCGGAGAACGTAGTGGCCGATTGCCCCACCTTCAGGTATCCCAGGCCGATCTCCTTCAGCAGCCGCAGGGGCTTGCGTATCGCGCTGATATTCATGAAAAAGCGCTCGGCCTCCTCGACCTCCATATTCATTATCTGCGCGAAGTTCATTCCCTTGAATCGAACCTCCAGCACTTCGCGGTTGAAGCCCGATCCTTCGCAGTCTTCGCACATCGCATAGACGTCCGGCAGGAACTGCATTTCCAGCTTGCGCAGCCCCGTGCCCGAACAGCTTTCGCATCTGCCGCCCCTGACGTTCGGAGAGAACTTCGAGGCGCCCCAGCCGCGCATCTTCGCTTCAGGTGAAGCGCTGAAAACCTGGCGGATATGCTGGGCGATCCCAAGGTATGTCGTGACGTTCGTACGGTAGCTCCGGCGCAATGGAGTCGAGTCAACCATACTGCAACTCGTGATGCCCGGGGGGAGAATCAGCGAGTCCAGGCAACCGGGAATGTCCGCGTCGCCCAACCGGGCCTCGGCGGCCCTAAGCAGTACATCCACCGCAAGCGTTGATTTCCCCGCACCGGAAGGTCCGGCTATGCACGTCAACCGCCCGGCTGGAATGTCAACGTCCACTCCCCTCAGGTTATGCTCGCGAGCCCCACGAATCTCGATGCTCCCCAGCACGCCTCCGTACTGCGCGGCGGCGCGTTCTATGCGCTTCTTCCCTGACAGGTACGCGCCGGTCTTGGACGTGGCAGCCAGCAGGCACTGGTCAATCGTGCCCGCGAAAGTCACTTCGCCCCCGTGCGAGCCTGCGCCGGGCCCAAGCTCCAGGATAAAGTCCGCGCTGCGGATTACCTCTGCGTCATGTTCGACCGCAATGACGGTATTGCCCCGGTCGAGGAATCCGGATAGCGCCGCAAGCAGCTTTCGCGTATCGGAGGCATGGAGTCCGATGGTGGGTTCGTCAAGTACATAGACCACCCCGGAAAGCCTGCTGCCAATCTGCGTTGCAAGGCGCAATCTTTGCAGTTCCCCGCCGGATAGCGTATCCGCCCGCCTGTCGAGGGTCAAGTATCCGAGCCCCACCCCCTCGATGTACTCCAACCGCCCGGAAATCTCACGCAGAACGGGAAGCAATGCTTCGCGCCGCACGTTCAAGCAGGCGAAAAATGCCACGCAATCCCGGCATTCCAGGGCGCAGATCTCGGCAATGTTCTTTCCTGATAGCTTGACGGTCAGCGCTTCCGAACGCAAGCCGCTCCCCTTGCAGGAGGCGCACACATCGGTGTCATGGGCCTTGGGGCGAACTCCGCGCTCGCGCAGAAAAGCCACTACTCCCTCGAACGGCGAGGCCAGCCCTGCTCCGGCCTCCACGCCGAATAACAGTGCATTCAGCGCCTCGCTCGGATAGATCCCCAGCGGGGTTTCGGGTTCGATATGGAACATCTTCAGGAACTTCCTGAGTACTGCCAGATACCTGGGCCGCAGCTTGCCGTCAGGCCCGTTCAGCGGCCCGAGTGCGCCGTCAAATGCGCTGAGCTCGGGCGCCGTCACTATTCCACCGGCCAGCGAATCGCCCGCAATGCCCAGTCCATCGCAGTCCGGGCACATCCCGGTCATCGAATTGGATGAGAACAGCCGGGGAGTGATTTCGGGTAAAGCGATCTGGCAGCGCGGGCAGGCCGCCCGTTCGCCAAGGTATTCCAGTTCGCTACCTGCACCCTCTCTTGTGATATCCAGCATTATCACGCCGCTGCCAAGACGCAGCGCCGTCTCGACCGAATCGGCAACCCGCTCGCGAATGCCGCTTCGCACGACTATGCGGTCGATGACTCCTTCGATGCTGTGCGCCTTAGTGCCATCGAGCGAAAGCGATTCTCCAGCTTCCAGATACTTGCCGTCTATGCGCATTCTGACGAAACCTTCGCGCGTGTAGGCCCGGATCACTTCCTCGTGCGTTCCCTGCCTGTCGCGCACAAGAGGGGCCATCAGGATGACCTTTGCCTTCTCCGGCAGGCTCGTGATGTAGTCGACGATGGCTGACCTGCTCATCGCGCGCAGTTCACGGCCGCACTTGGGGCAGTATGGAGTCCCTTCGTAGGCAAAAAGCAGGCGAAGGTATGCTGCGACCTCGCTGACGGTTGCCACGGTTGCCCGCGGGGAAGGCCGCGTGATCCTCTGCGATATGGCTACTGCTGGAGCCAATCCTTCGATGGTGTCAACATCCGGCCTGGGCAACTGCTCCATGAAACTACGGGCCTGAATGGATAGGCTGTCCATGTAGCGCCGGTAGCCTTCCGCGTAAATGGTGTCGAAGGCCAGCGACGATTTCCCTGAGCCGGACACGCCGGTAATTACCGACATGCGGCCCGTTGGAAGCTCTACGGTGATGTTCTTGAGATTGTTTTGTCGGGCGCCCCTGACAACCAGCATGGCGTCAGCGTATCGTGTATCCCGACCAGATATCGATGGGGCAATAGTCGTCCGTCAGGATCACGTCCCGGTCCGGGTCGATGAGCGGCTTAAAGACAAGGCTGGCATTCCCTGAGGTGTACGTCCGGTCCAACGCCTCGTACTCGGCCGCGGTGCCCGCGCCATTGCAGAAAGACTGCACATTCCCGCGAATGAAACTGGGAAAAAAGCGATTGGCCGCAAGCATGTCCACGGAAGCCTTCAGGCTCTTTCCCGTCAGGTTTCCCTTCCGCGTGGCGATAAGGATGATGTTGCCCGGTGAATCTCCGTCCTTGTTCAAGGTCGCCTCGATTCCGGGATACCCGCTCATCGGGACAATGACCGGCGACGGACAGAGTGAGTCGATAGTCCGGTACAACGACCTGAACACAAGGCCCTTGTCGCCCCAGAAGGATGAGATGATGTTCATCGCCAGGACGCCGTCGTCCTTCAGGCAGGCTGTGAGGTCCGTGAAGAACTCGATGGTCGTCAGGTGATGGGGAATTCTGCCGCCCAGGTACGCATCCATGATGATCAGGTCATACTTCTTTTCGCAGTCCTTGACGTACAGTCGTCCGTCAGCCTCGATCAGGCGTATGTTGTTTCTGATGAGGTTGGCCCAATCCTTTGTGCTCTCGTCGGCAAGATACTTGGGCTTCGAGAAGTAGTCTATCGCGTAGTCCATAAAGTACTCCTTCGAGTACTTCATGACCCCGGGGTCAATTTCCACCGAGTCAAAGGTCGTCCAGGGGTAAGCGCACACGAACTCGATCGGCAGCACCGCGCCGCCGCCGCCGATAAGCAGCACATCCTTGATGTCCCTGTTGGCGCCGAACACAGCGTGTATCGCCGAGGTGTAGCTGAAGGAAGACCTGTTGGGCTCGTCGAGGTAGAATCCGCTCTCACGCCGGTTGTTGAACTGCAGCAGCCGCTGGCCCTGCGAAGTGTAGTCGATAACGTACAGAGTGTTGTACTCCGAATCCTCGGTCGCAACAAGCTTGTAGCCGTATTCGGTCTCAAAGGTCAGTGGCGAGGGGACCATGGCGGACACCACTCCCCCGCAAAGCCCCAGCGTGACAAGGAACAGCGAGGCTATGCCCATGCCGGGCGACACGCCTCTGCGCAGGAAGGCCACGGCAAGGCAAAGCAATGCGGTGGCAAGCAGCACAAAGCCTATTGCCTTGGTCAGGTCGTACATTCCCATCTCGGTGAGAAGGACAAACGAACTCAGGAATGTCCCGGCAATCGAGCCGAACGTGGACAGTGCGTACAGGGTGCCCGCAACTTTGCCTACCGATTCGATGGTGCTTGCCTGCAGTTTGATTGCCATCGGCGAGACCATTCCCATCAACAGGGAACTCGGTACGAACAGAATCAGGCACGACAGGAACGAGCCCCATTTCTGGCCAAAGGGGATGAACCCGTTGCAGACCTCGAGCGAGAAGAACGGAACCAGCACGATGTACCCGCCTGACAGGCCCAGGACGATTGCCAGTGTCAGGTATGACGGCTTCCAGTCCGCAAGCTTTCCGCCGAGGAAATAGCCCGCGCTGAGCGCAAACATCACGATCCCGATCAAGCTGCCCCAAGTGTAGATGGACGAGCCGTATGACGGCGCGATGATCCGGCTGCCCACTATTTCAAACGCCATAAGGCAAGCGCCGGACAGGATCACCACCGCGGCAAGCCACAGGTCAAGCCTGGCGCGCGGAGCAGGCGCGGATGGGGGGCTTGGGTTTGCGGGCTTCACTTGTTCCTTCTTGGTCATAATGTCACCCCGGTGTTCATCTTTCGGGAAGGATACCCTTGTTCGCCAAAAACTCCAGCATTTCGACCAGCAATTCCATCGGCAGTCCGACGACATTGCTGTACGAGCCCGTTAGTTTCTCCACGTATCGGTCGCCGGTCTCCTGCACCGCGTATGACCCCGCCTTGCCCATTGCCTCTCCGGACCGCACGTAGGCGAGGATGTCGTCGTCGCTCATTGGTCGCATCAGGACGCCCGTCACGGCCGCGCTTGAAACGATGATTCCCTCAGGCTTCACGAACAGCGTCAGCCCTGTTATCACGCGATGGGGCTCGGAACTCAGAACCCGCAGTGTGCGCACAGCGTCATCCTCGGAGCCGGGCTTGCCGATTATCCCCGCTGAGCAATGCGCCACGGTGTCCGCGCCTATCACTATCCCGCGATCGATATGCGCGGCCCCATGGACCGCCTTCAACTGCGACCGCTCCAGGGCGTATATCAGCGGATCGGCCTGCGGCGCGGCTGAATCCTCTACATCCGTAACTACGACGCCGAAGCGGTAGCCCGCGGCGAGGAGCAGGTCGGCTCTCGCCTTGGACGCGCTAGCGAGATACAGAGGATGAGGTTTGGGCGAAGGACTGCTTGTCGTCATCGGTGTGTGTTTCGCCATCGGCCGGGGAGTCGGGCTTTTCGATTCTCGGTGTTTGATCGCCCCTGCCCCGCCGCCTCGCCCGGACAACGATAGTGCGGGCAAGCAGGTCGCCAAGGCGCTGATTGTAGGGCGTAAAGATCATGACAATCGGGGTAATCAGCGATGGAGCCAGAATCAGGTCGATCGGCTTCATCATATTGCGCACGAGGATAGGAGTAAAATTGGGCTTGTGGCCGATATCGCCAACGACAAGAAGGCCGAACAGCATTTTGCCGGGCGTGGCCTGTCGCCACGATTCGAACCCGATGCCATAGGCTATCATTACGGCGATAGCTATTCCCTGGATTATCCCCATATCGGTCGAGGACAGCAGGTGGAACTGCATCGAGGTGCCCCGGAAGTAGAAGGTCGCGTATGACAGACCCGCGGTAACAACGCTCATCAACAAGGAGTCTATGGCAAATGCGGACGCCCGCAGAAGAAGGTTGGATGGAAGGAAGCGTCTTCCGCCGTCGGTCACGGGCTTGCCACTCGCCAGGAAGAACCCGAACGCAATCAGCATTGCGATGAGGATTCCCTGCGAAACAAGAATGACAACATCTGGCTGGAAGCGGGCGTTTCCAAACGGCATGGTCGTGCCTGCCGCTGTCAGGACATCCGCGTCGCGCTTCATGTAGCCGACGCTGATCCCGTCCGAGTAGAAGGCTCCGTCTTTCTCGATCCATATCGCGGCCAGCCGGGGAGCTTCGCTCTTGAATTCAAAAAGGGCGCCCGCGCCGTCTCCATCAGGAAGCGGCAGGATCCGGGCTTTCTTGTAGTCGGCCTCGAAGAATGCCAGCACGGGTTTGCCATCTTTCACGTATGGCAGATAGCCAACCCAGTCGATGGTCTTCTTGTTCCCCCACGATGACGTGCCATCGAAGAACCGGTAACCGATCTCCCGCGGGTTTTTGACGTTCACCCAACTGACAAGAATCTTGTCGCCGGAGGATGCAGCCTCGACGTTCATCGCCACGTAGTCCAGCTTGTCAACGATGACAGGCTTGCTGGCAACGCCGTCGGTGATATCCACGCGCACGATTACGCTCTTGTCGGCAAGGGGAAGAAGGCCGAAGCACGCTATGCCGGTGCTGTACGGCACGGCAAATGAGCTTACAAACGGCTGTCCGGTGGTTTCCTCGTTATCGAAATAGCTGACCGAGCCCGTTTGCTCGATCTTACCGCCAACGTACTTATTGCGGGAAAATGACGTGGGGTACACTATGGTGAATATATCGCCCGTAGTGACCACTTGGGCAGTTGTTGATGACAAATAGTCAAGACGTGTGAACTCGCCCTTTGCCGGGGAGTAGAACAGCAGGTTGCCCTCGGTCTCGAAAGCAGCGAAGAGGTTGCTCTTGGATTTCTGTTCCGCGAAGACAATGTAGCCGTCGGCAATCGGCGTGCTCGATACATTGACCACGTAACGATAGTCCCACGTGAGCCAGAAAATGGCGAAAAAACCAACAGCGCATAATGATAAAAACGGCAACAGCCTCAAACGCGCACCTTTTCAAAGCGCCTATCGAAACGTGGAGAGCCCCAAGTCTACAGTATATTCGCCATCGGTCAAACGGTAAAGGCCCCGGCCCCTTACGGCACGTTGTTTGCTGGAAGAACTGCGGAGGATAGCAGTATGGACCTGAGAAAACTGATCATTGCCTTGCTTCTCGTGGCGGTGCTTCTGCCCTTCACCGACTTCGCACTCGGCGATGACGATCCACCCAACGCCGCGCACGGCGCTCCCCCCAAGGCAGCTCCGCAAAGGCGCAAAGGCGGCGAGAGTTTTCCCCCCCTGCCACTGCCTGCCACTCCTCTGCGCAGAACAGAAAAGAAGCGTCCCCCATCGCCCCCCACATTCATCGGCAAGGTCAAGTGGGGCTCGCCCACTCCGCGCGTTGGCTCTGACGACACCGGCAACAAGTATTCATTCTGGGATTGGGAAGGCGCCCGCGACGACGTAACTTCGCTCATCGAGCAGTCTTCCGTAAGGCTCGGCGTCAAGTACGGTGCGCGCGTCCTCGATATCAAGGATTTCTCCGGCGACCCCGATGACATCCCCGTTCTTTACTTCACCGGCCACGAAGCCATTGTCTTCGACAAGGAAATGCGCGATCGAATTCGCGAATATGTAAGGTCCGGCGGGTACATCTGGGCCCAGGCCTGCTGCGGGTCCAAGAAGTTCTACGACTCCTTTGTCCTGGAGATGAAGACCATATTCCCCGACCGGTCCTTCCTCACACTGCCCCTTGACCATCCGGTCTATCACTGCTATTACGACATCACCAGGGTGCGAAGGATGTTCGGCGGCAAGGTTGTCGAGGAAATGCCCCCGCAACTCGAAGGCATCAGCGTCGGCTGCCGCACTGCCGTATTTATCTCCAAGTACGATCTCGGCTGCGGCTGGGCCAGCGTACCAAACAAGTACAACGCCTACGACTCCACCGATTCCAAGTACATGGGCCTGAACATGGTCAACTACTGCCTTGCTTATCACAAGCTGGGCAAGTTCCTGGCCACCAGCAAGGTCTATTACGAGAGCGACGCCAACGAGCGCGCCGACTTCACAATGGGCCAGGTAATCCATGCCGGCGAATGGGACCCGCACCCCAGCGGGCTCGCGAGCCTCCTGAAGGCCGTTCTGTCCAACACCTCCACCGAGGTGAAGTTCAAGCGGACCAACGTCAACCTGGACGAAGGCAATTTCTTCTCGATTCCCCTGCTGTACCTGTCGGGCCATGGCGAGTTCTCGCTGTCAGCCAAATCGGCCGACGCGCTCAGGCGGTACCTGGAGGCTGGCGGAATGCTGTTTGCCGACTCCTGCTGCGGGGAACTCAGCTTTGATAACGCGTTCAGGCGCGAGATGCGTCGTGTAATGCCGACGGCCGCCCTGTCGCCCGTCCCCGCATCGCACGAGCTTTTCTCTTCCCTGTTCACCATACGGGAAGTGACCTATTCACCGCTGTTGATTTTCCAGAAGCCGGATCTGAAGACACCGGAAATCGAAGGCATCGAGATCAACGGCAAGCTGGCCGTTATCTATAGCCATTACGGAATCGGAACAAGTTGGGACGGCGAAGAGCGGCCGTTCGCGAAGGCTTGGAGCAGAACCGACTCCCTCAAGTTCGGAATCAACCTCGTAGTCTACGCGCAGACACACTAATCGCTCTTCGCATTACCTGTTGTGGGGCGCCCCGTCAGGGCGCCCCTTCTCTTTTTTGGGGGTAAAAAAAGCCCGGCGCTGAAGCGTCGGGCTTTACGTTAAGTGGTGGGCGCGGGGGGATTTGAACCCCCATGGTAATTAACCACAAGATCCTAAGTCTTGCGCGTATGCCAATTCCGCCACGCGCCCGGGTGTGGGCGGGGAGATTGTCTCCGGCTTCTCCAAAGAAGCAAGGCAGACCCGCGTCTGGGCGAGAAATGCACAATGAGCAATGCACAATGAGGAATGATAGGGCGACCAGCGGCCTGAAGGGCCGGGATGAAACCGGGCAATTCGAACGGGCGCACCGAAACAACCCATTAACACGGTCGTCCCATTGGGAAATTGCCCCTACCAAGACAGCGCCCGGGCTGTTGGCCGCTGGCCGCTCTCTTACTCATCAATCATCATTCATCAATCATCAATGTCTGTCCCGCCTCCGGCCTCCGTCTCCAGCCCGGCCTGACTGGCCGCTCTCCCATTCATCATCTGGCGGCCCTCCGGAGGCGCGGCGTAGGAGGGTGCTCATTGCGTTTGCGGGGCACCATAAACCAATGAGCCCGCCGGGGGGCGCCGGCGGGCTGAGGAGGGGTCACGGTCCCTGTGGGAGGTCAGGACCGCGACATGGGAAAATCTTTCCTACTCCATTCTACCACATTGCGAGGATAGGGCATGATGTTTAGTCCGGCGTCAGTCTGGCCTCATGGCTGCTGGGTCAGCGACGTTCGACAGTCGAAGGACTGCCTTCACAGACTTCGGCGCGCTTGCGCCATTGAATCACCAACAGCGCCATCGCCGCTGCGGCGATCACCACGATGATCAGCGCGCCCGCCTGCGTACCGGGTAGATCCACTTTCTTCTGCGCCACAGGTCTGCCCTGCGTAGACGCAGGATAGTCGGAGGGAAACAACTCCGTGGGCGGAGGGATGCCCGCCAGTATCATATCGTTGCCTTTTTTGCGGTACTCCATCGCCTCAGCCGGGTGGTCCTTCACCCATTGAGCCGGATCGAATTTCCCATGGAAGATCTTCGACAGCGGCACAAGAATTGGCTGATCCCATTGTGTTCTGTACTGCTTCACAGGCATCTGCGGGATCAATGTGTCTGCCCGGTCCGCGACAATCGGCATAAACGCCTCGTTTGTCCGGGCAAGCTCCGGCAGAAGGTGCAACACTACCGGAGAGTCCACAAGGCGGCAGCAAAGCAAAGCCTCGTACACAAGCTCCGCGGGGAATGACCTCTTCTCATCCGCTCCTATATCCAGAAGCGGGGCAATTGCGCGGGAAGCCATATACGCACGTGCGTCGCGCCCACCGATCCGCTTTGTCACAAGGCTCGGAACTTCGGCTATGAACAGCGGCTCCACGAGAAGCTCACACAGAAATCCTTCAGTGCACGGAGCCCTTGGAACACACAGCTTGATCTGAAACTGGAAGTCCTTGATCCTCCATGCATTGGCGCTTCGGGCCTGAGCCTGCAAATCCTGCCACTCCGGCGACATCTCGTACCCCAGCGTGCGGTAGAAGCCGAACCCCGGATAGGGCGAACCCAGAGGATCGATCCACTGGATTGGCGGGTCAACGAGGAGATCCATCAGACCCAGGATATCCAACCTGAATTTTGCGTATTCCGCGGGGTAATGCAATTCCGCCGCGAGCCCCTTGGCAACCGCGCGGTACATGGAGGGCATGTGGGCTGCTATGTTCTCTATGTAATCGGCCCGACCGTTCCAACGACCGAGCGCACGTTCCCTCATTCGGCTGTAGTCCGGGGGTTGAGCGACCAGCAGCCGGTAAATGTCGCTGCACAGAACGGCCTCATCGCTTTCGGCACATGCGGGATAGGATGGCACGAACGCGAGCGCCGCGATGCAGCACAGGATCAAACCGCTCAGCGGTTTCTGCATACTATTGTTTAGTCTCTGCTATGTCTAACGACGGTATGTCGATGGAGTTACAGTGACACTCCAGGGAGCGGCTTCACCCACCCTCTTGGCTGTTCTTGGGTGTTGGCTTTCAAAGTACACGATGCGAGACGCATTCTTGATTAGGCCGGAGGCTGGAGGTCGAACCGCGAACCAAGAAACAGCCAAGGCAAACGCGCAGAACCAGGTTTACTTACGATGTCATGTGGGGTGACCGGTTAATGCGCCAGGGCACGTTGCAACGTGCCCCTACGATCCCTAACAGCCTGCAAGGCCCCTCGTAGGCTGTTTTCCCACCCGTGTGTTTTGCTCGTTCTTCGGCCTCGCCGACGAAGCGTTCGTGTGTTTCGTGGTAAGAATGCCCATCCTTGGGCCTCGCAAAAGCTCTGTCCTCTTCGCGTTGGCTCTCAAGGCTTCGCCGACGAAGCGTTCATTGGCGTTCATTCGCGGATAAATTCTTCCGGGCCTCGCAAAGAGCTTTCCATTCGTGACCCTTGGTGTACTTGGCTCGGGCTTCCAGCACCTCGCCGACGAAGCGTTTGCGAATAGACTCTTCCGGCCACGCAAAAGACCAGTCTTTTTTCGTGTGGTTCGTGTGGTTCGTGGTAAGACTCTTGGGTCGCTGGCCTCGCAAAGGCCTTTCCCTTCGTGTTCCTTGGCTCGTTCTTCGGCCTCGCCGACGAAGCGTTGGCTCTCATTGCCTCGCCGACGAAGCGTTTGTGTCCCTTCGTGGAAAAACTCCGATCTTCCGGACTACCAAACCCCTACGCCTTTCCCAGCAAGACCAGCATTACTGCCTTCTGCGCGTGGAGGCGGTTTTCGGCTTCGTCGAAGACAACCGACTGCGGGCCGTCGATGACGTCGGCGGTCTGCTCCATCCCGCGGATAGCGGGCAGACAATTCATGAAGATTGCGTCACTCTTGGCGTGATTCATCAGCGCGGCATTGACCTGGAAGGGCATCAGGTCGGCCATGCGGCGGTCCTGCTGGTCCTTGGGGATGTGGTAGCTCATCCAAGAGTCGGTGTAAATAACATCGGCGCCCTTTGCGGCCGCGGCGGCGTCGTGCAGGATCTCGACCCGGGAGCCGGATTCGCGCGCGAAGGCCATAACGCGGTCCATAACCACCTGCTGCGGCTGGAACTCGGGGGAGTCAGGACAGCCGACGGAGATATCCATGCCAAGCTTCGTGCAGCCGAACAACAGCGAATGGGTTACGTTGTTGTTGCTGTCGCCGAAATAGGCCAGCTTGAGGCCCTTCAACGAACCCTTCTTCTCAATGATGGTCTGGAAGTCGCCCAGTATCTGACAGGGGTGGGAGTAGTTGGTCAGCGCGTTTATCACCGGTACGCGCGAACAACGGGCCATTTCCTCGATGTGGGCGTGCTCGAACAGGCGGGCCATAATAATGTCAACAAAGCGGCTCGCGGTCTTCAGGGTGTCGTGGATGCTCTCCTTGCCGCTGCCCATAGGCGAACGGGAGGTGTCGTAGTAAATCGCGTGGCCGCCCATCTGGGTCATGGCGACCTCGAAGGAAAGGCGCGTCCTGAGGCTCGGCTTCTCGAAGATCATCAGCAGCGTCAGGCCGCCGCAGGAGTTGGAATAGGTGCCCGGGTGCTTCTTGACGTGATCGGCGAGGCACAGGAACTCCCTGATTTCATCGGGCGTGCAATCGGCCAAAGTCAGCAGGTGACGCATATTTCCTCCGTTATTTTGCGGTTATGTGTGTTCCGGTATTGCCCTTGAACGCTTCGGTGACCTGTTCGGGCAGCGTGATGATGACCTCTTCGCCGCCGCCCTCGATGAACTCGACGGCCGCACGGATCTTGGGCTCCATGCTGCCCTTCGCGAAATGACCTTCCGCGAGCCACGCGCGCATCTGCGCCGCGGTCGCGTGCTCAACCTTGACCTGCTCGGGTTTGCCGAAGTTCAGGTACACGAACGGCACGCCCGTGGAGATGATAAGCACTTCGGCGCCGATCTCGCGCGCGAGGATCATTGAGGCAAGGTCCTTGTCAACCACGGCGTCAACGCCCTCGAGGGTGCCGTCTTTCTCAAAATAGATCGGACAGCCGCCGCCACCCACCGCGACCACGATGAAACCGTCGTCGATAAGGTCGAGAATGGCTTTGCGCTCATACACGCTGTACGGATAGGGCGAAGCGACCACGCGCCGCCACCCGCGGCCGGCGTCCTCGCGAACGACCGTGCCCTGAGCGGCAAGGGCCCGCCCGCGAGCCTCATCCATAAACGGGCCGATGGGCTTGGTGGGATTGGCCATCGCGGGATCCTTGGGATCAACGATGACCTGCGTGATGATGGTTACGGCCTCTTTGTCGTTGATGCCAGCGTGCACCAGCATATTCTTCATACACTGGGCGATCATGTATCCCATTTCGCCCTGGGACTGGGCCACACAGACCCCGAGGGGGAGTTCGTAGGCCTTGGCGGAGGCCATCTCGGAGCGAATGAGTATCTGGCCCACCTGGGGGCCGTTGCCGTGGGTGATCACGATGCGGTGGCCGTCGCGCACCAGTTCCACGATGGGCCTGAGGGCCTCACGGGTGTTTCTGAACTGGGTATAGACGGTCGGGTTTTCGCCCTGCCTGATGATAGCGTTTCCACCAAGCGCGACGACGATACGCTTTGACATATTTGCCTACCCGTTATGGGACTCGAAGTATTCCGCGATAATCCTGTCTCTCTTGAAGATGGTGGCGATCAGCGCGGTGCGAATCCACATTCCGTTCCGGACCTGCCGCCAGTAGATAGCGCGGGGGTCGGAATCTATCTCGACGGGGATCTCGTTCCTGCGGGGGAGCGGATGCATGATGACGGCGTTGGGATGCAGAATGGAAAGGAACTCGGGAAGGAAGGTGAACTCGGCCAGGTCAACCTTCTTGGTCTGGCCTGCCGTGTCCCACTCGTCCTGAATCCTGGTCATATAGACAGCATCGGCTATACCCACAACCGAGCGTAGAGAGCTGGCCAGCTCGTACTTATTGCCGCGCGCATCGAGGAAATCCGTGATGTCTTTTTCGATCTGCAACTCAGGGGGAGCGACGAAATGCAGCTTGACGTCCTGGAAATTGGTGAGAAGCATTGCGAGCGAGCGCACGGTTCTACCGCGCTTGAGATCGCCGCAGAAGACCACTGTTTTACCGTCTATCCCGTCGCGATCCTCGAAGGAGCGGAAGAGGGTATAGACGTCCAGCAGCGCCTGGGTGGGGTGCTGGTCCGAGCCCGAGCCCGCATTGATGACGGGGACGGGGCGCTCGGTGTTAGAAAGCAGCCATGCAATCTTCTCGGCGAACCCGGCTTCGGGATGGCGCATAATGATAACGTCGAAGAACGAGGAAAACGTGCGGACGGAATCTTCGGGGGTTTCGCCCTTTACCTCGCTGGAAGTCTTGGAGTCACGCACCTCGGCGGGCGTCAGCCCAAGGATCTGGCAGGCGGCGTAGAACGAAAGAAATGTGCGCGTGCTGGGCTGCTGGAAATAGAGCATTGCGCGTTTGTGGCAGAGCTGGTTCTGGAGGAATTCCATACCGCTCTTGCTCTTGGCGATCTTGCGGATTTTGGTGGCCAGATTGCTGAGATCCTCGAGAATAGTGCGGCTATATTGCTGTGTAAAAATGAGGTGATAGAGCTTTCCCTCGTCGATGAAGCACTCGGCGCGCTTCTCAACGGGTTGAGCGTGAAAACCATTCCAGGGCAGCTTGAGCAGGGGGTGTCTGTGCAACATGCGAGCTCCTTTCGCTCGTGCAATTCTAAGCCTCCTTGTCGAAGCGGCAAGACGTTAGTTGACTAAGTCGAGTATATGCATTGTAATGGCGACGGAGGATTATGTTATGAAGACGAAGCTCGCGGCCGCCGCGATACTGCTGGCCTTGTTGTCCGTATCCGTTTCTTGCGGAGGCCCCGATAATTCAGGCTTCCCGGCAAAGGTTACCGCGCCCGACGCGATCGAATTGACCTTCATGCCTCCATATGAAGCCGTGGTAAGCCGGGAGATCTCGCTCTACAGGGCCGACAACTCCTACGTCTATGGGGAAGTTTTCACCCTCCACATCGAGGGCAAAGCATCGCACTACACCCTGAACTATCCGCTCACCGATGGCTATCACTACGTTGTTTACTACCGCGACAACTTCAAAGACTACTCTGGCAACTGGTGGCAGTCCGCAACGCTCGAGCCGATAGTACCGTAGTACTCAGACAGAATGCACTCGTTTTCCTTTCGGGACCTGGAATGGAACCTCCTGGTCCCGATTTCTTTGCTACTGGTACTTTCGCTATCGATGATTTATGACCTGCACGGCTTCGAGCGCGCTTCTTACCAGCTTATCTGGATACTGCTGTCAATCGGGCTCATGCTCATTATCCTCGCGGTGGACTACCGGTCGCTGACGAGGATAGCCGTTCTGCTGTACCCCGTGATGATCGTCGCACTGATCCTTGTTCTTTTTACCGACCCCATCAACGGCGCACGCTCCTGGTTCAGGTTCGGCAAGTTCTCATTGCAGCCGTCGGAGTTCACCAAGCCCGTTCTGATCCTGACGCTGGCCGCGTACATCCCGTTCAGGGAGTTCTACAAGCGATTCTTTGGCCTCATCCCTCCCCTTGCGCTGACGCTGCTGCCCACTTTCCTGGTGATTCTGCAGCCGGACCTCGGCACCGCATTGTTGTTCATCCCCATCTTCTTCGTGATTGTGATATTCGCGGGCGCGAAGCCTGCCAACATTGTCATGCTGATTGTCCTTGCTTTCGCGGTTTCACCGATTCTGTACAGCGTAATGGAAGAGCATCAGCAGCAGCGAATACAGGCCTACCTGAACCCGTCGCACTTCAGCAAAACGGTCGGCACGCACCTGGAGCAGGCCAAGATCGCCATAGGGGCAGGCGGCATAACCGGGTATTCCCCCGGAGAGGATGAACCCGCGCCGCACAACTCCTTCCTGGTTTTTGCCTCCACCGACTACGCATTCGCTGTGGTGGGCGAACAATACGGCTTCCTGGGCTCGGTTGCCATACTGCTGCTGTACCTGTGGATTGTCATGGCAGGCTACAACCTGACCATTCGAACGCGTGATCCTGTAGGCAAGCTGTTTGTGGCCGGTTCAACGGGAATGATCGCCGCGCAGGCAGTGCTTCACATCGGGGGAAATCTGCATCTGTTGCCGTTCACAGGGGTGCCCTGCCCCTTCCTGTCCTATGGGGGCTCGGCAGCAATGGCCTCTATTATCTGCGTCGCCCTGATGCAGAATGTGGCGATGCGAAAGAGGCTCGTGTTCGGGGGCGATTAGCGTCAGGGACGCTTGCTGACCTCGCCGCCGTTGAACTCCACCTTCACGTTGTAGATGCCGTAGAATCCGCTTTCGACCCAGTTTCCAAGCAGTTTCCTGTAGAGGATAGGCCCCACCACGAGCAACTCGCTGGCGAAGTCGTCGACGGCGTAGTCTGCCCAGGTGGTGTCGAAGAGGAACGTCTTCTTTGTGAAGCCATCCGCGAGACCGATCATGAACGAGCGCGTCTGAGGGCTGGAGACAAGGACGAACGAGCCGTCCGGACCCCAGAAGGGATCCGTGCCCGCAAGCAGGTCGAGATCGACTGTCGCGACCGCGGTGGAGGTGCCAAGGTTGAAGATGTGGGCCTTGTACGGGTCGGTGCTGTTGGCAGCCTTGGTGTAGTAAACAAGATACGAACCTGTTGGCGAGCCGGAGCCGCCGACCACCCGACAGTCAAGCTCCCTGATTCCCGTGGCAATGGAGCGCGACGATGAGTTGTCGAACTTCTTCCCGCCAACGTACCAGGACAATTGGAAGATCGAGAACGTGGTATACGCCACCCAGTCGTTCCCGATGAAGCAGAACGAATCCGACATCACGAAAACGCCAAGCGAGTATCTTGTTGTCGTGTCGAAGCTGTATGTCTTCAGTGTCAGGTCGGACGAGGAGACGTACGCGATACGTCTGCGCGAGGGGGAAATGCGCACCGTTGCGGGGACATCGGTCGCGAGCAGTGCGGGCGTGACGGTCGCGGAGCCCTGGTACAGGTTGTTTCCTTCCGTCCAGGCAAGCATCGAGGCCGAGTTCCAGAACAACACGCCGGGGGTATCGGATGTCTGACGGACAACCGATGAGCCGCCACCGATGACACGGACGACAAGACTCCATTGCGAGTCGAGAAGCTCAAAGTACGCGAGCTGGGTTCCGTCCGGGCTCCAGGAATACAGCTTCACCGACGAGTTGTCGTCGTTCACCTTCTGGGGCGTTGTGC
>Ga0265297_10004545_pt1 | contig 22494 bp, 23 predicted proteins | sample Munlanlwell13791_FD_192502 | JGI IMG/M metagenome (GOLD analysis project Ga0265297, IMG submission 192502) | Leachate microbial communities from a municipal landfill in Southern Ontario, Canada - Leachate well 137-91 | ecosystem: Engineered > Solid waste > Landfill > Unclassified | place... | reverse complement strand
TTTGCTGGATGAGATAGAAAAAGCTCATCCCGACATTCTCAATCTTTTCCTTCAGGTTTTGGACGAGGGCTACGTCAACGACAACGTGGGAAGAAAAGTCAATTTCGGAAGCACCATCATCATCGCCACTTCCAACGCCGGGTACCAGATTATTCTTGACGCTTTGAAAAACAACAAAGACATACCGGAAATCAAGAAAGAGCTTCTGGATTACATTTTCAAAAACGGGACCTTCAGGCCGGAATTCATCAACAGGTTTGACGGCGTCGTCGTTTTCAAATCCCTCAGCCAGGAAGATTTGATTAAAATCACCCAGCTCCAGCTGGAAAAGATGCAGAAGACATTGTCGGAAAAGCACATCGAGCTTAAAATCACCGAAGAGCTGAAGAGGAAAATAGTGGAGCTTAGCTACGACCCTGTTTTCGGGGCCAGGGAAATAAAGAGAAAAATACAGGACAAGATAGAGAACGTCATTGCCAAGGCTCTGCTGGGAGACAAAATAAAGAACGGAGACAAAATAGAAATAGATCCGGAGAAATTCGAAATAATCATTTCGCAGAAATGAATAAATCGTTCACCTTAATTGAAATCTTGGTGGTCATAGTCATAATCGGAATCATTTCCGGTTTCATTATAGTTTCAATGGCCGGGGTTTCATCAAAAGCCACCGTTGCCAAAGGCCAAGCGTTTGCCAATTCCTTGAAAAACTCGTTAATGTTGAACCTGGTTTCCGAGTGGAAGTTTGATGACGGCTCCGGGACGCAAACATCAACCGCGGATACCTGGAGCGGAAACAATAACGGAACTCTGACAAACTTCAATTTTAATTCCACCGACGGATGGAGAACCGGCTCTGAATGCGTTTCCGGAAGCTGCCTGGCTTTTGACGGGACCGATGATTTCATTAATTGCGGTACCAACGCCAACCTAAAAATTACAGGTAGCATTACAATCAGCGCCTGGGTAAAGCCCAGTGTTTTGGCTACCGACAACCGAGTTTTCGCCAATTTCACATACATGCAAAACGGCTATGCCATGAATATTTACGATACGGGCGCTTTTTATTTCGCCACCTGGCAGGCGTCAGCGGCGCAGCAAACCACCTCATCGACGGGAGCAGTAACGACCGGCAGTTGGAATTATCTTGTTGCCACGCGCAGCGGGACAACGGCAAAAACCTACAGGAACGGCGTCAATGTTACAGCTTCCAGCGGGTCGCACATAGACCCCCTTCCCTCGACAGTAAGCGCAAGAATAGGGATAAACGGCGGCTGGCCTTTTAACGGGCTGATTGACGAAATTCGTATTTACAACGAAGCCGTTCCCGCTTATAAAATTCAGGAGGACTATTATTCCGGTTTAAACAAATTGTTTGAAAGCAACGGAATCGCCCTAAACGAATACAATCAAAGAACGACGGAGTTGAAATCTAATTTAGCAAACAATGAATAAAAGTTTTACTTTAATTGAAATATTGGTGGTCATAGTCATAATCGGAATCCTTTCCGGGTTTATTATAGTTTCCATGGCCGGGGTTTCGGATAAAGCAAACATTGCCAAAAGCCAAGCGTTTGCCAATTCTCTCAAAAACTCATTGCTCATGAACTTGGTTTCCGAATGGAAGTTCGACGAATTAACCACGGCCACCAACGGAGCAACGATTACAGACACCTGGAGCGGGGGAAATAACGGAACCTTAACCACGGCAGACGCCAATGATAAATTAAGGACAGGCACCAGCTGCGTTTCCGGCAAATGCCTGGAATTTGACGGAACGGATGATTACGTTGATTTCGGGAACAGCGACAGCTTAAACAATATAACCGAGTATGTTATAAGCTGCTGGATAAAAACAAGCCAAACCCCCGGAAGCACTGTTCACATAGCCTGGAAAGAAAATTCTCCCTGGAAATATATCGGCATCAACCTGCTGACCAACGGCCGGGTAGAGTTTAGATTATACGACGGCAGCGCAAACCCGGGAGTCCAGACAACCGTTTCTCTGAACGACAACAAGTATCATTACATTGTCGCAACAAGAAAGTCTGGGAAAATATATATTTACAGGGACACCATAGCAGTCGAGGCAACAGACACCACGTCTTCGTATTTAACCACCCTCAAACTGACTCTGGGCGCTGGGTATGGAAGCGGAGGAGCAGTGCCGTTCAACGGCTATGTTGATGAATTAAGAATATTCAACTCAGGCATTCCCACTTCCAAAATTCAGGAAAACTATTATGCCGGCTTAAACAAGCTGTTAATCAATTCTGGCATTGAAAACCAGGAATATGGCCTAAGAATCAATGAATTAATGGCCCGAAACTAGGTTTTGGGGACAAATTGTGGAAAACAGCCCATTTAGAGGCTGTTTTTAAGTGGTTGACAAGTTTTTGATAGTGGAATAAAATGTAGGCACAGTGTTAACAAGTGGGGAAAAGTGTGGATAAGTCATTAATTTCGGGGACAAATGATAATCGGACAATACAGCTACAATTTAGACCCAAAAAAAAGATTAACCATTCCCACCAAGTTCAGGGGGGTTTTGGGAGACGGAGCTGTGTTAACCAGGGGAATTGACGGTTGCTTGTTCCTGTATCCGCAAAAGCAATGGGATGACTTGGCAGACAAGTTGAGCAAGCTTCCTTTATCCCAGTCAAACGCCAGAAGCTTTGCCAGAGTAATGCTGGCCGGAGCAATGGATGTCAAGCTGGACAGCCTGGGAAGAATCCTCATTCCCGACTATTTGAAAGAATACGCCAAACTGGACAAGAAAGTCGTTATTGCCGGCCTGTACGACAGAGTTGAAATCTGGGATGAAGAAAGATGGCAGAAATACGGCCAGACAACCGATGCCCAGGTAGGAGACATTGCCGACGGATTAAAAGAATTGGGAATTTAATGCAAAAACATGAGTAAAAGAAAAAACCAAAAGATATTGCTTTCCGCCCTCATTATCTTTCTCTCAATAATTTACGTGGTTCAGGTAATAGAGCTGGGAAAGATAAACTTCTTCTTGGGCAGACAGCAAAAAGAAGCCGCTTCTCTTAAAGAAGAAAGCGCCAGTCTTAAATTGGCTGTTTCCAGAGGGGGGAGCTTGAACAACCTGGAAAACAGAATCAAGGAGCAAGGATACTTGGAAATGGGCAAAGTTGATTTTCTGGTAATCTCCGCTTCGTCGGTGGCAGTTAAGGATTAATCCTTATGGTTAAGAGCTGGCGAATAAACCTTATTCTCATCCTAATCTTCTTGGCGGGAGGAGTGGTTATCTCCCGTCTTTTTTATTTACAAATCTATCAGGGCGACTTTTACAAAGCCCAGGCCCGGGGCCAGCAAAACTTTCTTTCGGAAACAGAAGGGGAGAGGGGCAACGTGTATTTCCAGGGAGGAGAAATTCTCGCCATGACCAAGGACTCTCCCTATCTTTTCGTTTCTCCCGAAGAAATACAGGAAAAAGAAAAAACAGCCGGGGTTCTCGCTTCGCTCATCAATGAAAACAAAAGCGCGCTCCTGGAAAAAATCAGCGTGCCCGGCAGCTTGTACGAAATGGTCCTTAAAGAAATGGACGACGAGCTGGCCAAGAGCGTGGAAGAAATGAACCTGAAGGGCGTCCACATCGGATACAAGAAAAAAAGATATTATCCCAACGAAGAAACCGCATCCCAGATAATCGGCTTCATCAACGAGGAGGGAATCGGCCAGTACGGCCTGGAAGAATATTATCAGGACGAGCTGAGCGGGGAAAAGAAAACCCAGAAAAGGGAATTCAATCCCTGGAATTTTCTTTCTTCCTTTTCCGAGGACTCTTCTCTCAACGGAGCTTCTCTTGATTTGACCATTGATTACAACATCCAGTTCATGGCCGAAAAAATACTCGGGGAGGGGATAGAAAATTACAAAGCCCAGGGCGGGGAAATCATCGTTATGAACCCCGGGAACGGAGAAATCATTGCCATGGCCCAGTATCCTAACTTTAACCCGAATGATTACAAAGACGAGGATTACGCGGTCTTTCAGAACAGCGCCATTCAAAAGCTGTTCGAGCCCGGCTCCATTTTCAAGCCCATTACCATGTCCGCGGCCCTGAACGAGAAACTGGTCACCCCGGACACGATTTTCGAAGATTACAAGGGATATGTTCAATACGGAAAATATCGCGTGGCCAACTTCTCGGACAAAGCCTGGGGCAAAACAACCATGACCCAGATTCTGGAAAAATCCATAAATACGGGAATAATCTACGTGGAGAATCTGGTCGGCCATTCCAAATTTCTGGAATACATCGACAATTACGGATTTTTCAAAAGAACCGACATTGACTTGGCCGGGGAAGTGGCTTCGGAAAACAAAGAGCTCAAAAAAGCTGCTCAGCAGAAGATTGAAGTGACTCTTGCCAATGCTTCTTTCGGCCAGGGCATTAACGTCACCCCTTTGCAGATTACCACCGCCTTCTGCGTTATTGCCAACGGCGGCAACATGGTCAAGCCCCATGTGGTCAAGGAAATATCTGAAAGCGGAGAAGTGGAAACAGGAGCCCTGAAAAGGGTGATTGAACCGAACACGAGCCTTGAGTTGAAAAAAATGCTGATTAACGTGGTGGAGAAAGGGTTCGGGCACTTGGGCAGGATTGAGGGATATTACGTCGCCGGTAAAACCGGGACCTCCCAGGTTCCCTGGTCTTCCCTGGGCATTGACAAGCAGGGCTATTCCGACGAAACCTGGCAGTCGTTCATGGGATTCGCTCCGGCTCTTGACCCCAAGTTCGTCATACTGGTCAAGCTCAACAGTCCGGAAACAAAAACCTCGGAATACTCGGCCGCTCCTCTTTTCCACGATTTGGCCAAATACATCCTTGATTACTGGCAGATTCCCCCTGACTATGAGTTGGACAAAACAGAATAATATGATAATATATTTTTCAAAGGCCCTATCGTCTAGAGGCTCAGGACACTAGGTTCTCATCCTAGAAACACCGGTTCAAATCCGGTTGGGGTCACTTTATCAATATGACAACATTAATAGCTTCCTCAATCTTCGCCTTCTCCTGCTTCCTCTTCTATATCTCCGGAGAACTTGTCGTAAAGAGCCTGATAAAAATCGCCAAGTTTTTGGGATGGAAAGAATTCGCCCTTTCTTTCATCATCATGTCAATTGTGGCTTCTTTTCCCAACCTTTTCGTCGGGATCTTTTCCGCCATTAACCACATACCTGAGCTGGCTTTCGGAGACATAGTGGGAGGAAACGTGGTGGACCTGACTTTGTCCGTTGCCCTGGCCTCTCTTTTCGCCAAAAAGGGCATACCGGCCAAGAGCAGAACCGTGCACACCACTCTTTTCTTCACCATTATCGCCGCCATATTACCCCTTCTTCTTATACAGGACAGCGTGCTTTCCAGGGCTGACGGAATAATTCTCATCTTTTTCTTTTTCCTCTACGTTTTCTGGCTTTTTTCAAAAAAGGAAAGATTCACCAAAATCTGCGACGGCACCGAGAACAACGTAAAAAACTTCAAAGCTTCTTTCGCCAGCGTATTCAAGATAATCTGGGCCATTATCCTGTTCGTCATCGCTTCCCAGGGAATAGTGTATTCGGCCAAGTATTTCGCCGACACTTTCCACTGGCCCATACTCTTGATCGGTCTTTTCATCGTCGGCTTGGGCAATTGCCTGCCGGAAGTGTTCTTTGCCATAAGCGCAGCCAAGAAACAGAACACTTGGCTGGTTTTGGGAGACCTTATGGGAGCCGTGGTCATGCCCGCCACCTTGGTTCTGGGAACAGTGGCTCTGCTTTCTCCCATTAAGATTGCTGACATGACCTCTCTGGCCGTGGCCAGGATATTCATGTTCTTAAGCGTATTCTTCTTCTTCCTTTTCATCAGGAACGATGACAGGATAACCAAGAAAGAGGCCGTTTTTCTCCTTTTCATCTATATTTTCTTCATTATTTCCGAGGTCTTTATCTGATGTTGACAAATTATCTTAATGTGTTATAATTAACGTACTCTTAAAATCCTTAGGAGAACGTTGAAACTTAACAACTGAAACCGCGGAGATGACTAAATGAACGGAAAAGACTATGACGAAGCCATAATGAAAAGCTTTTGGAACAATTGCAATCCTCGCCCCCCGCACACCGTCACCAAAGTAAAGAGAATCCTGCATCGGGTGGCCGGGACAATGATCAACCCCAAGGTGTCGCTGGAAAATTTTTCCGACGAAGATGCCGAAGGCATTCTCAATGCCCTGCAAGCAAGAAACCGCGACCGCATCAGAACCCTGGTTCTGGAGGCCATGAAAAAAGTGAAGCAGAGATGAACAAAAATGCTAACCATTGCGAGCTACAATGCTCTGGCGGGAACCGGCCTTGAAGGCGTACTCGGCAACCTCCCGAATCAGCCCGAAGAAGGACAGACGAAAGCTGTTGCCTCTACTCTGCTTTGGATGGCCGAGAAAGTGATTCTTACTGCCGACGATACGGTACTGAATGGTATTTCTGAGCACGATTGCTGGTACATTCTCAGTGCCCTGCGAAGCAAAGAATATACCCGCGCCAAAGCCCTGGTCCTGTCAGTAGCGGAAAAGATGAGAGAAAAAACAAAAGGTCCATAAGGCCTTTTTTTATTTGACTAAAACAGAATAAGATGATATATATTTGATATCATGTTAGCCGTAATCAAAACAGGAGGAAAACAATACAAGGTTTCCGAAGGAGACAAGCTTAAGATTGAAAAGAAAGAAGGGGACGAAATAGTCTTCAGCGAGGTTCTTTTATTGGATGACGGAAAGAAAACAGTCATCGGCACGCCTTTTATTGAAGGAGCCGAGGTTAAAGCCAAAGTTATAAAACAAGGCAGGAGCGCCAAGGTTACCATCTTCAAATACAAGCCCAAGAAAAGATACAAAGTAAAAAAGGGCCATCGCCAGCCCTTTACCGAAATAGAGATAGTTGAAATCAAGGGTTAATTAAAAACCTATCTCTCCTTCTTCAAACTCCAAGCCGGTTTCCAAGTTGCGGAAACTGGCTCTTTGTTTATCAAAGAAAAGCTCTATCTTTCCGACCGGCCCGTTCCTGTGCTTGGCCACTATAATATCAGCCACTCCTTTTCTGGGGGTGTCTTCGTGATACATGTCTTCCCGGTAAATGAACAGAACGACGTCAGCATCCTGCTCCAGGGACCCGCTTTCTCTAAGGTCTGACAAGCGGGGGACTTTCGGCGTTCTTTGCTCCACTGCCCTGGACAATTGGGACAAAGCCAGAACCGGAACATTAAGCTCCCTGGCCAGGCCTTTGAGCTGGCGGGATATTTCAGTAATCTGCTGGACAGTATTGGCAATCTTGCTGGACGGCTCAATCAGCTGAAGATAATCAATGACAATCAGTCCCAGGCCCTGGCTGGCTTGAAGCCTTCTGGCCATGGCTCGCATCTGAAGAACGGTGCAGCTGGCCGCATCGTCAATGTAAATAGGGGCCTCGGACAAGGTTCCCAGAGCGTGCTGAATGCAGACAAAATCGTTGTCTTCTCCTTCGGAAGAAAGCAGTCCCTGCCTTATCTTCCAAGAATCGATGTTTGACTCGGCGCTGATTAGACGGTCAATCAGCTGGTCTTTGGACATTTCCAGAGAGAATATTCCTACTGGCTTCTTTTCTTTCAAAGCCACGCTTCGGGCGATATCCAAAGCCAAGCTGCTTTTACCCATTGAGGGCCTGGCCGCCAGGATAATCAAATCGGAATTCTGGAATCCGGAAAGAATCATGTCCAGGCCCCTGAATCCAGTGGAAATTCCCCTTAAAGCTCCTTTGTGCTTGGAAATGCGGTCAATCCTGTCAAAAGCTTCTTCCAGATAGGGCCTGATGGGTAGAAACGTCTGGGTAAGATTTTTCTGGGTGATGCTGAAAATCCTTTTCTCGGCACCGTCCAAAAGCTCGTCAGCTTCTTCCTGCTCTTCGTATCCCATGAGAACTATTTCCTCTCCGGCCTGAATCAAATCCCTTAAAATTCTTTTCTTCTGGACTATTCTGGCATAAGTGGAAACATGGCTGGCCGTGGGAACCGTATTGACCAGCTCGGTCAGATAGGCAACACCCCCCACGTTTTCCAATTGTTCCTTTTCTCTCAAGCGCGAAGCAACGGAAACCAGGTCAATGGGCTCGCCCCTGGAAAAGAGGTCTTCAACGGCCTGGTAAATATTCTGGTGGTTCTTCTTGTAAAAGTCGTCGCCATGCAGAAAATCGGCAACCTTGATAATCGCGTCCTTGTCAATCATTAAAGAACCCAGAAGGCTTTTTTCCGCTTCCGTGTCCTGCGGAGACATTTTTGTCCCCGATTTTTCAATTGAAAAATCCTGTGCCATCGGGTATAATATATCAATTAAAAACCTAAACGTCAATCGCGCCAATGAAAGTCTGTTTTGCAACCTCGCACACCTTTTCCCAGCCCGGAGGAGTTAAAAATCACATCCTGGAGCTGAGCCAAGAGTTCAAAAAAAGAGGCATTGAGGTTAAAATAATGGTTCCCAGAAGAAACAAGGAGGAAAACTACGGACCGGACATTGTTCTTCTTGGCAAGTCCCTTGCTTTTTATTCCGGCGGGTCCCAGGGAGACCTCTGTTTCACTTTTAAACCCAAAGAAATTCAAGAATTGATGGAAAAAGAAAAATTCGACGTGGTTCATTTCCACAATTTCGTCGTTCCCTTGGCTTGGCAGATACTGAACCGCTCCCGAAGCGTCAATGTCCTGACTTTCCATTCCAACACCGAAGCCCTGCCTTTGTTGAAATATCTTTTGCCTCCTTTTTCTCGTTTCTTGAGCAAGCTGGACGGAATAATCGGAGTCGCCTCCCTGACCCTTGATTATTTCCCGCACTTCAAAGGAAAGAAAAAACTCATTCCCAACGGAATCAATCTGAAAGAATTCAATCCCGACAATCCGATTATTGAAAAATACAAGGACGGGAAAATCAACCTCCTTTTTGTGGGAAGAATAGAAGAAAGAAAAGGACTGATTTATCTTCTCCAGGCGTTTAAAATATTGAAAGAGAAGCACGGGGACATAAGATTAATCGTGGTGGGAGACGGACCTCTTAAAAAAGAATGCCAAGATTACGTCTCAAAGAACAGGCTGGCAGACGTTGTTTTCGAGGGCCAGAAGCTGGGAAAGGAAACCGCCAGCTATTTCAACACCTGCGACATTTACGTCAGCCCGGCTCCTTTCGGGGAAAGCTTCGGCATTGTTCTGCTGGAAGCCATGGCTTCTCAAAAACCGGCCGTGGGATTCGCCAACAAGGGATACTACGAACTGCTCAAGGGAACAGAAGGAGAGAAATTCCTGGCTGAACCCAGGAACGTGGGGCTTCTCGCCCGGAAAATAGAGAGCTTGATAATAGACGAGGATTTAAGGAAAAAAATGGGGGAGTGGGGACTGAAGCACGCCGAGAAATATTCCTGGGAAAAAGTGGCTGACCAGATTCTCGATTTCTACAAAAGCTTGAGTTGACAGTAAAATCGATTGCTGATATGTTTGAAGCGGTCCTTTGATAAGGAGGCCTGACTAAATTGGACATTAAAGAAATCGAAGAAAGAGAAAACGCCATTACCAGTTTTGTAATCGACGCTCAAGAACAAATCATTGACTTGGCCAAGGACAAGGCCGTCAAGAGGGGATTCGACCCCCGGAAGATATCGAAAATCGAAGCCGGCAACCGCGTAAAAGGATTGACCGTTTTCTGGGTAAAAATATGCGAGAGGCAACGGGAAGGCTCAGGCGAAAAAATCGAGTTCGTCGATGACGTCTATGACAAAGACAACAAGCACTTCTACCGCTATTATATACGAGCGACCTTTTAACGAGGTCTCTTTTTTATTATAGTCCTTTCTCCCGAGTCCTCAACGAGCCAGCCCAGGTTTTCTATGGCTTTTCTGGATTCATCGGCCTTGTCCCATTCTTTTTTCTTTCTTTGCTCTTCCCTGACTTTTATCAGCTCCCTCACTTTTTCGGGAAGGATGCTTGTATCGCTGGTCCAGACAGGAACGCCTTCTTCGTTTGCTGTTTTTATAATGTATTTTGAATCTTTTTCTTTTAAAGAAATAGAGGAAAGGTTAAGGCCGAAGACCTTGTCAAAATCAAGCAAAAGCTCGTATTTGTCTTTGTTGCCCAGGTCCTTGTCCTTGAGCATGTCCCAGGTCAGAGCCAGGGCCTGGGGAAGATTCAAGTCGTCGTTGATAAAATCAAGGAATTGTTTTTTGTAATCCTCTTTTTTTTCTTTGTTCTGCTTCTGGTCGTTTTCTTTCAGCTCGAATATCTTTTCGTAAAGCTTGTTCAAGCTGGTGGAAGCGAATTCAATGCTCTCGTCGCTGAAAATCAGTTTGGAGCGATAATGAACTCCCAAGCACAGATACCTGAAAGCCAGGGGATTGATTCCTTTTTCAATCAAGCTCCCCAGGGTAACTATATTGCCCAGAGACTTGCTCATTTTTCCTCCTTTTAAAGTCAAAAACTCCCCGTGGAGCCAGAAATTAGCCAGAGGTTTTCCATAGGCTGCCTCGGCCTGGGCTATTTCATTGGTGTGGTGGATGGAAACATGGTCAACGGCTCCGCAGTGTATGTCAAAAGGAATGCCCAGCTCCTTGATGCTCATGACCACGCATTCGGTATGCCAGCCAGGAAATCCTTTTCCCCAGGGAGAATCCCATTCCATCTGCCTTTTCTCGTCTTTGGGGCTGAATTTCCACAAAGCGAAATCTGTTTTGTTTTTCTTCTCCTTCACTTCTTCGATTCTCCCCTTGAGGTCTTTCTTTTCTTTGGGTCCCCACAATCTGCCGTATTTGTCCAGCCTGGAAGTGTCGAAGTACACTCCGTCCTTAATGACATAGGTGAATCCCTTTTTCTCCAAGTCCTTAATAAGGCCTATCTGCTCCTTGATGGTGTCAGTGGCTTTTATCCAGACATCGGGCCCCTTGACGTTAAGCGCTTTCAAGTCTTTTTTGAACTGACTGGCGTAGAAATCGGCAATATCCCAGACAGTTTTTCTTTCTTTCTTGGCTCCTTTTTCCAGCTTGTCTTCTCCGGTGTCTGAGTCAGAGGTCAAGTGCCCCACGTCGGTTATGTTCATGACGTGTTTTACCTTGTAGCCGTTGTATTCCAAAACTCTTTTGAGGATGTCCTCGAAAACGTATGTTCTCAAATTGCCGACATGGGCATACCAATAAACAGTCGGTCCGCAGGCATACATCCCGGCCTCTTTGTTTTTGACCGGCCTGAATTCCTCCTTTTTCCTTTTAAGAGTGTTGTATAATTTAAGCATCATGGTTCATTATATCAAAGCCCGATTAATAATACAAATATCGCTCGCCCCGGTCCGGAAAGACGGTAACGATTGTTTTACGGGGGTTGTTTTTGGCAATTTCCCTTGAAACGTAAAGAGCTGCTCCCGAACTCGGCCCGACCAGGATTCCTTTGCTTTTAGCCAAATCATTCCTCGTTTCTTCTGCTTTTATCGATTCCAAATCATATATCTCGTCTATTATTTCCAAATCAAGAATGGGGGGAACAAAGCCCTCTTTCAAAGACCTTAATCCTTCTATGGCATCTCCGACTTTTGGCTGAACGCCGATGATCTTCAGCTCTTTGTGCTTTTGCTTCAGCTTCCTGCCGATGCCGGTAACGGTTCCTCCTGTTCCCATGCCGGCCACGAAAAAGTCAATTCTCTTCCCTTTAAGCTGTTTTAATATTTCCCGGGCCGTGGTTTTGTAATGGGCCAGGGGATTCATCAGGTTCTCGTACTGGTTGAGGAAAACTATCTTTTCTCCCTGCTTTATCCTTTCCTTGATGTCCTCAATCACGTCTTTCCTGAATCTTATATTCTCAATCAGAATCACTTCGCCTCCGAAGGCCTTAATCATCTTGATTTTCTCCGGGCTGGTGGTCTCGGGCATCAAAAGGCTCACCTTGTATCCTTTCATGGCTCCGACCATGGCCAAAGCCACGCCCGTGTTTCCGCTGGTCGGCTCGACAATAGTGTCTCCCTTTTTGAGGATTCCCTGCTTTTCCGCTTCCAGAATCATGTTAAGAACGATTCTGTCTTTGATGGAGCCGCCGGGATTGAGCCCCTCGATCTTGGCGAAGATGTTGTCTTCCACCTCGACCAAAGGAGTGTTGCCTATGGAATCAAGAATGGTTTTTGTTTTCATAATAAAGAAAAATCTCTTTTTAAGAGATTAGTTTATATCTTATTCAATTATGCGAGAAAACAAAACTAATCTCTTAGCTTCAAGCAACAAGCGCAGCAACAAATGTTAATTCTGTTTTCCATGATGGTTCATTCTATCCCAAACAGGCTTTCCTTGTCAAATGTTGACAAAATTAATATTATGGTTTACAATACAATTGTCCAGCACTTTTAAAACTTGAATGGGGTTGTGCCTGGACAAAGTCTGGAGGAAGGCAAAAATCCAAAAATCGGTTCCAATACCAATACCAACTCACATCTGATGCGTTCTCGCACATGTCCAAATCATAGCTGATGCGTTCATATATGGAGCATAATATTATGTCTCCATTTTTTTATTGACATAATCAATGTTATGGAATATATATTAAACGTACCTTAACAAGGAGGTTGCATGCCGCGATTGTCAGACCTGAAGAAACAGGAGAAAGAGCGCCGGAACAAGTTTCTCAGACACTTGTTCGACTGCCGGTCAGCCAAGGATGAAAACAGAAGAAACCAAGCCATGAAAGAAATGGTCGAAACGGCCAGAACCCTTGAAGAGTGGCAATACGTTCGCGCCTGGGCCGTGCCCGGAAGCGAACCGGAAAAGCGCGCCATAAAGGAAATGAACACCATTTCAGGGCAGGCAGCATGATATAAAGCCTGCCTTTTTATTTATTGCTTTTTCTTTCAAAAAGGGTATAATACAAAAATATGCAGAACCTGGTATTATACAGAAAATACAGGCCGCAGACCTTCAAGGAGTTCTTCGGCCAGGGACACGTGGTCAAGACCGTGATGAACGAAATAGAGTCGGGAAAGATTTCCCACGCCTATTTGTTTTCCGGCCACCGGGGAACGGGCAAGACCACTCTGGCCAGATTGTTTGCCAAGGCAGTCAACTGCCAGAACAGGAAAGGAGCCGAGCCCTGCAACAAATGCCCGTCGTGTCTGGAGATAAACAAGGGCAAGGCCATTGACTTGATTGAGATTGACGCCGCTTCCAATAGGGGAATCGACGAAGTGAGAAGCATCAGGGAGGGGATAAGGTTTTCTCCCACTTTTCTCAAATACAAGGTTCTCATACTTGACGAGGCCCATCAGCTGTCCAAAGACGCGGCCAACGCCCTTTTGAAAATACTGGAGGAGCCGCCTCCTTACGCCATTTTCATCCTGGCCACGACCGAAGCCCACAAGATGATTCCCACCATCGCTTCTAGGTGCCAGAGATTCGATTTCCACAAGCTTTCCTTCGAGGACATGATTAAGAAGCTGGAATGGGTTTGCAAGAGCGAGGGGATTGAGATTGAAAAAGAGGCCCTGGCTCTTATTGTCGCTTCTGCCGAGGGCTCTTTGAGAGACGCCGAGGGAAAACTGAATCAGATTCTCAATTTCCTTCCTAAGGGGAAAATCAGGACAGAGGACATTAAGGGGATTCTGGGACTGGTTGACACCAGCCTGCCCAGGGAATTGACGGAGATAATGATTAAGAAAGACAAAGCCCTGGCTCTGAAGTTTTTGAACGACAAGATAGAGGAAGGAGTTGATTTGCAGGAATTCATCAAGTCCCTCATCGACTATTTGAGGAAAATACTGATGCTTAAGATAGATTCAAAGCTGATTGACATCTTGCTGCCCGGGGAAACGAAGGAAGTCAAGCAAACAGCGGAGAAACAGGCCGAGAAATTCAAAGAAGAGGGATTGAGGAAAACCCTGGAATTGCTTTTGGAAGCGGAGAACAAAACAAAATATTCTTCCATTCAGCAACTGCCCCTGGAGCTGGCCTTGATTGAGGCGATAGAGGAGTAATTATTGCGGGATCGTCTAACGGTAGGACAGTGGCCTTTGAAGCCATTAATCTTGGTTCGAGTCCAGGTCCCGCAGCTATTAAGTTTTTTCCCGCCACCGAATTTCGTATTTTGCTTCGCAAAAAGCGCCGCAAGAAAAGGTATTGCCCTTGCCCCAACCCACCCGTGCACGGGCAACTGGGTTCACGCTCCCTTTACTTTTGTTAAAAAATGATTTATTATTGAAGCAGTAGAAAGAACATGTATTACTACTTTAATTCTATTACTACAATATAGTGTGCCAAATATTACCCAAAAAATAAAAAGGTTAAGGAAAGATAAAAAATTCTCACAAGAACGTTTAGCTCAATTAGCCAATGTCGTCGATAACACGATTATTAAAATTGAAGTGGGCAAAAACAAAAACTCTACCCTTGATACCTTAAAAAGATATCAAGGGTTTTTAATATTTCAATAGATGAATTAATAAAGTAAAAATATGTTTTGTCCAAATTGTGGTAAAAAAATTTCTAAGGATAGTAAATTTTGTGAATACTGCGGAGGGAAATTTACTTCCTCTGGTGAAAATGAAAAAGTTATTCCTATCCCCCAAAACATTAACGACAACGATAATAAATTATCCGACCAAGAAATCTATCAAATCGCCCTACTAATAAGTGAAGCAAAACATGCCGCAAATAGAATAATAATAGGAGGGGCAGGATGGATTATCGGGGGTATAGTTCTTACTATGGCTACTGGGGGTTTTGTTATTTTTTGGGGGATGCCACTTTATGGTATTTGTCGACTTATAAAAGGTTTGTATTACAGAATGATGCCACAGAAACTTATTAATGATACTTTTGGTGGTAAAGATGATAAAGAAGAAGGATGCCCCCAAAGACGAAAATAAATCAAATTTACATTGGGAATAAGAAATCAATAGAGATTTCTATGTACTGCAAATATTGCGGAAATAAAATAAAAAAAGAAGCTAAGTTTTGTAAATATTGTGGTGAAAGTTTAATTATTCCCTTGGAAGCAATTAAAACATCTAATGAAATTATTTATGCTGGTTTTTGGATAAGAGCTGGGGCTTTTGTTATAGACTATGCCCTGCTTTTAATTGGGGCATTTATTTTAGGAGTTCTTTTTCCCTCTTTTTTTACTAGTTTGTCTTTCTTAAACGACGAAGTGCTGGGTTTTATTATGATAATTATTTATCATACTTTTTTCCTTTCTATCTTTTCATCTACTCCGGGTAAAATACTTTATAAGCTAAGGGTCATTGATGAAAAAACAGAAGAAAAAGTAAGTTTCGCTAAGGCTTTAGCAAGAAGCTCATCTTACATTCTATCTTCTTTTATTTTTGGTTTGGGTTTTTTATTTATTGGTTTTGATAAAAAAAAACATAAAGGTTGGCATGATAGAATAGCAAAAACTTTAGTTGCTAGGAAAGAAAAGAAATCGTTAATCTTACCAATAACATTATCGACGATCGCTCTTTGCCTTTCAGTTTTTGCTAATTATTTACTACAAGAAGGTTATGATTTTAGCGATTTCAGCTATCTTAGAGAAGGAGGAACCATAATTAATTCAGTTCAGCAAAAATTGATTCAGCAGCCATCGGGTTTTTGTTGTTCCGAAAGTTCTCCTTCAGAAATAGATCTTTTATTAACAGATGTTCCATCAAGCTATTCTTCTAAAACAGAACAAAGCGCAGAAAAGATATTCGAAAATTTTAGCGAGGCAATTGTTTTTGTGGGTGGAATTACAGCGTCTGGAGAATTTGGTTTCGGTAGCGGGTTCCTTATTAGCCCTTCTGGATTATTTGTTACAAATTATCACGTAATTGATGGTATGGATAAATTAGCAATAGCCCTTGGAAAAGATAGAAACGTTCAACTATTTGACGCCAATTTGATAGTTGTTGGAGATCCTCTGGAAGATATAGCGGTTTTAAAAATTGACGGTAAGAATTTACCCTATATCTATATGGGTGATTCAGATTCGGTAAGTGTGGGCCAGACGGTTTATGCGATAGGCAGCCCCCAAGGATTAATAAATACTATATCTGGTGGAATGATTAGTCAAATTAGAGAATTAGAAGATGGGTTAAGGGATTTTCAAATAACCAATCCCATTTCTGAGGGTAGTAGCGGCGGGGCTTTATTTAATAAAAACGGAGAAGTTATAGGGATTACTTATGCATCTTATGAAGCGGGTCAAAATTTGAACCTCGCTATTCCGATCAATGAGGTAAAAGATTTATTGGGTATAATTTATTCGGTAAAAAATAATTTAAATCCATGTAATTCTGGCTGTTATTTTAATGGTAAATGCTATACAAATCCACCAGATAGCCATTGTATTGTGGGCGATCCTAAGAATGCATGGGAATGTGATGTTGGTTTTATGGAGTGGAACAACCTTTGTATAAATTGTAGCGATACGACGTGCGCTACGACTTTTCCGGGTAGTAATTTTTCCTATTATGACGAAAACAGTAATAAATGTATTTGTGATTGTCCAGCAGATTACGAATGGAATCTTGGAAGGACTGCCTGTGTAATCCATAAAAAAACTGGGGGTGAAATATGTGAAGATAATTATGGCTCTGGTAGTTATTGGACTGGAAGTTATTCTAGCATGGGTAATTACATATGTGATTGTAAGTCTGGGTATGTTTGGAATTATAATGATACCGAATGTGTTGCTAAAGCATTGATAGACCAAATATGCCAAACGATGTATGGATACTCAAGTTATTATTTAGGTTATATTGAAGATGGAAAGTATGTGTGTAAATAATCCCGTGAAAGAAAATTGCTTTTCCGCGCTTCGTGCGGAATTTTTGCGGCTCCGTCCGCCCAAGCGGTGGCGCGGCGGAAGGAAGGAATTTAGAAAAAGAATTCCGCCGTGGTCGTCCGAGCGTAATTTTTCAAAACCCAGCGTTCGGATTTTCGCGGAAAAAAGTTCGGATTTTATCCAAAAGACACAGCCAATTTGAACGAGTCCCGTGATGAATCCGCAGATTCATTTTACGGAACCGCTAAATAAAAATGAATGAAGAAAAAATGAAAAACGAAGACCTGGGATATAATTCTTTTTTTGAAACGAACAGAAGTCGGCTTGGGCTGAATGATTTCCCTGTTGCTCGAGTTATCTCTGAATTCAAAGAAGCATACAGGGTTAAAAATTCAAAAGGAGAGTTTCTTGCAAAAATCACCGGTAAACAAATTTTTACGGCTTCGGCCAGAGAAGATTATCCGGCAGTCGGAGATTGGGTGGCGATTACCGAGCTCGATGAAGAAAGAGCCGTCATTCGCAGTGTTTTACCCAGACTGACGATAATTAAAAGAAAATACGGAGACAAGAACAGGGCTGGCGAGAAAAGCGAAACTCAAATTATCGCTACAAACATCGATGTTGCTTTTGTCGTTGAATCGGTTAATCGGGATTACAATTTAAACCGCTTTGAAAGGTATTTTGCCATCGCGGAAAACGGAGGAGTGAAGCCCGCAATCATACTTAATAAAATTGACCTTCTTCCAAGGGAAGAGCTGAATGAGAAATTGACTCAATTGAGAAACAGGTTTCCCGACATCGACATCATTTCAACCAGCATTCTGAATAACGATGGCCTCGATGAATTGAGAAAATACATAGTTAAAGGCAAGACATACTGCTTTCTCGGCTCGTCCGGGGTGGGGAAATCTTCCTTAATCAACAAATTAATCGGTAAAGACATAATTAAAACCGACGACATCAGCTCTTACTCCGGCAGAGGAAAACACGTAACCACGAGCAGGCAGATGTACTTTTTGGATAATGGCGGGATAGTGATTGACAATCCGGGCATACGTGAAGTCGGCATGACCGATACGGGCCAAGGAATTGATATGATTTTTGATGAGATAGCCATTTTGGCTCAAAAATGCAGATACGCCGATTGCACGCATACTCACGAGCCGGGCTGTGAAGTAATCAAGGCCGTGAAGTCCGGGAAATTGGACAAAGAAAAATATTCCAATTACGTTAATCTTAAAAAAGAGGTTGAATATTACGAGATGAATGATGTTGAGAAAAAAGAAAAAGATCGTCAATTCGGTAAGTTTGTAAAAAATACTATTAAAGATCTTAAAAAATACAGGAGCAAAAATTAAAGAGAAAAACATCTGATTCTGCTGTTGATTATGTGTTGATTACCGCCCTTGACATCTCCGGTCATTCGCAGTATTACTAGCTCAGTCGTTAATAAGACAAAGGTCGGCCCTAAACCTAGGAATTACATCGGTTTAGAGGGAAAAATAATTTAAATAACTAGATTATGACCAACATAAAGAATCTTTTGAAAGGAAGCCCTATCGCTTTAGTGGTGGTGGTGGGTCTTTTGGTAACCGGGGTGGCTAGCGCTGCTTTGGTTAATTACTTGAGCGATAAGGTTACAACCACAGCCGTGGTAAAATCTCCGATAGAAATGAGCATAAACGAAGGAGCTGACGGCACTTTTACCGGCAATAAAACAATAACCGTAGACACAACCAGCGGCAGCGATTTTATGTTCACAACCGTGGCCAAGAACAACGCCAACAACATCATTGACGGTTATCCGGCAATAGTGGTTCAGGCGCCGACTGGCAAGCCCTTTACGGGCGGAGAAATTGACAAGGTAATGTTCGGGGACGCTGGCCACTGGCCGGAAGCGAACATGATTGAGATAACAGACAGCCTTTGCGTAGTTTACGCTGACGGCACACTGCACCCATTATCAACCTGGACCGGAAGCGAACAAAAGCTGGTACTGTACTTCGACTTTGAAGGAACAGCCTGCTACGACTCCCAGACAGTTCCGTTGGGAGTGGGCGAGACCAGCTGGAATGTCCTGGAAGTAACGACAGACCCGGCTCTTGCTCCCGGAAGCTACAAGATATATGGACAAATGGCTTCTGATTTGACTGAATACGCCGCGTCACAATACTAATTCGCGGAAATCTGACTGGCTACTCTTGTAGCCGTCAGAGGCAGGTTTGTTTCTTAAAGCAAATCTGCCCCTGATTATGAACAAATCATCGAAAATCTTTTTATTCTTCACCACAGTCCTTCTCGTTAATTTAGGCATTGTCCAAGCCCAGGAAAACCAGCTTGTTCTGCAGGTAAATCAGCAATGCAGCATTGAAACCAGCGGCGAGAGCTGTATCGCCGAACTGACCCTGACTAACAATACCGGCTACGTTCTCGACGGAGAAGCTTTTTTGCACATCGATTACCAGGGCCCGTGCAGCAACAACCAGCTGATTGATTTTGACGGAGAGGGGATTGAAGCTAAATTTTACCTTGACAATTGGCTGAATTTTTCCAATTGGGAAAACGGGACGACAAAAGCTTCGGGCTTTGCCATTGCCAAGAATGAAACTCATCCGAAACTTAAGGTTGAAACCGTTCCCAATCTTTGCCCCGGAGATTACACCTTCCTTCTTGAAATAAAAGGAACGACTGAAGAGGGAGAAGAATATACGACACCGCCGGTTGTGAGCGGCGGAGGAGGCGGTTCTTACTCTCCTTCTGTGCCAACCACCAATACCGGCGAGGTTGTCGCAACCTCTAACGAAGGAGGAATAACCACCTTGACCGTTATCAACCAGGGCCAGATCAAGCTGATTATTCCGGCAGGCGCTGTTCCGGAAAACACCACTTTTACGATTAAAAGGGTTGACGCCGATTCAATCAACCAGCCCAATCCTGGAACCGGCCTTTTCCTCATCAACGGCTTGGTTTATGAAATCAAGGCTGAAAGGAACGGCGAATCCATTATTAATTTCAGCAGAGACCTGACTTTGATTTTTACCTATACCGACGAACAACTTAACGGAACGGACGAATCATTGCTTGGAATTCACTGGTGGAACGGAACAGAATGGGTCAAGATAGAAAACAGCGGAGTCAATGCAAACGACAACACGGTTACCTGTTCAACGAACCATTTGACCGTTTTCGCCCTGTTTGGCTCAAAAATCGTTCCCGCTGAAGAAGAATCCCAAGAAGAATCATCTGAAGAAACAGAATTTTTTGAAACGATACGAAACATTCCTGAGAGAATAACCGAAGAAGTTCAGCAATTCATTGAAGGAATAGTTTCTCCGTCTCCGGCCGGAGAATCTGAAACAACCCCGGCGTCGACTGAAGAAGTCGCTTCTTTGGAAGAAGAAGAGGGGAGCACCCAGGGAGGGTTCGCTTCATTGCTGGCGTCCGCAGGAGACCAAATAGGCGAATCTTCTTTTTTGAAAATCGTTGGCCTTTTATGCCTGGCGCTCCTGATTATTTTCGTGGCCAGGGAATTAACCTTGTTCTTGAAGAAAAGGGGATAAGAATGATTTCAAGCCGCCTTAAGGGCGGTTTTCAATTTCCTTGAAAAGAATTCCCAAACAGAATATAATAAACGCATGGCCAAAGAAAGATTTAAAATAACGCCGGCGGTATATCTGGTTTTGATTAAAGAAAACAAGATTCTCCTTGCCCGAAGATACAATACGGGATATTTCGACAATCACTACAGTTTTCCGGCAGGGCATCTTGAGGGAGAAGAAACCCTCAAGCAAGCCATGGTCAGGGAAGCGAAAGAGGAAACCGGAATCGTTTTGGATGCCGGGGACTTGGAATTAATCCACACGATGAACCGAAAGATACCGGGCAACGAAAGAGCTGATTTCTTTTTTACGGCCAAGAAATGGCAGGGCGAACCGCGGATTATGGAATTAGACAAGTGCGACGATTTAAGCTGGTTCGAGCTCGACAACCTGCCGGGGAATATGGTTCCGTATATCAGACAAGCAATTGACTCTTTTTTGAATAATGTAAATTACAGCGAAAGAGAGGGAGAAGAAATAATAAATAATCAATAAAACCATGAACAAAAACGGTTCAGGGGCGATTTACGGCCTGGGATTAATCGGAGCGCTCGTCTACTACATAGGCCACGCAGCCACGTTCTGGATGGGCGTGCTCGGATTCTTCAAGGCTCTTGTCTGGCCAGCCATGCTGGTCTACGGATTGCTTAATTTCTTGGGATAAGTCACTGAATAATTGAGCCGAAAAGCCGGTTTTGACTATGGTTGACAAAAATCGTTTTTTATACCATAATATAATCCAGGTTCAATGAAAGGAATCATTGAAAAGCACGGCTCCTTGAGAACTGAAAAGGAATTGGTATTGTATGAGTTACGACAAGCAATCCCGCATTTCTCCAATGGCGGCCCTAATCGCAATAGTCATTATTGTGGTTGTTTTCGGGGGCGCTCTCTGGCTTTCTGCCGAGGTGGTTCCGGCTGGACACGTTGGGGTGCTTGACCTCTTCGGTCAAGTGGAAGAGAAAGAGTATGGACCAGGGTTCTATTTGGTCAATCCTTTGGCCAATATGCATCTCATGAGCATACAGACCCAGCAATACGAATACGTTGACATACGAAGGACCCTCACCAAAGAAGGCCTGGAAGTAATCAGCGACGTAAGCGTTACCTGGCACATCGAACCGGAAAAAGCTTCCGACATCTACAAAAGCGTATCCGGCAACTATTTCGACACCTTGATCACTCCCTCGTTCATGGGAATTTTCAGGGACGAAGTGAAGAGATGGACAGCCGAGGACGTCTACACCGGGAGAGCAACCGACATCCAAAACGATGTCGAAGAAAAGCTCAAAAAAGAACTGGTTGGCCGAGGAATCGTAGTTGAGTCAGTCTGGCTCAGGGGAACCAAGTTCGACTCCAAGGTGGAAGAATCCATATCGAGCAAGCTTCAAGAAAAACAAGAAGCTGAGAAGATGCAGTTCACCGTTCAGAAGCAGCGGCTGGAAGCCGAACGCCTGCTTATTGATAACGCGGCACAGACCGAAGCAAACCTGAAGCTCTCGCCTTCTCTGACCGCGGAAATTCTGAACATGAAATTCATCGATGCCATCAAGAACAATCCGAACGTGATATACGTTCCGATTGGAACAGGCCAGGGGAGCGGTATGAGCATGATTATGCCCGCTCCAGCGACAGCAAAAAACTGAAGGGCGAAGAGTTGTCCACACCAGCGCCGACACCGGCGACGGCAGTAATGCCCACGGAGACTCCAACGCCCCAAGCGCCGGGCTTCGGATGGCTCTTCGCAATCACAGCCGTTTCCCTGATTGCAGTAATTGCTTTGGGGAAAAAACAAATCAAAGGAGGGTAACCTCCTCTTTTTTTTGACAAATTCGGTATTTTGTATTATAGTTATCACTACCATAAAGCTCTTTAAAAATCGAGTTATGGTATTGAAACGGTGACAAAAATGACTGATTTCGAAGAAAAGATGAAGAAAATCGTCGAGAAAATCGACCATCCCGTGCCCGCAGGTCATTTCGCCCTTCGCAAAACGACCAAAAACTGGATAGAACTTTTGGACGCAACCATCACAACGCCCGAAAACGAAATCAAGATAACGGGGCCGATAGTAGTGGCGAGCACCGAAGAACT
>Ga0265297_10004544_pt1 | contig 22494 bp, 26 predicted proteins | sample Munlanlwell13791_FD_192502 | JGI IMG/M metagenome (GOLD analysis project Ga0265297, IMG submission 192502) | Leachate microbial communities from a municipal landfill in Southern Ontario, Canada - Leachate well 137-91 | ecosystem: Engineered > Solid waste > Landfill > Unclassified | place... | reverse complement strand
TTAACTTCTATAGTTCTCCCATATAAAGAAAGATACTTTTTTTCAAACTCTTGATTAGTAATAGTAATATTATTTTTTTCCATAAAACAAGGGTCAGCACTTTTAAACTGTAAGTCCCAACCAACACGTTCTCTTCCTACGTTCTCTGTAATGATGCCTAACTGTTCTATTAGGAACTTTTGAACTTGGTTTTCACCATGTTCTGTTCCGTACATTTTATCACGATTAATAACACCTATATTTTTAGAGGGCATTAGTGCTTCCACGTGTCGCTTGAAACCCCGTCAACCTTCATTGGTATTTTCTTAAAATAATAAGTCCAGGCTTCTTTCATTGAATCCTCTAATACTTTAACAACACGGTTTGAAATACTGGCATCATTATAACATGCTATTTCATCATGAACAACCAAAGCAAGTTCTACTTCTAATCCTTCTTTTTCGCATTTATCTAAAAATAGAACCAGTGCTCTTCGGGTCACACTCGCACAAGACCCTTGAATACGGGTATTACCAGCCTCTCTATTTATTGATCCCATTTTTTTCTTATAGTCCGGGTCATCTAATGTAGGGATACTAAAATATCTTCTTCTATTGTCAACATTTACAGTATACCCATGTTGTATAGCGAAGTTATTAGTATATTGTAAATACGTTCTAACTCCCGGGTACGCTTGGAAGTAGTTATTAACTATTCTTTCAGCATCATCAACTTCTATCTTTAACTCGTCGGCTACTCTAAACTTGTTAGCCCCATAAGAAACTGCGAAGTTAATAGTTTTTGCTGTTTGTCTTTGTGCTTTAGATACTTTATCTTTATCAACTCCGTAAATATATGATGCTGTTTTAGTATGTAAATCTTCGTCATGAAGATAAGCGTACATAAGATTATTATCTAATGAAAGTTCAGCTAAGCACCTTAACTCTTGCTGACTATAGTCGGCAACGGTCATCTTTTTACCGGCAGGAACTACGAAACAAGAACGTAAATCTAATGAGTTAGGATCAGAAGGATCATATCTCGGTATATTTTGAATATTTGGTTTTCCTGATGCTGAACGACCAGAAGCAGCACCAATCTGGAAAAAGTCAGTATGTATTCTTCCGGTAACAGGATTAATCATATCTAATAAACTTTCGCCGTATCTTTCGAGAATGGTATTCCATCCTCTCCATTCGAGCAACCAGTCTATTACTATATGTCTTTCTCTTTTTAAAGCATCTTCACCAGTAGCTTCTACTTTTAACCCCAAATCATTTAGAGCCTTCAACAGTTGTTTAGGACTGTTTAGATTTATAGTACATTCACCAAATACTGATAGTTGTGAACTAACAGGAGTTAAAGCTTTTCTAAGTTTAGTTTCTACAGTATTTCTTTTCTGGCGCGCGATAGCTAAATGTGTTCTCCACTTTTCTTTGTCTATAACTACACCAGTTAACTCCATTTCAGCAAATGCTTTTATAGCACTAAACTCCAACACTGCTACGTCTATTAACTCGTCTCTTCGTAACGCATTCACTTGTGGTTCGTATATACCATGTAATATTAGAGCATCATTAGCAGCATACATTTTCTCTGCTGTACTAAACTCTACTACTACTCTATTTACGAAATCCTTACGTATTTCTTTATCTAAGTCCATTCCTAAATATTTATGAGACAACGCAGCAAGGGTCACGAATGGAGTAGATTTACCAGCAGTTAAAATAAGTTCAGCTATCATTGTACAGTATATATTTTTTACTGATACTTTCGCGTGAACTTTCAACATCTTATAATCGAACTTAGCGTTCTGGAATATCTTTAATATTTTAGGATTACTTAAAATGCTATTCCACACATTTGGTTGTACCTTAGTACAATCAAGTATGTAGCACATATCTGGTACAGCTATTTGTAGAAGAAGTATTCTGCTTGTGTAAGGATCAAGACCAGTAGTCTCCGTGTCTACGGCTAATACGTTTGATTTGGATAATATATCAAGTACTTCTTTTGCTCTCTCCTCATTCTCTATGAACTCGTATTTAGGAGAGTAAGGAAGTTTAAAGTTCTTTTCCTTCTTTGGGACATCACTACCTTCTGCCATCATTCTTTGGCGCGTGGACCACTGCCTTTAGGCAGGGGAGGAAGCGCCTTCTCCTTTCTGAGTTAAAAACGAACTGGCTTTTTCTAACAAACGCAGCTTTTTATAGATAACACTAACGTTGATTTTAGTTCCATCAAGCAACCGTATATCAAAAGATCCACGAGTTCTTCTTCCAAAAATAAAACAATCTTGTCCTTTATATTGAACCTTATCAAATAGTTGAAAACCAAATACATATTTAGGAGCCTTGTTGTTTTTTCTAATACCACCTTTTAAAAAAGTTGCTTTATGAAGTTGTCTATTCTGGCCGCGGACTTGTTTAATAAGAAAATAATCATTCGATTTAGCTAAAGGATTTTTACTAATACAACGGGCATCAACAACGTGAGATTTATATAAATCATTATTAATCCTATTAAACTTAGTAATATACCCATAAGTCATTTCTACATCAGAGTAAACTTCTTTTAAAGCATTTAAAATAAACATTCTCATGCCATTCATCTGGGTAGCATCTTTGAAAGATTTACCACGCTTAAATGACTTAGTTAGTTTATCTCGATGAATAGTATTATGACATGTTTCACATAACGTAGTAAGATTGTTAGGACTATCACCACCGGTTTTTCTGGTTTCAATGTGGTGAACATTTAAAATCTTGTCCTTAGATTTACCACTACAATATTGACACTTATGACCATCACGAAATAAAACATATTCCCTATTATTCCAAAAATCTTTCTGAGGACCTTCTTGATATTCCTTACCCCTAATAGAGGGATTATTTATTTTTTGAATATCAAACTGAGCAACCTCAACAACTACTTTGGTTATAGGAAGTATTTTATGAACGTTTCTTATAACTTTAAGATGAACATCAACTTTGTTTTGAACAGATGGAGGAAGTTTACCAACACGATTTTTACGATTTAAAAATCTTGCTTGGCGATAACGTGTTTTACGGCTTCTGCGGTGACTACGAAACGCTTTTCTAGTAGAAAGTAGTTCTTGGATATCAGTTCTAAGTATTACTTCTGCTTCATAAAGGACTTCTTTAGGAGTAGTTGCTGAAAGACCAATATGTTTAGTTCCGGCATCAACACCAAGAGAAATAGGTTGTTTAGTTTCACCGGTTGAATAAAGAAGTTGTATTACAAATGGAGTTCTTGAAACTACTTTAGCTTTACCAAGTTTAAGAAGATCTCTTGCTTTCTTGGAAGTTGCGGGCATTAAAGGTTTATTGCGTTGATTAACGACGAATACTCTCAAGTTTCGTCCTTTGACCGAAGTCAAAGTTGGGTGTCCTTCGCCAATGTTATCTTGATTTGTCATGCCTACCACACTGTTCCTACCACTTTAGAACTGTTTAATAGTAGACTATAGAGCCAAAAACTAGGACTCGTATTTTTGGGTATAATGATCAAGATAACGTAGTTCTCCTTTCAGGAACTTAGGCTAGTCAACTTGGGGCTTGCTTTCACAAGCCCCCGCTTTTAAGCGAGGGTTATCGACGTGGTAATCCTTTTATGAACTCTACCAGCGCAGGTAAATCGGTGTCTAATGTATTTTTTTGTTCCCAGCCTAAAGACTTAAGTAATGTATTATCTGCTACTAAAGAACGTGTTTGTTGTCTTGGTTTTAGTTTATATACTGGTAAATCTTTAACTTGTAAATAATCAGTTATCTTATTATATAAATCAAGTATTTGTATACCAGTACCAGAACCAATATTTACGGCTTCTATCTTCTCGCCCGAAACTATTTTTTCAAACACTAAAGCAGTAGCATTAACTGCGTCTTGTGAACTTAATACGTCAGTATATACTTTAGGTCCTACAATAAACACACCTTGTTTTTTAACTACTGTATCTACTAAATAAGACACTAAATCAAACTTGGGATTGATAAATCTTCTATTACCGTATATTTGAAAGTATCTCAAAAAAGTATAGTTTATTTTTTTGGCGGCCGAAAAAAACTTAACCACCTCTTCTGAGTAATACTTCAACCCTCCAGTGTAAGAACTAATACCAACACTACTATTTTCACTTATAGGATTTTTATTATTAGAGGAATAAACTTCAGAGGAAGACCCTAAAAATAAGTGTAAAATACTTGTTTTGTTAATACATCTAAGAAGATTATTAGTGATACTGACGTAAGTATCTGATTCATCAGTAAAAGAATATATCCCTTCCTTATCCACTACGTTATCCGCAAGATGAAAAACGTAATCGGGCCTAAAAGAAGAAAATATATTATTTAATATTGAATAAGATGTAGCACTACCTGTGATGATAGTAGCCCTCTTATCTAAAGTATTGTGAAGACTTGAAGTAAAGTTATCTAAAACTATTACTTTATGACCGTTATCTAAAAAATAGGTGGTCAAACCAGAACCAATAAGACCACCCCCACCAACTATAAGAATGTTCATAAATCTTAATCCTTTAAGAACAACCCATCACTATAGCATTTTCTACATCTCGCTTCATACATGTCCTTATCTCCGACAACTACTCTCTCAGTAGATTTTACTTTCCTAAAAGTACGTGAAGCTAAACCACCACAAACAGAGCACACTGCTGAAAGTTTATCAACGAACTCGGCTCGGGCGGCTACTAAAGAAGAACACTCAAAAGGTTGATTTTGACATCCTTTACTATAAAGTCCCCCTGCTACCAAGGTAGCAGCAGCGCTTGATGCCCCAAGCGGAGCAGGTTCTGCTTCAAGTAGACCACGTTGAAGGATGTTAACGGCAGCGTTAACATCCCGGTCATGGGTCGTTCCACAGGAGCAGGTCCATACTCTAACCGTCAACCCATCTTTGCCTTTGGGTCCTTCAACAGACCCACAAGTTGAACAGGTTTGGGTAGTGTAATCTTCACGGATTACTTTCGACGTTCCTTGTCGCGCAATCGCTTTGTATTCAACGAAGGAACGGAGCTGACCCCAACACGCATCGGAAACTGCCTTTCTTAGGGACTTAGTTTTATTAAGTTTTTTGGATGTTAACTCTACGGAGTTAACGTCGCCTATATAGATTTTATTAAAGTCTCTGGTTAGCTCGTGGGAAACTTTATGATTAAAATCTTTACGGGAGTTTTTGATTTTAGCGTAAATATTCCTTTTTTGTCTGATATTTTTACAGCGTTGATGATGAGCAAGTTTTAGTTGGTATTTATTAAAGAACTTCTGGGCGTCATACTTCTTTCCGGTGGAAAGAGTAGCAGTTGTTTTAAGTCCTAAATCAATACCAACAGAACCTTCTTTGGAGATAATAGTTTCTTGGTATTCACAAACTAAGCTAACGTACCAACGTCCTCGAACATCCTGAGAGAAGGATCCACATTTAGGTTTGGATGGAATTTCTTGAGATTTCCAGAACTTAAAAGTTCTACCACAATATTTGATAGTACTGTTTTTAACATGACCAGCAGTACCCTTAAAAGGTATCCACCCTAATGATTTCTTAGAACGCCATCTTAAAGAAGATTTTTTATGTTGTCTTCTACTGTTGAAGTATTGTTCGCACACAAACTGTATAGTTTCGTTATTAAGATTAATGTCTTTGGATGTTCCAACAACAAGGTTCATTAAGTCATAATGACTTAACCATTTCCTCCTATCGTGAACAGCCTTCTTCTGAGTTTCATTACAAAAGTTCCACACAAAGTTTACACTTCGTGCGAAAGCATTTAAATACTTCGCTGAAGAACTGTCTTTTATACGAAAGGAAAGTGTTTTAAGCAACTATGGGTACATCCTTTAAGCAAGGTCGTCCATCATAAAAGCATCTTCTGCATCTGGCCTCATAAATGTTATCTCCAACCACTATCCTTTCTTTACTATAAGAAAGTCTATAAGTTTTGGAAGCAGATTCGCCACATAAGAAGCATACCGCAGAAAGTTTGTCAACAAAATCTGATTTAGCCATCAACGTAGAAGAAACCTCAAAAGGAACATCATTGAAATCAGTATCTAACCCCGATGCTATAACTCTTTTCCCTTTACCTGCTAAGTACTCTATTAGCAGTACCACACTATTATCAAAAAACTGGATTTCATCAAACCCTACAACATCATAATCCTCCCACTTGATATTAAACAAAACGGAATCATTTGACCACACGCTTCCAGAAGGAACAGAAATACTTTCTACTTCTGCTCCTGTACGACTTACTACTTTATTATCTGAGAAACGATTGTCAATAGCTGGTTTAAAACATATAACTCTTTTCTTACCGATAGAAGCAAGATGTAATCTTCTAATAAGTTCATCTGACTTCCCAGAGAACATAGGACCAACTATAACTTCTACCCAACCGCTGTTTGGAGAGATTATTTTAAGCATCTATTTATCCTAACACGAAAAGAAAACACGTTATATACAACCCAAAGTGAAAAAATGAGATGAAAATATTATTTAGGATTTATGGGATATACTCACTACAAAACTCTTCAGGTTCCTCTTCCGGGTGCAAAATGCGAAAGTAATATTTATACGCCTCACGATGCTCAGACGCACCATCCCAGCCGTCTTCTTTTCTAACTTTAAACATCCACTTTTTTAATCTGCTGTCAATATTACCTTTTATCATTTCGTTTTCAAAATGATCCCACGTCATTTCTTTACCGTAAACATCTCTATATATCTGCTTCAACTCAACCCATAACTTATTGGAATCATTGAGATTTGGCCCACCACCACCACATACCATATTTCTCGTTCCCTTAGCCCAGATAATATTTTCTTGTTTCTTATGGTAATAAACTAAGTCAGTTCTTATCTCACGTCTACCGCCCTTTAGTAAAAGTGTCTCATGGGGATTATTAATATATTTATCTTCATTAGGATCATTAACTATAAAGAACAAGTTTTTCCAATATTGGTCATGTGAGTGATGTACTACTTGATCCCCTTTTAGCGTTTGGGAATCACATCTAAAAGCGCAACAGTTGGCACCTTTATCCTCCATTACTTTCAAAATATTTGGAAGACTTGAAAGTGCCTCAACACTAAAGTACTCATCTGGGTCGGAAACTAAGCACGCGAATGGTTTATTACCATTTACTTCCCAAGCACGTTTAATATAGTTATTTCTTTGGTCAGAAAAATGATCCTTCCAAGGATGTAAAAACATATGAACATCATCTCTATTTCTAAGATAGAAAATAGAACCATCAACCGACCCACCATCAACAGCGATAATACCATCTACGTAAGGACTTACAAGATTTATATTATCTCGTACTTCAAGTAGATTGTTTCTACACATAAAACAATAATAAATGGGTAATGTCATAAATCTACTCCTCTACTCTTTTTTATCCGTATCAAATACAATACTTTTACTTGAAAAATCATCTGCTCCAAACAACACTTCATATATACCTACAAAAGCATCTACATAATCAGCATATTGTGTTATAGCATTTAAGCTATAACCCTTTGTACCCTTAAGATCGTAAAGAACAAACCATTTTTTTCTAAAATGAGTAATACTAACTATTAAGTGTTCTTTTAGCTGTTCTTCTGTTAAAAGCATTTAAATCTCCTTGTTAACATCATCATAAATCTTATTATAAACTACTTCATATTCTTCTATGCCAAAAAGTTTTATATAAACATCTTCATACGCGAACTTAAAAGCTTCTTGTTCTCTTAAGTCAGCAGTAAATAAGTCCTCTTCTTCCCTTTTTATTTCGGCGGTCCAAAAAGTTATCATCTCAATAAGATAATCTTTAAGTTGATCGCCTGTTAAGAGAAGCATTACTTCAAACCATTTACTATACCTTGCGCAATCAGTTTCTGAGTAGCATCATCGGTTATTTTTTGTAAATCTGTAGGATTAGAAGAGAACCCTGTTTCTATTAATATAGCAGGAGCGGAAGTAGCTCTTAGTTCATACAAAGCAGAAGTATAAATACCCCATCTACTACCTTCTTTTATAGCCTGATTTTTTTCGGCGGAACCCCAAGCGTAAAGAGCAGAAGAGGCCCACAGGTCAGCAGAAAGAGATTTAGCTATCTCGTTATAGACTTTCGTCGCGTATATTTTTCCTTTAGTACTTGAAGTATAATGATATAAACTTATACCTGACATTTTCTGAATGTTGTACCAGTTAACGTGTACTGATAAATATAGGTCATACTTCTTTAGGCGCTCAGACGCCGCTGAGGCTTGAGGATCAAAACTCCAACCCCAACTATCGTCTGATGAAACCTCTCCCCTCAGAACGCTCTCTACGGCTCCACAAACCTGCCATCTTGGTCCTGTCCACTTAGGCGCGTTATCCGGAAGACGTACTAACGTTTCTTTACCGAGAGTAATCTCTACTTCATCAAGAGCACTATTATAGCAAGCTCTCTGACAAGTAACACAATGACCCTCCGCTTCTAAAGCGGGTATAAGATAGAACGCACAGAACTTAGCAGTCCAATCATCCTCATACCACTGTGTCCCATCAGGAAGAGGATATCCACCGGGACGCTGACGTGACCAATATTTTAAATCGGGCGCGGAAGCGTAAGCATATGGATTAGGCGGTGTAAAACCGTGTCCGGGTCTTAGGCAAATCTTCATGTGTATCTCCTATTTATCCTCTAAAATATCTTTTTAACTATATTATTAAAACATTCTAATGAATAACTATTAGTATTAAACTTTAACTCTTCTTGAATATCTTTTACATAGCCGCAATAAAAATCTTTGTTGTATAAAAACTTATTTACTACTTCCTGTATTCTTTCTACTGTAGCATCTTTCTCAATCAGCACGTTATGTTTTCTACCAATGTGATTAAAAAATCCCCCTACTTCCCATTCAAGCGTAGGAACACCTAAAGAAGTAGCATCAAGAACAGAACCAGGAATATTAACCGCCATTACAAGTCTACAGGCACTTAGTAACTCTCTTACTCTATAATAAGGGATTAACCCACAAAAAGGAAGATCTACATCTGGTCTTATTTTCGGCTCCAAACCAACATTACTCATCATATCCGCCATCAACCAAATTACGAATAAATCATTATCTTTTTCTAACAACGGATACAATACTTTATCCATCATCATTCGTGCGTTATCACGCATGAACTTCTCTCTATCAACATCCTTACACGTCCACAATATCCCATCAGCATCAAAGTTAGGTTCCCTAAACTTTTCTCCAAGTGGAAGAGGAAGAAAAAAAGACCTATCTTTATTAACGCACCTATCCTCAAAAAACTGAGGAGTATGAATGTTAAGTGGATAACACAAATATTGATTATCCGGTAAAGGTTCGCTTCTTGTATAATCCTCTAAAGACCACTTCATTACAAGATATTTTTTAGCCTTTACCATGGGCTTTTTATCTTTCCACCAAGTAGGATCCATACTTAAATCAAAAATATCGTGTCCATCAAATCCATATATGGGAGAACTTTCAGGAACTAAATAAACATTATCTACTTTCTTAGTGCTCCCCCAACTTGGTAAACCACCCCCAGTAGCTACTATTGTATGACCTTGTTTAGCTAAAACTTTAACTATATTCTGCGCCCACCGCCCCTCTCCACGAGAGGGGCTATCTAAACCTTCTGTCATAGAACCGGCGCAATGAACGTGTATAAGCATATTATTTAGTTATAACACCAATACCGATACTACTATGTATTTTTGGAGACTCGGCCTTTCTTGGATGTGAAATAGCATTCCAAGCATTAGTTACCTCGACAAGATAATAAATATCGTGTATTGCTATTACACCACCATCTCTAACTAACGGACTATAGTCTTTGTAATCAGCAAGCATGCCCTCATAAGAATGATCTCCATCAATAAATAGAACGTCTATCATTCTACCGGCAAGTAAATCTTTTAGTTTTTGAATAGTTTCATTCTCATGTGAGGATCCAGCAATATGAACAACTTTACAAAGTGAGTCATCCATTTTCCACGGTATCTCTTTACGAGGATCAATACCTACAGCTAATCCATCTTCTGGAAGCATCATACTAAGAACTTTAAGATTACCACCCTCTTTAATACCAATCTCTACAATAACTTTAGGATTAGTATTCTTTGCTATATCATGAAACCACACTACTTCCTCGTGTCGCTGTTCGGCTTGATAGTTAGTAGCTACTTTACAAAGTTCTTCTTTTGTTACCATAATAAAACTCCTTATTCCCATCCACGTGTTTTTATTTCCGACTCTATTCTGTTAACCCAAGCACTATAAGTTGCGTGAGTACTAACATAGTTATAATATAAATCTGAATAATGGTTATATAAATCTTTATTAGAATACAACATTTCTAACTTAGATATAAAATCTGGTGAAACTCCGTTATTAGCTGTAAGCATTCCTTCAAACTTGTAAGGAGAATACTGGTTACTAAAAATAACAGGTGTTCCGTTTATGGCCGCTTCATAAGGAGGACCACCAGCAGATAAGCCGGGTGATATAACAAGTTTTGTTCTTCTGTGTATATCCATTACTACATCCCAGTTTATATCCCAAAATAACTCTACTCTATCCTTTAAACTTTTTAACGGTGATGAACATTCTAACCCCCAAAACCATTTATACAAATCTTCCTTACTAAGATTTACAGATGGATAATCACCAACAATAACTGCTACTTTAAGAATATCATTAGATACCATTTTTGATCTACACCAATCAAAAAGAGTATGTACCTCGCGTGAACAGTTTGTAGCATTATTATAAAAAGATCTATACGCCCAAAGTAAATATTCTAAACCTTGTTCATTATTTCTTTTGGATATATTAGGAACTGCCGGACCCTCTATTAATACAACATTTTCTGTACCATAATCATTTCGCATAGTATTAAGATTATTTATGAATGGCGATACAATCATAACCCTACCACCAGTACTCTTCATAAGTGATAATATATCATTCTTTGGATTTTGATGCGGAGTATTAAACATAAGTAAAATATAGTTTTCAGCATCCCTTACCACCATAGAATGTGATGGCGCACTATACGCTATATAAGAAGTATTTTTAATATCCTTAAGTTCGGAATACCTATGAAGAGTATTTGGCAACACACCAGAACACCACGTTTCTACTGGCCAATCAGTAGTGTATACTTCCTTATTACACGACAATAAAGAAGCAAGTATATGCCTTTCGACTCTTGGTTCCCCTCTTAGGTTATCTCCTCCTATGCCGTTTCTTATTGGCATACTAAGATGAACCAAATATTTCATACTATACCTCTTTCCTTTAAAATATTTATTAAAGCCGCAACAAACTTTTCATACGTATATGTTTGTTCAACATATGACCTATATGAATCGCCAATAAATGTATAATATTCTCTATCCCTTATTAACCTATCTAAATAAGGAATAGTTTCCTCTGGGGCTATAGCAGATAGAAAGTTAGGACATTCTGATAAAGGACCCATAGGAACTTCGTTCAACTTACACCCTACAAACGGAATACCGTGCATCGCAGACTCAATAGGTGGACCACCATAGCTCAGTGCGTGCTGACACATCAACTTCGTACCTTTATATGTATTTAAAACAGACTCCCATGACATACTATGTTTAATACTTATTCTGTCCTTATATTGAAGCAACTTATTAGATGCAGATGTACTATATAAAGCTTTCTCTATTACTGATAATGGTGCTTCTTTATCACTATACCCAGTTAGAAAACATAATCTATAGTCAGCAAACTCTTCTAATATATTTCCTAACCATCTTAATGTAGGATGTATAGATCCATGACCTTCCGGTGTATTTAATACTGATAATAATACCCTATAAGGCATTAACAATACTTTTTTATCAAAGTTGTTTTCTCTATAAATGTATGGCGCACCAGGAACAGGCAATAATAACAAGTTCTCTTTTCCAACTCTCTCTTCCTGTAACATCTGCATACCGCCGTGTCTCTTAGGAAAACCATATGTAAATACTATTTTTTTGCCGTACGTCTTATATAAATCTAACACTTTAGGAACATTTTCCAACCACGGTTCAGAAAACAGATTAACGATAATACCCTTCCAAATATACTTATTTATTATATCAGGTTGAAAATCTTGAATAAGTAATACAGAGCTGGACGCGTTTCCTTGATGTACCTCACTTACCTTGTCCCATTTATTCATAAGGGTATTAACATTAAATAACCCAGACTGGTATAATGCTTCTAATGCCTGTCTCTCCCACCGCGGCTCACCGCGCAGATTACCTTCTTTTAAATTAATGGGAGCAGGATCTCTTAAAGCTACTGTTATGTTTATCATTTGTTGTGTTCACTTAAAACATCTTTAATACTATCCATAATGTTGTCATTCCAGGTAACTTTATCCCATTTATTTTTTGGAAAGTTCATTTTACTTTGAACCAAATATTCTATAGGATTAAATATATCCTGCTTATTTTGAGCAGAACCATCTCTATATTCTTCCCACAGAATAGTTCCTTCATATCTCATAAATAAGCTTCTATAAAAATCTAAATAATCATCCAACAAAGGAGCAAATAAATAACTAAACCTTACTTGTGGTTCTTTTGAAATAAACTCTATAGGGTCTTTAACTTTTTTTATAGCCCGCAAAAAAGTAGCACTGTCTATTATACCATTAGAAATAGCCGCCCATTTACACGCTGTAAGACTATTTAAATATCCACCATTAGGAAGTAACCTATTATGTAAGGATGTGAGCACTTCAACAAAGTTATGTAATACAGGATAATAATCATCCTCTATTATAATATAGTAATCAAACTCCTCTTGATACTTTTGAACTGCTCTAACCCACGCACCATAAGAAAGACACTCGTGTTTTATGTCTAACATAACAACAGGACAACCAAAATCTTTTATTTGCTCCTCTACATCCCAATAAGAACTAATACAACTTTCTTTTTCACCTGATTGTGTAATCCTAAGAATAGTCACTTGAGATAGTTTAGATAAATCTGTTTTCCTTAACTCTCTTAAATGTAGTTTTAATATGTCAGCACCATCCACTCTAAAATCTGATTGTGGTCTTCCAATCCTATGGTCTGCTGCGGCTATTAAGTAGTTTACTTTTGGCATCTAAGAAAACTTTTTTTCTATAACATTCCTAAATGTATTAGATATAAAAGCCTGATCGTCCCATTTTAATATAGTATCTATTCTTCTATCGTCCTCGTCTTTATTTTCCCACTCAGGAATAAAAACGGATATGTGCTTGTCATCCTCAAATACTTCATCTTTCCTATTCGTTAAAAACACTGACTGGTCATCTATAGACAAAAATGTATTAATCAAACTCTTTCTATCATCATTATCGTGCTTATTAAATATTTCTGCCGCCGACCAAACAAAAATCCTTTTTAAACTCTTACCCAGCTCATATCTTTTATTAAACTTATCAAGAATACGAGAAGCATCTACGTCGGCTTTATGTATCCAGTGTATATCTATGTCATTTAGCTTCATTACTGGGTATAAAACAGGATATTGTGTAGGAGAGGTCATCCTAAGATTACCAGTTTGTTTATACCACGTTGTATTTTGTTTTGGTTCCCCAATAATAGGAATAATAGACATATAAGTATTATAGTTACTACAAAACTTTACAAACTCATCATCATTTAAAAAAAGAGAGGATACAAAAGGATTTGTGTAAGATATAGATGCTGGGTGTACTCCACCATAAAAATCTACAAAAACCATAAACCCAACACAACTATTAGATATTATTGTATATTTATCCAGTATCATTTAACATATTTTCTTTAAAACATCTACTATATAACTCATATCTTCTGGTTTACACCACCACCCGCACGGGATATTTAATCTTCTATCTTCATAATCATCCACACATGGAAGTTCTTTTTCAAATCCTTTAAATAAACTATACTTATCATTTCTTACGTGAGAAATATTATTTCCTATACCAGCTTCCGTTAGTTTATTAGATACATCTAATCTATGTTGCTTATTCAACAACCTAATAGTAAAAACCCAATAGTTAGGACTAACATAATCAGGCACAACTGGTGCTAATACTTTATTACTTAAAAACTTAAGACTGTCTAATAAATATAAAGCATTTTGTCTATGTTTTTCTATTAAAGTGTCCACATACTTTAACTGCTCAATACCAACGGCAGCGTTAATATTGTTCATATGTCCCTTCCAACCGGGTTCAAAAATATCCCCAGTCCAACACACGGGATTACTTGTTGTACCTCTTGCCAACCCAAACCACCTTAGTAGTATAGCACGTTTATAATCATCCCCATTCTTACAAGAAATACATCCACCGTCTGCTGTAGAAAGTATTTTTATACTTTGAAAAGAATGTATAGTAAAATCACAAACCCTGCCTATTTTTTGACCTTTATACGTAGCACCCATTGATTGAGCACCATCTTCTATAGTTTTTAATCCGTGCTCGTTCGCTATGCTTTGTATATCATCTAACTCTGCTGGTATACCCGCCCAATCAACAAATGTAATAGCTTTAGTTTTAGATGTGATAAGGGGTTTTATTTTATTAGCATCAATACATCCTGTATTAGGATCTACATCACACCACACTGGTATAGCACCCATTTTTAATATCCACTGTAAACCCGCAGTACACGTTACTGGACTTGCTATAACCTCGTCTCCGGGTTTAATATTTGACAAAGCACCAGATATTTCCAATGCGGTAGTTCCAGAGTTTGTTAAAGCAACAAAAGGATTTTCCATCCACTTTTGTAAATCTACTTGGAAGTCTGCTGCCTCCTTACCCTCTGTTGTATTACCACTATCAAATACTTTTTGTAATATAGCTCCCAAACCTTGCGGATAGTGCGTTTTATATAGTGGTATCATATTCGCTCCTTAGAATGGACATCATAATGTAATCATAAAAGACACCATTCTTTAGTAATCGTTTTCTTTGAATACCCTCTTGAACAAACCCTAGCTTTTTGTAAAGATTTAAAGCTTTAGTATTATACTCTGCTACTAACAACCATACTCTGTTCCACCCGCCTATAAACAACTCTTTTAAAAGTTTTTTATAAATATCTTTTGATAGCCCCAAACCTCTAAAATCTTTATGTACATCTAATCCTACACAGATAGATTTATTATTGGTATCCATATCGTCTAACCGTATAATACCTATAGGAGTATTATTATTAAATACTACTTTTCTTTCTGAAGTAATACTTCTTTTTAATCTATCAAACCACACTAACTGTTCTGCTTCACAAACTTCGTGTGCGTCAGTAAGCATACATAGAACTTCCGGATCATTGTGTAATAAACGTGCCCACTCTAAATACTCTTTGGTTAATGGTTGAAATAAAATATTACCCATGTTTAATACACCACTTATAACCCCACGGGTTATCTATTGGATCTAACCTTTCTTCATCTTTATCATTTGGATTAAACGGCTCTGTAGTACAGTTTACAAGAACAGCAGGTGCTGTTCCTACACACATCCACCCGTGCCACCACCCGGGCGGTACCACAACTAATCTTGGACACATACCACCAAGATGAACCTCCTGTACAACACCTGTACCTTCTTCTACCATGACAAACTTAACCTGACCAGAAACGCAGGTAATATAATCTATTTTTCTTTTGTGTATATGGAATCCTTTTATCGAACCTGGGTTTGTAGTAGAAACGTAAGACTGACCAAAACCAGAGTAATGAAGATCATCAGACCGCAATATTTCAAACAAATACCCTCTGTCATCTAAAAATACTTTTAAATCTTTTACTATTGGTTTTGACATTTTTTAAAATCCTAAAGACAGGAAGAACCGCCATTATTAAGATAGTTTCTATACCACACAATAGATCTTTCAATACCTTCTTCAAGACCTACAGTAGGTTCCCATCCTAATGCTTTAATCTTGTCAGCACAGAGGTATTGTTCTTTAATCTCATAAAAATCTCTATCCTGAAGAACAACTTGAATAGAAGGATCTATTTTATCCCTTACAAGATTTATTACGTCGAGTATTCTTTTTGGTCCTGTTCCTCCGACGTTATACGCCTCTCCTTGAATACCCTTATCCATTAAAACTTTGAACGCTGAGTAAATATCATCCACGTATATAAACTCACGTACAAACTCGGATACGGTTGTATAAAGCATAGGAGCATTGCCAGTAAGCATACGAATAATACTACGAGGAATGAGACGAGAAGTATTCATATCCCCGGGTCCGTATAGATTTCCTGCTCTAACAACAAGAGCAGGCAGATCATACGTCATCGCGTATGATCGCGCTACTAAGTCCTGACAGGCTTTAGATGTACAGTATGTATCTGCGGCTACTAACTCGCTGTCCTCAGTGTAGGGCAGGTTAGCGTGTGGTCCATACGCCTTATCAGATACCTGAATAATAACTTTAGCAGGTTTCCTTTTAATAGTTCTTACAGCTTCAAGCACATTTAGTGTGCCCACAACATTAGTCATATAAGCTGTGTAAGGATCATCATTACAAATACGAACAATGGGTTGGGCGGCCAAATGAAGAACGTAATCAACCTCATACTTACTAAGGATATAAGGAAATACTTCCTTATCTCTTACGTCTCCATATATAATGGAACATCTGTCTAAAATCTCTGGGCGAGATTTTCTATTACGATCCTTTACAAGACCTATAACGTGTGCTCCTTCTTCCAGAAACTTTTCAGCACACACACTGCCTACGAAACCGTTAATACCAGTAATAAATACGTTTTTACCTTTAAAATCCATTTTGTACCTCTAAATATTAAAACGGAAGTTTATAACCCTTTGTAGCCACAAACAATCCTGTTGGTGTACTTACCTCTATGTATGAATAACCTAAATCCTTCAGTATGGGAACCACTTTTTTCCACTTTACTGAACTTGTGTTATGTATATCATCCATCATAACCCAATGGTTTTCTGATAGAGCGTGCTTAACAGCATTATATTCATTTACTGCGTGCTCTTCGTCAAACTCTTTTGAGTCCATCCATAAAACATCTAAAGATCTATATAGATTATTAGAACCATAGAACTCTCTTAATAACCTTAACGTTTCTACACTATCACCCAAAATAAAGTTTACATTTGCGTTCTTATCACAAACGGAAGCCGCTAACTCTTGATGTTCTTTTTCTACATCAAGAGAGTATAAAGTTCCGTTATTTGGAAGACATATATAGTTAGCAATATTATTAGTAGTGGTATGAATAAGATTGGAGGGTTCAACACAGTATGTGCTTCCTGTTTCAATACAAAACGGAGCATAGTTTATAACTGAACCAACATACTTACAAACTTCTTGTACAGTTGAAATCATTTTTAACTCCTGTTAATCCAGTATACTATTTCTGCTCCGCCTCTTATTATTTTATATCTTGAAGATAATGCTGCTAACTCATCGTTCTCATAAAATCTACACTTATGATTAGGTTCATTAGGCCAGTTATTACCATATGGTACTACTATTACTATTGCTTTTTTGGCCGCCAAAAAAAATCTTGGTAGTACAACATCAAATATTTCTGGTTTAGTAAAATGTTCTAAAGTATGAGTAGTAAATATATAATCGCAACTAACAGGTAAATCTTCTTTTAATATGTCAGTATTAAAAAAATCTATTCTTTTATCTAATCCTTTTGAAGAAGCATCTACAAAATCTACAGCATAAAACTTATTAACACCAACGCATTGTTTTAAAAAGTAATTACTATAATAACTATGTCCAGCACCAAACAACAAAACAAAACTATTTTCTTTAAAATCATAAAATATTTCTGTTATCCATCTTTCAGCATCATCTTTAAAATCTAAACTTAACTTCTCACCAGGAACTATGTATCGTTCCTCATACACATCTTTAGGTTCTACGTTGTTATACCTATCAATCATTTCCTCTATAGGTTTAACAAAATCTCTTTTAGGTAAAACCCAATCAGTCATTATTTAACCCACTTCTTCCAATCCCAAGGAACACTCTCTATATTATCAAGGATGTAGATTAGTTCTTCTTTTTGATCATAATCAAGAGTTTTAAACAAACTCTTAATAGTATCTTTTAGGTCAGCTAATACGCTTCCTTCTTCATCCACATCATCAAATAATGTACTTCCTAAAGTATCTTCATCATCCTCATTATCATCTACTTCATCATTATTATCTCTATCAATCATCTACGGTTCTCCTGTATACCCTATGAATGATTTAGGGTGTGATCCATAATATTTAAATAGTACATTACCATTTATTTTCTGCCGCCCGACTTTAACTTCGGGCTTATTAAAGCAATCAAAGTTAAACGTATTAAACTCATAAGGAGGCAAGTTATTAGTATCTAATAAATCTTCATTTTTGTGAAACAAACCATCCAAAAATCTAACTCTACTTGAAATAATATTAGGATCACCTATTCTTGAATAATGGTAAATACAAACTTTAGATTTAAAAACTTTATTTTGTTCTACTGGTTCACAAAACATACCATCACCGGTAGAACGCATAGTTCCTCTTTTAAATAATCTGTTTATTGGTACTGACCAATCAGAACGTATAACGTCTATGGAACCATAAAAGTATATCCTTAACATTTCTGAAGAGTTATAACCGTTTTGGTTCATAAAATCTATTTCATTTTTTATACTTTGATGGTCCGATTCCAAAACTGCTTCATCGGCTTGTATCACAAACACAAAATCAGAAGTACAAGTATCTATAGCTATATTAGTTTGTCTTGAAAACTCAATACCGTTCCTACTAATGTTATCTAAATCCCAAATACTTTCAATAACTTTAATGTTAAGTTCATTTTTTAGTTCGGCGGCCAAAGAAAAAGTATACCCAACTGTATCATCATCAGATTTTGGATCCACAGAAAGAACTACTTCATCTGCTAATCCAATAATAGATTGTAATACTCTTTTAATAGGGTATTTAAACTTAACAACATTACGAAGTATAATAGGAACGCTGATAGTACACATTACTTACCTTCATCTACTTTATGAATAGCAGTATTATCGTCGTGTTTAACACCCTCTGCTATATCTAAATCATAAAGTTTTTTATAAAACGCATTTCTATCCGCCATTCTACTACCAGATTTAAAACTATCCTGAAAGTGATGTATACAAGGAAAGTTTATACTTTCCATTCTTTTATCAGAACCAGTTATAACCTCGTGTATTCTTCTTACATACCTTATTTCTGGCTTATTACGAAATAATCTATATTGATAATCAACCAAACCAGGATGTACTTCCTTAACCATGCTTAAATCTGTCCATCTTTTTCTTGGAAATCCTACAATATCAATCTCCTCATCTTCCATTCTTTTTATAATAGCATAAAAATCAGGAAGTGAGGACTCCAAAATACGTTCATCAGTATCTAACATAAAAATAAACTTTTCTTTAGATAAATGAGCTGCTAAAGTTCTAATACTACCAAAATCAGAAAATCCTGATTTATATACTCTTGCTCCTAAACTTTCCGCTACCCTTACAGTATTATCAGTAGAACCAGTATCCAGCACAACCACTTCTTTCACTACCGGAAGAACACTCTTAATGGCACCCTCAATACAATCCTCATTATCCTTTGCCATCATTGCTAATGTTATAGGAAGAGTTTTATCATTTAAAGAACTCTCAATACTTTCCTTTTTAGCTTTTCTTATATCTTCGGCTTCTTGAGACAAATAAATATAAATAAATATTAAATCAAGTGGGTAAGGAGAAGCCATATAGTTCTTAAGACCTGCTTCATCTGCTTCTCTATTAAGAATATCCCTATAGAATGATTTAACTGCTTCTTCTCGAGGATTTAAGTTTATATCTTTAAGCATGCTCATCTATATTTCAGATATACGTTTAGTTATAATATTTGAAACAGCATCAAATGAGAAGTTTTTAATAATGTTCTCTTTCAGTAGTCCGCCTTTAAAAACTGCTTCCTCCTTGTTCTCCACAATGTGCTGCATCCAATGTGCTGCGTGAACAAGATTGGGCTCGGCATATTTATTATTTCCCAAATACCAGTTATTAAATACTGACATATCCGACACAAATGTTTCCTGATAGTCTACAAGATAACTGTTTTCTTTATTCATAAACTCCATATTACCACTATACCCCGTAGCTATAACAGGATTACCTGCCAACCCGGCTTCAAAAGGAACTAATCCCCAACCCTCTCCTCTGTGTAGAGAAACACAGCAATCACCATAATGGTGTAACCCTATCATTTGCGATTGATTAAGTTTGTCTACCACAACCACTACTTTAGGATAACCACCAATCCCCATGTCTTTTTTAATATACGCTATTCTTTCCGATATAAACTCTTTATCCTTAAGTACATTACCACCTAAGTACGCTTTAAGAATAAGTACTACATCATCATTTTGATCAAACGAGTTAAAATATGAACGAATAAGTCCTTCTGGATTTTTTCTATTAGTCCACTGAAAAATACTATAAAACTTATATGTATCTTTACTTAAACCATTGATGGCAAACTTATTTTCATCCGGATTATCAAACATAGTTATATCAATACCATGTGGTATTTTAAATACTGGTTTGTTTAAACCGGATTCTTTTATAGTTTTTACGTTCCAATCACAAGGAACCCACACCTCATTAACACACTGTAAAGCCTCCACCCATTTAGGGTGTAGTCCTGTAGTTTCCCAAGCAAAATAACCTATATTATATTTTCCTTGCTCTACGTATCGCGGGTACAAGTCGGGGGTAAGCTGCATAATGACAGTATCATACTTGATATCTTTATTGACCAAACTGTCTATTATTGCCTTCTCTTCATCATTAGCGATAGGAGGAGGATTTTGTTCAAAACATATAGGTTGTAAAGTTATAGGAACACCACTCTTATACAATGACAGCACATAACTTCTACACGCGTGCGCGTAACCTGAAACGTCAAAAAACGGACCTTTAAACTTAATCCCTATCATAATCCCCTCCTACACAAACATAGCGTTGTTAATAACGCTGCCATCCTGTTTAGTTTCTTCATCTATTGACTTAATCATCTCATCAAAAATATTTTCCCACATAGGTACAATATGCTTATCCCAAATAAGATTATTGGTTACCCACTTATAACCATTTTCAGCACACGTCATACGAAGAACATCATCATCATACATCATCTTCATTTTTTTCGCCATATCAGAAACTGATACTATAGGACGCATTACTTCATTATCGTGCGGGAGGAAAATAAAATGTTCAACATCATGACCACTGTCCACAAGAAGTCCTCTGTCAGAACCGATTATTTCTGTACATGCTGTGTTACGTGGTGAAATAACAGCTGTTTTTGCTGCCATTGCCTCTACCTGTGCTAATCCCCAGCCCTCTCCTGTAGCGGAACTTACTACAACATCAGACATGTTGTATATCTTGTTTAGTATTTCCCGTGGAAAACCACGAGCAGGATTAAAGTTATGGGGAAACACTACGTCCCTGTCTATTACTAAACCGAGTACTCTACACACCTCATCAAGATTATGACCCTGGTCCTTAATAGCGCAATGACAATACGCCAGTGCATCAGGACAATCTTTTTTCATTTCCTTAAACGCCATAAGAAAACGTGGTATATCTTTTCTTATTTGGTTTCTATTTATATTAGAAAATAGCATCTTATCGTGTAATGGTCCTAAATATGCTTTTTTAAACTCATACGCTTCCCTATGAGAAATGGGATGAAAATCTGTAACGTTAGCACCATGAGGAATAACTTTAAGTTTGCTTTCAATAGGCGGATACGCTTTAACGCATTCGTCAAAAGCAAACTGTGTGTATGTAACCGGAATATCAGCTACAGACATGGCTTTAGCCCACTCCGATTTCATGCCCCCATCCACAGGGAAATAAATACATACTTTCCCTTTTTTTCCTGCTTCTCTTCTTTTCTGAACAGCTTCGACTACATCGGCCAATATAAAACTATCCTGAAGCATAAATAAAATATCGAAGTCAGCATTAAAGATATACTCTTTAACGTAGTTTCTTCCGTATGGATCTTTATCTGGATTTATACCAACAGGCATGATTTGTAGATTAGGAAGTTTTTGAAGGGGTGTAGGTTCCCCCCAGTAGTTGATACCTAAAACGGTAATATCATATTTACCAGTATCGTGTAATGGAACTAAGATATTCATAGATACAGTAGCGAAACCAGTTGAAGCTACGAAGTCACCATAAAACAACAGTTTGGTTTTCTTTTCCATATAAATAAAACTCCTATAAATCTACTTCTTCGTTACCTTTTATAAGAACTAATACTCTCTGTATAATATTTTTAGGTATGTCTAATGGCTCACCAGCACCTACGTCTATATATACTGTACAATCATCCCAT
>Ga0265297_10004543_pt1 | contig 22501 bp, 19 predicted proteins | sample Munlanlwell13791_FD_192502 | JGI IMG/M metagenome (GOLD analysis project Ga0265297, IMG submission 192502) | Leachate microbial communities from a municipal landfill in Southern Ontario, Canada - Leachate well 137-91 | ecosystem: Engineered > Solid waste > Landfill > Unclassified | place... | reverse complement strand
AGAGCCGTGAAAGACGCGACTGTTATAAGCAGGGTGATTATTATCGCCACAGTCTTCTTGTTCATGATGGAATTATACTACAACAAAGATTATCACCGAACCGCCCCCTCCCGACCCCTTTCCGGTTCGAATCAACGCCACAAAAAGAAAACCCTTATAAGGGTTTTCTTTTTGTGGGCGATAGAGGAAATCGAACAACTTCGCTCGACTCTAGGCTCGCTTCGTTCCGAAACCTTGCGGTTCCGGTACCTCCACTACGGGGAAACCTGCCGAGCGGGTTTCCCCGACCCCTTTCCAGTTCGAATCCTCTTTTTATCGAAATATTTAAAAACTCCCATATGGGAGTTTTTAAATATGTGGGCGATAGAGGATTCGAACCTCTGACCTTCACAATGTCAATGTGACGCTCTAACCAACTGAGCTAACCGCCCCTTATTTAACTCGACCATTATAATGGCCTGCTTATATTTTTTCAACGGTATTCCCGCATTCTGCGGGATGCTCGTTTCGGTAATTAAAAATCCCGCGAAATCCGGGATTTTTAAACCGAAACGGCAGTGGGCGCACTAGGGATCGAACCTAGGACCTCTGTCTTATCAGGACAGCGTTCTACCACTGAACTATGCGCCCGTCTACATTTGCATGTTGGCCGAGCAAACCCATCGGACCTTACTGTCCGACGAAGAGCATTTTAAGCGATGACCGTCCCAAAATCAACAGAGTCATCACTGTCCCAAATTAAGGGCCTGATACGCCTGAAGGTCGAATTTGACCGGCGGAGTTGCGCCGGAAAGGCTGGGATTCAGGGCATCGGTCACTTCGTTCGCCACAAATCCCATACCGGATATCGCCCCCGCAAGTACGGATAACAGAAGCACTACGCTTATTATTATGAACAAGGTCTCCCTGTTCATCTTGATCTTTATCTGTTTCTTATCCATCAGCTCTTATAGAATATATCCCCTACTATTATCGTTTGATATCCCGTCGTGTTCGAACCCTGGGAAACCAGATCGAGCGATTTTACGCTCGTGAAATATCTGCTCACCTCGAAGGCCTTCATGAAATCGACTATCCGGTCGTATTCTCCGGAGACATTTATCGTGAACTCTATCTTGCCGGGAGCGGTGGCGCTCCCCGGAACTTCTGCGCCGAAACTTGAGATCACAGTAAGGCTTCTTGCTTGCGCAAGCCTGTTCACCTCGTCAGTAAAGACGAACAACGACTCTCTGGCGGGAAGGACATTTTGCAATATGCTCATGGCCTTTCCGGCTTCTTCCGCATCCTTGCGAAGGTCCGCCAAATTGCTTATCGATTGCGATCTTGTGGCCATTGCCGAACGCGCCGCTTTTATCGAAGCATGAACAGCTTTCATGTCGCCTCCGATATACAACACTATTCCCAAAAGAACCGCCGACGCCAAAAGCGCCGATCCCGACCTTATGAGAAGTTTTTTCTGGAAGTCCTTCATCGATGCCGATCTTCCATTATAATAACATAAATGAGATGTATCCCTGAACGCTTGCGCGAGATATCAGGAGCACCGAAAAGACTTTTCATTTCAGGTTCCGATCTCGAAGAAGATTTCTGCGGCATAGCCATAGTCGGAACAAGAAGACCGACGAAGCAAGGAGCGGATCTCGCCGAACATATCGCCGGACGGATCGCGGAAGCGGGGTACCCTGTCATAAGTGGGCTTGCCCTCGGCATCGATTCCGCAGCGCATATCGGATGCTTGAACTCCGGAGGAAGAACAGTAGCGGTATTGGGAGGAGGCCTCGATCGCCTATACCCGGGATCGAACAGCGGTCTCGCAAAAAGGATATTGGATAACGGCGGAACCATACTTTCGGAATACCCGCCGGGAACTCCGCCGCTCAAGCATCAATTTCTCGCCCGGAACAGGATAGTGGCGGGACTTTCGGTCGCCGTCATCGTGATAGAAGCTCCGGAGCGATCGGGGTCCCTTTCAACCGCCGGGTTCGCCGCCGATGCCGGAAGGGATGTCCTTGTGTTCCCCGGTCCGGTATCCCACCCGAACTACAAAGGGTCGCATGCGCTCATAAGGGACGGTGCCGGACTCGTCACATCATTCGAGGATATCGCCGAAGACCTGCGCCTTCCGATCGTTCACCACGGACCGAAAACCCTGCCCGCGCTTTCCGCCGCCTCCGCTTCCGTCTTTAGAAACATCACCGACTCCCCCATTCCCCTCACGATTGACAAGATCGCCCTTATGACTAGACTGGAACCGCAGGAAATTGCCGCCTCGATCACCGAGCTTCTTATAGAGGGGCTTATCTCCGAGTCGATCGAAGGATACTCGGCGAAAGCCGGCTTTTGACTTTAAGGACATATTCTGCCGTAATTAAGAAATCAGCCCAATGAGCCCCAAACGGACAAAAAAGAAAGGATATTCGCTTGTTATAGTCGAATCCCCCACTAAAGCGCGGACCATCTCCGGCTTCTTAGGCGATGATTTCAAGATAGAATCCTCATACGGACATATCAGGGATCTTCCCAAATCCAAGCTCGGCATCGATGTCGACCACGATTTCGAGCCCCAATATGTCGTTCCGACCAAGAACAGGAAAAGGGTCAATGACCTTAAAAAGGAGGCTGCCGGAGCGGAAACGATAATACTTGCGACTGATGAGGACCGCGAAGGAGAGGCCATAGCATGGCATCTTTTAAAAACCCTTGATCTTGAAGAAAGGGACGCTTCCGAAGTTAAAAGGATCGCCTTCCATGAGATAACCAAGAATGCCATCACCGAAGCCCTCGATCACCCCAGAGATCTCGATGTCAATCTGGTGGACGCCCAACAGGCCAGGCGCGTCCTTGACCGCTTGGTCGGATATAAGTTGTCGCCCTTCCTTTGGAAAAAGGTGATGAGCCGCCTTTCGGCCGGCCGCGTCCAATCGGCCACCGTTCGGCTGATAGTCGATCGGGAAAATGAGATAAGAAGATTTGTTCCGGAAACCTATTATACCGTCTCCGCCGACCTGCGACCGAAAGGTGTTGAAACGGTCTTCTCCGCATCGCTTACCCACATCGGAAAAGATCCTGTGGGAAAGCCGGGTATAAAGGATGAAGATATCGCCGCAAAAGCGGTGGAAGGTCTTCGTCGTTCTGAATTTTCCGTCCTCTCGGTCGAGTCGAAGGATGTCAGAAAAAATCCTCCCGCGCCTTTTACCACAAGCACTCTTCAACAGGAGGCTTCCAAGCGTCTGCGTTTTTCAGCCAAGCAGACCATGATGATCGCCCAGTCGCTCTACGAGAAAGGGCGGATCACCTATATGCGCACCGACTCCCTTAATCTCTCCGCCGAATCCCTCACGGCGGCCAAAAATTGGATATCGTCCTCCTTGGGCGAGGCTTACGCCGCCGAAGCTCCGAGAGTGTTCAAGACCAAGTCTAAATCGGCCCAGGAAGCCCACGAAGCGGTCAGGCCGACCGATCCCTCCCTTCAGCCGACGGCGCTCGACGGCGACGAACGGGAAAAGAAATTATACGACCTCATCTGGAAACGATTCATCTCTTCCCAGCTGCCCGCCGCCATTATCCATACCCTGAAGATCGTCATTTCTGCCCGCGACGGAAAGGAGGAATACAAACTTTCCGCGACCGGAGGCTTCCTTAAGTTCGACGGATATCTGAAGATATGGCCCTCAAAATTGGAGGAAAAACTCCTTCCATCCCTCAAGGAAAAGGACGGATTGGAATTGATGAAAGCAGACAAGGAACGCCACGAAACAGAACCTCCTTCCAGATACAACGAGGCCAGCCTCGTTAAAGCTCTCGAGGAATATGGCATCGGAAGACCTTCCACCTACGCTCCGATAATATCCGTCATCCAGACCAGGAACTATGTGGAGAAGAACGAAGCCAGACGCTTCGTTCCCACTGAAATAGGAGAAACGGTTGATAAGATGCTCGTTGAACACTTTCCACAGATAGTCGATATAAAGTTCACCGCCAATATGGAGACCGAGCTCGACGATGTGGCGGAAGGAAAAGCGGATTGGAGAAAGATCATATCCGATTTTTATGTTCCTTTCTCAAAGAACCTCGAGCAGAAATACGGGTCCGTCGAGGAAAAGAAAAAGGTGGAGGAACCGACCGATGAAATATGCGACAAGTGCGGAAAGCCGATGGTGATAAAGAACGGGCGGTTCGGCCGCTTTCTCGCCTGCTCCGGATACCCGGAATGTAAGAATACGAAAAAGATCGCAGGCGCAGGCGCCATAAAGGAAGAAAACGGAGAGGTTATGAAATGTCCGAAATGCGGCGAAGGATTAGTGACGAGAAAGAGAACGAAGAAAGGAAGATTTTTCTTCGGCTGCAGCCGATATCCCGATTGCGATTTCGCGAGCTGGACCAAGCCGAAGTCCGGAACGACTGAAAATAATGAGAGCGATCCTGAAGAAAAAGAAAGCACGGAATAAAAATAGTCCCGGCTAAAAGCCGGGACTTCTTGATCATGTCAGTCGCCCGCATGTGGGCGACGCACCCCGGACCTGATCCGGGGCGCGCTTTTTTAAATAGCGCCTCTTTCGGAGCTCATGATCACTTCCACTTTGATGACGCTCCAAGGATATTCAGCCTTCCCGTACATTATTCCCGCGCACTCTTTTGCATCCTTGGCGCGAGTGAAGAATATGTGGAACGATTCATCGAAAAGATAGACGAATATGCCTCCGGCGACTATCGCATAATTTCCGTCAGGATAGAACGACAATATACCTATTTCTACGAGTGACCCCACCGCATCCGGAGTTCCCGGATAATCGCCCATGATCGATATATACTTGTGTAAGGCCGGCCAATCCACTTCCGCTTCCGAACCGATCACCTCTCTTTTAAATATCTTATTCATCTTAAGAAGCTCATATCCGGCCTTCATATCGATCATCTTGCATGCGGTACACTCCATTCCATTCTTCTTTCCCGCAAAGTTCGATCCGTCATATTCGAATCTGACATCTTTCACCCCCCTGTCTTCTGTCGGTATATCCCGGCCGCAATGGCAACATGTATCCATCTTTTATCCTCCTTTTTAAATGATCCTGCCCGGAGCATATCAGCGACACGGAAGCACCGTCAAATATTCACATAGGGTCCGTTCCGTTATTGGGTTATAATCAATACATCGGTCCGCGAAAGCGGAACAACGGAAAGGTCGAATATTTTTGCAAGATATGATGGACAAGAAAAAAATAATCATCATCGCATCGATAGTCATCGTGCTCGCCTTGTCGGGATACCTGATATATTTGCGACTGGCACAGACAGAACCGGCTCCTCTATCGGCCGGAGAGTCATTCTCAAATGACGAATTGGATCTTTCCACCTTCGAAATTCCGGAGGATCAGACCGCGGTATTGAGGCTTTTCCGCACCGTGGATAATGAGGTCATCTTGGCCGACAGGAACAAGAGGACCCTTTATTTCTATTCTCAAGATGAGGAGAATAAGAGCAACTGTTATGATGTCTGCGCGGAGAATTGGCCTCCCCTCACCGTCCAGCCCGCCGAGTCGGTCACGATCGGATCAGGTATCGGAAAAGGAACTACCAACATCATCGAGAGAACGGACGGAAAGATACAGATAGTCTATAAGGGCCGTCCCCTCTACTCGAAGGAAGGCGATCAAGATCCCGGCGATATGACGGGAGCAAGGATAACCAACTGGGAAGTGGCCAAACCATAAGAACAAACTCTAAAAACCCCGCAATATAAGCGGGGTTTTTATTTGACAACATACTGTAAAAAGTGGTAAACAATAGTACCTTAACTGATGGTATTTTAATAATTGAAAAGGAGGCGAAACACTTGAGAACAAGAAGGATCGGAAGAATATTCGGAACATGTCCGAAATGCGGGGAAAAAGACAGCATGTCCGTCGACACATCGCGCCTGAACGAAGTTCTATGCATAAAATGCGAGAAATGGTTCGACCTTTGCGATATCCTGTTGTCGCGAGGAGAAGGAGACGATCTTCTTTTCCCATCCATCATGGACATCTTGATTGACAGGGAAATAGCGCTCATATTCCCCATAAAGAAGGATATCCCTTTCTCCTCGATCATATCGAAGTATATGACCGGAGCAATGAAGGCCATATTCAACGCCGAGGTTATCGACGAAAAAGAAGCGACATATTCCCCCGATGGACCGATATGGATAACAAGGAGCAGGCACCTGATGGGATTTAGAAAACCCTGCACGGCTGAACCCGTCCATATCGCGATCTTGCATAACTACGACATGCGGCCTCTCGTGAAGATCGACGAAAGATACAAACTTCTGTTTGCCTGGTTGGAGAACTTCATGAGACTGATGTTCATCGACGAACTTCGTTACAAGGAAGCATCCGTTCAAAGAGGATTGATCTTCAAACTGTCGGAGAGTAACCCGATGCACGGTCCGCTATCAAGGTTCATCATCTATTGCGCACTGCTCGCATCGCTCGACGATGATAGGGCAATAGTGTTCGAGATACTGGATTCGGTGAAGGACGATGTCGATCCCCGCGATATGATGATGGGAGACGACAGGGAGCTTTCCGGACCGGAAATATCGAAGATGATCAAAAGGATCACCTGATAAAGACCCGCCTTATAAGGCGGGTTTATTTTATATAAATAATGCCCCGCATAATGCGGGGCATTCCATATCATAGGTTTTTTATCACATCCGTCATGCCGTATACTTTTCCGACATCTCCGCTGATGCGCTTTCTGTCCAAATAGACGACTGCTTCGATGGCTCCGAGAGCATACGCCTCTCGTCCGTTCACATCGTGACCGAAGCGCAGCTCGACGCCCGCATCTTCGAATACCAATCGGTAATCGTGATACGCATGAGCATCAAGGAACTCCTCGGGAACACCCATCGATAACTGCTCTTCTTTGTTCCTTATCGAACGGATATCGAAGAGCGAGGCTTCGGCGCCGAGTTTATTGAAGCTTTGGATAAGCTTCTTCATGGTTCCGCTCGGATCCTTCTTCCACCATTGATGACTTTCCGTTCCGATGAACTTGGAACCGCGACAACTTCCCGGAAACCGCTCCGCCATCTGCTCGATCGCATCGGTGATCGCGACTATCGGTATGGCCATATTGGGAGCGATGACAGCTGAAATATCAGATTCGGCGATATCTTTCCTCATCTTTTCCGTATCGCCTCCGGTCGTACCGGCGACGAAATAAAGTCCGTTCCGCACATAGAAGTCGACATTCCCGTTTATCGATGCGGGCTCCGTGAAATCGATGATTATCGTTTCCCGATATCCCGGCACCATGGAAAAGATATATTTCCCGCGGTCTCTCTCCGACGGTCTTATGAGCGTTATCCTTTGTCCGTTTATCTCGATATAATCATCTTTCACTTCTTCTCCCGTGAATGCGTGGTTTACAAGCCACACTCTTTCGTCTTTTTGCGCCGCCCTCGCAAAGGCCGTGGCCATTTTGCCGGGCAATCCGCTTACCATCACTTTGGTTCTCGCGATGGATGCCATATAGAAAACCTCCTGAATATTTAAAGATCTTACCGAGAAAATACAATAAATATATTATATTGTCAAAGAGATATTTTTACCTTATAATGAAGCATGGATGTCAAGGAAATAGCGAAAACTTTGCCCGACAGCCTTATCGGCAGGGCCTATCGTTTCGCTGAAAATGCCCATAAAGGCCAAAGAAGGGCCTCCGGCGAGCCGTACTTCGAGCATGCCAGGAAAACGGCCGACCACCTCCTTGAGTGGCGCCTGGACGAAGAGACCGTCGCCGCCGGTCTTTTGCATGATGTCGCCGAAGACACGGATATCCCCCTTGAGAGAATAAAGGATGAGTTCGGACCGTCGGTCTGTTTCATCGTGGATGGGGTGACCAAACTGGGAAAGATAAAATATCGCGGCGTCGAAAGCCAAAGAGAGAACATCAAAAAACTCATCCTCGCCTCGAGCGAGGACATTCGGGTTCTACTTGTGAAGCTTGCAGACCGTTATCACAACATGATGACGCTCAAGTTCCTTCCTTCGGACAAACAAAAAAGGATAGCCCTCGAAACCTACGAGATATATGCCCCTATCGCCTATCGACTCGGCATGCAGAGATTGAGCGGCGAATTGGAAGATCTCGCCTTTCCTTACATCAACCGCGAAGCCTATGATTGGCTGATGAAAAATATCCGCGCCCGATACGAAGACCGGGTCAAATATCTGACACGCATCAAACCGATCGTCATGAAGGCTCTTTCGGACGCTGATATCGAGACATTAAGGTTAGATTTTCGCGCCAAGCGTTATTCAAGCCTCTATAAGAAACTTCTCCGTTATGATATGGATGTCGAAAAGGTCTACGACCTCGTCGCTTTCCGTATAATCGTGAAATCTGTCGGCGATTGCTACGCGGCTCTCGGCATAATCCATAATCTTTGGCCTCCCCTTCCGGGAAGGATAAAAGATTATATAGCCACACCGAAACCGAACGGTTATCGCTCCCTGCACACGGTCGTGATCGGCGTCGGCGAAAAGCCGATCGAGTTCCAGATAAGGACCGTCGAGATGCACGAAGAAGCCGAGAACGGTATCGCCGCCCACTGGGCTTATGAGGAAAAGAAGGGTACCCGCGATTATACCGAAAGAAAAACATCCATCGCCAAAGAAAGGGAGATCGAGTGGGTGACCCGCCTCAGGAATTGGCAGAACGAACAGGATTCGGACAATCTCATCGAGGCCATGAAGATAGATTTCTTCAAGGACCGCATCTTTGCAGTGACGCCGAAAGGAGAGGTTATCGATCTTCCCGCGGGAGCCACTCCCGTTGATTTCGCATACCATATCCACTCGGCCGTCGGTAACCAATGTGTCGGAGCGAGGGTCAACGGTCAGATAGTTCCCTTGGATAGAGAGCTCCGATCAAGCGATGTTGTCGAGGTGATAATCCAAAAGGGAAAGAAACCGTCAGCCTCATGGTTGGAGTTCGTCAAAAGCGCCCACGCCAGGAACCATATTAAAAAATCCCTTACGGGGAAAATGGGGGTGTCTTTCGCCGTTAAACCGAAACATACGGAGTTCAGGATACTCGCCGATAATCGGATCGGCCTCATCAAGGACATTTCCGGGGTCATATCCAGATCGCACATCGGTATCATGGGTATAAATACCGCCCTCGACAGTCGCGGACATTTTCATGTGATCAAGGTGGAATGCGACATCGCCGACCAGGAAAAAGTCCAAAGACTGATACTCAAACTGAAATCGGTAAAGGAGATCAAGGAGATAGAATACAAGTTCGTATGAGCTAACAAAAAGAGGCCTTAATACATATTCCCTCCCGATAATTTCCTGATAAGTCCGTTCAATTCTTCCGGAGAATAATAACTGATCATTATCTTACCCTTCTCTCCTTCATCGCTTATCTGAACCCTCGTGCCAAGGGATTCTTCAAGACGGGATTGAAGGGAGGCAAGCTCCGGATTGGCATATCCTTGGGATCCGAATCCGGAATTTTTATCCTGTCTCAACTTCGCTTTCAATTCGCGGACGGACGGCTTGAAGTGGAGTATCGAATCGAACATCTCCCTTTGCTTCGCCTGATCGGTCACCTGAAGAAGAAGTCTCGCATGACTCTCATTTATCTTCCCTTCTTCAAGGGCCTTCTGTACCTCGCTCGGAAGATTCAATAAACGAAGGGTGTTCGCGATGGTCTCGCGGCTCTTTCCCATCCTTATGGCTATCTCCCTTTGGGTCAATCCGAACTCATCCTGCAATCTGGCATAGCTTCGCGCGGCTTCGAGCGGATTGAGGTTCTCTCTCTGGATGTTCTCGATGATGGCAAGCTCAAGCCTCTCCCTGTCCATCGATACCTGTTTCACGACGGCGGGAACGGTCCGTAAACCGACCTTCTTGGCCGCCATCAACCTTCTTTCTCCCGCTATCAGCTGATATGTGACATCCGTTCCGCTATCGGTCTCCTTGAATACTTTCGTGACGACGAGCGGCTGTATTATCCCGAACTCCCTTATCGAATTGGCAAGATCGTTCAACGCCCCTTCGTCGAAATAACGCCTGGGTTGTTGCGGATTGGGAAATATCTTCTCCACCTCTATCTGAAACACCGCGTCCTGCCTTACCGAATAATCATCGGAAAGACCGCGCGCCGCATGGTCCGGAGCCTTGAACACGGATATATCCCTGTTCTCTTCAGGCATGATATCCCTCTCCGGAGGAAATCCCGGAACACCACCCCGATCGATCGGAGGATATTGAGGTTCCGCGACCCTCTGGACAGGCGGCTGTTCATAGTTCTGAACAACGGGAGGCCTGTCGGGCTGCTGCTGATACGATGGAACGACCGGAGACGGGTAAGGTGCGGAAGCAGGCGCTCCGTATGCACCATATCCCTGATCCTGCTGCGGCGCGGAATGAATGATTTGAGACTGATCGTAAGGATTTCGTGCCGGCTCCTGGAAATTAGTCGGCCTATCCTGATATCCGGGTACCGGAGGATATGCGGCAGCTTGCGGCTGTTCCGTAGCAGGTCGAGGCTGTTGTTGTATCGGCTGTCCGTAACCTTGGGCGGGGCGAGGCGCGCTGTCCGGATTTATCGGGGCGGATGGTTGCGCACCATAACCCTGCAGCGAGGTGGGCTGGGATTCTTCGGGCTTTTTGTAGCCTCCGGAAGGTATCAATGATTCTAGTCCTTTTCCGAGCATTTTATTGGATATTGTTTTCGACTGTCGCAACTTCCTGACCGATGACCTCGTCGGCAAGGCTCTTATAGGCTATCGCCCCGGCCGAGTGGGGCGCGTATATGGATATCGGCTGATTGAAACTCGGCGCTTCAGCGAGATGGACTGACCGAGGTATCTCCGTCTCAAAAATGGCGTGGGGAAAATTGGAGCGAAGGTTCTTCGCCACCTCCTGCGAAAGCTGCTCCCATCTGTCGAACATCGTTATGACCGCCCCGGCCACTTTAAGATCGTGACCGACATTCGTTCTTATCATATCGATCGTTCCGAGAAGCTGGCTCAATCCTTCCAAACTGTAATACTCCGCCTGTACCGGTATTATGACCTCGCTCGAGGCCAATAGTCCGTTTATGGTGAGAAGGGAAAGAGAAGGCGGCAGATCTATCACTATATAATCGTAAAAATCAGTGATCGAGGAGAGAAAGTTTTTCAGGAAATATTCCCTATTATCGACATTCACCAATTCGATCAAGGCTCCGGCAAGATGTTCACCGGAAGGCACATAGTGATAATTCTCTATCTTGGAACCCCTTATGACATCATAGGGCGATACTCTACCCAATAATCCGTCATATATCGTTCCCCTCTCATCGTCCACATGGCCCAAAGCCGAGCTGGCGTTAGCCTGCGGATCAAAGTCCACAAGTAATACCCGCTTTCCGGCGGCGGCAAGATAGGCGCCAAGATTCACCGATGTCGTGGTCTTTCCTACTCCGCCTTTCTGATTGCAAATCGCGATGATCCGAGCCATGCCTGCACATTAAATATACTATGAATCAGGCCAAGCCTCAATCAGTATTGATTATATTACCCGCGACAGGTTAAACTTTGACTGTTTTTCCATATGCCACCGTGGCGGAATTGGTAGACGCGCACGACTCAAAATCGTGTAGGGAAACCTGTGCCAGTTCGATTCTGGCCGGTGGCACACATATCCCCCATGAGGGGGATTTTATTGTCGGCAAAAAAACAAACAACGAGGGGGTCAGGAAGGAAGCTGATCACTCTTCCTGTAAAGAGGAATGCTAAAAGAAGTGGTGAATACGAGCGACACATAAGATAACTCCACCAGCCGACGGATCGACCGGTATCCCGCTCATATTTGCCGTAGAACTTAAGCGAAGCTCGCCCGAAGGGCGGCTCGCTCTGAAATATAACAATTACCCGAATTTGAGCGAGGCTCTCCCGGAGGGCGACCCGCTCCAACTGGTCTTGTTTTAAAAAGTAATGACATATCTTCGGACGGCCGTCCGAAGATATGTCATTACTTTGATCAGGTATATAAAACCCCGTAAGCGTGAACCGGTGGATATTTATTCACCCTATTAAAAGACCCGCTCTTCAGCGGGTCTTTTAATATCTATGGAAAGTAATCCTACTACTTCAGGTACTGATCTATTATGTTCTTTACCTCGCCGATGGGATAAGCGCCGTTTATGGTCGTAACCGGAGTTCCGTCCAGTATGACAACGCTGTAAGGCGTTCCTTCCAATCCCGAAACCAAGGAATCGGATATCTGCTCATCTATCTTCGTATCGAACTTCCCCTTTCCGTAACAAGCGTCAAAGGCGGCCTTATCGATCCCCGCCGAAACGGCAACCTCGGCCATATCCACAAGCCCCGTGGCGCTCTTCAGCTTTTCGGTGATCTTATCGAGGAACACCCAGAACTTTTCATTGCCTCCTATCTCCGCAACACATTCCGAAGCGTCGGAAGCCGGCCTGGCATTCTGATGGAAGTCGAGCGGGCTATGTCTGTATACCCAAGCAACATCACCATTATAATCGGCAACCACTTTCTTCATGGTCGAGTCAAAGCTGATACAGAACGAACATTCCATATCGGAAAAATTGACCACCTTTACCCTGGCATCCTTGTTTCCCAAGATATGATCTTCTTCGGTGACGGGTTTAACTCCCTTATAGGCATCGGACGAAGGCTGTTCCGAAGGAACTTCATCTCCGGGTTGGACGGTTCCCAATAATTTTTCACCACCCGGATTTTGTCCGGTGAATATCACCGCTCCCGCAACCAAAAGACCGGCAACAACTATCGCTCCCGCAACGGAATATTTTTCCAAATGTTCTGTGATCGTCATAGGATTGATTTTAGACGATTTGACGATAAATCAAAAGATAGGGCGGACCTGCTTAAAAAAGGCGGGCTAAAGCCCGCCTTTTTTAAGAGAATTACCGACTTTATATATCCTCTTCCGAAAGCTTCTTGGGTAACAGGTTCTTTGCGGCCCAAAAAGCGAACACTCCGACTGCGATACCTCCCAATATATCGCTTATCCAATGGACTCCCGAGAAGACCCTCGATATCCCCACAAGCAAGGTAAGTGCTCCGAACTGCCAACCCGCCCTTCTGTTCATCTTCGCGACAACAATGGTAAGCGGAATAAGGAACGCCATATGTCCCGAAGGAAAACTCGGAGTGGCGGCGTGATTTATGAGCGGATCGAATCCCAACTCGACGAACGGTCTGGATACTTCGAATAAAAATCTGATGACCTCGGTCACGATGCCTCTCGATATTATTACGGCAAGCGAAGCGAGGAAAAAATAGTAATATCTCAACTTAAGGCTTTTCACCATGAAAAGCCTGATCACGAAGAATAGGAAAAGAATATAAGGTAACACTTCTCCGCAAAACGCGAATAGCGGCTTTAAAAAGACCGCTTGGCTTGAAAAACGGAATATCGCGTCTGTTAGTCCTCTTTCGAAGGAAAACATTTAGAAAGCGTTGATTATCTCCTTGAGAAAGGAAGAAGAGCCAGGAACCGAGCCCTCTTGACCGCCTGGGCAAGCTTTCGCTGATGCCTGGCGCAAGTGCCGGTGTGCTTCGGACTGACTATCTTTGCCTGCCCGGAAACAAACCTGCGAAGGATCTCGATGTCTTTATGATCGATATCTTCCAGATTCTGCGAGCAGAAGAAGCACTGTTTTTCGTTTATATTCTTGTTGAACATATTCTTTGTATCTTTATTGGCGCTAGAACGGGAGATCTTCGGGCTTTATCTCCGGAACATCCTCTATCTCGATCACGGGAACCTCGTTGAAATTATCATCTCCGCCATTTCCGGATGTTGATGGAGCGCTATAGTTCCCTCCGCGATCACCTCCCGATCTCGGACCGAGCTGGATGCTTTCACCGATCACTTCGGTCACTCTCCTCGTCACTCCATCCTTTCCTTGCCAGCTCCTGGTCTGCAACCTTCCCTCGACGAAGACGATACCGCCTTTCGTCAGGAACTGGCCGGCAACAGCCGCCTGTTTCCCCCAAAGTACAACATTATGGAATTCCACCTCTTCCTTCTTGTTTCCCGTCTTATCCGTCCAATATCTGTTGGTCGCAACACTGAATGTGGCGACTTGGGTACCGGTCGGAGTCGTTTTCACCTCCGGATCGGCGGTAAGTCTTCCCATAATGAGTACCTTGTTGAGATTCATCGTTTATTTAAGGATTTCGTCGAGTTTTTGATCGAGAAGTTCTTCATTGACCTCCTCCTTGGTCTCGGCCGGCTGCTCGGGAATGGTCACATCCGCGATCTCTTCCGGAACAATTTCCTCCCGGTCGATCACCGGCTTGTCTTCTGATGTAACGGAAGATGATTCTTTATTCTCGCCGACGACTTCCTGAACGGAAGAGGTATCGTCAGGAGATCTCCTCTCGGCCCTTGGAATCGGCTTTCGCGGAGGAGGAGTGATTATAAGGGACCTTAATATTCCCTCGTTGAATCTGAGCGATTCGTGAAGCGCGGGGATCTTTTCGGCAAGAGCCATGAAGTAGACGAATCCAAAATAGGCGACCGTCTGCTTTTCCACCGGATAAGCCAATCTCATCTCGGAAAATCTTCCCTCGTTCGTTATTTCGGCGTCTATGTCGGCCAAAGCCTTCATGACATCATCCTTTCCCGCCTCGCTTTTGGCGAGAAATGATATCTCGTAATGTTTCTTTCCTTCGGACATTTTACTTGGATTAACCTATCAGAGTACTACTCTTCTGTCAATTTGGATTTCTTCTTATCGGAGGGCTCGACAGCCTCTTCCGTGGTCTCGGCGGCCTTTTCCTTGGCATCTTCGGACGGGGAGATTTTCGCCTCACCCATCTCGTCGATCCCGCCTTCGATATCCTCCACAGGGAACTCGTTCCTGTAGGTGGTACCTATGGGAAGCAGTCTGCCTATGATGACATTCTCCTTCAATCCCCTCAATCCGTCGATCTTTCCTTCGCTCGCCGCGGTAACAAGGACCCTTGCGGTCTCTTGGAACGATGCGGCGGAAAGGAACCCTTCGGAAGTCAAAGCGGACTTCGTGATACCAAGGAGCAGCTCTTCGGCTCTCGCCGGTTCTCTGCCCTCCTTCTTGATGACCCTGTTCTTCTCGAAGAACTTCGACTTATCGACGACTTCTCCGATGACGAACTCGCTGTCTCCGGAAGAAGTTATCCTCACTCTGCCGAACATCTGCCTGATGACGACCTCGATATGCTTATTGCTTATACCAGCGCCTTCGGAAAGATAGATCCTCTGCACTTCTTGCACTATATAACGATAGACGGCCTCCTTTCCGCGAAGCGCGTAAAGTTCTTTAAGGTCAAGGCTTCCTTCGGAGATGGCAAATCCTTTATCGACGGTCTGTCCGGTCTCGACATTCAGAAGGATCACTCTCGGGAATTGGTATTCCACGGTTCTATCCTTCTTGGATTTTCCGCCGATAGCCTTCAATCTCACAACCCTCGTATTCCCTCTTTCCTCTATGTAGTCGACCACCGCATCGAACTCCGCGAGTACCGCCTTTCCTTTCGGAGTGCGGACCTCGAAAAGCTCTTCGACGCGAGGAAGACCGGAGGTGATGTCCGCGCGAGCGGCACCTCCCGAGTGGGTGGTTCTCAAGGTAAGCTGCGTTCCCGGTTCTCCGATCGATTGCGCGGCGACTATACCGACCGCCTCACCGATCTTGATCGGGGAGTTCGTTCCGAGATCCAATCCGTAGCACTTGGTGCAAACTCCATAAAGGGTCTTACAAGTGAGCGGAGAGCGCACCTTTACCGACTTCACTCCGGAAGCCTCTATTTCCTGGGCTATCTTCATGGTGATCGGCTCTCCCGCCTTTATGATCACATGGTTGCCGTCCTTCACATCGTCCGCAGGGGTCCTTGAGAAAAGCCTATCGGAGAACTTATGTCCGAACTCTCCGCCATCCTCTCTCTTCACTTCGATACCGTCCTTGGTATTACAATCATCCTCGCGAACTATCACATCCTGCGCGACATCGATCATACGCCTCGTGAGATATCCCGCCTCTGCGGTCTTCAAAGCGGTATCGACAAGACCCTTTCTGTTTCCGTGGACAGAGATGAAGTACTGGAGCGGAGTGAATCCTTCCTTGTATGAGGAAGTGACCGGAAGATCGATCGTCTCTCCTTGAGGATTTTTCACAAGTCCTCTCATTCCCATCATTTGGTTGAGCTGCTCCCAGCTTCCGCGAGCTCCGGAAGAAACGATCTTATGGACCGGGTTCTTCGGATCAAGCGCGGTTGAGACCACCTTTTCCACATCACTCTTCGCCTTGTTCCATACCTCGATGACACGCCCCCTTCTTTCATCATAGGTGAGAAGCCCCTCCTGATACTGATCATCTATGGCTTCAACGGCCTTATGGGAATCATCAAGTATCTTATGTTTTTCCTCGGGAACGGTAAGATCGAACGAGCTCCAAGTTATGCCGGAGATGGTCGAATATTCGAATCCGAGCTGCGAGATGGCGTCCAAGATATCGTTCGTCTTCGCAAAGCCGTACTTTTCGATGATCTTCGCGAAAAGTTGGTTCAATGCCTTCTTGTTTATCGGGTAATTGACATAGTCGAAATCGTCGGGCAACGCACGGTTGTAGATTATCCTTCCGCAAGTGGTCGAAAAATCCTTTCCGATCTTTATCGGAGCGCGAAGATCGACATCCTTCTCCTCATAGGCGAGCAACGCCTCTTCCTCGCTTGAGAACATCTTTCCGGCGCCTTTCGCGTCACCTTCTTCCTCGGTGAGATAGAAAGAACCGAGAACGATATCGTTCCAAGGTCCAGGAACGGGAGCTCCCGAAGCGGGTTTCAATATGTTATTGCTCGAAAGCATGAGGGTTCCCGCCTCTTTCTGTCCTTCCTCGGTGAGAGGAAGGTGGACGGCCATCTGGTCTCCATCGAAATCGGCGTTGAATCCGGAGCAGACCAAAGGCGGTATCTGGATGGTAAGGTCTTCGATAAGCATCGGCTTGAAAGCCTGGATACCGAGCCTGTGAAGGGTCGGGGCGCGGTTCAAAAGAACAAATCGGTTTTGGATCACCTCTTCGAGTATCTCCCAAACTTCCGCGGGACCGGACTCGATGAGCCGGTTGGCGTTCTTTATGTTATGGGCCAATCCTCTTTCCAATATCTTTCCGATGACGAACGGCTTGAAAAGCTCCAAGGCCATCTTCTTCGGCAGTCCGCACTCATCGTATTTCAATTTCGGTCCGACAACGATGACGGAGCGACCGGAATAATCGACGCGCTTTCCGAGCAGGTTCTGTCTGAAGCGTCCCTGCTTTCCCTTTAACATGTCCGCCAACGAGCGAAGCGGCCTTCTCCTTGAAGTGAGCTGCGCTCTTCCCATACGGGCGGTATTGTCGATCAAGGCGTCCACCGCTTCCTGAAGCATGCGCTTCTCGTTCACAACGATGATCTCCGGAGCTTTAAGTTCCAAGAGTTTCTTTAAACGGTTGTTCCTATTGATAACACGCCTGTAAAGATCGTTCAGGTCAGAAGTGGCGTAGCGTCCGCCATCCAATGCCACCATCGGACGAAGGTCCGGTGGAAGTATCGGAAGAACGGTCATTATCATCCACTCGGGACGGATGTTCGATCTGTGCATCGCGGTGAAGAACTTCAGCCTGCGGGAAAGGTGCTGTCTGCGATTCAGATCATCGGTCTTTCCAAGCTCCTTTTCGGTGGCTATGGTCTCCTTCTCTATATCGACATTCTCGAGGACTTTTCTGATACCCTCGGCGCCTTGCATGGCGGTGAATACATCGCCGAACCTTCTTGAAAGGTTATGGAACTCCACTTCCGTAAGCACCATTCCGACACGAAGGTCCTTAATGGTCTGCCTGGCCACCTCTGCGGCGGTCTCAAGTTCGTCTTTTTGGTCCCCTTCCATCTTCTTGCGGGATTTAAGCTCTCTTTCGATCTCGGTGATGGCCGTCTTTCTCGCCTCCTCATCGACGGATACGACAATGAAAGCCGCGTAGTAGATGACCTTTTCAAGCTTCGAAACGGGCACATTGATGGCAAGTCCGATGCGCGAAGGAACGCTTCTCATGAACCAGATATGCGCGACCGGAGCGGCGAGCTTTATGTGGCCCATCCTCTCGCGACGCACCGCGGCGCGGGTCACCTCGACACCGCACTTGTCGCACTTCACGCCCTTATACCTTACCTTCTTGTATTTTCCGCAATAACATTCGTAATCCTTGGTCGGGCCGAAAATGCGCTCGGAAAAAAGACCGTCCTTTTCCGGACGCTGTGTCCTGTAATTGATGGTTTCCGGCTTGGTCACCTCTCCATACGACCAGTTGAGTACATCTTCCGGAGAAGCGACTTTAAGCTTTATGGCTTCGAAGTTTTCCATTGTTTTTATTGTTCTTGGTTTTCTTCTTTTCGCTCCTTTTGTTCTCCTTTCTCGTTATCGCAGGTGGCGGTATTGCAAAGTTCCACATCAAGACATAATGCCTTGAGTTCACTTGTCATAACATTGAATGTGGCCGGAAGGTTGGGCTGCTTTATCTTCTCCCCTCTCACGATCGACTCATAGGCCGCGCTTCTTCCGACAACATCGTCCGATTTTATGGTGAGCATTTCCTGCAAAGTGTACGAAGCTCCGTATCCTTCAAGAGCCCACACCTCCATCTCTCCGAATCTCTGACCTCCGAACTGGGCCTTTCCTCCCAAAGGCTGTTGGGTGATAAGGCTGTAAGGTCCGATCGAACGCATATGCACCTTATCGAGCACCATATGGTTCAACTTGATCATGTATATCCTTCCGACGGTCACCTTTCCATTGAAAGGCTGTCCGGTGCGTCCGTCATAAACGGTCACCTTTCCGTCTTCGGGTAATCCGGCTTTTATAAGCTCTTCTTTTATCTCTCCCTCCTTCGCTCCGGCGAGCGCGGGAGTGTGAGCGATATAGCCCAACTTATCCGCAGCCCAACCGAGATGGGTTTCCAAGATCTGCCCGAGGTTCATACGGCTCGCGACACCAAGCGGGTTCAGGATGATATCGACGGGAGTTCCGTCCTCAAGGAACGGCATATCCTCCACCGGCCTTATCATCGAGATGACACCCTTATTTCCGTGTCGTCCGGCCATCTTATCGCCGGCCTGGATATTGCGAAGAGAGGCGAGCTGAACCTGTATCCTTCTGATCACTCCCGGCTCGAGCTTGTCGCCTTTCTCCCTATCGAATATACGCACCCCGACCACGCGTCCGCTCTTTCCGTGAGGAACGGTAAGCGAGGTATCTTTCACATCGCGGGCTTTTTCTCCGAATATGGCCCTCAAAAGCCTTTCTTCAGAAGTGAGTTCGGCCTCACCCTTCGGCGAGATCTTTCCGACCAATATATCTCCGGCTCCGACCTCGGCTCCGATACGGACTATTCCCTCCTCATCGAGGTTCTTTAACTTATCCTCCGAGACATTCGGAATATCGGGGGTGGTGACCTCCGGTCCGAGTTTGGTATCACGAACATCGCAGGTGAAATCTTCGATATGTACCGAAGTGTACCTGTCTTCCTGCACTACCCTTTCTGAAATTATTATTGCGTCCTCGTAGTTCGCTCCCTCCCATGATACGAAAGCGACCGTAAGGTTCTGTCCCAAGGCAAGCACTCCGTCCTTTGTGGAAGGGCCGTCGCCGATGACATCGCCTTTCTTCACCTTGTCTCCGACCTTCACGGTCGGCCTGTAGGAGAATGCGATGTACTGGTTCGTCATCCTGAATTTTTCGAGGGTGTAAGTACGCTTCTTTCCCCCTTCCTCCATGACGACTATATGTGAAGCATCAACCGAATGGACCACTCCGCTCTCTTCGGCGATGATCACATGGCCCGAATCGTAGGCGGCCTTTCTTTCCATACCGGTTCCGACGAGCGGTATCTCCGGACGAACGGAAGGAACGGCCTGCTTCTGCATGTTCGAACCCATGAGGGCGCGTTTCGCGTCATCGTTCTCGAGGAACGGTATGAGAGCGGCTCCGACCGAAAGTATCTCGGCGGGAGAAACATCCATAAGGTCCGCCTCCTCTCTCGGAATGTTCGTGGGCTTTCCTTGATAGCGAGCTTCGACAATCTTTTCGGAGAGCATTCCCTTCTCCATATCTATCTTCGCTCCGGAGTGAACTATTTTGTGGCTTTCCTCATCAAAAGCATCAAGCCATATCACCTCCTTCGTTATTTTTCCCTTCTCGAGCTTCATGTAAGGAGCCTCGATAAATCCGTGCTTGTTGGTGCGGGCGAATATTGAGAGATAGTTGATAAGACCGATGTTCTGTCCCTCTGGGGTCTGAATGGGACAGAGACGGCCGTAATGGGAAGAATGGACATCGCGAACTTCGAATCCGGCTCTTTCTTTCGTAAGTCCGCCGGGGCCGAGGGCCGATATCCTTCTCTTATGTTCCAGCTCGGTCAAAGGATTTACCTGGTCCATGAATTGTGACATGGAGGAGGTCGCGAAAAAGTCGCGGACGGAAGCGATCAAAGGCCTGACATTGATAAGCTGAACAGGGGTGAGGGTCACCTTTTCAAGAGTGGACATCCTATCCTGGACTATCCTCCTCATCCTGCTGAAACCAAGCCTCATTCTCATTTGAAGAAGCTCTCCGACGGCGCGCACCCTCCTGTTGCCGAGATGGTCGATATCATCGCTCTCGGCCTGGTTGGAGTTGTTCAGGGCGATTATCTGCTTCACGATCTTTACGATATCCTGCTGTTCGAGAAGCTTTGATTCACTTTCCTGACTTCCGAGCCTCTGATTTATCTTAAATCTTCCGACTTCGGAAAGATCATAGCGATCCTCCCTCTTGAACATCGAATCAATAAGGCTCTTCGCCGCGTCGGCGGTTGCCAGATCTCCCGGCCTCAAGCGGCGGTATATCTCCATATAGCTCTCGGCGGCCGTCTTTGCCGAATCCTTCTTCAGGGTGGCTTCTATATATCTGAGTTCTTCTTCTCCGGAAAAGGCGGCTTTAATGGCCTCCTCGCTGTCTAATCCGAAAACCGTAAGAAGGGAGGTTACGGGAACCTTCCTGTGGCGGTCGATCTTCACATGTATGGTATCGTCGGCATCGGTCACGAACTCGAGCCAAGCTCCGCGGTTCGGGATTATCTTTGCGCCGAAATATCTCTGTCCGCGGGATATTTCATCCACGAAATAAACACCTGGTGAACGGACGAGCTGGGAGATGATGACGCGCTCCACCCCGTTGATGATGAATGTTCCGTTCTTCGTCATTATCGGGAAATCCCCGAAATATATCTCCTGATCGACTTTCTTCTTGGTGATGAGATTAACAAGTTCCACCCGCATGCGAAGGGGGGCCTCATAGGTTAAGGCCTTATCCTTCGACTCTTCTATCGAGAACTTGGGTTCATCGAAATAAAAATCTTTGAAATTAAGCTCGAACTCCTTTCCCGAATAGTCATATATGGGGGAAACCTCCTTAAGAAGCTCTTTAAGCCCCTTCTCTTTGAACCACTCGAACGAATCTATTTGTATAGCGACGAGATCTGGCTCTTTTACGAACGATCCCGGATGGGTGGAAAATACTTTCGTCTTTTGTTTGGTCATTTGACAAATAAAAAACCCTCCAATTTGTGTTGGGTTTTAGGATTCGTTTATCTCAGGTATTTAACGATATTTTGATTATGCTCGTCAAGGGTTCTGGCGAATATTGTCTTTTTAGTTCTCGGATCGGAGATATAGTACCGATAAGTCGATGATATCGGCGATAATGCGGCCCTTATGGCGCTTATCCCGGGATTCGATATCGGGCCGGGAGGAAGTCCGGCATTAAGGTAGGTGTTATAGGGCGAATCAATCTGTTTATCCTCGGACCTGACATCGCAGGCCGACTTTTCCCGTGAATAACACAGTGTCGCATCCACCTGAAGCCTCATGCCTTCTTTCATCCTTTCTATCAGGAGTCCCGCAACAAGCCTTCTGTCGTCGTCTTGATCGGGAACCTCCTTCTCCACAAGCGAAGCCAATATAATACGGTCATATGCGCCCTCGCGGGTCATGAAGAGAGTCTTTGTCTTGGCCTCAAAATTATCTAAGAACTTCTGGACGACGACCTCGGAAGTCGAATCCAGATAAAATTCGTAAGTGTCGGGGAACAGGAACCCCTCCACCCCTTGAGCGTCCTTCAAGAACCAATAGTTGTCCTTAAAGCGGCTTATGTCGAAATCGGCTATGCTTCCCTCTTCTCGCACTATGCCTGTCGTGACGAGAAGCCGGTCTATCTGTTTTGCGGAGTAACCTTCCGGCACGGTGATCTCCTTCGTAGGATATGTGATCGCCTTGCGCTCGCTTTCCCGGTGCGCATTAAGCGCCAAAAACACGGAAAAAGCCAGAATGACTGCGGAAACAAAGATAGCCAGGGATTTAAACAGCTGACTTCGCGACAATGCTTTGAATAATACTGATTAAAACGAAAGA
>Ga0265297_10004542_pt1 | contig 22502 bp, 19 predicted proteins | sample Munlanlwell13791_FD_192502 | JGI IMG/M metagenome (GOLD analysis project Ga0265297, IMG submission 192502) | Leachate microbial communities from a municipal landfill in Southern Ontario, Canada - Leachate well 137-91 | ecosystem: Engineered > Solid waste > Landfill > Unclassified | place... | reverse complement strand
CGTGGTTTCCTTGTGTTCTAAGGCTTTTTATAGATGACAATATGATAATCCCGAGGGGCCAGAGGAAAAAAGCCTCATAACATAATATCCCCATTAAGAAAAGAGCCGCGGCCAGAAAGACTAAGGTAGTTTTCCATTTTTTAAGGTATTCCATGTAGGCAATAAATCCCAGGAGGAATAGAGAGAAGCCCGCGATGATATAGATATGGTAAGACCACAGCAGGATATCGAAGTGATTGAATAGAAAAGCATAGAGAAAGATGAATGCTGCGATGAGAATCTTATCCTTGATAAAATAAAGAGCGAACCTGTAGAGGACCAAGAGGCTCAAAAAATAAAAGATGAAGTTTAAGATGTTGTAAAAAATGAAGCCGGAACCGAATGTCAGATATAAAAAATAAGAAAATATGCGCGATAAGGGCTGATAACGCATATGCTCAAAAGGATCGTGGTTTAAAACATGGGGCCATTTTATTGTTCCGGGGAGCTTATCGAGATGTTGATAAAAATAAAAGTTTTCCCAGTAATCGCTCAGGGGGGGATAATGAACGCAAGGAAAATAAATAATAAACAGCGAGGCGAATAATACAAAAGAAAAAAACAAAAAATATTTTTTTTCTGTGCTTTTATAAAAGCTATTTAACATCGTTGGCCTTATCCGAAAAAAGGTTAAAAAGGTTCGCCTTTATGGTCCTGTAAGCGACATAATACTGCACGCGATAACTGTATCTTGTGCCTTTATCAGCGCCAAAGAGCGCCTTGCAAATTCGGGCGGGGTTCAAAAAATAAAATAGAGCAAAGATCCTGTATAATAGATAAATAACTGATTTCTTTCGGCCGAGGATAACATTGGCCTTGCCAAAAAGCCTATATTGCCTAACGTCTCCTTTTTTATCCCATCTTCTCCAATAGTCGGATCCGGGCCTCGGCTCCAAGATACTGATATGCCAAAGCGGAGATGTCTTAATAAGGTAAAAATAGGTATTGAGCGTTTCTTTTATCCTTTCGCCAGGCAAACCAATTATACCATGATTATGAATCAGGATTTTCCTCTTCTTTAAATTTTCGCATAAGGCCCTGTTATCTTCTATGGCGTAAGGTTTGCGGTATTCCTTCAAAATTCGCGGATTAGCCGATTCTATGTTTACATTAACCTTAACGCATCCTGCTCTCGCTATAAGGTCAAACGTAGATTCTTTCTTGATGGACGCGGAGCCTACCCCCATCCCCCAGGGTACTCCTATATCTTCGCAAGCCAGCAGCCCGCAGAAACTGCGCAGGTTCTCTTCGTCAAGTGCCGCGTCATCGTCTTCTACAAATATGAAGTCAAATCCTAGCTTACCGGCAACCCTGAATTCGCTAAGCACCCTCTCCGGGCTCTTGTGTCTATATTTGTGCCCCCACATCTTCACGGTAGAGCAAAACGAGCAATTATAGATACAGCCGCGTGAGGTTTCCATGCTTATGTAACGCAGGCCTGAACGCCGAAAATAATACTCCAGGTCAAAATTAGAATAATCATTAAACGGCAGTGTATCCAGGTCCTCTATTGGCCGACAGGGGGCATTTCTTATTATCTTGCCCTCCTTTAAATAACAAATCCCGTTTATATCGTCCACGGGCTTGCCCTCCAGGGTCCTGCCTATAAAATCTGCAAATACCAATTCCCCTTCCCCATAGAGAATATAATCGTATTTGTTAAATAAAAGGTCTTCCGGCACAAGGGTGGCATGATTACCTCCGGAGATAACGAGCGTATCGGGATATTTTTCTTTTATCTCTTTGGCATATTGCATGCAGTAGGGGGCGGCGTTAGTAAAGTTACACGAAATGCCGATCACATCATATCGCTTTGCCAAAAGCCTGCGGAGTCCTCTCTGATAAGTCAGGTCGGATATATCCAATAATTCAATATCGCATCCAAGCCCCTTGCCTATAAGGTAGAGGTTCATAAGCCCCATGCTTGGGACGCGCTCATAGCAAGTATCAACGGCAGGGACTGTCAACAATACCTTCATGGCTTTATAGTTCGCTTTGTCAAAAATGAACTTATAAGAACCGGCCAGGGGGTCTTAAGGACCCCCTCCAGGGCGGAAACTGCCTTGTCTAACTCTTCCTCGTTAACAATCAAAGCAGGAGAAAAAACGATAAGGTTGCGCCTGGTAAATCCCAGATAGGCCAGAAGATTATACCGACCGAACAGGGCTGCCAGAACAATCGCTCCGGTTAGGCTATCCAAGGTCTGATTATCTTCAGGAAAAATATTCTTAGATATCCTATTTAACCCAAAAACGGGCTTAAGCTCGATTCCCCACAACAGGCCTCTCCCCCTTACGTCATTAACGCGCTCCGGGTATTTTATTTTAAGGGCGGACAGGCGCTCTCCGAGGTACCCGCCGAGCTTCCTGCTTTTTTCTATCAATCCCTCTTCTTTGAATATGTTTAGCGCCTCGATCGCGGTAGCGCATTCTTCTGTCATACCGCTAAAAGTAGAGGAATGCATCATGCAGTCTTTTGTGCTACCGTAGGCTCGTAAGAATATCGGACGTCGCACAGTATAACCGGCTATGCTCGCCTTGCCCCCCCCGAAGGCCTTAGAGTAACATACTATATCTGGGACAATCCCTTCGGCCTCAAACGCAAACCAGTATCCCGTTCTTCCGAATCCCGTATATATCTCATCGAGTATCAGCACCACCCCGTTTTTCGTACAGATATCGCGCACTTCCCGCATATATCCCTCCGAAGGGAAAATAATGCGCGTTCCGTGGATTGCCTCAACTATAAAGGCACAGACGTCCTGTCTATGCCTCTCTATCATTTCCTTAAGGGCGCTGGCGCTGCCGTAGGGCACCTGGTAACACTGCTCTAACAATTGAAAATAGCTGCGTGATTCATCAAGGCTCGATACGGACATAGCCGCGTGCGTCTTGCCGTGGAAAGAGTGATCCGTGTATATCAAACCTTTGCGCGAGCCCCCGTAATACTTCTCGGCCGTTTTTAATGCGCCCTCCACCGCTTCGGCACCGCTATTGCAGAAGAATGAATAATCTAAATCTTCCGGCAAGAGACTTGAGATATTGGCCGCTAAAGCAGCGACATAGGGAGAGAGAAAGGCCTTACAGATTTCCAGTCTTTTTTCTCTGGCTATCTTCTCGCGAACAGACAATATCCTGGGATGGTTATGCCCTAGCCCCAGGACGCCGTTGCCTCCCGTCATATCCAATATGCGCCTTCCATCGTTTAGGATAATGTGCATCCCTTCTGCGGAGGAAGCCCATGCCTCCTCAAGGCCCAGTAACCCGAATAGCCTAACCATACCCGGATTTACGTATCTGCGCATTAAAAGGCTCTTCGTGCGAGACGGTAGCTTTTCCGCATCTTCCAGTTTATACCAATTGCCTTTATCAATCATATCTGTCCCCTTATGATGTATTTTACATAATTCCTGCATGCATTAAAATTTAATCCGAGGATAAGGTTCCTGTCTATATAAGCCGGGATATAGCAGGCTCCGCAGCTATCCCTGCCCAGATTCTCGACCGCTGCTTTAACGCCGTCGGCGTGAATATTGCCCCGCGCCCTACCCCAAAAATTACAACACGGATAGACGCTGCCGTCACTGTCAATAAATACAACACGGTCGCCGTGATAGCATTTAGGATAAACAACACCGGCGGGAAGCTCCCGTCGGGTCGCGGTGCATTTTCCATATGTAAACGGCCAGTTCAAAGCGAGGCCGTAACTGGCAAGGCTAAATTGTATGGGCGCTTTTTCTATCTTGCGGTATATAATATGCCGAAGGAGGATTTTTAGCTTAGCATCCGGCACGAGGTGCGGAGTTATTTTATCTCTACTAAACTGCGGGCAGAAATAAAACGGCGGGGAAAAATTAACTGTTATTTTATGGCTGCGCGCTAAACCTATCAGCCAATCGATATCCTCGACAACGGTTTTATCGGTCAATACAGCGCTGAGGCGAACCGCTAGCCCGCGAGAACAAGCAAACTCTATCCCTTCCAGGGCCCGCCCATATGCACCTTCTCCGCGGTTGGCATCGTTGAGGCCCGGCCTTCCGTCTAAACTGATGCAGATTCTATCTAACCTCCTGACTATATCGGTTTTCTTCAAAACCAAAGTTCCGTTAGTGACCATGTCGCAGGCCATCCCAAAACGATGGGCCTCATCTATAACGATGCCCAGGTCTTCGCGAAGGAGAGGTTCCCCTCCCTGCAGTTGTAATAGCTGCGTGCCCAGTTGCCGCATAACCCTTACTATCTCAAGGAGCTCCCCAGTGCTGAAATCGCAACATCGGCTACGGTAGGGATGCTCTCCATAACAATACCAACAGCTAAGATTACAGCGGTTAGTAACCCCAAGGATCGCAATAACCGGTGAGCGCCGTTTAAAGAAATTAGATTTTAACAGCGCGCTTATAACTCTAAGGTAGCGTATTGAACTCTTAAAGCCCATCTGATGCGTCCTTATCCCCTTAAAATACGCAGGATATCGCTTATCGCCTGCCTGAACGATGAAAATGTCAACGCGCTAGAACTTCCGGATGTGCGTCCCCTTAACGGAGCCGGTAGTTCTATTACCTTGTAGCCTCTCCGGACTGCCTTGATGATATTTTCGGCGGTAAAAAAGAAACCGTCGCAAAGAGAAGCAGATGAAGACAAGGCCGATAGCGGGAATATTGTCAAGCCGTTGTAATATTTTAGGTTTAAGCGGAAAATAATATTTAAAAGAGCGGTGTAACCACGGGAAATAAAACGCCGCAAATATGGCCGGTGGTCCAGTCCGCGATGATAACATGTTGCTATCGCGCCTTTTTTTAAATATGGCAGACACAGGATAAATTCCCGAGCTGAATTCTCATGGTCCGCTGGAAACCATGTAAAATAATCCCCCCAGGCTATCCTTAAGGCGTCTCTGTAGCTTGCCCCGATGCCCATTCTTTTTGCATGCCGTATAACACGGATATTTTTATGCATCCTCGTTAACTGAACGGCAACCTGCGGGGTAGAATCCGTGCTCCCATCGTCAACGATAATAATATCCAGACCCCTGATCTTCGAATGCAGGATCTCTAATAAATCCTCAACGGCTCCTCTTAGGGTTTTTTCTTCATTAAACGCAGGCACGCAGATTGAAATATAGATATCTTTGATCATAAACGACTGCCACCTAAATGGATTTATTCTGTTATTAAATACTCTATTTCTTTTGCCAAATCGTATCTTTTTATTTCCTTGAGGGCTGCGACCTGTCTCAGCGCATTTTCTTTGTCGTCAATCTTAAGATAAAGCCTTCCCAATCTAACCCGATCCTCAGGGTTAAAAGGATTAATAGAAAACGACTTTTCTATATACTTGATCGCTCTTATATAATCGCCGAAATTACTGTAGAGTTCGCTTAAAGCAAGACAGCAATCTGACCGGGAAGGGTTAAGCTTAAGGGCAGCCTCAAAGCATTCTATCGCCTTAGGATAGTTGCCTTTTTTATTATAGATCTCTGCCAATCCGACATAAATATCGCTATTGTTGGGGTTAAGCTTAAGGGCAGCCTCAAGATACCCAATGGCCCTATCATACCTGCCGGTGATTGCATAGATGTTCCCCAAGTTAACGTGGGCGTCAGATAAATTGGGGTTAAGCTTAAGGGCAGCCTCAAAGCATTCTATCGCCTTAGGATAGTTGCCCTGGAGATTATAAACAGCACCTAATGCAGCATATAAAATATTATTGTAGGGATCAAACCTTATGGCTTTTCTAAGGTGCAGCACGGCCTGCCAATAGCGTCCTTCTTTGATATCCATATTGGACATCTCGTAGTAAGCCCTGGCGATATAAGCGGAGTCAAACCGCGACCCCTGCCGGTAAGTATCGCGATAATATCGTAGGGCTGTTTGATATTCGGAATTTTTGCCGATACTATCCTCTGGCTCATCACACCATGTTGCCTTATTGCTATGAGGCAAGACAATAAAAAACGCCATCAAAATAATGGTTGTTGTGGTTTTCATCTTATTTCTCTCTCCTAGATTTTATCAACAAATTTATAAAAAAAGACAACAAGATCAACCCCGCCGTTCCTAACGAAATAGACGTTCCTATCTTAAAGGCTGCAGGGCAAAAAACCATGACAATTTTATGCCTGCCTTTTTCTAACCATACGCCGCGCTGACAATAATTAACTCGATATAGTCGCACCGGCTTATCATCAACTTTCGCCTGCCAATAAGGATACCATACTTCGGTCAACACTAACATGGAGGGGACGCTAATTTCTGCCGTAATCTCAATCCGATTAGGATTATCTAAATTAATCCCGTGAATTGGATTCATTTTCTGTAACGATTCAAAAGAGGAATTTGCGGCTGGAGAATCTGCGGAAGAAGACAAAAGCCCTACGCCATCATGATGATTTATGTATACCGCCTGATGCAAATCTCCAGAAATCAACTGCTCCAGTTGTTCGTCCTCCGAAGCGCAGATGATATTATTCATGGTAAAGGCGCGCGGCAAGGCATACGGGTTAACTTGCACAAAAAAAGCTGGGTCTCCAGGCAAAGGCACGCCCGCATAAAAGGAACCCATGCCAGCAGATTTGGTGGTTAACAAATAGCCTACAGAAAAATTACTGAGGAACCGGGTGCCGCCGGGCAATGGCGCGCTCTCGTCGTAAATCGGCCAATCCATTGCCTGGCCGTAGGCGGTTTCGATTGCATGTTTAAACCTGGTCTCCAGAGGATGCATCTGGTATCCCATTAAGGCAAAACGGTTATTCAATTGCACAAAATTATCATGATAAGGCTGGTCGCTAGCAACACGCAACATCCTGTTATCGGCCACCTCCGGGAATTGAATAACCATCCTACTGAGAAAAGGGTACTCCAGAGGTCTGACGACTGGAATTTGATACGACAGGATTACGCCAGGGTTATATGTACTTTTATAAAACCCCAAGATGCCAAAGATAAAAAGTTCACCCACGGCAATAATGCCTATTACAAACCCGTACCTGCGCGGCGTAAGATAATACACGCCAATAATTATTACAAATGCGGCTAAAATACAATAAATGACGGAGATTAAAATGGGCGCCCTGGGGATATCTCCTCTCTTAAATTTAGAAAATAATGACTCCCTTCTGGCATGATAACCGGTATAAAGGCATAGGGCGTTGCGGCTGATATGCGACATCCATTTCTTGTCGCGAAAAATGAAACAGGGCGCGGAGATCTCGGTTGAGAAATAACCTATCCTCCCCCTGCCGGATTTAGGATAAACCCAAACAAAACTGTTGGGAGGAATGTCTACTTCAAATTCAAACCATCCCCTCCGCGGAACCTCATAACTGCTCGCCAGAACCCCCTCCCCTGGAAAAATGCTTCTGTTTGAAGCGTAACGTATCTCTCCTTTAGATTCAGCATCGAGCATCAGCGCAATCTTTCGAACGCGAGAAGTTTTAGGAGAATAACTTCCTACCGGCTGCATGGGGGAGAAATACCCTTCTATCCTTGACCCTGGATAGCCCTCCCAGGTGGTTTCAGAGATATCGCTTTGGGACAAAGGCCAAAACAATGCTGCAGTAACAGCTAAAAAAACCAAGGTAACGTAAAAACAGGCCCAGCGTTTTAAGAAAAATGGCAGGCAGGATAACTCATCCCTGAGCAATCTGTTTAAACCCATGGCTAAAAGCACTGCGGCGGCAAAACACTGGATTGCACGATAACGGATAGGGGACGGAAAATTTCCAATGAAAGGCAAGGGGGCAATCAGATAGCGATAAAAGGGACTATTGCCTCCCAAGGCGCACAGAACCGCAAATATATACAGGCCGGCAGCGGCGATAGCCAAACAGCGCCTCTTGCTTTTATCTGAATCACCGGGAAAGGTTTTAAGCGAAAGGGTTAGACCCAACAGTGCTAAAAATGTCACTGCCATGCCTCCGCTCATGTTGGCATCGGGGAAATAGACGCTTTGCGGTAAAACAAAATTTACCCCCGTGATATTGCCAAAGAGGTCAGGCGCAAAAAGAGTTGCCAGATAGATCAGAGGGAGATTGACATCCGCACGAAGCATAATTAACTCCGGGGTCAGGGTATCGTGCAGGCGTGTATACTGCCTGCCTTCCAATACTGAACACCAGCATGCCGCGCTTAATCCCAACCCTAAAATAATAATTATGAATGCGCTGCATAGCTGGAGAAAAATCCTGTCTTTTCCGCCGACTCCTGATCCGTCCAATACTTTCGCTATAATTATGCCACCCCATATAACCATAATAAAAATTATATTGCCTGGCATCCCCGCCATACATATCAATGCAAATATGCACCCTCCGAGAATCAGTTTCCATAAACGCGGCTTTTCTATGGCTGATAAATATACGACGATCAACCAGGGTAACAGCATCAATGTCCCCATGCCAAGTCCTCTCCAGTAGTTACATTCTCATGAAAAAAGGGCTATAAATATAAGCTAACGCGGCCAGGCAGGAAATAAAACATCCGCACTTCAGTAGACGACGCGATAAAATATACATTCCGATTGCTGCCAAAACAAGATTTAGCCACCAGGGCAAAATATAAATTACCAAAAAATCCCAGTTGAGATTGTTCGGGTCAGCTAATAAATAGAAAGGCCAGTTAAACACGTAATAAAGCGGGGAATAATACCGTGCATAATAGGGAATGCCTCCGCACCAGATGTGCGGATTCCATAATGGAATGATGCCGCGCTTAAGATTGATTGAAAGGAAATAAACGCCCGGGAATTGCTCTGTGGCATGATCATCGCGAAAAAGGGCACCCCGGCCAGATAACGCCGGCAGGAAAACAATAGTAACTGCTAAAATTAAAAAAGCTACCGCCAGACAGTCGTTTTTGAATTTATTTTTTCTAAAATTCCTCATTATCCTGTCAGATAAAATTGATATGGCTACTTGGGTTCTTTAATTCCCATAAATAGCGGTTGATCTCGTCTAAGCGGCAGGCTAACCTGCATTTCTTTACATCCCACTTGTCATCCATTAGTCTCATGATGCTACTTCGCCTCTCCCCTCTCCAAATCTCTTCCATGGTTTTCTCGTATATATTCCCTAAAATGAATTCTTTACTGCCTAAGAAAAGGTTGCAAGGATACAGATCTCCTCCTGCTGTCAGATGTGCCGCGAACGATATCCCCAGGCATTTCTTATACGGCCTAGGTTCTTTTAGTTTTCTTATGGCATTCCTACGGACGATAACCTGGAAAACTCCTTTTGAATATCTTCTTAGCCTTTCTTCCAGATAGAATAGTTCTTTATCCCCGAGCGTGAATTGCATCCTGTTGCCGCTTGAAGGATGCTGAGAATAAGGCTTAATTGCAAGATAATCCACCCCAATGCCGCTTAATATCCTGGCTGCCCTTGTAACCTCTTGATAATTCTGCGGGATTAATAGATACTGCGCCCCGATAGTACATCTGTATTTGTTATTATTTCTGATCTTAACTGCCTTCTCTAAATTCCTAATAACGGTTTTAAAATCTCTTTTTTTTGACCTATGAATAACTTCGTAAGTCTTGGGGGTTCCCGCGTCCAAACTGACTCTTACCCAGGTAAGATATTCAAGTGTCCTTTTGGATGTTTCTTCATTAAACATAACGCCGTTGGTTGAGAGAGCGGCATCTATCCCGGCTTTCTTTGTAGCAGCAATGATATCTGCGGCATCTTCATGTAAAAGCGGCTCCCCTTCCCCTGAAAAAAGAATAGACTCTACCCCCTTCTCGGCGGATTGCAGAATAAATCTTTTGAGGCAGTCCTTGTCTAAAATATTAGGTTTATGTTTCAAAAAATCAAAGGCACAGAAAATGCAACGATGGTTGCACCTGTCGTATAAACTAACTTCTATATAAATAGGAAAAACGTTTTCCCCCTTAAGCCATTGGCACAACCGGGGAATATGGTACATAAGCTTATGGCCGTCTATATCCATTTTTTGATCTTTGCGTTATGTATTTTAAAAAAACTGGTCCTTCTGATAAATAGGCTGGCAACTGCTGCTGTTATCGGATTTTTTATAAATCGGTCTGATATAAAATATTTCTTTTGCAAAACATATCAATCTTTTAATCAATGCTTTCCTAAGGAGGCCGTTTGGATTAAAGATTAGACATTTTTTGATTGCTCTTTTGATTTTCCGCGTACTGCGCCTCTGCTGTATCTGTTTTTCCCGCCAACGCAGGCCCTCGATCTCGTCAAATCCAAATGCATGACCTGGTCTATCCGGCATAAAAAGAGCGATGCCATCCGTCCTTGGAGTAAGATTGGTAATGCCGTGTTTCTCTGGATGCGCCCATAATTCGCTGCCGTATTCGAGACTAAACGCAGTTACGTGCCCAAAAAAGAAATGTTTTTTATTTTCTCTGATAAAATCCACGGTGTCCTTAATATCTTCGTCACATTCCAGAGGATACCCCGATATAAAAAAGAGCCAATTTTGTATGCCGATGCCGGAAGATTCTCTTAAAACCTCCTGCGCCTGCTCCCGGCTAAACCTTTTCCCCATAGACCCGCGCATTCTATCGCTTCCGGACTCTAAGCCGATATTTAACCTCTTGCAGCCGGCTGATTTCATCTTCCCAAGAATCTCCCTGTCAAGACGCTCAATACTTGCAAACCCGCTCCAGCGTATGTTGATTTTAGCGTCTATAAACGCCTGACACAAGCCTTCACAGTATTTATACGAGCTATTAATCGCGCTATCGGAAAACTCAAAATAATCAGATCCGTATTCTTCCTTCATACGCTCCAACTCCCTGATTATCTTATCATAAGACTTATGTTCATACGAAGGATTCATCATTTTATAATTACAGAAATTACAGGAATTGTTGCATCCCCTTGAGGTCTGATACGGCAACAAAAGCTTCTCATCAAACTTCTTAACTATGTATAAATCAAGGGGTAACCCTGCAAAATCAGGCATAGGCATTTTCTCTAAGGGGCGCCTTTCCCTGGGAATCGCTTCCAGTTTTCCCTTGTGCTTATATATAATCCCTGGGATATGCCCCGGTGAGTTCTTCTGCGCCAGACAGCGTCCCAGCTGGCTAAGAGGTTCCGTGCCATCCCCCGTAATCATAAAATCAATATATTCAAATGCGCTGGGGTATAGTTGGCCATACAGGCTAATGAAGGGGCCGCCGAATACAATCGGTGTATCCGTAAGCTGCTTGATCTTGTGGCTTAGTAAAAGCGCGAAAATAAAATGCAAATAGGAAAAGATAGAAAAGCCGATAATATCAAATCCTTTTATGGCAGTAGAAACCAAGACCTTCGCAAGTAACCCTTCTAGGCGGCAAGAGAGTCTGTCCATCTCAAAAAAAGCAGCGATATCCTTATGGAATCCGTTCATCTCAAACCCGCAATGGCCCAGTATCCCCAAGAATGCCCTTCCTTGGTTGAATCTGATAGCTAGGTCATCCTGCTCAACATATATGCCATGCTCTTTAAGATAGGCAGTCAACACTCCCATCCCATAGGGCAGGATAAGAGGAACTGGAGGGAAAATAGTTCTATCTTCAAACATGCAAGGATGGATAAGTTTAACTTTGGGGGTTTTATTCATCGTGTATAATTGAAGGCTCTCATTCGGTATCTTTAGGGATAACGCATGTTGCTCGACTCACAGCAATCTAGAGAATAAGATATCTCGCGATCAGTTCAATAACGCCCGTTTTGCGCTTAGGAACCCGTTCATTTGAATCTTAAAAACTGATGTGAAGTGCGCAAAGGACTCCCAATCCGAGTTCGCATCAAGATGAGGAATTAATAAAAACCTTTAATATTTTCCCAACCGCACAATTCTGATTCCCTGCAAAGATATCGTTGTTCTCTAAATAATTAACTCTTCTGCAATCTGCCCGGCAGCGCGGGAGAGAACGTAAAAAAGGCAGATAAGGCACGGGGCATAACGAACACGGCCTGCCGTATTCCCGAGGGTTAATAAATTTTTTAAAATTTGGGCTGTTCCAAATCTCTTTGAGGTCCTGCTGAAAAATATTTCCGAATAAACCCCCGCACTCAAACGGAGGCAATTTTACGCAGGGGGCCGCGTACCCTTCGGAATCGACGCTACATCTAATTACCCCAGCGGCGCAGGTCGTTAATATCTTTATCTCCAGGGGCGAAATGAAAGAAAAAATTCTCACCTTGATTTCCAGATATCTCCTCCCCCAAAAATTAAAATATAAGGCCCTATTTGAATTCGCTGCATTTTCATTTTTATCCGGTTTAAAAAATGCTACGCTGATTCTTTCGACCCCTGCTTCCTTGGCAAGCCTAGACAAATCTGAGAGATGTTTTATATTTATCTGGTTAGCAACACAAACCATTATCGAACTCAACCCCTGCTGGACTGCAATTTTGATATTCTCAACCGTAACCCTAAAGCTATCTTCATCAACTTCCCCTTGCATCCAATGATAAACCCCGTCCAATGCAAACTCTACCAAATCCAAGCCCACCTCTTTCAGGGCTCCGATTTTATCTGCGTTCAATAAGTTTCCGTATTTAACATAAAGGGACACCTTTAACCCTTTTGATTTGGCATATTGCACTAAATTAACGATATCTTCTCTGGCTGTTGCATATTTTCCTGAGAAACGTATTTCTAAAACTCTGGCGTCCGCAATCCTGTCGATTATCTTTTTTATCTTTTCGGTTGAGGAAAACGGAAGTAGTCTTACAAAAACCTCTAGGGGGCTAGCTAAACGCTTGAAGTCCTTAGACATCATCTCGTAAGGCGTAATTTTCTTAAAGGCGGGCGTGATAAAATTTCGGATGCCTGGCTCTGATAAGATGCAACAGGTAATAAAGATAAGGGCGAATCCCTCCTGTGCTTGGATATTATAATGATTTCTTCGTTAGCTATTTTTCTTAAAAACTTTTTGACAACGCTGGAAGCATATCTGTTGTTTAAACCGTATTTCTCTGAAATTGAGCTTGCTATATCGAAAATAGAATTTCCCCCGCTGCAAGAAGTCAATATAATGCCTGCGGTTTTATTAAGGGTATAATAGCGGAAGTGGCCTTTTTTGATAAAACTCAGAAGCAAACCCTGGTTTTCTGGTCTTCCATTTACCCCCTCGCTGATAAACGGGTATTGCCGGCGTTGATCTTCCAGTTCCCGGCTCCTGCGGCGGCGCCTTAATATTTTCCCGACAATACATTGCTTGTTGCCTCCAAGGATATCTCCGGTATCAGTAAAGACTTCGGCACGGCAATCCAAAGGGCACTTTCCTAAATACCTTTTTTTGACCCAGTTTAAAGCCGGGAGAAAACAGTGACTACACGGCTCGCCGTAGGATGAAGAATTAATATATTCATTAAACAAATTGTTATTCCAAATTTTAATAATGTCCCCGGTTAATGCGGAGCCGCAAAACCGGTTGATTGCGACACACGGAGAGACCGTACCGTCTGGATGAACACCGAAAGTCACCAGCCCCATATTGCATCTTTTATCCCAGTAGACTGTCGTGCTACCGACTAACTTAGACACCCAAAATGCACACATCTTTACTAAAACACGAACAGCCCAAGAAAGATAAAATTGCTCTTTAGCGCCTGAACCCTTATTGAGGGGTTGATAAGGGTCGACACTAAGTTTCTTAACCCCCAGCTTTCCAGCCAAGCGGAGTAATCTAAAAAGATCCGCGATATTTGACCGATGTAAACAAAAAGCCAACATTATTTCTATCTTATTGTCAACGGCAAGCCGAATGTTATCTATAACCCTCTGAAAATCTTCTCTATTTCTTACTATCCCATAAACCTTGTCCGTGGAACCGTCAAAACCCACATTCATCATATCGATATCTAACCCTGCAACTTTCTCTAAAGTTGCGGCGTCTAACATTGTGGCGTTGGTATCAAAGTGCACTCTCATATTTTTTTGGCGGGCATATACAAGTAACTCCAGGAAATCTTTTCTCAAGAAAGGCTCTCCACCGGTGAAATGAATTATCATAACCCCCGCATTCGAAAGATTATCTAAAACTATCTTGAACTGAGATAGCGACAACTCGGCACGGCCGTCTATCTCCACATAGCAATGGGCGCATTTCCTGTTACATTTTCTGGTAACTTCAATTATAGCCTCTAGGGGCAATTCTGGTCTCTTGGGAAATCTATGCAAAGCTCCAAGGTATCTAAAATAGAGGTCGTTATTAGATTTCCTACCATAACTTTCTTTCCCGTGCTTTTGAACAATCATCCCATTCTGGTCTTTAAAATAAACCAGCTTCCTTCTTCTAAGCTCCGATAAAAATCCAGAGACAGTCTCTTCGGCTTTACTGTTCCCTAAAGATATGGTATTTGAAGTGGCCTCGGCAATCTCATCGGCCGTTGCTATGCCGTCGCATAACCCCCAGATCTCCGCGCCGATCTTATCAAATTCATATAAATGATATTGGTAATCTTCAAAGAAACACAACGTCATTTTACCGCCGCGTTCTTTCCTCCATGACGCCCTAGAGTTTCTTACCGGTATAAAATCTAAGATACGTTTAATCATAACTGAGGCAGGGGTTATTTTTTAAAAAATGGATGGCGTCTTTGGGATTTTTGAAACGAAAGTATAAATTATACGGGTAATTATCTCTATTGAGACCCGGACTGCACCATTTGCGTTTATACTGAAATAGGCCGTCATTAATAAAAGGCCTGGTTGCGCCGAGGTTAACAGTATCCCCGGGTTTAAATGACGGTAGTATCATTTTCGTAAAAAAGTAATAGAGGGCCTGGAGGGCCCCTTCCTTTATTAATTTCGGATTCCCGCCGTCAATACCTACCCTGGCAAAGAAAATTTCTTTATTTTTAACATAGTACAGAAGACCTGATACGGGCCTCCCGTCTTTTAAGGCAAATAACAAGGATCCCCTCGCAAGAAGTCCCCTCAGATAGAAAAGGCTGGATACCTTTGCATATTTTCCGAACCTTTGCTTGATATAAGGTTTGTACATCTCGGAGTAAAAAAACTCGAGGTCTGACGGATTATTTTTAATTTGGCAGCTATACCGTTGCTGTGTCACTATTTCGCTCTCTATTTTTTTCATAAAACAAGCTGCGTGAGAGGAAAGCTCGGAGACTTTTTCTCTAAAATCCACCCACTCGGGCACCCCTCCAAAACCCTGCCTTGAAAGAAATCTTCCGAATATTCTGTTTATCCTGACGATGACTATATCGGGAGAGTAGGAATCTATAAAGGCTGCCCCTGTCAATACCTTCGCTAAGCTCGTTCTTCCGATAAACCCTCTAAAACAGGGATTCTTCAAAAATAATTCCGCGGCATAATCAACCCAAGGTTCTTTTCCTATTGTTACCAACTTTATAACGCGCTGGCCGGTTTTATCCTCTCCTTTTAAAAAATTGACGTCGAGCAACAAATCAAGGTGCAAAGAAAGAAAAATCCGCAGCCAAGGCGAATCTCTTTCATAGAACAAATCAACGACATGCTTAATTTTTTTGAAAACCATGTTATGCTTCCTGGAGTAATTAATCTTGTACCGCTTCCAGCTTTTCTAAAAACTAAAGAGGAGTATAAAAATTATTTCAAAGTTGACGGAGAAAAGATCCTGCCAAGGCAAATAAGCGAAACGACGGGCTTGACCTTAGCCGACCGCCTTGAATCTCTTTATAAATGGTGGCTTTCGAAAGCAAACTGAGCCATGGCGCATCCTCTTCGTTTCCATAGCCCCTTGAAGACGACAGATCAAAATCCCCGCCATCGATTAGCTCCTTAAGAAGCTTCGGTTTCTCCCTGTTGTTGCAAACAACGCCGAGCGCCCTTCCCAGGAACTTGTCATTTTTGAATTCTGTTTTTGTGCTAATAACCTTATCAAACCCAAACTTTTTTCCTATTTGATGTGCATAGATATCGGGGGCACCGGTAAGCAGGAGCAAAAAATAACCTTTCCTTCTTTCTAGCTTAAGCGCTTCCAATAATTCCTGCCTAAAATCTGCGGTTTTCAATTCGGATAGGAATCCTTCGGTTATACCGCTAATCTCCTCCCTAGATTTGTCCTTTAGAATACACAGTATAGAATCGCGCATTTTGTTTATATTTACTATCCCAGAGATAAATAGTAAATATAGCAGATTGATAGAGATAAAATTCTTCCTTGAAACTATTCTTTTGTTCAAGAGGTACTGGTAAAATAGTTTTAATGTGGACTTACGACAAAGGGTGTGATCTAAATCGTATACTGATAATTTCATTGTGATATGCCGCTGGCATTGATCTCAATAATATAATCATGCCTAAGGGGTACCGAATAAATCTAATTTTACTTTTGAAACTACGGCCTGCATTTTCCCCCTCTCATTTTTTTCGAGCCTGGTTACCCTTTCTATTTTTAGATCTACCTCTTTATCAATCAAATTATATAATTCTTTCTTCAGCCTTGCTATCAAATCACCGGGAGCAGAAGAATTATCGACAATGTAAAGCACCATTTTATCTTTATCTTCCTGGACCAATCTGAATTCGGCTATCTGGCGGAACTTTTCTATCAGTGGAACGATGTTGCGCGGACTAATGATCCTGCCGGATGGCAATACTAGAAAACTGTCGGTCCTCCCTTCTACCCTCTTCAGAAGGGGCAACCTTCTGCCGCACGGACAAGGCTTATCGGAAAGTACTCCGATATCTCCGATACGGTATCTGATTATCGGCATAGCATAATTATGAATGCCTGTTAACACTATCTCCCCAGGCTCTCCTGGCCGGCAAGGCTTGCCATTTTTAAGAACTTCCAATATGATACTGTCGATGTCAATATGGAGCCCCTTTCTTTCTTTGCATTCCCAGGCCATTCTGACGAATTCGGTAGTCCCGTATTCATTATAAACGGGGCAGCCGAATACCGATTCAAGATAATCCCGGGAATCTTCAAAAAGGGTCTCGGCGTGAGAAATGATAAACCGGGGGTTTATACCTTTATAATTTTCTCTGTTTTTCTCTATAATTTTCGCTATCGCCACTAAACTCGTAGGAAAGGCATAAATTATTCCCGGTTTTAAGGCTGCTAAAGCTGCGGCTTGCCTCTCCGGAGACAATGTCGAACTCAGCCAGTCTTTCCGCATCAGAAAAAAATGTTCGTATGTTTTCTTGCGATGGTAAGTAGGAGGCCAAAAATATGCCATAGGCTGCCAGGGTCTATAGCCTAGATTGAATAACGCCCTGCCGTATACGGCGTCATAGAAATCCTCGCATCTGGGGTCAGTGGCTATTGTCATTTGCAATCCAGAAGAACCCGAGGTTTTTTTGTAAACCAGCCTGCTGAAGCGGTAATTCTTGGTAATTATTTTGTCCGGAAAGTTATCTATAATTTCTTTCTTGCTGGTAAAAGGTATTCTATGCAGATCCTCCAAACCATGGATATCGTCTGGCGTTATATTGTTTTTTTGAAATTTTTCGTGATAAAAACTGGAGTTATTATAGGCGTGTTGCAACATACAACGTAACTTCCTGTTCTGGTATTCTTTCAGTTTGTCCGAAGTATACCACTGTTGACGCATGACCTTGTTTATATAAAATAGCTGCCTGACTAACATCTCTTAAATTCCTCGCTTAACTAAATTTTATAAAATCTTGGCTTCTTGCTCGACTAAACCTGGCACCTCTTAACCATCGATATGAAAAACATCCGCAAGACTGAAATTAAATTTTTCTCTCTGGGGGGTGTTGCCAGCGGAACCAGTTATTCTATCGCCTCTTCTAAAAACGGAATCGCTGCTTGCTAGAATATGGGCTTTGCCAACGAGCCTTTCTGGAAATGACTAATGCCCCAAAAAAAACGCTGAGGCCAAATGATAAATCACGTTCCCAAGCCTTCCATGCGAAATCCCTACCTTTTTCTGCATTAACGCTGAGGCCTCCGGTAATATCTGAAATTAAATCCCGGGGCAAGGTTTGGAAAAAACATAGTCGACGAAACCTTGATATCCTTTTCTTTGATTATAAGTCATGATTATATTCCTGTATTCGCATAAAATCTTCCGGCCGTAAATAGTGGTTTTTACACGCCTGCTTGAATTTAATAAGACCTTCAAAAAGTCAGCGGGCGTTGCTTTGCTTAATTCCATTGCCCCCCGCCTTTTATTCTTTACTTAATTCTTCTGTTTTTTCCTTTACATCTTCAATCATCGTTTCTACGTATGTATCGTCGGTCGGGGGATGCTTAAGAAAAGCCTCATAGCTCTTGAGCGCTTCAACCTTATTATTCATTGCTTCATAAGCAACGCCCCTGTTGAAATACGCCAAATACCAGTTAGGATCTAATTCTAATGCTTTATCGGCGTCGGCAATAGCTTTCTCGTATTGTTCCTGCTGATTATAAAGATAGCTTCGTCCGCAATAGGCATCGGCAGAAAAAGGATTAAGTTCTAACGCCTTATCAAAATCGCGTTTGGCTAAATCATAGTCTCCTTGTAAGGTATAGATAAAACCGCGTTTAAGATAGGCGCTTATAAACTTAGGGTCTATCTTGATGGCCTTTGTATAGTCAGCGATAGCCTGGTCTAATTCACCTTTCTGCAGGTATAGAGCGGCCCTGGCCAGGCGGATATCTATATTGGATGGCTCGATGACCAATGCATTGTCAAATTCTGCCTCTGCCTCGTCCAGGCTCCCTTGAGCTGCATATTCCGTCCCTTTCTTGTAATACTGCTCCGCAGTCTCCTGACCCGTAGAATTCTCAGTTACGAAAAACAAACATACCAAAACAAGTATTAATACTGCTCTATGTAAAAATTTTATCCTATAGGCCATTTTCATTCTATCCTCCCTTCTGCATTTCCTCAATATTCAAGGGGTTATAAAACCGTCTTTCTGCCCGTCAAATGCCGATGCGTAACTAATAAAAAGTATAGCAGCAAAAACAAGTAAAAGAAAGAGCAAAGTGGCAAGAAACGGAGATCCCCTGAAAGGCGCCTAAAAAGGCGCGTTCCTCTCTCGCCCCCCTAAGTTTTATCGCCGTAGATCTTCTCTTTAGAGCGCTGGATCCTCTCCGCTCTCCCAAAATCTTTCTTCAATCTGAAATATTCTATCATGGCTTCCATCGAGCCTATATTTTCCTCTTTTTCGAATTCATACGGAGCTATTATCTTGGTTTTTTCAAGGAAACCGTCCTTCTTCAGCAATCTTACGTTGCGCGAGTTATTTATTATATTTGAAGAGGTTACAGCGGCATAACCCGTAAACAAACAAACTGTGAATATAACAAGCGGCATGGGTAACCTTGTCATCATGGCCTTATGTCTTGCAAAAAACAAAGGCCTATTTCTTGACAAAATAGAAACTAAATAAAAAATTCCGGCCAAAACAATTATCAACAAAGGAAAACATGATTGAATTTTTATATATAGTTCCTTGGGATAAAACAAGGCGTAAAAAGCGCTTTTGATGATCGGTATCCGCATATTTAGGGGAGGCATCCTAACAATGTATTTAAAGTCAGCCCCCGTCATATATTCGGAAAGCACAAGGAGATTCCAGGCGATGAACGGGATAACTGCAATAATGATTGCGTAACGCAAGCGTCTCTTTTTAATTTCTAGTAGCCTGCTAAATAGTAGTACGAATACAGGAAATTCTGTAAGCAAGAGCCTGCCGGAAGTGGTTCCTCCCCCCCAGGCATAATTTTTTGACATAACAAATATCTTAATAAGGACATAGAAAACTAGAATGATAAAAAACAAATCGGTGCCTATCTCTCTGTCTCTATTATCAAATCGGCCTCCTGCTACGTTAATCTTATTCTTTACTAAATCCGCGATTATAAAGATGCTCTCTAAGAAGCAAAGATAGAGGATGGGGGAAGTATAAAAAATCCCACGGTAAGATGAAAATAGCTGCTCAAAAAAATAAGATTCTCTGAGATTCAGAACTCCAAGTTCGCCTATATGAAACGTTCCGTATTTTATATAGTTATTTATAAAAATTAATGCCGCGCCCGGCAAGATGCCTAAGATAAAATATAATATGTTTCTGGGTGGGACCTGTTTTAATAAAATCAAAACGCTAAAGAATAACCCGATGAATATCAGCTGGAACCATAAATCCAGTTTAACCGCTATGCAGATTGAAAAAAATAGTCCGTACAAGAACCAATCCGACTTTCTCCCGTTGACTAAATAACAGCAAAACAAGATAGAAACAACCGAAAGCAAAGACGCCAGTATATTCGCATTTCCGGGCTCTGCCAACATAAAATAAAGATAGGGAGTCCCTAAAGTTATTGCTGCGATAGAAAGCAAGGAATTACTTTTATTAAAAAAAACACGGCATAAAAAATAGGTAAGGATGACGGCGCAAAATCCAAAGATAACCGTACTGAATGATAGGGCGCACCTGATAATCCGCGATAAACCTCCGCTGCTTAAACTCGATACTTTAAATTTTGAGGCGGCCTGATACATAAACTTGGCGTAGGCGTAAAACGGAACCCAGAGAACTACCCCGCCGTGGTTATGGAAATCCGGCAGGTTATACGTCCCGGACACTCCTATCTTGCCGGAATCAAGATAATAAGGATAGCGCTGGCCTATGTCGTCGGCGGCGTTTAAATCCCCGTCTTCGGCTACGCTTGAAATATAAGCAAAATATATGGCGTCATCAGGGCCGTAAAAGTTTATATCATAAACTGAAAAAAAATAGATAAATACCACTAGGAGCAAAAGAACTGCTATGCCATTCTTATTTATTGATTTGAGCTTATGCGTCATCTTTGGATTAATTTACTGCGCCCCTTTACCCTGGATATCTTTTACTTCAACCGCAGTATATCCATAAACTTGAAAACGGTCCGTCTTGACCTTCATATCGCAAGGATTGCATTCTCCGAACCGGCTACATTCTCTAAATATATCTATAATTTCGAAGTTCGGGTCTAAAAGGTTGCCTATCGCGGGAGAATCTTCATAGAGGTCATGGTGACAACGGTAAATGTTTCCTTCCGGTCCGATAATAAGTTCGGACGTTCTGCAAAAACAACTCTTCTGCCGACTGCCTCCTATGGCTTCGGGATACAGATAAGTGCCGCATAGGCGCCCCCTAAACTCACCCAAAAACTCTTTGGTCCTAAAGTCTATTCCTGCTTTTATGCAGCGCTGTTGCGCCTTTAGAATATTCTCTTCGAAGTCGGGGTGCAAAATACCGAAAATCCCTATGGAAAACCCGGCATGCTGCATCTTTAAAACCTTTGCCATAAGTACGTCTAAATCGGCATGGGAAGGATGGTAGCTTACCCTGATGCTGGGATAAGGCGCCTCCCTGCGCAAGCGGAGAGGATTAACGCTCTTAATGAATTCCTCGACATTAAAGGAAAGGTTGGTTAGAATGTCGACGTTTAAGCCCATCCTGATATTTTTGATTATCCATATAAAATCCGGATGCATGGCCGGTTCTCCGCCTTGGATGGTAATGGGTAGGTCATCGGGACAATCGAGACGATTTAAGCCCTCTACCCACTCTTTACCGGAAATGCCTGTTTCTTTATGTTTCTTCGTGCCGTTAAACCAGTTAATGCAGTAATCACAATTAAAGTTGCAATCCAAGGTCAAGAAACAGGCTATATAATTATATCTTAAGGGCAACTGCAGCCTTTTAAGCCTTTCTTGTCTTGCATTAATATCGCATGCCTCTTTTTTATTTCTCATCGCAATAATTCTATCCGTTTTTGTCCTCGTGCCTAAACCACTCCTGCCTCAAGCTTCTCAGGAATATATGCAAAGAGCGCAAAAAATTCGTTTTGGTAACGTATATCTTTCTTCTGAATGTATGTGTCTTTGCCAAATGATAAATCAACGTAAAAACTGGATTGTGGGGCAGATATATTAAATAACGCACAATCAGGCTTCGAAAATAAGGGAAAACTACGGCCACCGCTCCCAATACGGATAGATTCATCTGGGCGTTTTTTTCTCTATCAGAAAAACAGCTGAGAAGCGACCTATATTGATAGGAGGTATGCATCTGTTTATAAACTGGCTTATAAAAGCCTCTCTCTATCGCATACCTGCCGAGTTCTGTTTTTGGGTAGGGATAAAATATCGGGAATTCCGACCAGGTAGCTTTGGCCTTAATTGCCAGATCGACCGATTTAATATCATCGCCAACGGATGTCCCCGGCAGGCCTAATATACAGTTAGCAAAGGTGTAAATCCCGTATCTATTGCACAGGCGATGAGCGTCAACAATCTGTTTATCGGACATGCGCCGCCCGAGCATCTGGGCCCTGATGCCTTGATCCCCCGATTCTATTGACATGCTAATTGTGCGGCAGCCGGCGTATTTGAGTAATTTTACCATTTCTTCCGTAAGCAGATCTGCTCTCGTCAGGATAAAAAACGGCAGGCTCACGCGTCTCTTGTATTTATTGGAAAATTCCTCAAGCCATTCGTCTGCGGTGTACGAAAAAATGTCATCATAGAACTTAATGCAACTTAAAGGC
>Ga0265297_10004541_pt1 | contig 22505 bp, 27 predicted proteins | sample Munlanlwell13791_FD_192502 | JGI IMG/M metagenome (GOLD analysis project Ga0265297, IMG submission 192502) | Leachate microbial communities from a municipal landfill in Southern Ontario, Canada - Leachate well 137-91 | ecosystem: Engineered > Solid waste > Landfill > Unclassified | place... | reverse complement strand
GAGGTATTTGACGTTGTACCCGCTGATTGGCCGGATGAGCTTATGTCCGCTTACGGGAATAGCCTTAAGGACCCACTTGAATGGGCAGAGATATGCGTAAGGGATTATAAAGCTGAAGTTTTATGCATAAGGCTGGTGGCTGCCCATCCGGATTTTGGGAATAAATCTCCCGAAGAAGAGGCCCGGCTCATCAAGAAATTATTGAGCAAGATTAAAATACCTTTGGTCATTCTGGGCTGCGGGGATGACCAGAAAGATAATTTATTGCTGCCGGTTTGTTCCGAAGCCGCCAAGGGTGAGCGCTGCTTGATTGGTTCGGCTGTGCAGGATAATTATAAGACTATCGTGGCTAGTGTGCTTGCCGATGGGCACAATATTATAGCCGAATCCCCTATAGATATAAACATAGCCAAGCAGTTAAATATTTTGATTTCGGATATGGGGTTGCCTTTAGAGCGTATTGTTATGAATCCGACTATTGGCGCTTTAGGTTATGGCCTGGAATACGCCTATTCTATTATGGAGAGGTCGCGGCTTGCAGCATTGTCAGGCGATAAAACCGTAGCCAGTCCTTTTGTTTGTTTTGTGGCTCAGGAATCCTGGAGGGCTAAAGAATCTAAAATCGGACAAGACAGCCAGGGTATAATCTGGGAGGTGCTTACCGCGACAGCTTTAATTCAGGCAGGAGCGGATTTACTGGTTATGAGGCACCCTAAGGCGATTGAAAAAGTTACCAAGTATATTGATGATTTATTCAGGAGGTAATTCGTGTTTATAATCGGCGAACTGATTAACGGAATGTACGTTAATATCGGAAAGGCAATTAAGGAACGGGACAAGTCAGAAATTCAAAAATGCGCCCTGGAACAGGTCCAATGCGGGGCAGACGCCCTGGATATTAATTGCGGCCCGGCGTCAAAACAGCCGTTGGTGGATATGCCCTGGCTGGTTGAGAGCGTGCAGGAAGTCACGGATAAGCCGTTGTGCCTGGATTCAAGCAAGCCTCAGGTTATTGAGGCTGGGCTAAAAGCAGCTAAAAACAAAACAATTATTAATTCTGTTACTGCTGACAGCGAGAAATTAGACATAATTGTGCCTTTAGCGAAGCAATATGGTTCGCAACTTATAGGCATAACCATAAGTAAAAAGGGCATACCGCAAAATAAAGACCAACGCCTTGAGTTGGCAGCAACAATTGTTTCAAGTTGCGTAGATAAAGATTTTCCTGTTGAAAACCTGTATCTGGATCCGATAGTGCTTCCGGTCAATGTTGCCCAGGCCCAGCTAAGTGATATCCTGGAGTCCATCCGTGAGTTTAAGGTAATATCCGATCCGCCTCCCAAGACTACCCTGGGATTAAGTAATGTCTCGCAGGGGACAAATGCCAGAAGCCTGATTAACCGGACGTTTCTGGTTATGGCAATTGCCTATGGGCTGGATTCGGCTATAGTAGATCCTAAAGATACGCAATTGATGGAAGCGATGATTACCGCGGAGCTCATATTGAATAAGAATATATATTGCGATTCTTATTTAGGCGCGTATAAGAAAAAGTAAAAGTTGAGTTAAGCGGAATTTATTGATAATATACATTTGGGCGGCGTAACTCAGCCTGATAGAGTAGTCGGCTCATACCCGATATGCCGCTGGTTTAAATCCAGCCGCCGCCACTATATTAAATAAGTGACTGGTTTTCCCGTCCACCTGTAAAGATTTGACGGGATCCCGCATCGTATTATAAATACGTAGATGCGGGAAAATCCAGCCGCCGCCACCAGCAATTATACTAAGAGGAAAGCTATTAAAATGGATAGAGACCCTAAACTACAGGATTTAGAGGCATTAAAGGCAAGCGAGGCAAGGTATAGGCAGATAGTGCAAAACGCTAACAGCATCATCTTGCTTATGGACACCAAAGGAGACATCACGTTTTTTAACCAGTTTGCGCAAAGGTTTTTCGGTTTTTACGAAAAAGACATCCTGGGCAAGAATGTAATCGGCACAATAGTTTCTAAAGAAGATTTTTCCGGAAAAGATTTAGCCCGGATGATTAAGGACATAACGGATAACCCCGAATGCCATTCTGTAAATGAAAACGAAAATGTGCGTAGTTCCGGTGAACGCGTGCGCGTTTTATGGACGAATAAGGCCCTCATTGACAGCGATGGTTTTATTAAAGAAATCCTCTGCATCGGCAATGCTATTATGCGTTCAGGCGATAAAGATGGCAAATAACCCTCAGGATAAATGGTATTTCAGGAAGTCTTCGCTTATAATAGGTTTTTTATTAGTCGGCCCGTTTATTTTGCCGTTAGTCTGGTCTAACCCGCGCTTCAGTAATAGGGTTAAGATAGCTATAAGCGCTATAGTGATTATTTTATCCTTTATTTTAGCGGCCATAACTTTTAACTCCCTTAAAACAATTAATAGCTATTATCAGGATATAAATAAATTAGGTTTTTAGCCTGGCGGTAAAATTGAGCTATTGTACGGAATGAGGGCGGAAGAATATTCCGTCCTTATTTTTTAGGGTTGTTTGTTAAGGTGTAAAGTATCTGTGAGGTTGAAAAGTAAATTATTGCCTCTATGGTTATTGTTGCCGCGGCAGCTCCCAGGAAGGAAAAGTAGTAGATAAAGATAAAAATCAGCGGCAGCCCCACGAGCGCCGCGAGCACATGTATCCTTGAATAAATATCAGGCCTGCCGCAGACCAGTAAAAACTGCACCTTGAACGCGTTAGCGCTGATAAAAAATACGGATAAAAGCAGCATTTTTAAGCTTATTACAACTTCAGGAAAAACTTTCCCGCAGGCGAGTTTAACAATAAATGGGCTGATAAAGAAAATAACGGGGACAACCAACAGGTATGCCAGGGTAGTAGAGTGTTGGACTTTAAGCATTAAATTTTGTGCCCGGATCTTGCTTTTAGCGAATATGTTGCTTAATCTCGGGTATATTGCCTGGGAAAGCGAAGCGAGCGGGAATGTCTGGATGACTCCGGTGATTTTTTCAGCGATGGAATAATATCCGGTAATAGTATTATTAGTAAGCAGTCCCACTGCAAAAATCCGCGTGGTAGTATAGGTATTTATCGCTATAGTAGAAATAAAAATATCCCAACCGGTTTTCAACTCCAGTTTTATATCGCTATAACTCTGAAATATGAATTCCAGGTCAAATTCCCTGAACGCCACGTATAAACCGAAGATCCCCGTAACTATAAAGAATAACGAGTTTAATAAAGGCACGAGCAGGTAATCCGCCGGGACCCGGACAAATATAAAAACAGAAGAGGCAAAGATTAACCCTCCGATGATATTAATGATTGCTATGAATTTCATTTTCTCTGTTCCCTGAAAGAGCCAAACCGGGAATAGCGTGTTGCCGATAACCGCCCCGAAGCTAAACACATAAAGCAGCCAGTCGGTCCTGAACTTAGGGACGATATTAATTAGAACTAGCAAGGCCAAATAGCTTAGGGCGGCAAGGATAAACTTTACCGTCATTACGGTTGAAAAGATGGAGCTAGCTTCCTCTGCATTCCTGCATAAAGAAATTTTCCTGGTTGCGGATAAACTGAACCCATAATCCGTAATAATCATAAAATACTGGATAAACGCCTGGGCAAAGGCAATTAGGCCGAATTTTTCCGGGCCGATTACTCTTATCAAATATGGCAGGACTAAAAGCGGCAGGAGGTAATTAATGCCCTGGAGGGTAGAGAGGGACGCGAAGTTTTCCAACACAACCTTTTTTTCTTTCGGGGTTATGACCTTACGCGCCATTACCTTAATTTACACTTTCAAAAGCCAAAAGTCAAACATAAAATAAAGGGAAATAAAGGGGACGGTTCTATTTTTCCGCCTGTTTATTTACTAAAACCTTTTAAAAAAAGGCAAGTTGTGCTAAAATAACAACATGAAATCAATGATTTTGGATAAAGTAAGAGATACTATTAAGACGTATAGTTTAATCTCCAGGGGCGACATGGTGCTGGTTGCTGTTTCAGGAGGGCCGGATTCTGTTTCTCTGCTTTATTTATTGAGGTCACTGCGTAATAGCCTGGGATTTCAATTACAGATTGCCCATCTGGATCATATGTTACGTAAGGATTCAGGTAAAGACGCGGAATTCGTGAGGTCTTTGGCCGAAAAGCTGGGTATCCCTGTAACTATCGGCAGGATAAATGTGAAAAAAACGGCGGCTACGGGTTCCCTGGAAGAGATTGCCCGGAACGCGCGCCTAGATTTTTTATTTAAAGTCGCTAAAGAAATTAAAGCGGATAAGATCGCCACAGCCCATAACCTGGATGATCAGGCGGAGACAGTGCTAATGCGGATCTTGAGAGGCACAGGACTCTATGGCCTCGCTGGGATACTTCCCAAAAGGAAAATTTGCGGTTTTGAGGTAATCCGGCCCCTGATCGGCGTCAAGCGACGGGGAATAGAAGCATTCTTGAGAAAAAATAAAATCAAGGCGCGTGTTGATAAGACGAACCTGCAGGATATTTATCTGAGGAATAAGCTCCGCAATAAGTTAATTCCGCTTCTTGAAAAGCGGTATAACCCGAACATCAAGGAAGCGTTAAGCAATATGGCTGAAAGCGTTGCTTTTGATTATGATTATTTGAACCGGGTTGCCTTTAGGTTAGTTGAAGGCAAAAAAGGCAGAGTTAATTTAACTGCCTTTTTAAAAAAACATCCAGCTATTCAGAGGCTGGTTTTACGTTTAAGCATCTTGAGGTTGCAAGGTTCAACCCGGCGCATATCGTTCCAGCATATAAAGGAAATAGAAGATTTAATAGCCAATCGCCCTGTCAATTCCATTGTTGACCTGCCCAAAGGAATATCAGCCGCCAAGAAGGCGAAAACCCTTATTTTCTACCGTAGATAAGCCTATAAAATACTTGATTTTATGACTATTTAAAGATATAATTATTACTCTAAAAATTATCATTACCAGAAAGGTAAAATTATGGCAAAGAAAAATGCGTTCAAGCGTTCACCGTTCGGCTGGATACTGGGGATTATCCTTTTTTTTGTAATCATAAATTCCTTTAATATACCCACGGGCGGCCTCCCCAAAGAAACAACTTATGGCAGTTTTTATTCCATCCTGAAGAATAATCCGGAGAAGATAAAGACGGTAACCAAGGTAGAAACTCTGCTTCAGGGTGAATTTACCGATAATTCCAAGTTCCTGGTTAACATACCCGACAATGACCCGGAGCTCCTTAACCTGTTACGCCAGAATGTCACGGCTTTTGATGTCAAGCCACCCCGCACATTTTGGACTTCTTTACTTTTTAATTTAGGCCCTATATTCCTTTTGATATTTTTCTGGTGGATGATGGCCGCGCGGGGAGAGCAATTAGGCAATAAGATTATGACTTTTGGCAAAGCCGTCCCTAAAATCCATAGCGGCACGGAAAAAGTTACTTTTAACGACGTAGCCGGAGTGGATGAAGCTAAAGAAGAGCTTAAGGAAGTCATTGAATTTTTAAAGGACCCTAAGAGGTTCCAGAAATTAGGGGGAAAAATCCCAAAAGGTGTTTTACTTGTCGGCCCGCCCGGATGCGGCAAGACCTTAATCGCTAAGGCAGTTGCCGGTGAAGCAGGGGTCCCATTTTTCTCAATCAGCGGCTCGGATTTCGTAGAGATGTTTGTCGGCGTAGGCGCCAGCCGCGTGCGCGATTTATTTGAACAGGGCAGGCGCGCGGCAAAGACGGGTAAAGGCGCGATTATTTTCATTGACGAGATAGACGCTGTGGGCCGCTTGCGTTTTTCAGGTATCGGCGGAGGCCATGATGAGCGCGAACAGACATTAAACGCGCTTCTGGTTGAGATGGATGGTTTTAATACTCTGCAGGGCCTTATACTTATAGCGGCGACTAACCGGCCGGATACGCTTGACCCGGCCCTGCTTCGCCCGGGAAGATTTGACAGGAATATCATTGTAAACCTGCCTGATATAAAAGGCAGGGAAGAAATATTAAAAGTGCATACGCGTAAGATTAAACTCGGGCCGTCCGTTGATTTAAAGTCAATTGCCTCTCAGACTCCCGGTTTCTCCGGAGCGGACCTGGCGAACCTTTGTAATGAAGCGGCGCTCCTTGCTGCCAGGGCCGGTAAAGACGCGGTTGAAGAGATTGACCTGGATAAATCCGTAGAGAGAGTGCTCATGGGCCCGGAGAAGAAGAGTAACATTATGTCCAAGAAGGAAAAGGAGATTACCTCTATTCATGAATCAGGCCACGCGTTACTCTCTTTATTATTGCCCGAAGTTAATCCTTTAAAAAAGGTTTCGGTTATCCCCAGGGGGCTTGCCGGCGGATATACGTTTACGCCCGCCCTTGAAGACAGGCATTATTGGACAAAAAAAGAATTATCGGCTGAAATCGCCATGATGCTGGGAGGCCGCGCCTCCGAAGAGATAAATTTAAACGAGGTAACTACCGGCGCGCAGAATGACCTTGAGATGGCCACGGGAATGGCCAGGCGCATGGTTACCCAGTTCGGTATGTCCTCAAAATTGGGAAATGTAACCTTGGGCCGCAGGGAAGGCCTGGTTTTTTTAGGCAAAGACATCATGGAGGAAAAAAACTACAGCGAAGAGACAGCGCGTTTAATTGACGAAGAAGTAAGGCATATAGTTGAAGAGGCTTATAAAAAGGCAAAAAGCCTGCTGGAACAAAATTTAGATAAATTAAAGACCTTATCTAACGCCCTTCTTGAAAAGGAAGTTTTAAACGGAGAAGAAGTCAAGCGCCTGTTGGGGATAGAGAAGGCAGATCAAACCTAAAATTTATGCGCATCGTAAGCGTTTCTAAAGAAGAGGATTTAAAGCAAATTATGCGGGATATCAACGTGGACGCTTACGGCATAAAAATTATGCTGCCTAAGGCTCAAAGCTATCTTCTTAAATTAAGTTCCTTAAATAATATATCGGCTAATATTTTAAAACAGGAGATGCTCTCATTAGGGGGCGATGTTGCGATAAGCCGCGACGCCTTGACCGGAAAGGCCAAAAATACCGACTGTCTTGTTATCGGGAGCTTATCTCAGCTGGATGGCCTTAGCGATAAACTACGCAGGCAGCCGTTCGGCCTCAAGAATATAGCCGAAGATTTAAGCTTAGCTATAGAAAATTACCGCAGAGTTAACCTTAGCCTGGACTTAGGAACGCGTAAGTTTAATTTGGGGGCCCGTTCTTACATAATGGGGATAGTTAACGTTACCCCTGATTCTTTCAGCGGCGACGGATTGTTTTCCCGTTCATTCAAACCGGATTATATAATTGAATACGGCCGGAAATTAGAGCGGGAGGGTGCTGATATTATTGATGTGGGAGGAGAATCATCGCGTCCGGGTGCGAAAAGAGTCTCTTTGCGGGAAGAGATTAACAGGGTTATCCCCGTGATAAAGTCGTTGGTTAAGAAAGTGAAGGTTCCTATTTCAGTGGATACCTGTAAACCCGAAGTAGCCCGTCAGGCCCTGGATAACGGCGCCTGCCTGGTTAATGATATAACCGCGTTAAAAAATAAAAAAATGACAAAAGTTATCAGTGGTTATAAAGCGGGCGTAGCCATTATGCATATGCGGGGAAATCCGCGGTCAATGCAAAAAGCCCCTCACTATGTATCTTTAATTGACGAGGTTATTGAGTATTTGTCCGAGGCAATAAAAAGAGCTCAGGATTCCGGTATAGATAAAGATAAAATTATTATTGACCCGGGCATAGGCTTTGGTAAAACCCCGGAACATAACCTGGAAATTTTAAGAAGGCTAAAGGAATTTAAAATATTAGGCAGGCCGATTCTGGTAGGGACTTCCCGGAAATCGTTTATCGGCAAGATATTAAATGCCCGGGAGCAGGAGCGGATCTTTGGCACAGTTTCGTCTTGTGTCGTCGCCTGCGGTAATGGCGCGAATATTGTCAGGGTTCATGATGTACGGGCGGTAAAACAGGCGTTATTAATTAAGGATAGCATAGCTTGATGAACTTAGCGGACCTCCTGATACATTGGAAAGTAATCGTTGAAATACTGATCCTGTGGACAGTCATCTATCAGGTGATGTTATTCTTTGAAGGCACCCGCGCCATACAGGTTGTGCGCGGGATAGCGCTTATCCTGGTCGCCTTTTTCTTATTCCAGAAATTAGGGTTGGATAGGCTTGATTGGCTCTTCAGGAATTTTTTTGCCACATCCATCATCGCTTTATTGATTATATTTCATCCCGAGTTAAGGCAGGGATTAGCGCGCCTGGGCCAGAAGAACATCTTTGTAAACGCGATGGATGAAGAAGAACTGGATAAAATGCTTAAAGAAATAAGCAGGGCCGCGGAAAGCCTTTCCGGTTATAAAATCGGGGCGCTAATCGCCATAGAGAAAAACGACTCACTCTGCGGGTATGTTGAGAGCGGCGTCCTGATTGACGCGAAAGTTTCTTCGGAATTAATCCAGGCAATATTTACTCCCAATAATCCTTTGCACGACGGAGGCTTAATTATTCAGCGGGGAAGGCTTATAAGCGCAGGCGCCCTTTTTCCGCTTGTTCAAAGGTTTGATATTGACCGGATATTCGGGACGCGGCACAGGGCTGCCCTGGGGTTAAGCGAAGAGACCGACGCGGTCATAATTGTCGTGTCCGAAGAAAGGCAGGATATTTCTCTGGTCTATCAGGGAAGGTTATATAACAATTTAAGCCACGAAGATTTGTTTTTAAAAGCCAAAGAACTGATCAGGATAAGGAAATAGGATGAAAAAAACAAAGTTTAATATTATTTACGGGATAACGCATATATTTACATATCACCCCTGGCTTAAGCTTATATCTTTTATATTGGCGGTGATTGTCTGGCTATACATAAAAGAAGAAATGTTTATATTGCAATAGGCGGAGCCAAGTTATGCGTTTGGGCGTAAATATTGACCATGTCGCGACAATAAGAGAAGCAAGGGGCGGGATAGAGCCTGAGCCGGCATTCGCCGCTGTGTTGGCAGAGTCAAGCGGCGCGGACGCGATAGTAGCGCACTTAAGGGAAGACCGCAGGCATATTAACGACCAGGATGTTTTTATATTAAAAGGTATTGTAAAAACCAGGTTTAATCTTGAGATGTCTATAGCTCCCGAAATAGTTAAGATTGCTTCCGGTGTTAAGCCTGACCAGGCGACCTTAGTCCCTGAAAAAAGGCAGGAATTGACTACGGAGGGCGGGCTGGACTGCATATCCAACCAGGATAGAATAAAGAAAGTCGTGCGGGAGCTGGAAAAATCAGGTATTGAAGTCAGCCTATTCATTGACCCTGTTCAGCGCCAGATTCTTGCCGCTAAGAAAACCGGGGCAAGGATGATTGAGCTGCATACCGGAGGCTACGCTAACGCGAAAACTAATACCCGGGAGCGGATGCGTTTAGAAGAATTAAAATCAGCGGTTAATTTCGCCAAAAAACTTAAACTCCGGGTTTTTGCCGGCCATGGCTTAAATTATGATAATGTTAGCAGGATTGCCGCGATAAAGGGAATTGAGGAACTGAATATCGGGCATTCAATAATCTCCAGGGCCGTATTCACAGGGTTGGGCAGGGCAATAAGAGAGATGAAAGGTTTAATCGGATAACTATGGTTTTAGGGGCAGGCGTTGATATAACTGAGGTAAACCGTATAAGAAAAGCGGTAGAGAAATGGGGGGACGCGTTCTTAAACCGCGTATTCACAGGCGATGAGTTGATAAATGCCAAAACCCGGGGCAGCTTATACCAGCATCTGGCAGGAAGGTTCGCCGCCAAAGAGGCGGTGTTTAAGGCTTTAGGCGACGCGGAATTAAACTGGCAAGATGTGGAAATACTGAACGATAAAGAAGGAAAGCCTTTTTGCAAGTTATTGAACTCAAAAGGCAAAGGCGTGGATATAATTGTCTCCATCTCTCATGTAAAAAATTATGCGGTTGCCAACGCGATTATTACAAAGAAAAGTTAACAGCAACAAGAGCGATTTCGGGCACGTTTTTATTCTGGCCGGCTCAAGCCGTTACTCGGGTGCGGCTGTTCTTTGCGCTGAGGCGGCATTGCGTAGCGGGGCGGGATTAGTGACCCTGGGTATTCCTAAGGGCATAAATAACGCCGTAATAAAAACAAAACTTAAAGAAGTAATGGTTTTTTCTTTACCGGAAACAGCCGGTGGCTCGTTAAGCGCGAAGGCGTACGCTAAGATAAAAGATTTTGTAAAGCAAGTTGACATACTTGTTATTGGCCCGGGCCTAAGCCGGGATAAATCCACGCAAGGGTTAGCGCGCAAGATAATCCGTAAGATAGATAAACCGATGGTTATTGACGCCGACGCCTTGAACGCCCTTGCGGGATATTTGAAATACCTGAAAGGAAACGCCGTATTGACTCCTCATCCCGGAGAGATGGCGCGATTATTAGGAATAAGCACAGAAAAAGTGCAGAAGGATAGAAAAGGCGTTGCCCTTGTATTCAGCAGGCAATATAAATGTACATTAGTGCTTAAAGGGCATAATACGCTAGTAAGCGGCAGGACCGGGAATTTATATATCAATAAGACCGGTAATCCGGGAATGAGTTCTGCCGGAAGCGGAGATGTTTTAGCCGGAATGATTGGCGCGTTTTTAGGCCAGGGGCTTGATGCGTTTAGCGCCTCAAAATACGCCGTATACCTGCATGGCCTGGCAGGAGATTTGGCGGCAGAAGAAAAAACGCAAATTTCCTTGATTGCCTCGGATATTATTGATAAGATTCCAGAGGCGATAAAGAGGAGCAGTTAGTGGCTATTACAGATTTGATTTACTTAAAAAATAGTTTTGCTGGCGTAGCTCAGTTGGTAGAGCTCCTCACTTGTAATGAGGAGGTCGCCCGTTCAATTCGGGTCGCCAGCTTTGATAGGAAATTACGGGCAGGTACCCAAGTGGCCAAAGGGGACAGACTGTGTAAACGCAGCGTCATGTCGAAAGGCACGATGGAAAAGTAGGTGAATTCAGGGAAGCCCTGAGATGTACTTGGGGTAATCCTGAGCCAAGCCCGCCAATGGTTTATGGCGGGAAGGTGCAGAGACTAAGCGCCTACCACCTAAAGTTAAAAACCAAGGTGATGAGATAGTCCAAGCCTCATGGTAACGTGAGGGCACTTGAAATCTGTTGCACTTGTGCTTCAAAGGTTCGAATCCTTTCCTGCCCACCACTTTAATTAAGAAGTATCGCGCCAGTGCGCAATTGGTATTGCAGCACCTGGCGCTAAGGGGTATTGCGCCAGTGCGCAATTGGTATTGCGGGTGTAGTTCAATGGTAGAACAATAGCCTTCCAAGCTATATATGTCGGTTCGATTCCGATCACCCGCTCCAGAGAACGCAGACGAGGTTTGAAATTTATGGACCCAATCAGCCAGGCGACACAAATACTGAACCAGAAAATCTTAGATGAGGCTAATGTTATTATGCTTTATCTGGACCCTCATGGTATCATCTCTATGTGCAACAAGAAAATAGAGGAGATGGTAGGCAAAAACAGAAGAGAGCTTTTTGGAAAACATTGGCTGGATATCTTATGTCATGATTCAAATGTAGTCATAAAACAGCAGATGTTTAAAGCGGTACTCGATGGCGCGATCGCTTACAAAAGGCCTAATATCTTTGAAGGCTCAATCGTTGATTGCAATAAAAAAGAGCACATTATTTCCTGGAACATAACCCCGATGTTAAACGAATCGGATGATTTGGCGGGCCTCTTGCTTTTAGGAAATGACGTCACGCTGCTTAAGGAGAGAGAGGCATCCTTAAAGAAAATTGACGAGACCCTTTTGAATATTCTCTCAAGCATTAAAGAATATTCTTTGTATGTGATTAACCTTGAAGGAAACATCACTTATTATGAAATGGGTTTTGAGTCCATGTTCGGGTGGCTTAAAAGCGATATTATTTTTAAACATGTGGGGCTGCTGCATACCAGCGACGATTTAAAACATAAGCTTCCTTTAATCCTGGAGCAGGTCAGGACAAACGGGCATTATGAATTAAGGTTGTCTCTTGTTAAAAAAGACGGCCGGATATTTCCAGTTATCTTGAGCGTAAATCAGTTCCTGGATAATGAAGGCTCGATTATCGGCTATATCTTTATCGCTAAAGATATTACTGAAGAAAATAAGCTTGAATACCAGATTTTTCAATCCGAAAAGATGGCTGCCGTCGGTAAGCTTGCCGCGGGTATGGCCCATGAAATTAATAATCCGCTTTTTGTTATTTCCGGAAGATTGCAGATGCTTTTAGGCAACAAAAAGTTACCCAAAGGCCTTAGGGATGATCTAAAGATAATTGATAACCAGGCGGATAGGATCCGTAACCTAATTGACCGCTTTCTCACCTTCGCGCGTAAAACTTCGCCTAACGAGGAGCGCCTGGATGTTAATAAAATAATTACGAACGTGCTGCCGTTTCTTTCGTACCATAAATTGCCTTCTCATAAAATACGCATAACTAAAGATTTTGCCAAAAAGCTTCCGTTAATAAAAGGCGACTCCCATCAGTTGCAGGAGGTTTTTATAAACCTGTTTATTAACGCCTGCCAGGCAATGCCTGAAGGAGGGAGGCTTATAATTAAGACGGTTAACTCTGGAGGTGAGTTCGTCAGGATCAGCATTAGCGATACCGGGCATGGAATAGACCCTAAAAATTTAAACAACCTGTTTATGCCTTTTTTCTCAACCAAAAGCGAAGGTACGGGCTTAGGCCTGTCTATCTGCTATAATATAATCAAGAATCATCACGGATTTATTGAGGTAGAGAGCCAAGTCGGTAAAGGAACGACCTTCATCATAAAGTTTCCTTTTATAAAAAAAGGAGAATGATATGCCCGGCAGGATTTTAGTAGTTGATGACGAATTACCCGTGAGGGATATGATTAATGACCTGTTAAAAAGAGAAGGTTTTCAGGTTAAATCCGTGGCAACCGGCGAGGAAGCCCTGGAGGCGGTTGATAACGAAGATTTTGACGCGGTCTTATTGGACGTAAAACTTACCGGAATCAGCGGGCTGGAGACGTTAAAGAAAATAAAAACAAAAAAACCCGATATGGTAGTAATTATGATTACGGGTTTCGGTTATGATGATGAATTGGTTACTAAATCCAATGAATTAGGCTGTTCCGGCTACATCGGCAAGAATTCATCTATATCACAAATCATATCCTGTTTTAAGGCACTCATTAAAGACGCTAAAGAAAAGATTAAGTGACAATTATCGGAAAGGGCTTATGAGCGAAGAATTATTAACTCCTGTTTTTGTAGATGCTTTTGATATGGACGACGCCTGGTTTCAATGCCTATCGGAGATACTGGACCACGGGCATGTTTATACTATAACCAAAGGCAGCTATGAAGGGCAGAGGCGCCTGGAATTTGATTTTGCCGTTGTACGCATAAGAAAACCGGCGCATCAGATTATCCCCATAATTCCGGAAGGAATGAGTATCCCCGCACCGACGGATATGGACTATATTCAGGGTTATTTAAGTTATTTAATGACAGGTGCGAAAACTGAAACCGAGGATTACACCTATGGAGAGAGGTTAGTCAGCCCAAAGGTAAAAATTAAACAAAATGATGGCGTTAAAGTTATGGTACAGGAGATGCCTCTGGAAGTTAATCAGATAGAAGAGGTAATCAAGCTTTATAAAGAAAAGGGGTTCGGGACTAACCAGGCGGTAATGGAGATAGGGATGCCTTCGGATATAAAATTAGTTGATCCGCCCTGCCTGAGGCTTATTGACACAAGGGTCCGTTATGGTAAGCTGCATTTTATATTATATTTTCGTTCCTGGGATTTATGGGGTGGCTTTCCATCAAACCTCGGCGGTTTACAGCTGGTTAAGCAGTATATGGCGGAAGAGATAGGCGTTACCGACGGCGAAATAATCGCAGTAAGCAAAGGCCTGCATCTTTATGATTATGCCTGGGACCTGGCAAAGCTAAGGACAAATAAACAAAACAGGATTATAAAATAATATGGAAAATGTCTCTGAACGAAGGGAATTTATAAGGCTGGATTATTCAACGCCCATAGCTTATAAAATATGCAAGAAAGAAACTATTAGTAAATTACTTGAAGGTTATACATCCAATATAAGTTCTTCAGGGCTTCTCTGTAACGTAAAGGAGACGGTTTCTCCGGAAGATATACTTTGGCTCTCTTTTGACCGCGGGGTGTTATCCATATGCGAAGAGATAGAGAAAAGGATTTTTATTTACCAAAACGGGATTATCGGTAAAGTAGTAAGAGTTGAGGAGAAGGGGTTTGATAATTTTGACGTAGGCATAAAATTCATCACCCGCGAAGAACAGGATTTGACATGGAAAATAAAACTAAAATAACCATACTCGGCGACGGGGGGTGGGGGACTACCCTGGCGGTGCTCCTATCCAAAAAAGGTTTTAATGTTACTCTCTGGGGCGCGTTTGCCGAAAATATATACCACATGAATAAAGACAGGGTGAATGAAAAGTTTTTACCCGGGATTAAAATCCCAAAGGATATAATTTTAACCAGCGACCTTAAGCTCGCCGTTAAAAATAGAGATATAATTGTTTTGGCTATCCCTTCCCAATATATGCGCGTAGTTTTAAAAAAGGTCAAAGTGCTGGATTACCCGCGCGGGGCGATATACTTAAGCGTTACCAAGGGGATAGAAATGGGCACATATAAGAGAATCTCAGAAGTCATTCATAATGAATTAGGAGGCGTTAAATTAGCGGTTCTTTCCGGGCCGACCATTGCCTGTGAGATCGCCCGGGGGATACCCGCGGTAGCGGTAATCGCAACGCGCAATCCAAAAATCAGCGTTCTTCTTCAAAATATTTTCATGACTGACAGGTTTAGGGTATATACTAATGATGATGTGATTGGGGTTGAATTAGGCGGAAGCCTTAAAAATATTATCGCTATTGCCTGCGGGGTGTCTGATGGTTTAGGTTTTGGCGCAAATACCAAGGCGGCAATACTGGCGCGCGGGCTTGCTGAAATTTCAAGATTGGGCATAGCCATGGGCGCCAAGGCAAGGACCTTTAGCGGTATAAGCGGATTAGGGGATTTAGTTACTACCTGCATTAGTCCGCACAGCCGGAATAGATTTGTAGGAGAAAAGATCGGTAAAGGGAAAAACATTAAGGAGATTACCGGTCATATGCAGATGGTTGCCGAAGGCGTGCCTACGGCAAAAGCCGCGTTCGCCTTAAGCTTAAAATATAAAGTAGATATGCCGATTGTTAAAGAAGTTTATAAAGTGCTTTATAAGAACAAACCCGCACTCAAGGCTTTTAAAGATTTAATGGCAAGGGACAGAAAAAAAGAGTAAAATTATGTTTATGAGGGTCAACGGGGCGTGGCTCAGCTTGGCTAGAGCGCTTGAATGGGGTTCAAGAGGCCGACAGTTCAAATCTGTCCGCCCCGACCAGAATTATCATGGAAAATAAAAACAACGAACAAGAAAAACGGGAAGCGAAACGGGTAAGCAAGAGCCTTATTATTCAATTCTCTCTTGATCCGGCGGAAGGGGCCCGCAAATGGGATGTTTCTTCAATAAAAGACATAGGTGAAAAAGGCGTGAGTTTTAACGCGGCCGGAAAATTTTCTTTAGGGGCGACTGTCCATATGCTGATTAAAATCCCTCTTAGGCCGTTTGAGTGGTTTGAGGTCACCGGCCAATTAGTCGCCGTTGAAGAATCTAAAACTGGTCCCGCTGAGTCAGATTACAAGACTTACCTGCTTAGAGTGCATTTTTTAGATTTACAAACGGAACAAAAAACTTTAATTAATGAATATGTCGCCTGGTGCTTATCAAAACGCGGAGGTGCTAAATGAGCTATGCGGGTCCGGAAAGAAGAAAACATCCGAGGATTATGGGGCGTTTTATTGTTTCTTATCGCATAATGAACGAGGTTGATAACATTGATATAAGCCAGACTAAAAACATAGCTATGGGAGGGATGCTTTTAACTACAAACAGGAGTTTTGCCCCGGGCGTGAACCTTGCTTTAGAGATCAGGCTCCCTTTTGACCCGCACCCTATTATGATTATCGGAAGAGTAATAGAATCGCGCGAGATAATGAAAGACATGATTTATGATACCCGGATAGAATTCCTGGCGGTTGACGACAAGCACAGGAAGGTCATCGGTGAAACCGTTGGTTACTACCTGAAGAAAGAAAAGGAAGGGCTATGAAAAGAATTAATATTGGCTTAGTCGGATTTGGCAATGTCGGTTCAGGTGTCGTAAAAATTTTACGCGACAGAAAGGCGTTGTTAAGCGAAAAAACCGGTTTGGAGATAAATATTAAAAAAGTTTGCGACCAGGATTCGTCCCGCCGCCGTAATGTCAGTTTAGCTAAAGAGATGCTTACCCGCGATATAAAAGATATTATAAATGACCCGCAGATAGATATTTTAGTTGAATTAATCGGCGGCATCCATCCGGCTAAAGAATTTATCCTGGAGGCCTTAAGGAAAGGCAAAAATGTGGTTACCGCTAATAAGGCGCTTCTGGCGCAGGCGGGACAGGAATTATTTACCGAGGCCTCTGACCGCGGAAAGAATATTTATTTTGAGGCTTCGGTAGGCGCGGGCATACCGATTATAAAGTCTTTACGCGAAGGCCTGGTTGCCAACAGGTTTAACAGCATATTCGGAATAGTAAACGGGACTTCCAATTACATCCTTTCCTCTATGTCAGAAAATAACTGCAGTTTTGACGATGCCTTGAAAGCCGCCAGGCTCAAGGGTTTCGCGGAAAAAGACCCCAGCCTGGATATAGAAGGCCTGGACTCGGCCCATAAGTTAATCCTGCTTACGCACCTAGCTTTTGGAAAATTCGTTGATTTAAAAGACGTCTTCGTTGAGGGAATTTCCCGGATTTCTTTAGCCGACGTCAATTATGCTAAAGAGCTGGGTTTTGAAATTAAATTGCTGGCCATTGCCAAAAAAGAAGGCGCGGAGCTGGAAGTAAGCGTTCATCCCACTCTCATACCAAAAGGGCATCTATTGGCTTCGGTTGGAGGCGTCTTTAACGCTATCTATGTTTCAAGCGACCTGGCGGGGAATTTATTATTTTACGGTCCCGGCGCCGGGCAGTTATCCGCGGCCTCAGCGGTAGTTTCTGATTTGGTGGACCTGACCCAGGACATTAAGGCCGGGCTTTTCAGGCCTACCTTAAACAGCGTCGCGGATAAAACCGTTAAGAAATTGCGCAGGATTGAAGATTTTGAAAGCCGCTATTATATCCGTCTGGCAGCTTTAGATGAACCGGGAGTATTGGCTAAAATATCAGGTGTCCTGTCCAGGTTCGGCATAAGTATTGCTTCGGTTACTCAGAAAGAGCGCGCCAAATCTCAAATTGTCCCGGTAGTCATGCTTATACACCAGGCAAAAGAGAAAGATATGCGCAACGCCTTAAGTATAATTGACAGGATGAGCGCGATAAAAGAAAAAACAGTGGCGATAAGGATGGAGGAAGTGTGAAATATCTGGGGTTGATTGATAAATACAGAAAGTACCTTCCGGTAACTGATAAGACTCCGGTGGTTACTTTAAATGAAGGCAATACTCCTTTAATTTATTCCGGCTACTTAAGTAAACTTGTGGGGCGCGGTTTTGAAGTTTATTTAAAATACGAAGGCTTAAATCCCACGGGTTCATTTAAAGACAGGGGTATGACTATGGCAATTTCCAAGGCCTGCGAAGAAGGCTCAAAAGCGGTAATGTGCGCTTCAACCGGAAATACTTCAGCTTCTGCTGCAGCTTACGCTGCCCGGGCCGGAATAAAATGCATTGTTCTTATTCCTAACGGTGCGATTGCCCTGGGTAAATTAAGCCAGGCGCTTATTCATGGCGCAGTAGTTTTAGCTGTAGAAGGAAACTTTGATGATGCTTTAAGTTTAGCCCGCGAGATTACCGCTAAATACCCGATTACCCTGGTAAATTCAGTTAACCCTTTTCGTATTGAAGGCCAGAAGACCGCGAGTTTTGAAATCTGCGAGTTCTTAGGAGACGCCCCGGATTTTCAGATTATTCCGGTAGGCAATGCCGGTAATATTACTGCCTATTGGAAGGGGTATAAAGAATTTAAGAAGGCGGGAGAGTCTAAAAAACTGCCGAAGATGCTGGGTTTTCAGGCGGAGGGAGCCGCGCCTATCGTAAGAAAACATCCGATTAAGGACCCTGAAACAATCGCGACTGCTATACGCATCGGTAACCCTGCAAGCTGGAAACAGGCGGAAGAAGCCAGGGATGAATCAGGCGGATTAATTGACATGGTCTCGGACAGCGAAATCCTTGAGGCATATAAGGCCCTGGCTGATTATGACGGAGTATTTGTTGAGCCTGCTTCAGCTGCCTCAGTCGCGGGCTTGTTAAAATTGACAAGAGCCGGTTATTTCAAAGTCTCGGCTAATCACTCCGGGCCCGCGGTAAAAATAGCCTGTATCCTGACCGGCCACGGTTTAAAGGACCCTGATCGGGCGTTAAAGTGCATCAAGGAACCAAAATTGATTAAGCCGGATATGAAGGCGGTACTAAAAGAAATTGGTTACTAATTTAAGCAATAAGAAAATTTTAATTACTGCGGGCCCGACTTGGGCCCCGATAGATAATACGAGGGTAATCAGCAATATCGCGACCGGTAAAACGGGAATCTTACTGGCTAAAGATTTGGCCAGAACAGGCGCGAAGGTTACGCTTATGCTGGGGCCGGTAAGCGCCGGTTGCGTAGCTAAGCCTATCAAGGTTATTAATTTTAAGTTTTTTGACGAGTTAAATTCTTTATTAAGAAGAGAACTTAAGAAAAAGCGTTATGATATAGTTATTCAGGCTGCTGCGGTTTCAGATTATATGCCGGTAGCTTGCAGTAAAAGTAAACTCAGTTCAGAGCATAAGAAGCTGAGTTTAGAGTTAATACAAACTCCTAAGATTATTGATTCTTTACGTAAAGAGAGCCCGGGTTCATTTTTAGTCGGATTTAAATTTGAACCTGATTTAACGGGCAGTAAACTTATAAAAAGGGCCCGCTTGCTTATGAAAAGGGCGCATTTGGATTTAACCGTAGCTAACAGCATGCATAACAATTATACCGCCTATCTTGTTGGCTCAAGAAGAAAATACGGCCCTTTTTCAAGCAAAGAGGCGATGGTTAAAGGCTTAATCAGCCTGTTAGGAAAACAAAATGCAGGAAATTGAAATTACTGAAAAAATAATGAAAGGTATTAACCTGTTCGCGGATAAGCTGAGGGACGTGTATGCCGACGACCTGGTTTCAGTAATACTTTACGGAAGCGCGGTAAGCGCGGAATTTGTAGATAAACATTCCAATCTAAACTTCCTGATAGTTTTAAAGAATACCGATTTAGAGATTTTAAATAAGGCGACCGGACTAGTGCGTAAATTTCCGTTATTCCAGGCCCTGTTTTTAACCGAAAACTTCATTGTCAGCTCAACCGATACCTTTCCGATTGAATTCCTGGATATGCGGGAAAATTACGCGGTTATCTACGGAAAGGATATTTTAAAAGACATCGTTATTGATACTAAGAACTTAAGATTTCAGTGCGAGCATGAATTGAGAATTAAGCTTATCAGCCTCCGTCAGCTGTTTTTAAGGTTTAATAAAAATACCTCGGTATTAAAGCGTGCGCTTTTTAAATCATTTAATTCCGTTTTACATATAGCCAGGAATATCCTGCGCCTTAAAGGAAAAGGCTCTCCGTATAAAAAAGAACTCATAATCAACGCCTTGTCCGAGGCCTACCCCTTAGATAAAATTATCTGGCAGAGGATATTAAGCGCTAAGAATAAGGAAATAAAGGTGGCTAAGGCCGAATTAAAACGCCTGTTTATTAAATTCGTTAAAGAATTGGAAATTATGCTGGAGTTGCTGGATTAGCCTTAATTTTATGCGTAAACTATGCGTGGTTATCCTGTTTTTAATGCTGCCGTTTTCAGGATTCGCGCAAAATACAGAGCAAATTTCAGAAAGGGTTACTGATTCCGCCGGGGTAATAAGCCGGGAATACCGGGACAAATTAAACGCTCTTATCCTGGATTTAGAAGATAAGACTACCGCGCAGATCGCGGTTTTTAGCGTAGGTTCCATCGCGCCGTATAATGAAAAAACTTACGCGCAGATGCTCTTTGATAAATGGAAACTGGGAGAGAAGGGGAAGGATAACGGCGTTTTAGTGCTTCTAGCAGTTAAAGAGAGGCGCTGGCACATTGAGACCGGTTACGGAGTTGAAGGGATCTTACCTGACGGGCTATGCGGCGAAATAGGCCGTAACTTTATGGTGCCATATTTTAAGGAAGGCAAATTCGCGCAGGGGCTTTACTCCGGAGTAGCTAGGATTGCGCAAATAATAGCTAATGACTCCGGTGTCAAATTAGGAACTCCTGCGGCTACCTCAAGTCCGGCGCAGGGAGAAGGCGAACTATGGATTAAATTGATAATATTTTTTGTTTTTTTCGGCTTATTCTTTTTAAGTTTCGTATTTTTCCCCAGAAGCAGAAAGGCCGGGAATTATTACGGCGACAGAGGAGAGATGTGGGGGATAGGCAGCGGAGGAGGTTTTGGCGGCGGTTTTGGCGGAGGCGGTTTTGGCGGAGGTAGCAGCGGCGGAGGCGGAGCGGGGGGAGGATTTTGAATAGGGAGGAGAAATGAAGAAAATCATAACCGGGTTAGTGATTGTAGCGGTGATTATTGCCGTGCCTTTTATCGGGGTTTATAACGGGATTGTGTCAAAGCACGAAACCATCAGCGCGAAATGGGCGCAGGTTGAGAACCAGTTGCAAAGACGTAATGACCTTATCCCTAATTTAGTTAATACCGTTAAAGGCTATGCCTCGCATGAAAAAACGGTTTTTGAAGAAGTAACCCGGGCGCGCTCCCAATGGGCAAAGGCAGGGTCAGTTGATGAAAAGGTTAAGGCAGCGGGAGCGGTTGACGCGGCTTTGGGCAGGCTGCTTTTTGTCGCTGAGAACTATCCGAACCTGAAAGCCGACCAGGCATTTTTAAAATTAATGGATGAGTTGTCCGGCACTGAAAACCGTATAGCTGTTGAAAGAATGCGTTACAACGAAGCGGTGCAGAATTTTAATATCACCGTCAGGACTTTTCCCGGAAATATTGTAGCCGGCATGTTTGGTTATAAGGCGGCAACCGAGTATTTTAAAGCTGAGGATAAAGCTAAAGCGGTTCCGGAAGTCAAATTCTAACTATGAAATACATTGTCTTGGTTTGCGACGGAATGGCCGATTATCCGATTAAAGAGTTGGGTGAGCGCACGCCTTTAGAGGCGGCGAAAACCCCGAATATGGATTTTATCGCTAAACACGGCAGGCTGGGAAGGGTAAAGACTATTCCCGGCGGTTTTATCCCCGGTTCAGATGTGGCCCAAATCAGTATTTTTGGCTACGACCCTAAGAAATATTATACAGGAAGGGCTCCTCTGGAAGCGGAAAATCTTGGCGTCCAGTTGGAAGATGACGACGTGGCATTTAGATGTAATCTTGTAACGGTTTCGGCTGATAAACTTACAGATTACAGCGCCGGGCATATCAGCTCAAAAGAAGCGGCAATACTGATTAAGTTTATTGACCAGAGCCTGGGGACAAACCGGATTAAATTCTATCCCGGTGTAAGTTACCGCCACCTGATGGTAGCTAAACGGGGCAGCGACGAACATCTTGAAAATCTCCGGTGTAAGCCTCCTCACGATATAACAGGCCAGAATATATCGGCGAATTTACCTAAAGGAGACTCATCCGATATTATAATTAAGCTGATGGAAAGGTCGCGTGAGATCTTAGCTAAACATGAAATTAATCTCGTGCGCATTGATTTGAAAGAAAACCCCGCGAATATGATCTGGCTTTGGGGCCAGGGAAAGAGGCCCGCGATGCCGAAGTTCACCGATAAGTATAACTTAACCGGCAGCGTTATCTCGGCCGTTGATTTAATTAAAGGGCTGGGTAAACTTATTGGCCTTGAAGTGATTAATGTTAGCGGCGCTACCGGTTATTATGATACCGACTATGAAGGTAAAGCGAAGGCGGCGTTAAAATCGTTAGAGAAGAATGACTTTGTGTTTGTGCATGTTGAGGCCGCTGATGAGGCGGGGCACAACGGAGATTTAAGGGAGAAAATCACAGCCATAGAAAGGTTTGACCAGCTGGTTTTAGGCACCATACTAAAAGCTTATAAACATAAACGTAATTTCAGGATATTGGTTTTACCGGACCACGCTACCCCGGTTTCGCTTAAAACGCATGTTAGCGACGCCGTTCCTTTCGGGATATTCGGGCAGGATGTTATAGCCAGAGGATTCCTGAATTACAGCGAAAAAGAATCCGAGAAGTCCGACCTTATTTTTGACCAGGGCCATACGTTAATGGATTATTTTATTAAAGAAGCGGCTTAGGAGGAGAAGATAATTTAATGGCAAAGAAGCTGATTGTG
>Ga0265297_10004540_pt1 | contig 22505 bp, 23 predicted proteins | sample Munlanlwell13791_FD_192502 | JGI IMG/M metagenome (GOLD analysis project Ga0265297, IMG submission 192502) | Leachate microbial communities from a municipal landfill in Southern Ontario, Canada - Leachate well 137-91 | ecosystem: Engineered > Solid waste > Landfill > Unclassified | place... | reverse complement strand
GCTGTCGTCCCTCCGACAAAATATTCCAGCAGCCTCTCTTGCTGCCTCGCTGGCATCCGGCTCTTCCGTAGATAGATCATTCGCTAAACTTACCCCCTTAGGGTTCGCTTAGCTACATCAGCCCCAAGACTTTATCTGCGATACCTGCTGTTGAAGGGCACCCCACTCAAGCCAACAAATTTTAAGCCTGTTTTTGTTTACGCCGCCGCCTGAAGCTTCGCGGCGACAATCTCTTGCTCGGCGAGAAGCGCAGCGCGGTCAGCATCATCCGAGGCCGCCGCAATTTTCGAGGCTAAATCCTTCGCCTGCCCGTGCAGGGCAGCGGCATCGAGTTCGGAAACAAGCATCGCCTCGCCCGCCAGAACCGTAAACCGCGTCTGCGTGACTTCGGCGAAACCGCCGGCCACGAACAGGCTCGAGGAAACAGTGGCGTCATTTTCCTCATATATCTTTATAACGCCGGGCTTTATTTCCGTGATCATCGGCGCATGTCCGGCCAAAACGCCGTATTCGCCTTTGCTGCCGGGCACGGTAACCATCGCCACCGGCTTGCTGAAAAGCAGCTTCTCAGGCGAAACAAGCTCGAAGGTAAAGGTTGCGACCATTAGGCGGCTTCCTTGATAAGTTTCTGACCCTTGGCAACGGCCTCTTCGATGGTGCCAACCATATAGAAGGCCGCTTCGGGAAGATGATCGTACTCGCCGTTCACGATGCCCTTGAAGCCGCGAATGGTGTCGTCGATTTTCACGAACACGCCCGGGCTGCCCGTGAACACTTCGGCGACGTGGAACGGCTGCGACAGGAAGCGTTGAATCTTACGGGCACGGGCGACGGTAAGCTTATCTTCTTCGGACAACTCATCCATACCCAAGATGGCGATAATGTCTTGCAAAGACTTGTAGGTTTGCAGGATTTTCTGAACGGCGCGCGCCGTATCATAGTGATCCTGTCCGACAATGCGCGGATCGAGAATGCGGCTGGTCGAGTCCAAAGGATCGACAGCGGGATAAATGCCGAGTTCGGCAATCTGGCGGGACAAAACGGTCGTCGCATCCAAGTGCGCGAACGACGTCGCAGGCGCGGGGTCGGTCAAATCGTCGGCCGGAACGTAAATGGCCTGCACCGAGGTGATGGATCCCCTGTTGGTCGTCGTGATTCGTTCCTGCAATGTCCCCATGTCGGTGGCGAGAGTCGGCTGATAACCGACGGCGGACGGAATGCGCCCCAAGAGAGCGGACACTTCGGAACCGGCTTGCGTGAAACGGAAAATGTTGTCCACGAAGAACAAAACGTCCTGGCCTTCTTCATCGCGGAAATATTCCGCCAACGTCAATCCCGTCAGGCCGACGCGCGAACGCGCACCGGGAGGTTCGTTCATCTGGCCGTACACCAAAGCGGCCTTGGAACCCGGGCCATCGGTCTTGATAACGCCGGATTCGATCATTTCGTGATACAGATCGTTTCCTTCGCGGGTACGTTCGCCCACGCCGGCGAACACGGAATAGCCGCCGTGCGCCTTGGCAATGTTATTGATGAGTTCCATAATCAGAACGGTCTTGCCGACACCCGCGCCGCCGAACAGTCCTGTTTTCCCGCCGCGCGAGTATGGCGCGAGCAGATCGACGACCTTGATGCCCGTCACGAGAATTTGCTGCTCGGTCGATTGATCGACGAAGGCAGGCGCTTCGCGGTGAATGGGGAGCTTCATCTTCGTCTTGCAAGGGCCGCGTTCGTCGACAGGCTCGCCGATAACATTCAAAATGCGGCCCAGCGTCTCGGGACCGACGGGAACCATGATCGGCGAGCCCGTATCCTCAACGGGGGCTCCTCTGACCATGCCGTCTGTCGAGTCCATTGCAATAGTACGGACGGTGTTTTCACCGATATGCTGCGCAACTTCCAAAACAAGCTTCTTGCCGTCGTTCTCGGTGATAAGGGCGTTAAGGATGGCCGGCAATTGACCTTCAAACTTGACGTCGATAACAGCGCCGGTGATTTGGGTAATGTGGCCTTTGACGTTGGATGACATTCGCTTTTCCCTCTTTTATATGGCTTCTGCGCCGGAAATAATTTCGATGAGTTCCTTGGTGATGTAGGCCTGACGGCTCCTGTTGTAGTTGAGCGTCAGTTTGTCGATCATCTCTCCTGCGTTTCTTGTCGCGTTGTCCATGGCGGTCATGCGCGCGCCCTGTTCGCCTGCGGCGCTTTCAAGAAGCGCGCCGTACATGGCAACGGCCAGAGCGCGGGGCAACAAGGCTTCAAGAATGTCTTTTTCGGCAGGCTCAAATTCCAATCCGACAAGAGGTTCCACGCGGCTTCCGTCCGCTGCGGCCTCGACCGAGAAAGGCACCAGTTGCTTGACGGTGACGATCTGCGAGATAACGGACTTGAAGCGGTTATAGACGATGTGGCAAACGTCGAAGTCTCCGGCATCGAACATCGACAAAATTCTGGCATTCAATTTTGATGCGTCGTCGAAAGTAAGACGCTTCCGGCCAAGCTCCTCTTCCGAGTGCACAATCTTGGAAGCATGGTCGCGGCGCAAAAGATCGCGCCCCTTGCGGCCGACGCATATAAGGCTGACGATCTTGCCTTCGGATTCAAGCTGGCGGATGACGCGGCGGGCTTCGCGCACGACCGAACCGTTAAAGGCGCCGCACAGGCCGCGATTCGACGTCATAACGACGAGAAGGATCTTTTCTTCTTTACCCGTTCCGATCAGAAGGCGCGGTGAGGCATCGGACGCGCTGACGGCCAAAGAAGACAAAATGCGCGCCATTCGAGCCGCGTAAGGCCGTGCAGCTTCTGCATTTTCCTGGGCGCGGCGCAATTTGCTGCCCGCGACCATCTTCATGGCGGAAGTAATTTTGCGCGTAGACTTGACGCTGGAAATACGGTTTTTGAGGTCTTTAAGGCTGGGCATACTGTTTCCGGAACTCAAAATGCATGGCGCTTTTTGGCGGATATCGCGGCAAGGGTCAAGGGAAAAGACGCATTCGGGATTCGGGATTCTGGATTCGGGGAAAATATGTGTATATTATTGTCAGATATCTCAATTTTTCTCTCCTGCTGGCTTTTCCCGAATGCCGAATCCCGAATCCCAAATCCTGTCTTCCGCCATGCTCCGCGCTTGCGACGAGGCGCGGCTTTGGGTGGGCGCGACAGCACCAAATCCCCCTGTCGGCGCCGTCGCATGCGACGAAAAAGGCAGTATTTTAGCCGTTGCCGCCCATCGCCGAGCCGGGGACGACCACGCCGAAGTCGCCTTGTTAAAATTATGCCGCGAAAAGAACCTGATGTCGCAAGTACACACGATCGTTATAACTCTGGAACCCTGTAATCATTCGGGGCGCACGCCTCCCTGTACGGAGACGCTTATTCAAGGGGGAATTTGCCGCGTCGTCACTGGCGTGCGCGACCCCAACACCGCCGTCAAAGGCGGAGGCTGCGAACGATTGCGCCGCGCCGGAATCGACGTGATTGAAGGCGTCGAAGCCGAAGCCTGCCGCCGCCTAATCCATCCCTTTGCTTTCCATGCCTTGACGGACAAGCCTTTTGTGACCGTCAAACGCGCGTTCGATGAAAAGGGATCAATGTTCCCCGACAAAGGCCACAAGACCTTTACGTCGAAAGAATCTCTCGTTCTCGCGCACAAGCTCAGGAAAAAAGCCGACGCCATCGTGACGGGAAGCGGCACCATTATAGCCGACAAGCCTCTTTTCAACGTGCGGCACGTGCAGGATCACGTCGGCAAACGCCGCATCCTCGCCATTCTCACGAGAAGCGGCCGCGTATCGCGCGATTATCTGAACGAGGCCGCAGAGCGCGGCCTTGATGCCCTTATTTACAGCAACATCGACGATTGTTTTTCGGATCTTGTGAATCGGGGTGCGCGTGACGTTTTGATCGAGGCAGGCCCGACATTAAGCGACGCCATACTTGCATCGCCTCATTGGACAATGAAAGCCGATATCCACAAGGGAACGCCGGACAAGGTCGAAATTTCGTTTAATTCAAAATACACAATTCCGTTTGATATCAATGGAATAAACATCGAAGCTCTAGTACCACTTTAAGCAAACAAGCCACAAAAAATCAACCGTATCCCGGGACAGCGCCCCGCCCCTTGTAAAACTCATCTCTCTCGATGACCAATGATTTTCTGTCCGGAGCCGTGATCTCGGCATTTGTGTCGCCGCCTGTTTCCTGAATAAATCCGACATCCTTCAAATAATCCTTCGGCAAAAAATACTTTTTAATACCCAATAACTTTGCCATGAAGTCTTGAACCACCATTATATTTTCATAAGTCGGATTGATAACCAGAACTTCCTCTTGGGAACCAACCAACCTGACAAAATCCCCCGAAAACACGTCGCCGGACAATGCAAGGATGGGTGGTCCATCAATGGGCGGCTCATCATCAGAATAACACTTAATTATCGGCTGATCCTCCGAAGAGCAAATAGTGCGGTTAAATTTTTTCGCCAGAAATTCCTGAACTAGCCTATTATTTTCAGTCGTCGGACGTACAACCAAACCCACCTCATGGGAACCGTCGAGGCTTTTGAGGGAGACGGACTCTCCGGAAAAAACTTTGCTCGGCAACGTAAGGGGCTCTTTCGCATTGCCAAAAGAGTATTTAATGATCGGCTGATTATCCTCGGACATAGTATCCTCGAAACGTATTCGCTCGACAAAAGCCTTATGCAATCAACACGATCCTAATATTAGCTTCGTCCATCCTCAAATGCAAAAAAGGATGCATATCTCACCATATTTATTGGCTTTTTCAGCTTGTTTTTCCAAGCAACGCCGCGCCGCGCAACCCCGCCATCGCCCCAAAAGACGCAGGAACGAATTTTGTCTTGGGCGTTTTTGCCAAAGCATACTTACCCCAACGCTTCGTCACTTCCTCATAAAGACCGGGCAACGCATTCAACCCGCCGCTGACAACAATGATGTCGGGATCGAAGCTGTGCAACACGACAACCATCGCGCGCGCGACAAGCGCGTAATACATATCAAGAACCTTTAAAGCCTTAGCGTCACCCTTTTGCGCTAATGCGCTTATTTGCTTGGCATCGGCCTCGTTCCCCGTCTGCTCCTTATAAAGCCGCGCCAAGGCCGGACCGGAAATATAGGTTTCAATACAATCCGTGCCTCCGCAGCCGCATCGACGAAATTCGCGTTTTTCGTCCCTTTCGCGAGGCATCTGCAAATGCCCGACTTCGCCGCAGAGTCCGTTCGCGCCTCCGACAGTGCGCCCGTTCACGACATACCCGCACCCGACCCCCGTGCCCAAGATTAAACAAAGAACGGCGCTATAATCTTTTCCGGGCCCCTCGACGGCTTCGGCCAAAGCCGCGCAGGCCGCATCGTTTCCAAGCACAATCTTCAACCCGATATTTTTTTCGAGATCTTTACATAGCGGCTTATTCGATAAGTACGGAATATTCGCAGAAGTCTTGATAACGCCCGTTTTTTGATCGAACGGCGCACAGACGCCAACCCCTATGGATTCCGGCTTTCCTGCCTTATTCTCAAGTCCCTTAATGATGACGTGGCAAGTTTCCAGAAAAGCTTCATATGTCTCCGGCGTATTCTTAACGACCTGCGCCAGCTCCTTGCCCCCGCCATCGAACGCCGCGCCCGCGATTTTCGTCCCGCCGATATCCAGCCCGATATATGTTTTCATGTTTAATCCTTCAGCCGCTTCAGAACATAAAGGCGCAAGGCGCTCGAGAGATTCCCTTTGCGCGACGCATCGACCTTAGCCACGACTTCAGTCAACGAAAGTTTGTCTTGCAAAGCAATCGCCTTCAACTCGTCCCAGAATTCAGGTTCCAACGAAATGCTTGTGTTATGGTGCGCGATGCGGATTGATCTTTTCATGTCCGATTTTTCGCATATTTTACAGCCGCCTACAACAAAGCACTACTTCCGAGTGGATTTTGCCTTCCTAAAAGCATAAAATGGCCGTGAATCTATGGGGTCTTAGACCCCGTTTTTTCAGGGTCTATTAATGCTCAAAGTGAGCATAATCAAGGAGGAAGGATGGGAGTTATTCCCCCCAAAACCGCCGCCGCGTTGCGTCGAACCGCCTCTCGCTATGAGCGCGTCAAGTCCATCATCCCCGAAATGGAATGGGCGGCGCTGGTTGACGACATCGACGCTATTCAAAGCCTTAAAAAAGAACGCAACGCCGTTATCCTTGCCCACAACTACATGCGTCCAGAAATATTTTACGGCGTCGCGGATATTCAAGGAGACTCTCTGGCCTTGGCGCGGGAAGCCGCCAAAGTCGAAGCCGATGTCATTCTCATGGCAGGCGTCCATTTCATGGCTGAGACCGCGAAATTGTTGAACCCTTCCAAGACTGTTCTTATCCCGGATTTAAAAGCCGGATGCTCGCTGGCGGAATCCATCAAGCCCGAAGATGTACGCGCCTTGCGCAAACAATATCCAAATACGCCCGTCGTCACCTATGTGAATACGTCGGCAGCTGTCAAAGCGGAATCCGACATATGCTGCACGTCCGGAAATGCGAAGAAAATTGTCGAATCCTTGGGTGTGCCGCAAGTCATCATGCTGCCTGATGAATATCTCGCCATGAATATAGCTAAGGAAACAAAAACGAAGATTATAACCTGGGAAGGCCACTGCGAGGTTCATGAACGCTTTACGGCCTCTGAAGTCGCACTGTTCCGCGAACAAAATCCGGGCGTCATCGTTCTGGCGCATCCTGAGTGTTCGCCTGAAGTGATTGCCGTAGCCGACTATGCCGGATCGACGACCGACATGATCAATTGGGTTTTAAAGCATAAGCCCGCGTGCGCCGTTCTTTTGACCGAATGCTCGATGAGCGATAACGTCGCCGTCAACAATCCTCAGACGATATTTGTGCGTCCTTGCCAACTTTGCCCGCATATGAAGCGTATAACGTTGGCGAACATTCGCGCCTCATTGGAAAATATGGAGCATGAAGTGACAGTTTCCGACGTCCTGGCCGCCCCTGCCCGCCGCGCTACCCTGCGCATGATAGCGGTGAAGTGATGAAACCCGTCATATTAGGAGCCGGCCTTGCGGGTCTCTCTACAGCGTTGGCTCTGGCCCCCGCGCCCGTCATTGTCGTGTCCCCGTGCGCGCTCGGCGACGGATGCAGCAGCGCTTGGGCGCAGGGAGGCATCGCGGCGGCGGTCGGCGCGGATGATAAAGCCGAGTTTCATGCGCAAGACACCTTAGCCGCCGGAAACGGATTGAACGATGCCGACATTGTCCGTCAAACGACGAACGACGGAGCCGCCATTATCGACCGGCTGACAAAACAAGGCGTCGTTTTCGACCGGGATGAAAGAGGAAATCTTCTTTTGGGGCTGGAAGCAGCCCACGGCAAACGCCGCATCGTTCACGTCAAGGACGCGACGGGCGCAGCGGTTATGTTGGCACTTATCAAGGCCGCGCGGGCAACGCCGTCGATAGAGATTATCGATAACGCGCGCGCACTGGATATCGTCGTCAAGGATGGTTCTGTCGCCGGAGTAATTATCCGTAAATACGGAATCGAGACGACATTGCATACGAATTGCGTGGTTCTGGCAACGGGCGGCGCGGCAGCTTTATGGCGCGATACGACCAATCCGCATGAAAATTGGGGCAGCGGCCTCGCTCTGGCGGCACGAGCGGGCGCAACGCTCAACGATTTGGAATTCATGCAGTTTCATCCGACGGCCATCGACATAGGCCGCGATCCGATGCCTCTGGCCAGCGAAGCTTTGCGGGGAGAGGGAGCCGTCCTCATCAACGAGAAGGGAGAGCGTTTTACCGATGTCTTGCAGCGACGCGATATCGTGACGCGCGCGATTTGGGATCAGATTTCAAAAGGGCACAACGTCTATCTGGATGCGCGGGAAGCTTTGGGGACTACGTTTGCGGATCGCTTTCCTACGATTCATGCCACCTGCATCTCGGCGCGCATCGACCCCGCGACAAGGCCCATTCCGGTAAAACCCGCCGCGCATTATCACATGGGAGGCGTTCGGACGGACAAGAATGGCCGGACGGACGTCAAAGGATTATGGGCTTGCGGCGAAGTTGCCAGCACGGGATTTCATGGGGCAAACAGATTGGCGAGCAATTCCCTGCTTGAAGCCGCGAGTTTTGGCGGAAGAGTAGCGCAGGATATTAAAAATTCGGGGATTTTAAATACGAAGGAAAGAGATATTCCCGCAACGGTTCCGAAAGAACGTCCAGCCCTAACGCCTGAACAAAAAAACACCATCCGCAAAATAATGTCGGACGATGTCGGGGTTATTCGCGATAAAACCGGATTATTGCGGGCACTTGACATGCTATCGCCTTTGGCGAAATTATCGGATATGGCCTTGGTCGGGCTAATGATTGCAACATGCGCCATAAGGCACGAGGAAAGCAGAGGCGCTCACTTCCGCCGTGATTTTCCGAAAACCGATACAGTTGGAAAACGCGCTCCTTTCCGGCTTTCCGAATTAGAAGGATTCAAATGCTGACCCCCCTGCCTGATAATTTTTTGACGCCTTTGGTCGAAAACGCCATACGAGAAGACTTGGGAAGCGTCGGCGACATCACAACCGATGCCCTTATCCCGGCAAACGCGAAAAGCAGCGTGAAACTTGTCACACGACAGGATGGCATCGTTGCCGGAATGGGCTTGGCGCGCCTATCTTTCCGAGCGCTCGACACCAATGTCGTTTTCACGCAACTCAAAAAAGACGGCGAAGCCGTGAAAGCCGGCGATTGTCTGGCGCAAATTGAAGGCAAAGCGCGCGCCATTCTGTCAGCCGAACGCGTCGCCTTGAACTTTCTGTGCCACCTGAGCGGCATCGCGACCGAAACGCATAAGCTGACCGAGGCCGTCAAACCGCACAAGGCGCGCATCTTTTGCACGCGCAAAACGACGCCGGGTCTCCGTCTCATTGAAAAATACGCCGTTCGCGCCGGCGGAGGCAGCAACCATCGCTTCGGGCTATACGAGGCAGTTCTGATCAAAGACAACCACATCGCCATGGCAGGCGGCATTCGGGCAGCGCTCGAACAGGTAAAAAAATCTATCGGAGATTCCGTTAAAATCGAACTTGAAGTCGATACGCTTGAACAGCTTGATGAAGCCATCGCCCTTTTACCAACGCTGCCCATTGATTCCGTTTTGCTGGACAACATGACGGTACCGACGCTGAAACAGGCCATCCTAAAGGTCGCGGGAAGATTTATCACGGAAGCTTCGGGGAATATAACGCTTCAAAACGTCGCCGACGTCGCCGCCACGGGCGTGGACGTGATTTCCGTCGGCTGGATTACGCACAGCGCACCGATTCTCGACATCGGCCTGGATGTAAAATAGGAATACCTAACGCAGCCGTCATTCCGCAAAATTTTCTCTTCGCGAAGCGAAAGAAAATTTATGCGGAATCCGATTTGGTTTCTTCGGCGCTAAAAACACATCGGATTCCGGATACATTTTCTCTTCGTCCACTGGCGCAGACGAAGATAAAATGTTCCGGAATGACAATGTTTAATTGAGTTCTAACCACAGGTCTTAAGGGTAAGCTTTTCCTCGCATTCAAATATATCGCAATCTGTGTTATTAGACGTATTACGGATTTATATGTGATTCTATGAGACGTAGCAGAATGCATCTCCGCGGCAGCGTTACACAAAATTATGTGTCGGCGCGTGTGCGCGCGCGCAATGACGACGGCATTGGCTTTCTGACCCGGCTGGGCTTGCTGGCTGGTCTGCTGCTGGGCTTTTTGATTATCGCCGCCATCGGATGGTATTCCGGATGGCCTCAACGGCAGTTCGAAGCGTTGAAAAACGATTTTCTGACAATGACCAAAGAAGCGAGTTTTGAAGTGAGGGATGTCGTTGTCGTCGGCCGCCGCCAATCGAGCCGAGAGGCTGTTTACGATGCGTTAGGCGTCAAGCGGGGAACGCCTATTCTTTCCGTCGATCTTGAAGGCGCGGCCGAACGCCTCGGCAAATTGCCGTGGGTGGAATCTGTTGCCATTGAACGCCGCATTCCGGACACCATCGCCGTTATCTTGACAGAGCGCATGCCCATCGCGCGTTGGCAGCACAAAGAAAAATTATATGTCATCGACGGCAAAGGACGCGTTTTACCCTCGGCAAAGCCTGACGATTTTCCCTCGCTTCCTCTTGTCGTCGGAACGGGCGCGGATCGCGCGGCATATGCCTTCCTTTCTCTTTTGAAGGCTTATCCCGATATTCGCGAAAAAATGGGTTCGGCCGTGCGCGTCAGCGAACGGCGCTGGGATCTTCGTTTCCCCCCCAAAATTGTCGCGCGTTTGCCGGAAGACGACGTCGATAACGCCCTGCATCGTTTATCGGTTCTTATGGCGCAAGAAAAAATTCTCGACCGCGCCATCATCGCCATCGATTTGCGCATCCCTGATCGCCTCGTTCTCGAACCGGCTGTCGGCGCTAAAAAGACAGAAGGAAAGAAGCCATGAAATTTTTAAAAAATTGGCTTTTTGCCGAACCAAGCACGTCGCAAGGAGAGATTTTTTCCGCGCTCGATATCGGATCGAGCAAAATTGCCTGCCTTATCGCGCGATCGAGCAATGACGGGCCTCCTCGCGTTGTCGGCATAGGGCATCAGTTGTCCGAGGGCATGAAGCAAGGGGGCGTTTCCAACATGGAAGCCCTGCAATACGCCATCAGCCAGGCGGTGTCCGCGGCAGAGCAAATGGCAGGAGAAACCTTGCAGCGCGTAACGGTCAACATCTCCGGCACGCTGTTGACTTCGCAAACCGTCGATATCGAGCTTCCCCTTAACGGACGCGAGGTAACGGAAAACGACCTCTCCCGCATCCATGCGCAAGGTCAATCTATGGTTCCCGAGGACCAACTGAATCAGCCCTTGGAGCTTCTTCAATCCATTCCCGTCGGCTATTCGCTGGATGATCAGAAAAGCATTCGCGACCCTTTGGGCATGACAGGAACCATGCTTCGAGCGCAGATGCACCTTATTGCTGCAGGATTTGGCCCCGTGCGCACGCTTGCGACGGCCATCGCGCGTTGCCATCTGGATGTCGAACAAATAGTCGCTGCCCCTTGCGCCAGCGGCCTTGCTTGCCTCGTCGAAGACGAAATGGATTTGGGCAGTCTCATCATCGACATGGGCGCAGGCACCACCAGCTATGCCGTCTTTTTCGACGGCAATGTCGTTTTTGCGGGCGGCGTTCCTCTCGGCGGCGCGCACGTGACCAACGACATTGCGCGAGGCCTGACGACGTCCGTCGCGCAAGCCGAACGGTTAAAAACCCTTTACGGCAACGCCATCCAAAGCCCGATGGACGAACGCGAAAGCATCGACGTCCCCCTTGTCGGCGAGGAAGAGCCCGAGAACGCGAACCATTTGCCGAAATCTCACCTGATCCGCATTATTCAACCGCGTTTGGAAGAAATTTTTGAGCACGTTCGCGCACGCATGGATAAAAGCGGTTTTAACGACATCGCAGGGCGCCGCGTGGTTTTAACGGGCGGCGCTTCGCAACTTCCGGGGGCACGCGAATTGGCGCAAAGGATTCTCGACAAACAAGTGCGCCTGGGGCGGCCCTTGCGCGTAGCTAGGCCGTCGACATTGAGCAGCCGGGGCGTCGGCGGAGCTTTTACGGGGCTTGCCGAATCCACGTCAGGCCCCGCCTTTGCAACAACGGCAGGATTACTGGCCATCGCGATGCAGCCGGAACTGGCGTCGAGCAGCGCAACGTCATTCAGCATGCGCTCCTTTAACAGCGGCGGATCGACGATGAATAGAATTGGACTGTGGCTGAAGCAGAACCTGTGAACCAGCCGTAAATCTCTGGTCTCAAATATATAACTGGTCTGCTCTTAAATATCTTGTTCCGGTGAAATCTTCTGTTGCAAAGCCGTTTCCAAAAGTTCTTTTTGAGCGTATTTAAGAAAGAGATACGGAATATACCAATCGAAGTGAAGGCACATAGTGCAAAAAGGTTCTAATTGTTCGACAACCTTTTTCTGACACATGCCCTCCGCGCACAACACGGCGTTGCCGTCGAACGGCCTAATCTCTCCCTGAAATAAGGCCGTTGAAACATGCGGTCTTTCTTTCAACCGCATCTTTTTTTTCAAACTCGTCTTTTTTTTCATTCTGTTTGAGACCCCACTCTTATTCCCGCAAATTAATGCATTCAGCGTTTAGATATCTGTTCCGATTCCCCGTCCTCTTCGACACAATCCAGATTCCTTCCGTTTTTTTCCCACCACCGGCCCAATTCTTCGTTGGCGAATTCACAACCAACCGCCACTTGCTTCATGCCGAAACTGTAGGCGCTCACGGCAAGAAAGGAGAGTTGCCCGCTCATCGTTGCAATCTCTTTCACGGAAGGAATCTGGGAACGTCCCTCCTTAGAAACAAACTTAATGACGTTATCCTTTGTTCCGCACTTAGGCATAGCTTTCTTCCCTAAGCCGCAAGGCTTTCCGGAGTGAACAACAAATTTCCGACGACAGGCTGTCGCACGCTAAGTTTCATTTTGACCCGTTCATACATGGGCGACGTAATGCTCATCTTCGCGGCCACGCACTTTTGATCGCCGATATCCTGCTCTCGGCCAAGACTGACGGGACAACATCCTGACGACCCGTAAACGCGGCGCATAATCAAAGTCTGCATCAAACCGATGATCGTATGCGCCCCCATCGAAAGCCCATACTCATAATAAGCCAGCACCAATTCCTTCTTGATTTGGGTCCGCAATGAAATCGGCAAATCGTTATCGATGCAAATGCGGCTCCCCTCCAGAACATATTTTGAATCGGGGAGTTTTTCGAACTCGACCATAAAGGGGAACTTATCGCGCAACATGTAGGGACGATCCGTAGGATTCAACCTGGCCGTCCCGCAAACTCTTCCCGTAGAATTTACCCAAGCAAAGTAAACAGTAGCGGGAGTATCGTATTCGTCGTGCTCCATCTCCGTGCCGACGGGGTAATGCATGTAGTTTTGCCGGGCAACAAAATTCCTGTATCGGCATGAAAGAATACCGGGAAGAAGACCGCCATGAGTGTTGATGTTTTTCAGTGAAAGGATTGAAATCACGTCTTCCTCCATCATGTTTCTAAAGATGGAAGATGCTTTGAAAGCAGACACTACATAACCCCCACAATTGTAAGGGTAAGCCCTATATAGCCCAAAACTGCCAACACCCTATCCAAAACAAGCAAATCATGGTATTTCTACTGGGGGTAGTATCTGGGTATGGGGTTTTCGGTGGAATTGCTCGATTTCATAAAACGCTCAAGTGACGCCAGAACGGTGGAGAATCTCAATGCTCTCCTGGTGACGAGTTTGCATGAAATGTGCGGCTTGGATTATTACGTTTTCGGTCTTGAAACGGATCACCACGCCATCGGCCTTTCAGCGGGTCACGGCCAGCTGACAAACTATCCGATGGACTGGCTTACATACTACATGGAAAAGGGATTTGCCGACATTGATGCCGTGCGTAGATTTGGCCACACGTCTTATGGAGCGTTTGCCTGGAAAGACATTCCTACGGACTATTTCCTGTCGCGGCGTTCCGAAAGTTGTCGTCGTGGAGGAGAAGACGCCGGTTTGGTATACGGCGTCTGCACCCCCTTACGCGGCCCCTTCGGGCAAATTGCGGGATTAGCTGCCGCAAGCAATAAGAATGGCGATTGCCTTCATCCGCACAAACTTGCAATCTTTAACGCGATTTCAAATCAGTTTTACATGCGTTTTGTGGATATTCATAAACCGGAACAGGCCAAACAGAGGGCGATGCCCAAACTCGCTCCAAGAGAAAAAGACGTCCTGTCCTGGGCGGCGCGGGGAAAGACAAGCGCGGATATCAGCGATATTTTGTCTTTGTCTCCCGATTATGTTCGTGAAATTATCAGCAATGTGATGGACAAGTACAACGCTTCGAACCGTGTTTCGGCGGTTCTGATGGCCATTTTTAACGGCGAGATTGACGCGAGCGATCTGGTTGTGCGTCCGATAAGGAAAAAAGCATCCTAAAGCAACTATAGAATCCGTCATCCCCGCGCAGGCGGGGATCCCATTTGGTTTCTTGCGGCTAAAAAGGGGACTCCTTCTGCCTTCGCGGGAATAACGATGTATATTGAGATTTCTGTGTTTCGTTAATTGTCGATTTAGCCGAGAAGAGAGCTCATCGCGTCGCGCAGCTTTTCCGACGTTTTCGGCAATCCGGCCTCCCATGAGCTTGCCGCCTGCCCGTCCGCGCCGTCCGTTATATATTTAAGACATGCGAAGGAAATGTTTTCAAGGAAGCAAATTTTAGCCAACGCATAAGCCTCCATATCGACGACAGTCCATTCCGGCGTGTGGCCGTTGGTCGAAAAATTATCTCCCGTCCCGCAAATTCCGTCGGGAAAATCCGGATAGCGAACGCCATTCGTCAAAACAGCGGGGGTATTCTCATAAGGAGTCGTGTAAGGCGCGGAGCCGAGAGCCGTCGCATCGAAATCCCTCTGGATGAAACGAGTGCAATTGACGATGACGCCGGATTTAAAGTGCGGCGAGCCGGCGCTTCCGAGATTAAGGATGAGTTTGGGCTTGTTTTGTTTATTACGAAACCTAAGCGCCAGACTCCGTGTTAAGCGATAGGCCGCATTTACTTTTCCGACGCCGCTGTAAAGGACGTCATAATCGTCAAAATGGCCTTGCGCCTCCTCTTCGAGGGCAAAGACAACCACGACATCACGCGCAGGACTTTTCCTGCCGGATCGGAGGAAAGAGAAACATTTCATAAGAAACAACCTGAGTATTGAAATATTCATCTGCTCGACAACCAAAGTCAACAAATGGATTTTCTATAAATGCATGATTTGGAGTAAAAACTGCGTAAATACGCTATGCCCACTGCTTGCTCTACTTCATCTTTTACGCTATATTTCTCAAATATTTGCCTCCCTGTTCCTCGAAATACTTGTGTTTAAAAATGTCAAAAAGACCAAAAATTCTAGATGCTGCATTAGGACCTGTTGATATCCATGTTGGCGCAAGAATGCGTCTTCGGAGAAAATTTTGCGGGCTCAGCCAAAAACAATTGGCGAAATTCGTCGGCGTAACCTTTCAACAAATCCAAAAATATGAATCCGGAGCTAATCGAATGGGGTCGAGCCGGTTGTACCAAATTTCCCAAGTCTTATCCGTCCCCGTGGCCTATTTTTTTGAAGATATGCCCACGTTGGTTGATCTTCAGAAGCGGCCTGCGTGCGCAAATGATGATTTGCTATTTATGAAAAAGGATCCGATGGACGACTCCAATGTCCTGCTTCGTCAGGAAACATTGAAATTGGTTCGCGCGTATTACAACATTCGTAACTTAAAACAGCGCCAAAAAGTGCACGAACTTGTGAGCTCGTTGTCAAAATCGTGTTCTTCGGAAAATTAGTTTTTGCGCTCATAGAACAAGGAAGGGGACACGCCTGCCCCGTTTCCGCCCGCGCCTTGCGCATAAAGCCTAATTCCAAACTCAGAACTTTCCCGTAAGCGTCAGAAAATATTGGCGCTCTACTTGCGGATAGGTGCTGATGTTCGTAGTGCTCTGGGTTAAGTTTGTGCCCGACAATGACGCGGTGAACGTATCGCTGATCTTATAGCCTATCCGGCCGCCAAGACTGTAATACCCTGCCGTCGGCGTTTTTCCTGGCCCCGACATGCTTGTCTGCGTCACATAGTCGCTTTTTGTATCGAACTCCCAATTGCCGTTTGTATAACCGGCGGACAAGCGAAAATGATGCGTGGGCGCAGACTTTTCAAAATTAATCTGTGTTTTGACCAAATTTCCGTCGGCAACGCGGGAATAACTATAACTTCCATCCCAGCGAAAACCCGAGGGATTCTCGCCGAACATCTGTATCTCTCCGCCCCACCCCTGACTGTTTCCGACATTGATGTTTTGTATCAGCATGAAGGTCTCTCCGGAAAAGCTTCGAGTCGACCAATTCGGGCTGAACGCCGTTAAATCTTGGTTGATTTGATAGTAGGCCGAGACTCTTCCGGTTGAAAAAATCTCCGGAAGTTTGCGATCATACCCTAATTCATAATTTTGGACGACCGTCGGTTTCAAATCGGGATTACCTTCACTACTCAATACCGTGCCCGCGGAAGCTATGTCTGCAATCCAACCGACTTGTATAAGGCTTGGAATTTGAATGCCGCGCCCGTATGTCGCTCTGAACGTATCCTTGTCTGTCGCTTTATAGATGAGTCCTGAATTAACGCTGAGCATATTTAAAGAATGGCTATAATCGGAAAGCGAAACAAGCGCCGCTGGGCCAATCGTACCGGTTTGTTCCTGATCTTGGTGGTCATAGCGAAAAGCATTCGTCCATGACCACTGATCGTCGATATTCCACAGCCACGTGCCGCCGATGGAATAGACATCCTCTTCGGTTCGCGGTTTTTGCGGATTGACGGCGACGCTTGGCATATCGACATTAAACGTTTTATGCCGATATTCCAAGGCCGTGCGAAAGGTATGATCAGCGCCGATTTTGAATTCGTCTTCAAGCTGGCTGACGATCAAATCCGTAGAATCGCCGATGATCATCCATGAAGAATCCATAGAATTAGGCGCCTTGTTGTTAATTTTTGTGTGATTAAAATAATTATTGTTTTTAATAAGCCCAAATGGCGTTTGCCACGCAAACCCTCCCTTGGCGGAATAGGTCTCCGCTTCCATCCGTTCTAAAATATTAATGTGGTCGGCGCCTATGGCGTCAGACTTCGAATAAGTCAGTTCACCGCTGGACTGAAAATCCGGCGACAATTGTACGACGGCGCTCGCCACAGCGTAATACTTAGAGGGATTATTCGATATGAGTTTATTTTCGATGCTTCGCGGCGTATCGAACTCCTCCGCATCAAAACCGCCGGCTGTCAGTTTAAGCCCGCCGAGGTCTCCGAATTTTGTCGTGCTTGTCACATCGCCGATGAGATTGCGCTGGGATCCGATGCTGCCCGTCACAACGTTGTTATTGTCGTAAAGGGGACTATACGTAATGATATTGACGACGCCGCCCGTCGCGTTCGAGCCGAAAAGAGCCGAACTGGCGCCCTTCACGATCTCAATTTGCCGGATGTCATCCACATTGACGGGTATATTTTCCCACAGCGTGCGCGAATAATCGTCGATGAATACTTGCCGACCATCCACCAAAACCAACAGGCGCGGTTGATAGGCCCGTTGATAGCCCCGCACGCCGACATCATGGGTATATTCGGCAGAACGCAATATATCCAATCCGGGAACTCTGGAAATAATTTCCGGAATGCTGCGACTTCCCGATTGGCGAATCTGATCCGCCGTAATAATCGTCATGTTGGCGGCAACGTCTCTCGCAATTTGAGGCGTGCCCGTCGCAGCTGTCGTGACGGATTCGCCGAAGAGAGATTGGAGCGACCCATAGTCTATCGTTTGCGCAAAAGACGAACAAGGCACAAAGAGGATTGCCGCTACAAGCGATAACAGGGACACCGATAATCGGATATTCCTCATTGAAAAGCCCCAAAGTAAGTTATGTGAATCAATAATCATCTTGTCTTCACCTAGATTTGCTTGGTCAACATCATGAACACTTGAGCGAATCCGATCTTCGCCCTTTCTGCCGCCAATGTACTGAGATAAATCTCGACGTTTGGTTTTGACACGATGCCAATCACGCATTTATTGGCTTTTACGCAATCAATATCCGTGGAAATCGAAAGGGCTCCGGCGTTTGACGCTGCAACGGATATGGCATCGAAATTTCTGATAGCAACGCTTTTGGCGATGAAAATAATCTTGGCTCTCTCTAATTTACCGAGTTCGTTTGTGCTCACCAACACGCTGTCCAGTTTTATCCCGCGCGGAACGTCTACCCCATTATCAATCTCCTCTTTAATGGAATCGGCGTCTGCTTTAGAGGCGACCGACGTCGGATCGTAGACAACGGCGACCGTTATGATCCCCGATGGCTTAACGTTCAACATCGACAGGGTCTTCATTCCAACGGCAATATCCGTTTTGTCCGTGGCATAGGCCTTAGAGGAAAACCCCGATGAAACCGAAACAATACCGACTAAAATCAAAGAAAAGAGGAAACGGAACCTCATCGAGCGCCCCACATATGCGGACAAGATAAAGACGCTACCCGGCATTAATTAAATATCTGTAAGGAATGTGCCACGCCAAACACATCAGCGTATGTGCCGTCGCTTGAAAGTGGAGGATAATTAAACTTATATAAATTACTTTTCCTCTAGCCTGCACACAAGAGGCAACCGTTTTCATGAGTATGATGGCACCATTCAAATTGTCACCTTTTTTTTCGTTTATGAGAAATAAAGCGCGGCACGCTTTTAACATGGAAAGTTACCTGTGGGTCGTTCTCACCTGGTTGATAGGTGTTCCGCTTGCCTTTCTATTGTCTTTATATCTGCTGCGGATGGAAAACCAGCAGATCTCGAATAATTACGAACAGCATGTCGATCAAATTATAGCCGCCATTCAACAAGACCTGCGAGGCGACGCCAACGTCCTCTTAAGCATTCGCACCTTCTTTGACACACAGGAAAAAGTTTCCTTCGAAAATTTCATTGAATATGTGACCCCGACTTTTCTTCTGCGGCCTGAAGTAAAATCGCTGACCCTAATTCCCTTCGTGCGGGCAAACGACAAAACATCTTTTGAAGAAAAAGCGCGCGCCTATTTTCCTGGATACCAAATACATGAACCGGACGGAACACAATCTACGGACCAGGTTAACGGGTACTACCCCCTGTACTTTCAACAGCCGCTTGATGAAAAATCTCTTGGCCTTAACGTGGCATCCTTCCCCGAGACGATTGAGGCCATTCTCAAATCCCGAGATAAAAATGAGATTGTCGCAGAACACAAGACGAATGACGATGACGCGGCATCTGACGAAACTTCTGCCCCCTTTCGAAAAACGTTGAAACTGTATTTTCCGATATATCAGAAGGGAGCCTTTTCTTCGGCGCAATGGCGCGATGCGCTTCGCGGCATGGTTTGTTTGACAGTCGATTTGGATGCTCTTGTTTCCGGCGTCATTTCCCGTAACGCGGACGAAAATTTTATATATACCGTTGTTTTGAAAGACCTTCCCGCATTGGCCTTATCGGAGAACCGCTCCGGCTCAGGGAGCCTCCTTGAATACCTGGATAAAAAGCTCGCGCTTCAATTGGGCAACGTTTTTAATCTCCAATCGAAGCTGAGTTTTTGGGGCGAGAACAAGCATCTCGTTTTTTCATTTCAAAACCAAACGAGTTGGCCGGCTCGCCATAAAGTCGCTCTCTTTATATTGCTGATACAACTTTCAGTCGTTGCGTTACTAGCTATCTATTTAGCCAACCTGCAAAAACTGCATAAAGCAAAGGTTGCGGCCGAACAAGCCGCCGTCTCACTTCAAAAAGCCAAAGACTCCGCGGAAGAAGCTAACCGCGCAAAAACGGATTTTCTCGCGAACATGAGCCATGAAATCCGCACACCCATGAACGCCGTACTGGGCATGTCGCGTCTGTTGCTGGATACAGAGCTCAAACAGGAACAAAACACATGGGCAAATATTATTTATCAATCTGGCGAAACTTTGCTCGCGCTCATCAACGACATCTTGGATTTTACCAAAATCGAGGCTGGAAGGCTTCAACTTGAAGCAATCAATTTCGATTATGGCGCAGCCATCGCCGAAGTAACCGACATTATGAACCTCAAGGCGCGGGAAAAAGGCTTGGAACTCCTCGTTTCCCTTTCCAATGACGCTACGCACTTTTTTATCGGAGACCCGGGAAGATTTAAGCAAATATTATTTAATCTTATCGGCAATGCAATCAAATTTACTCAATGCGGGCACGTCATGATCAAGGCCCATGTGGGGAATGCAGAGGGGTCTGTTATTCCTTTGTATATTAGCGTCGAAGATACGGGCATCGGCATCCCAAAAGAAAAACTCGCCTATGTTTTTGATAAATTTACGCAGGCCGAAGAATCGACGACGCGCCGTTTTGGCGGCACGGGACTGGGGTTAGCCATATCCCAACAACTCGTGCATTTAATGGGGGGAGAGCTAAAAGTCACAAGCGAAGTAGGCGCTGGTTCTACGTTTTATTACGACCTGCATCTTAAACAAGGCAAAACTGAAAATGAAAGCAGTGTGTTGCCTGATATAGATTTAAAGAATTCGCGTGTTCTTGCCGTCGATGATTACTCCTATAGCTGCCTTATAATGCAAGACAGTCTGGTAAAAATGTCCATGCGTTGCGACATGGCAATCACGATTGCAGAAGCCAGACAAAAAATTGAAGAGGCCGTCCGTCAAAACGACCCATATGATTTTGTCGTTTTGGATTACATGATGGGCGAAGAGAGCGGAATGACTTTTTGTCGCGAAATCACGCATCCTAAAAACACGTATCAGTCGCCGCTGGTTATTATGCTGACGGCCTATGGACAATTTACATCGCTCGAACAAATGTCGGAAAATGGCGCCTCCGGCTTTCTGGTGAAACCGTTCTATCCCTTACAGCTTGAAGGTATGCTGAAGTTGTTATTAAGCAGCCGCAAGAATAATACTCAGCTGCCCCTCGTAACGCGCCACACGATAGTGAAATTGATGCGGGGCGACCTCAGCAAGGATATGGACGGCGTGGCGAATTTCGAGAATATGCATATTCTTGTCGTTGAGGATATGGCGGTGAATCGAATGCTCATGACAAAAATTTTGGATAAATACGGCTGCAGCGTCGAAACGGCGGTGAACGGAATCGAAGCCGTAGATATGGTGAAAAAGAATAATTATGATTTGGTTTTCATGGATTGCCACATGCCCGATATGGATGGCTACACGGCAACGCAAATCATCAGAGAAAATGAAATGAAGGGCAAACAAAAGATCCCGATCATCGCGTTGACGGCAGACGCCATGACAAGCGATCGCGATCGTTGTCTGGCGGCGGGTATGAACGACCACCTCAGCAAGCCGTTCAAACAGGAACAAATCATCGAAATATTAAAAAAATGGAAGCAGTAACGTAAAAAAACGCGCGCCCCTATTTACCATATTTTTCTAGTCTTTTGATAAATCTATATAAAAAAAACTTAGGGATACAAAAAAATATCTTGTATATATCCCATGATTGTAGTATGAGTGTTCCTGCATCCCATTATAAGGGGATGCCCGACGGAGAAACGGACCCCGCCAAGCCCGGGCTTGTGGAATTCCGCGTATCGATCGGGAACGTTGTACGAGCCTTGCTCGACGCCTGGCTCCCCGCGGGATCGTTCTATTTTGAACCTTCCGGACGTAGCGTTTATTGAAGTTATGATTATTGAAGAATGAATTTCAAAGGAAAGGAATTTTGAAGATGAGATGATTGAAAGCGTCCTATCAGCTCAATAGTCTCTATCTTGTTCGCGGAAACCCTCTATGATGCGCGCTTGGATTCCTTCGCCCCTCCCCCAGCCGCAGACGGGAAATATCTTCGTGTTGCATCGCATCAAATCTTTTATCAAATCCGTTTTGCCGGGCATCGAAGGAAAGTGGTTCAGCCCTTATGCGAAGCTGTTCGCTGACATCAGCCCCGCCGACATCTGCATCGATTGTGGGGCAAACGTCGGAAGAATAACGCTTAAAATGGCAAAGAAAGGCGCAACGGTCTACGCGTTCGAACCCAACCCTTTTGCCTTCAAGGTGCTTGCCCAAAAGACCAAGGCTTTTCCCAAAATCTGCGCTTATAACAAAGCCGCGTATCACGCCGATGCGCGCGTTAAACTCTATTTTCATCAAAAGCATCAGGAAAACCCCGTCCTCTGGTCAACAGGATCGTCTTTGCTTGCCGAAAAAACGAATGTCAATCAGAGTCAGTATCACGAGGTCGAAGCTGTAAATCTTTCGCGGTTCATTAAAGAACTGGGCGCGCCGGTGCATATCCTGAAAATCGATATCGAGGGCGCGGAATACGATCTTGTGAATGCGTTAATCGATAGCGGCGCGCTGAGCAACGTCCGCCACGTTCTGGTCGAAACCCACGCGCATAAAATCCCGTCGCTTCAGCCCGCTGACAAAAACCTGCGCGCAAAAATCAAGGCGCTAAACCTCGAATCAAAAATCGATCTGGACTGGGTGTAATAAGGCTCTCAGATGAGGGCTGTTAGAATTGGTAGCAGCGGAGGGAATTGGCTTCTCGGCGCTACGCGCCGCTCGCCCTGCCCCTCGCGACCTTATATATTTTAGTCGCTCGGGTCATGAACCCATGGTGGTTTTTCACCGTTCCCCACCTACCAATAAAAAAGCCCCCGTTTGGGGGCTTTGAACGTTCTGACACATAGGTGACGTTTTGTACCGGACACATGGGTTACACTTTTTCTCCTGATGCAGCAGGAGAAGGAGGCCGGAATGCCATGGAAGGAGAGTTCGGTTATGGACGAACG
>Ga0265297_10004539_pt1 | contig 22509 bp, 28 predicted proteins | sample Munlanlwell13791_FD_192502 | JGI IMG/M metagenome (GOLD analysis project Ga0265297, IMG submission 192502) | Leachate microbial communities from a municipal landfill in Southern Ontario, Canada - Leachate well 137-91 | ecosystem: Engineered > Solid waste > Landfill > Unclassified | place... | reverse complement strand
TCCATTTTAATCTCCTCTCTCATTAACATACTATCAATATACACCTATCGGCACATATAGTCAATAGGGCAAAGAAAAATAAATGCGCTAAACGGCATATTGTGAGACAAACTACTTAACGGTTGATAAGGGGATTGCATACCTATTGTATGCGTTTCGATAGGGTTCTAAACTACCACCAGACGCTTGAGGATTGGCGCGGGATAATCTACCGTCTGCGCTATCCTAAAATAGCGTGACAGCTTATTTTACATTGCGCGAAATAGACAAAAAGCGTAATTAACTGCAATCAAACTGTAACATTTCTTTGCACGGTAACATTGCTGATGTTAGTGTGCAGGAAAAAAGTATAATAATTCCTTGCATAAATCACGTAGTAATCTATGCACAAGTCTATGCACCGTGTATAGATAGGTGTATAGAATAGCGCGGAGGGTTCGCGCATTTTGCATAATAAAACGCCCCCGGGAATTACGCTTGCACGACCGACGAGAGGGATCGTGTAGAGGCGCCGGGGGCTCGCCTGGTCTGCGTTGCTATCGTCAACGCTTCTAACCGCCCTGTTGAGTTATAGAGTCAGGGACACTCCAATGATAAACCCGACTACAGCGCTAATCAGGCTTGCGATTACCGCCGTCTTGATTGCTTCGCGCCTTTGCTCTTGCCAGGATATCTTTAGCTCGTTGTACGTCAGCTTTAGCATCTCGATTGAGTTCTGCGATTCTGCCAGCCGTGTCTCTGCTATCTCGAATTGCGTCTGAAGCGTCTCGTATTCCGAGTTCTGCTGCGTCAACGTGTTCTCCAAAGTCTCGAAGATCGTTGTCAACTCCTGAAACTCGTCGTCGCTTAGGCAGACTTCTGCCGATAAAGTAAGCAATGACGATAGCGAGAATAGAAGCAGCAACAGCGCAAATCTTCTTCCAAACATTTTTCATCTACCTATCCCTTTACCTGTTTTGAAATCAAGTATCTCATGCCGTGACTTCCAAGCATCGCGCACACAATTAGCCAACAGCCCGAACATATCGCTTGGCGTATCGCCGGTTATCGACGTAGGGGTGTCATCCCAAAGCCAAACCTTACCGCGCCTATAGTAGACTTCATGCAAACCGTACCATACCTCGCCGTTATCTTCGACGTGTCGCATGATACGATTATTCCAGCTCATCTACCTATCCTTTTGCATACCCAGACTATGCAAATCAGCTATCTTTCAACTCTGATACGAAATACTTGCTTGTTACCCACTTAGCCCACACGTTACCGCCGATGTATGCAAACCATATCGTAACGATGAACACGCCATACGTGATAGTCACAAGTGACGTTATCGCGGCCTTGTTAGCAAACAACGTAATAAAGTACATAGTGGCTAACAGCACCGTCGCCACCGTACAGCCAAGAAACTTACGACCGAATGTAATCATATCGCCTCCTGTCACAGCTTGATGTCACAGCTTGTGATACCAATGTCCACAAACTATGGACAATCATGCATAAAGGTACTAATAAACTTAGTACCAACGTGTAAGAATGTCTTACAAGTCCAACTCTTATAAAATCCTTGCCTTGCCTTGCCTTGCTGGGTCACGTCGAGCTCTGCCATGCCACGCCACGTCGAGCCTTGCCCAATTATATTAAGCATCTATTGCTTGCTCAGCCATAAATTGCTGATCCATCAATAACCGCGTTACCGAATAGTCTCCGTTCTCGCAATCAAACGCCAATGCCCCTATGTCGATTATTCCCGACATAAGGCGCGCTCCATATTTACTACCCGGCCCCTGTAATGCAGGCGTAGTAAATATCTCGCTGAAGCTATCGGCGCTCTGCGTGAAATAATGCACATGGCTTCTTACAAGTACATCAGCCTTTGGTTGTAAATCTTTCTCGGCCCATAAGAGATTCCATAGCTTGTCACGCGCCGGGCCGGTATGCCGACCATGGGGAATAACTGAACCGGAAACCTTATGCTTGAAATCGAAAGTAACGTCCTCGATTTTCAGCCACAGATGAGAATGTATCCCGGCAGCGGCAACCATTTCACTAAGTACGGCCTCCCAGTCCTCTTCTTTGCCGGTATGATATGCCGTGCCGTATACCATATAGATTTTCTCTGCCCCTACACGGTCGATACATACCCGCGCCATTTCGCATTGCTCTTTCCTGTCGCTACTAAGAAGCTCCGTACCACCGCTTGCTTCACCCCGACCGTCAACCGCATCACCATTCACAACCAACACATCAATGGGTTTCATGCCGTCAATCATTTCGGCATACCACGTCCACATTGCCTTCTGTATCTCAGCAAACTTGCCATCCGAGTATTGCCACTCGGGCGGAGTCAATCCCGCCCGGTGTCCACAATGTAAATCGCTAATAACCAATAATCGCTTCATGTAATCCCTCGCTAAAATAGAATCCTTGCCTTGCCATGCCACGTCGCGCCATGCCACACAATGCCAAACCGAGCCATGCCCCGCCCCGACGAGCTAATCAAACATCAGCCTGCGTACTGCATCCAAATCAATGTTGATTTCAGAGTATTTAATAACCCCGATATGTTCACCATCATCGACGGGGTAATTAAAACACTCATCCCCTATATCGGCGTATTCAATTTGTCCGGCTTCTACGGCGGTGTCTATCTCTCTTTCTATTTCGTCATTAAGCTCCGACAGCTTAAAGCCGTACGTTACTTTAGATCGCTTGTTATAGTCTGTTAGTTTTATCTCACACCTCCGTTAAATAAATAACCTTGCCGTGTCTTGCCAGGCCATGTCATGCCGCGCCGTGCCGTGCCACGCCGAGCCGTGCCGGGACATGTTTATAAAATCAACTTCATAGTTCGACAAAAGAAAAACCTTGCCTTGCCATGCCTTGTCGGGCCATGCCAAGCCGGGCCCAGCCGAGCCGTGCCATGCCGAGCTTCGCTATCTTTCAATTTCTTCCCATTCGATTACTTCAGCGGCAAACCTACCATAGTACCCATTGTTACGCGGGCGAAACCTACCGATACCGATAAAGCGCCCTGCCTCTTTTATGTGATACTCAAATACGTCCTTAGTAACAGCATCATCAAGTATCACGAAATCTACAATGCCGCCCCACTTCTCAAACTTAGGGAAGCACTTAGAAACTCGCTTGCTTCCACCGCGCCGACCATCTGCCGGAACGAATACCCATTCCCCCACAACATCATCCTTCTTCACGCCAAGACTCATATCGTTCTCTACCGATATACCAGCCTCAAAGTGCTTAGTATACGTCGCCTTGCCCTTACCCGGGATCTGCATGGACAGATACTTTGCGGCATCTGATAGCAGGTTCTTAAATGCCATGCGCGGGACAAAAACTATTCCGTTTTCGTCAACGTGCATTCTCTCTCGCCAAGTACGGGTTTCATAATCCGCGCTTGTTTCTCGTTTCTCTTTTTGGACTACATAGTGTTTGCTTTGCGAATAAGGCGTAGTGCCTGTAATTCGTACCTTGCAATTCTTCATGTATTGTCTCCCTCGAAAAAGTTATTAACCTGTCAACGACAGGATTGAAAACAACCTTGCCTTGCGTTGCCAAGCCGGGCCAAGCCGGGCCCTGACGGGCCACGCTTAGTCGTGCCATGCTGATATAAATTATATGTCAACCTCATAACTTTGTCAATAGAGAAAATGCCTTGCCTTGCGTGTCCTCGCCGCGCCTCGCTGTGCCGGGCCATGCCAAACCGTGATACTTTATTATCGGCACATAACAGATTAGACTAAAGTGTAAAAGCGTAGTGATTTAAGGTCAACCATTTTCGTCCCCGGCTTCCACGGGTCAAAGTCCGGTAGTCTGAAGTGACCGCCGTTCGGTGTCTTGATTTGCAGTATGAGTATATCACCCTTGCGTTCACCGAATGACTTGTGACCTTTCTTCTCTTCCCACGGCATATAGATTCTCCCGGTATACAGCACCTTGTGAAACGTGCCTAACCGCTTGAAGGTCTCGTCGAACACCGCAGCGTGATCCCAAACGAACGACCCGCCCTTACTCGTATCGTCCTCGTCTGACAATACGGGAATCATTGAATCATAGGAGGCCCGCTTCTCAAAGTGCAGGTAGTCAACCATCTCCAAGAACGTCTCGTCTGAAAGCTCGCAAGACACAAGCTGTTCAGCAGCCGTCACGATTGAGCAAAGAAGACAGCCGTGCTTGTAGATATGTCCCGCGTAGTCGCTTTGGAATTTACTCATTCAAGCCAACCCCAATTTCTGCCTTCTTTTATATCCCAGATCGTTCCCTTACTCACGCCATATATGTTGGCTATTTCTGTTTGTGGTACATTTTGTGCAAATAACTCTCGTATGTTCTTCACATCTTTTTCTGTGAGTTTGACGCCCCCATGTTTTTCCCCCCTTGCTAACCTATTTTTTAAAATGGCATCTTGTGTATTATCTTTGCTCGTTCCAAGAAATAAGTGATCGGGGTTGATACATGAGCGTATATCACATTTATGACAGACATACATTCCCGCTGGAATCTCACCTTTCGTTAGTTTATAAACTATACGATGTACAAGTTGTTGTTTGCCTTCATAGACAGCGCAACCATAGCCAGTACTGTTCAATCCACCACTCCAAATCCAACATCCGGAATACGGAATTGGATCGTAATGTTCAAGTATCTGTTCTTTAGTCATCGGTGTCCTCCATTATGGAATATACACCATCATCAAAGCATTGTCATGTTTCATTTTACAAAGTGCATCACGATAGCGACGATCCCAGGGATAGCGCCGAATATCCCGCCTATAATCCCGTATTTGACCTTGAGTATAGCAACCTCGGTTTTAAGCTCGTCAACCTTACAGACAAGTTTCTGGTGACTCTCGTCGAGCCTCTTGAGTTCGGCTAACACATGCTTGCCCCATGTTTCCCATCCGTTCGGTGTGTCCAAATCATACCTCCATTGTACTATACTTTTTTTCTAAGTCAATCGGCAAAAACCTTAATAACGCGGTATAAATTGCTTAGGCCCAATCGTTTCCGCTGTCCGTTGTATTCGTTCCGTTGTCGTCAAGGTTATCCGAGGTATTGGCGGTTGCGCGGTTGCCGGTCAGCACCGTCCGGTCTGCCGTGGTATCAATCTCAATGCCGGTATCACATCCGGTTATATAATTTGCAGATACTGTATTGTCATCTGCAACAATAAAAATACCGTAATCATCAACGTTTATGACGTTATTTGAAGTAACATTCAGTCCGTCGCCATCGGTGCGAATCCCATACGTAGTACCAGTACCGGCGGTAATTGTAATACCGTCTAACTGATTGTTGGCGATCACCATATTTGTGGCGCTGGATGTGGTGTCGATTCCAAATACACTCGCAGCGTTTGAACCATTGTTAATATCTAAATCATTTATAACGTTATTGCTTACGATTCCTCCCGCCACCTGCAGAAGTATGCCGTAGATCGCCCCGGAAGTTGCGCCGGGTCCACTTCTTGAGACGGTTTTTATAGTATTGCCAATTATGTTTATGTTGGCACCATTCCCCAAAATACAATTTATTTGTCCAGTGGCCTTGTGCGCAACGTTCTCTATGGTATTACCTTGCACGACACATTCTGTACCGTCGATATAGATCGCCGCCATACCGCTGGCCGTTGCTGCTATTTGTATCAGACTAATATTGTTGCTGAGTACCTGATTATAATTCCCGGACGAATAAATGGCACTGACAGTATTTCCATTGTTTGTCAGGTGGTCTATTACGTTGTTACTGCAAATCGTATATGGCCCGGTAATTGCAATGCCATACATGGCATTTGCAGCTTCCACCAAGTCCTTAATCGTGTTATTTGCTATGACGTTGTTGCTTCCAGCCGATGAATAAATACCTATCTCGTCACCGCTGACAACTCTATTTTCCGTTATCTTAACTTGCGTACAAGTAGCGGCAACGATCCCATAGTGTTCAAAAGTATCAACTATGTTTTCAGTGATAACACCGCCGTCGCAATGATCAACGTAAATCCCGTCCTGATAGCTGTCGTAAGCCGTTACACCTTTAATTACAAAGCCATCAACGTAGGTAAAATAGATCAGCTTATTGGCGTTGGTATCCGCTGCGTTGCGAGTAATCTTTCCGCCGATGATAGATATATTCTCAAGCTCCGTACCGCTACCGCCCGTGGCCGTAATTCCATTACCGTTATAGTTTTTTTCAATTACGCACCCGGCCTCCATAAAAAGAGTTACGCCGCTTTTCATTACAATAGCACCGTCAGTCTTGAAAGTGCCTCTCGTAAGATGCACAATGCCGCCGCCGTATCGTTCAGACAAGTCGGTTATTGCTACGTTTATCTCATCCTCGTCGCTCGTTCCGTCGCAGTAAACGTCACACTTGTCGGTAGAGTATTGAGAGCCAATAAAGATACCGTTGAATTGCGCGGGTCTATTATACGTCCTTCCGCTTGCGATAAACCGCGCAACCGCCGTGCTGTCTTTCTTCCACGCTTCCTGCACTTCTTTCAACAGGATTTGCGTACTGCCAAGCTCAGCAGCCGCCCGGTAGGTCTCAACTTGAAAGACTTGCACCACCGCGTCAAGGTACTCTATCTGCCCCGCCCCGCCAATCGTCAGCCAATACCAGTCCCCCGGCTCATAGCTGTACCGCGTCCCCGGTAGAGTGAGCATGTAAACGTGCTTCTTGCTTCTAAACTCTTTCCACAAATAATCGGCTACTTGATTAGTCTGCGCCATCGTGACAATCGAATCGTTGCCCCACTCTACTTTTCTTTCGCCGTTCTCATAGATAGAGTCGTGGTCTTGAAAGGCGTCATGAATAAGCCCCTCGTCACCCTGCAACATCTCAACGGGCTTGCCCCGGACTTGTACCGTTGACAGGTATCTTGTCGCCCCCGTGCCATTGACTAAGCTAATCACCGCGCCGTAAGAGTAGGAAGTGTAATCTATGTTCTTCGTCCAGCTTGCAGTCTCGCCGCCCGCTGAAGCATCATCAATCACCGTCAGCGTAGGAGTCGCTTGTACGCCTAATATCTTGCGAGAGGATGCGGGCTTCTTGTAACGGCCCGGCCCTGACCGACCGGCACCAAAGGCACCAAATATATCAGCCATTACTTCTTACCCCACAATCCGGCGTACCAGTCCCAAATACTCTCAAGCCAGTTACCAAAGCCCTGCATCGCGCTTACACCTTGCGGCCCGTGATACGGATGGCTCCAGTCTTGCACCTCCGGCGCCGCCGCTTCCTCTTCCGGTGGTAGCTCATTCTCGCCGTACTGCGCGATAAACTCATTGCCGTAATCAGACGTAGACGGCCACGTTGCATCAGTAGATACTGGAGTACGCATCTTGCCGTCCGTACTCATGGCAACCATGTTGCTCGCGTTTGAGTCCCACAAGATTTGCACCGCACCATGCTTGACGATATTGACACCATGAACAATCACTCGGTTAGCGTCTTGAGTCTCGCCCTGTACGGCAATCCCCATTGTCTCGTCAACCGTACCCATCGGCACCGGGTCGGAGTAATCGCTTGACAGCCTCGACCTGTACCGCAATGTCCCCGCAGAGTTAAGCCCCACGTAAGACGCCACCGTCGCGTTGCCAAGGTCTTTAACATATCCCCATATAGATTGATTGGCCTCGACGCGCCGCCAAGGATGCACAATAGCCACGTCCTGAGCATCGAACCCCACGGTATCGTATGAGTCGTAATCCGCATCATCGGCAGACTCTACACCCGACGCGCCATCATTATCATTCAGTACAAAGTAGTTCAACGACCGATCACCCTGTATTAAATGCGCCGCGTCGATATTGATAGTATCTCCCGCATCAGCGCCGACCACCACCATAAGCCTGTCAGAGTCGCTATCGGTAATCGTATGGCTTACTTCGACCTTCATGTATCCTTCGCCGCCCGCTAGATCGTAAGCCTGCGCCGTGTTATCGTTCGTCCCCACAGAATCTTGCTCGCGTATCGAGATATAGTTTTCAACCGCCGTCGCCGCCGCCGTACTCTTGAGCCAAACATAGAACGTCCACGTCTCGCCCACGTTCAGCTTTTTCTTACCAGTGAAAGTTACCGTCTGGTAGGCTTGCTCATTCGCCGCACCCGGTATCAACTCACCGGAACATGACCCGAAGAACCCGTCAGCCGCATCGCGGTTTAACGTACCGCCCGCCGTCACCAGCCATGAGTCACCGATAGTAGCGTTCTCGAACGACGAGTTAGCGAGATAGTTGTAGACTTCTTTCTTTGTCGCCAGCCGCGTGATGAGATGCAAGAGGCTGTCCGTCTCCGTCGCGGTATCAACCAAGTCGGCGTTCTCCCAGTACCGCCCCTTCCTCACGGTCTTACGCGCTATCAAGCCTATGTAGTCCTCGGCGCTGATATACACAACGCCAAACTTGTCATTTGCCGTATCGCGTTCATAACCGCTTGTGAGCTTGCCGAAAAACACCGTGTCAAAGTCGCCGCCGTACCAGTTCTCGATCGTTAGCCCCGACCGCTTCTGTAGGTACTTCTGCGCCACCGTTCCATTGAACTGGTCGGACGCTGGAACGAAGGCAGCGTATTGATCATCCGAGAACTCACCCGCGATATTGTTGAGCGAGAGAGAGCACAGGTTAGCCGTCTGTGCGCCGTTGACAGGATTCTCGACGTTCTTTGTCGTAGTGATAGACCGCACAAACCGCGTAATGTTCGCCCGCGTCCGTCCCGTGCCGTGTCCGTCGAGTGACCAGAATATTTCCTCATTGGCAACGTCTTTCGCGTCATTCTGCACTTCGGCGTTGGTCAATATGCGGTTGGGCCAATAACGGACGTAAGCGATGTCGTAAGCACCAGCCGTGCCGTTGTATGCGCGGATTTGGAGCTTGTTAAGCTCGGTGACTTTCGCGTCGATGTTTCCAGACCACGCGGTATCGTCCTGCGTTTTGTCCATCCACAATGCACTTCCCGCAGTCGTGCCTGTCGATAAATCAATAGCCGCTGTTAGGGTAATCCATTGATTGATATTTCTTTGTGCCGCGCCATTGTCGTATTGAGCGGAAACGAGATATCTTTCAGTTCCACCATCATACCACCGTACCGTAAAATAATCATTTCCAGCGTGCCATTGAAGCGCTAACCGTTGCGTTCCACTCACATACCAACTAGCTATCGTATAGTAAGTAGCCGTATCATACGCAAACGTCGGCTTGAACTTGATTTGCAGCGTGAACGTCTCGGTCATCGGGCAGAGCGTCTCGATGTACCCGCTTGACAGGTAGTGAGAGCCGGGGACGGTGTGAGAGGTTAGACGGATGTCGTCAACGTAGAAGTATTCGTTGAGAGCAGCGGTGGATAACATTCGCAAATATATAATGAACCCGGTAGCATCGGCATCGAGAGTGAACGAGCCAGATATCTCTTGCCATGTATCAAGCGCAGTCGGCGCACTACTATCTTCAATGATTGACCATGCTGTAGTGGAAGACTTATAGTTTCGACAAATCAAATCTATTTCAGAAACAGAAATGCCGCTTGCCGTCGGGACATAAACCCAGAGTGAATACTCATAAGTTTCACCGGCAACCAAACCGTGCATGTCGGTCGTAGATAGAGTATACGCATCGTCAAGAGACACGAGCGCCCCGGTTCCTGCGGCAATAGTTTTCGTAACCTTGTATGCGTAAGTACCGCCATGTGCAAAATCAGACGATTGCGCAAAGGTCGTGTTAGTCAACACCGGAACCGTCTCGCCAAGCATCATCGGCGCAGTAGCACTCTCGCAGTTACCCCGGTCTATTAAGTTGTCCTCGCGGGCTAACGTGTAGACTGCGCTGCCCGTCTCAAGGTCGGGATACTCCAACAAGCGAAAGTCAGCGTACACCCTATCTGTCGGTGGGAAGCCCGACCTCAGATGCTCACGCCACGCGCTACCTACTGTGTTAATCACTAATGCGTTCTCCCCAACACCGCAGCCCGCCGCAATACGCCATCTACTAACTGCCGCTCAGTCAGCAGATTCCCATACACATTGACTTGCATATTGACGCCACCCATACCGCCCCGGCCTAACGGCACGACCGCCTCCGGCCCGTTCTCGCCTATCAGCGCCATAGTAGGACGGTTGACTATCCCGCCCTCGCCGAGCGCAGATACAAAACCCGCAGCCACCGATGCCGCCGCCGCCGCCGCAAGGTGACCGGGAGCAAGCGCCATAGTAAGCGGGTCAACTAACATCGCTATACCCTTTATAGCTTCCTGTTTCGCAAGACCCATCAACACCGCGACAATCGCATCCTTAGCCGCTTCCTTGAACGCCTCCCACCCCTTCGACGCATCGACGATACTCGCACCCATCGCCTCAAACAACGGCAACGCCGACGCCGCTATCTGCTCATATAAGTCTTTCTGTTTCTCAAGATGCTCATTCATCTCGCCGGATTCGACTCTTGCCACTTCAATATCTTCGGCATATTGCTGTACCGCTTTATTCGTATCCGTAAGCATATTGTAATATGAGTTTAACGATTGAGTAGCCTCGTCGATATACGCAGCATTGGCATCGAACATCTTGTTGGAAATAGCCATTTCCATATTGAACTCAGGGAGCAAGCCCATATAAGCGCTTCCTACATCGGCAAGCATCCCATAGTTTTCAGCTTCTTTATCTTGTACTTCTAAATATTTTCCATAGGTTCCCAAAAGCGTTTGTATATTCCCGCCCTCAAACTTGTATCCCTTCTCAACTAAATCGGTAATCGCTTTCTCAACAGCCTTAACTTGTGCCGCTCTATCGTCATACAAATCACTGAGAGATTTTTCTTTTTCGGTTATTTGGCTAAGTTCCGCATTAAGTTCTTTAGTAACCGCAGCATAATCTTCCTCGCCCTTTGTAAGCGCATCAATACCTATTTTACCTTCTGCGAGCGCCGGGATTGTAGGCATCATACCATCCGGTATAATGTTCCACAAACCCAAACCAGCCATAGTTCGTAATACTTCGGGAGAATCTTCAAGAAACTTCCTCATTTTGTCATCGACATTTTCATCCCAAGTATCTCCGAATTGCTCTGTTGCTATCGCGCCGCCGACCATGCCTTGAGCAAGTAGAGTCATCCTGTCGATAACAGGAGTGAGCATCCCGCCTATCAAAGCACCGCCCACTTCTTTCAAATCACCAACAGCGTTTTTGAATCGTGTTATTTTGCCAAGCGTAGTTTCACCGAGAGCAACGGCAGTCCCGCCAAATTTCTCATTCAGGGCTTCCGTGAGTTGAGCAAGTTTCTCTGTCGGCGGTGCCGTCGCGTCTATCTCGATACCGTATCGCGTCAATGCATTGGTGGTGCTTCCGAGAGTCTTGCCTATCAAAGACGCCGCAGTCTGCAAGTCAACGCCCATTGCAGCGGCAAAGTCCAACATCGCAGGAGTAACTTTCTCAAGTCCTTCTTGGTTGAGATTAGAAAGTTGCTGCACCATTGCCATCGCGCTGACAGTTACTTCATCGCCGTACGTAGTAACACTCTGTAATTGAGACGCTAACTTGGAAAGTGACTTCTGATTTATCTCGGCTTCACGGCCCGTTGACTTGATAGCAGTAGCAAGTCGCGCCTCAGCCTGTTCTTGCTCACCGTAAGCATTGACCATATCCTTGCCGATATCTATCAGCTTCTTGGCAACAAGAATAGCAGCACCTATTGCAGCAGCAAAACTTGCCATGCTCGCAACAGCTTGCTTAGTCTCCGCGATTATATTTATCCTGACATCGTCACTTGTTGCCATATCGCTTCCTGTATTCTTCCTCTATCGCCGAGATAATATCTATGAATACCGCCGGATGCTCGGCCCACCCGCAGCTAAACGGCAAGCCCAATAGCTTGTACTGTTGCCACATATTTATCTGCAACATCGACGCCTCGGTAAAGTAAGAAGGTATATCGCCCTTCCGTATCTCGTACTCCGTCTTAGGTATGAGATAATCGAGATGCTCAAACATTGGAAGCACCCGTTGCTTATACCAGCCTTCGCACCATAGGTGGAAGGCTACTCGGAGTTTTTTGAGTCTTGCCTCGCGTTCATCGAAAAGACTTGTAGTGCAACTTCCATGTGAAGCTGAGAGAATCCCGACAACGCATTGAACTGCCGCGCCGTTGTTATCGCCTTACCGTTGACTTTGAAGTTCTCAATCTTGGCAACGCCGTACTTGATGAACCCCTCGTAGTCAATCTCTACTTCGGGATTACCCTTCTCGTCAAATCGTGGCCTTTGACAGCGCGACCTTTCCGCATCGGTAATGTACCGTAGCGTGAATGTGATAGGTTCCGTCTCTTCTTGGTTTTTGTTCCACTCAGGAATGTACTCGACTTCTTTTTCAAGAATTGTATACTCTGCCATCTCCCTCTCTCCTTTTACTAAGTAGTTATATAAGACAGATTCCCTGTACCTTGGAAGTTCAGGGTAAAGGATACTTTATCGTTGACTTGCGAGTTTATCGTAGCACTAACAGGCAGAACGCTGCCCGTCCAATACTTAGTGCTATCATATAACCTTACCTCAAACGACGTACTTGTCGCTGTACCATAAAAATCATTCAGCACATACGTATGGTCGGTATCACTCATATCGAGAGTGCCGCCACACGTTACCGTCCATTCCCTGAGAGTAGAAATAAAAGATTTCGCCGTATCACCATACGCAGTAACCTCGGCAGTCCCTATCGACGGATTGATACTCCAAGAGTCGATATATGCAACAGTCGTTGTATTACCACCCCAAGTTATATATCCGTCTTTCCCCATTGCAGCAGCCATAATAACCTCCTATGAACTCGTAAACGCGAGTGCGCCGTTGCCTACAGCGTTCCATGTGATACTCACCTTGTCGCCGACTTGTGAGTTAACCGTCTGTCCTGTCATACGCATATTGCCAGACCAATAAGTAGCAGGCAAAACGTAGAACCGCATCGCTATATCGCCAAGCGTCCCGTCTTCAAACTGATCCATGAGAGCCGCTTGTTCTGCATCGGTTCTGTCAAGCGTACCCGTCCATGTAGCCGTCCACTCTCTCAACGTGCTACCATAAGCCTTTGCCGTATCACCATAACCAGTTATCTCCGCAGTACCTATTGACGGGTTCAGCGTCCACGAGTCCGTATAAGCTACTGTCGAACCGGCAACGGTAATGTACCCATCTTTTCCAGCCGTCGCTGCCATTTCATCCTCCTAATAAAAAAGCACCCTCATCGGGTGCCCTTCTTTCTTTATTCCACGCTCTATGGCGCGGTATGATTGTAGTAATAGATTATATTGAAACTCCCGCTAACCCATCCTAACCCCCGCAGATACCCCTTGTCCGTCACCTGGTCATTCGGCGTAATGTCTGCCACAAGTCCTAACAGCGTCGAATCGGCAACAAGTTTCTTCTCAATCTCAGCAAGTAAATCGTTGCGCGAATCAACTAACCCTGTAGTCGATTTGTTCAGCTCCCTGACGTAGCCCACAAAGTCAAGCGTAAACTCGCTCCGCATATCAAGCTGATCTGTCGAACCGAGATAGCAAAACCGGCTCTTTATCTCCGGCCCGTCTACCAGCCTTACCGCAGGGAACTTATCCTCTTTCCACGCAAACGGGTCTTCAGCTATTTCTACCGAGACGTAGTTTATCCCGGTTGAAGCCTCAAGCACGCCCTTTGCCGTGTCGTAAATAGTCTGACGCTTAGACATACGTATCCTCGTAACCGCGCACTAAATCTTGAAGAAGCATATTTTTTGCTTGCTCAAGTTTCGCTTTTCTTGTTGGCTCGACAAATGCCCTTTTGGGAAGCGTCACCCCTTTACCAACTCGCATACCAAGTTCATGCGCGACTGCCTTATAAACTTGTGACCTATTCTTTGCCATTGGCCCTTTCGTAACTGTACCTATACCAACCCCGGCGTTTACTTGTGACCCTTTACGCTGCACATTAAGCACCCCGATGGCTTGAAATAAATCACCGCTCCTACGTTGCAATCCAGATACGCTGTATCTAAGGCGCATTTCTTCTCTGAGCATCTTTACAATACGTTCAAGGGATTCTTTTGTAATACCAGGCATCCTTTTTGAGAACTCGTCAAACTTCGCTTCAAGCTGTTCAAGAGTGATGTCACCCTTGTGGTAACCACGCCCCATTAGTACGCCCTGCCGTCACGATACATATCAAGTATCTTCTTGACGCTCCACGGAAACTCAGGTTCCATCGTCCGGCTTACGCCTTCGTATGCTTCAGTCCTCGCGCTGATAGACTCGCGCGCCGTCTCCCTGTCCCACAGCACTTGCAGGAACTCTTTTGCCGCATAAGTCAAGTCATATGCATTAGCCGTCGAATACCCCGCCGTATACGCTATCTGTACGTTGTTCGCACCGGAGTCAAAGTAGTCACCGTCAAGCCTTACCCTACCGGACTCAGTAGACAACATCACATCAGTATCGGTCACTTGGTCATCTGTCGATGTAAAATCGCGGTTAGAGTTTATCGTGATAGTGACGGTTGTCGATGCAAGCGGCCAGTTGTTGAGATATAAATCTGTCTTACCGTTGCCGTCGTATATCTCGGTATATTCTCGCGCCTTCAGCTTCCGTCCGGTCTCTGCATTGAACCGCCAAGAAACTACGTTGACAACATCGCATACCTTATCGTTTATGCTTGTTGATGCCGTGGTAGTTCCTAAACCGAGAAAGTCAAGAGCATCCTGTACACTCAATAAGGCATTGTCGGTATCAGTACCCGTTGACATTATTCAACCTCTTTCGTAGTTGCCCCACACTCAATACAAATAGTCTCGTGCTCATCCATTGTCTTGCGCTTGCAAAACTTGCACACTCTCTTATACGGCACAGCTTTCTTCACTTCCCGCTTAACCATCTCATTCTCGACAGGTCTTTTTTCAGCGGTTTCCATTACGCCCCACCCTGTACCCATACCGTGATAGTCCCGGCTTGCCCGTCAGATGTCGCCCCAGCAAGAATAACCTCTATCCGTTCTCCGGTGATTGCATAATAATCAGGTACATACGTTGTGCTATTCCACGCGCTCGACGCTGCTGTTGAATCAGCCACTTTATACCTCGGCATGTAATACCAGTTGTTGGTACTCGCGCTCACCCCGGATAAAAACCTGCCCCATGTCTCGGTAGTCGCGTCCTCTCTGCAAATCGTAAACGCGGCGGTAGACTTTACCGGATAGGTCGTGTCAACGGTGTACTGGATAGCATGTATTAACCCATTAACTGGCAACGAACTATAATAGCTCGTTTCCGTAGTGCCATCCTCAACCGCTATCTCGTACTTTGTTAAGTACATCTATTTCTCCTTTACATGCTCCCATGATCCATGAGGATACACGAAAGCCTTGTTAATTTGAGCCGCCATGCCTTGCGCCCCCTCTGCCCGGCTTCGCTCAATCAAGCTCTGATTTATCTGGATGTCAAAATGCTGTCGCTTTGCGTTCTGCTCATCCTCCATCTGTTTCAACCGTTGGCTCATATAGCTCAACTCGCCGTCTTCAAATCCGTACTGGTAGAAGCACTTCAGCAAGTCGCTCTCCGGAGGGATATACACCTTGATACCCCTGCCAACCGCAAGCCCGATGTAATACTCACAAGACGGCCTCTGGCTCTGGTACTCGATGTCCGTCGCCATATTCACACCGTAGATATGAATCTCGTCTACCCCGATGTGCATCGCAAGAGCGATCTCCCAACTTATCGTGTTGGTAAAATACGCCCCGTACTTTTCCTCAAGTACCTTCCTCGGAAACGGCACCGAACACGGAATATCGTTGAAGTGCTGCTGCATCATTATCGGTATAGTCGCTTTACGCAACCAGTCTATATGAGTCTTGAACCGCTTACCTTCGCAAATCCATTTGTAGTCGTGCAGCTCAAAAAGAACGTCAATCTTCTTGACATCGGTTGCCATGTACATCTCGTTGACGCCCCAAAACTCGAAACTCGGATCGTCAAACGGTGCCATCTGCCTACCAGGTGCAAATCCCACGATGCAGATTTTCTTCTTTGCCCCTACCGTTAAGATTTTCGGTTCTTTCTTCTCCTCCGATTGAACGGGGGGCTTTTCGCCCCCCTCATTCTCTTGTAACTCTTTTACTTCCGTAATCTCCATTTACTCCCTCCTATTGGATTTAACTTGTAGCGTCGTCGATAACCCATTGGCTCGTCGGGCTGTGCGCCGTTCTGAGCCATCGGCTTGTACTAAGCCCTATCAGGTGACACCACCCGGCCAAGGCGCTGGAAGTCGTGCCTTCAACTATCATCAAGTGAGCGGTCGAATCCGCGCCTGTCGTGATAATCCCCGCATCACTGCAAGAGATATATATCACCATTCCCGTAGAACCGGCCGTGTTGAATAACCACTTGCTTGCACCTAATGACGGGGCTGCAATATGGAGCTTCCTTACATCACCCGAAGAGGTGATAAAGGATATCCCATTGTTGGTAAGCTCACTCAACGTAGTAGAACCGATAGACGAGCTTGTTGCACCACTTACCGGCCAGATAATCTTCCCGCCGCTTTCGACGGTAATATCTCCACCGCTCTCTACATCTATCCCACCACCGCTCTCTACATCCATTGTGCCGCCTGACTCTATGGTTATCTCACCACCGGACTCGACCGTAGCCAAGCCGCCACTGGCAACTACAAGCTCATTTCCGCCCTGCTTCATGTATACAAGAGGTTGATATGTATCATCAGCCATTTTTATAACCTCCTAATAGGGCGGCTCTCGCCGCCCATAAATTACGTCGCCGGAGCATAAGCCTGCGCCGAGAACAGAATACCAGCCGCAGAACTCGGTTGAGTAACCGGGCCTTTCTGTATGTTGTACAGAATACCAATAGCCCCGATGTTCAACGGGTTCGTGCTGTCCTTTACGGCATACAAAGCGCAGTACCGTTTGGTAGGAGCCTGCACATCCAGCACAGCCAGCGAATCGTTAATAGCACCCTCATCAGTCGCAGAGGGACTCGCTATATACACCGAGCTTGTGCAACTCACCATCGAAGTAGAAGCAGAGCTATCACCGTGCATGTGATACAGTTGGCTATAGCCTCCCGTCGCATTCGTGTTGCCGCTGAATTGTGCAATCCAGCACACGCCGTCAAATCCGGCAGTATCCACAACGTCACCCTGCAACGAAGTCGTCCCCGTTGTAGGAGCTAAGACGTTATAGATTTCAAAGTTTTCAAGAAAGTTTTTCATCCTTATCCTCCTTACGCCAATACCGATCTGATGAAGGCTTCACCAAGGACAGGCATACCGTCGGTCTCTTTCCGCAACACATAACCGTTCTGGTTAGTCGCGGCAAAAAGCTCGACAAGTACCTGTATCTCCATGTCCAGCGCATCGGCAATCCAGTAGTAGCTAAAATCCCCGATGATACCCATGTACAAGCCAGTAGTAAACGTGTTAGGCGCGTACTCGCTCATAATGACAGGTACCTCAAGAATCGTGTCGCCCCTATCGCCCTGAAGCCCCGGCCTCCACAAGTATTGACCAGTACCGTCTTTCAGCTTGCGGATAGCCTTGATTACGTCACGATGGAAGATCCACCGCGCCCTCGGCCAATATCCCGGCTTCAGATGATACTTGCACTCTATCAGGTTGTCGGCAGTAATCGCCGTAGTAGTGTTGCCGGTGCTTACATCATAGGTCGTACTGATACCCGCACTTGACGCTTCAAAAACTCCAAGCGGTTTATTGGCACCATCACCATTCAAGAAAGCATTTTCCTCGACAACAGCCGCCTTGTAAGCCAGCCTGTTCCTGACTATCTGGTCGATATTCAGCGCAGACGCTCTGACAAGTTTCTTGCTCACTTTGATATACTGAGCAAGCGGGTGTGGATACAGCTCTCTTTTCCCGAACACCGTCGTAGGATCTTCAGCGCCAATCAATAGCTCTGAAGTCCAGGTCGGGTCGGCAGGATCGGCATCCAAAGACGGAGCGCCAAGGCTCGCGGCCTTCGGGATGCTATAGACTGTACCGAGTTGTCTCATAAACACTCGGTTGTCTATCGCCTGTATCAACGTGGTAACAAACTGCTCCGGCGCAACGGTATACCCACCGGCGGTATCAGACTGCCCCTCAAGAGAACGTATCTCAAGAGCTTCATTCTGAATCGCCCGCATATACTCCGCAGACGTAGTAGCAGCAAGCACACTCCGAAAAGCCTCGTCATATCGTTTCTTGTCTACATTGTCCGGCTTCCCGCGATCAATAGTCTCATCAAGAACGTCCGACACTTCGGTTTCAACAGCAGCAACCCTTTCGTCTTTCTCGATCTTGCCACCGAGACTATCTACTTCGGCCATCATAGCTTCGTATTTCGTAGTCTCTTCGGCTGTCAAATCTCTCGCTTCTTTCTCGGCCAAGTCCAGGAGCGCGCGGGCGTCTTTAACGAGCTTGAAGCGTTTTTGCTTCATTTCGCTAATTTTCATTAGTTCCTCCTAATTGTATTTCAAGTTCAGCCAACTCAAGGCGTCTTTTTCTTAGAGAGTGACCCTCCGGGATCGGCTCTTCTTTGACTTCTTCCGAGTGAGGCTCCGGCCCCGGCTCAGAAGCGAGCTGCTCAACTTTGCTTCTCACTTGTGCGTTAGTTTGCGGATATGCCGGGTACGTAACCACCGACACATCAAACAACTTAACCTCTACCAATTCCCTCTCAATATTCTTTTTGTCCTCATTGTTCCATTCATCTTTTACCGTCTGGAATCCAAAGGACATCTGATTCACATCACCCCGCTGCATTGAAACTTTCAAATCGTTCGCCCATGTAGTATCCGGAGGGTCAATGTCAATCGCTAAACCGGTGTCATCCTCGGACAGCGTAAGCGTACCCGACTTGTTCCGGCCCAAAACGTAGTTGGCGTCATGGTTAAACAGCGCCCGCACGTCGGCCTCCTTCAGCGTCTTCTTGAAGGCACCGGGTCGTATCTTCTCCCTAAACCCGCCAAGGTCTTCAGACCATTGATTGAATACCGCCGCGTGTCCCTGTATGTGCGGCTTCTCTCCCTCGGTCACCCTCAACTCTACGTCAAAGCACCGTATCTCTTTTTCCATGTTACGCTCCTGCTACTATCTGGCACACACAACCGTTGTGTAACGGCGGGTGTCCGACTTTAGTTTGTATATTCATTTCCTTCGCGCCATCTGTAATCTGGTCGTCCGGCAGAAGGAAAAACTTATCCACTCCCACAATCGAGCCATTCATCGCCTGACAATATGGGCAAGGGTCAGCACCAAGCGCCACCCACCGCAGAATAGTTACCCCTACCAACACATAAGCAGCCTTCGCAAATGCATTGCTACTACGTACCGTCTCGCCCGCCGCAATGTCAGACCCGCGTACTTGCTCCCAGTGGTCAAAAGTCTCCTCAACCGCAGCATCAAGGTCTGCATTGCTATCGACTGCCTTATTGATCGTCTTCTTCAAATCGGCCCGACTCTTGGCAATATACCGATACGCAAAGTTAGTCACGAAAGACTGAATGAAAGCGTCATCCTCCGGCCCTAACTTATCCGGCCCGCCGACTTCTTCCGCTATCTCGCGCTTTATTTCCTCGGCAAACGTCCTAAACGTCGGTAATATCTGATTCCTGATATACTCCGGCAACGTCGAATAATACTTGTCAAGAAACAGGTCGAAGTCTTCAATGCCCCGCGCAGTCAAATACTTCTTGACGCCCTCCTTCAAATCCCGCCGTTCCTTGCGGATAATCCGGTCAGCCGCAGTCTTGAAAAGCCGCTCGTAGCTCTTTGCCATGCGAAAGCGTTTGTTCGCCGACCGCAGCGCCCGCGTTTCTCGCAGACTCTTTTCTTCCGGTTCTTCCTCTTCCTCCGGCTCTTCTTCCGGTTCCGGTTCGCCAAAGTCACTAAAGGGATTGCTTTGGCCGGCCAGTTCCGTAGGTATCCAGTTCATCGGCACGTAGTGAGCATTCCCGCCCTCTACCGGGTTCTTGTTCTCAAACTCCCTAATCTCGTTAGGCGAGTAGACACCCATCTCGATGAAAGTCCTATAAGCCTGTGACCGCGCCGCGATATCGCCTCTCAAAAGAGCGTCAACAAGAAACTCGTAGAAGTAATCCTTCTGGTCACTCTCGCTCAATAGCTGCATCGACAAGGCTTGTTCCCACCGTACCAGCCACGGCCTCATCGTGTTGACCACAAAGTCAATCGACTGTTGCTCAATATTGGAAAAGGTAGCCCGCGACAAGTCGGCTATCATATGCGGCGGCACCCTAAACACCCGCGCAATCTCAGTCGTGATAAACTGCCGCGTCTCTATAAACTGAGACTGATTCGGGTTCACCGATATCGGTACAAACTCCGCCCCCTCTTCCAGTATCGCTACGCTTCTTTATTGCCCCAATCAGTATGCTTATCGCTCCAACTCTTTTTCAGTCTTTCTCTTGCGGGATCATCTTTCAGTTTCCCGGCAAGTTTTAAGTACCCTCCCGGCCCACCGTAGTTCTTGAAAAACTCCGCGCCGTACCTCTCAACCGCCATCGCCTGACCGATAACGTCACGTATCCGCGTCAACGTATCGTATCCCTTTAGACCGTCGTAGCCTATCCCGCTGATGTGCAACATATCGTCCATCGGCACCGTGGTCTTTCTATCGGTCGTTACAAATACCTTCCTGTTATTGACTCTATCTACCGTCCATTGCTGCGGGTCTTGTATCCACAAGTTAACAGGATACCCGCTCCGTCCCCGCTCGATTCTCGCGTACCCATTTCCCAAAAGCACAACGTGGTGCATCAGCGTCTCTTTGAAGTAGAACGCCGTCTGCTCTGGATTCGGTCTCCGGTGTAACAGGTCGTATATCGCGTGGTCTTCGGCCCGCTCTTTCCCGCCTTCTATCCGCTTGTAGAGTATCGTCGGCAAGCTCGCCAAGGTCTCACTCAACAACCGCACGCAAGCATTGACAGCCGCGACACTCATCGCCGTCACCCGGTCAACAGGCAACCCGCTCGTGGTCACGCCGCCCATCAGCATCTTGGCAAGCTCGGCCTCGGCTACCGTTCTGCTATAAGCCCTCTTCTCTCTTCTTGTGAAAATGCTCACAGCGTCAATATTCCTCTCTCGTCATATACGCTTGCTCCCTCGGCTCTTAGCGCACGGTCAAGCGCCATTATCAGCGCAACCACTCCGTCTATCTTCTCGCTACTCTTGCTCTTGTCCGGTTTCACATTCCCCGCCGGGTCTTGCTTCACCGTCATGTTATCGGCCATCCACCGCAACACCGGATGCCCGCCATGACGTATCTTCTTGTCCAATACCAACCGCAAAAGCTCTTTAGTCGGGTGCGCCATCGATGCAAAACCTTGCCCGAACTGCACCACCGTGAACCCGTCATCATCAAGACTTTGCATAATCTCAGTAGCGCCCCACCGGTCAAACGCAATCTCACGAATGTTAAACTGCTGCCCTACCTCGTTAATCCGCTTCCTGATATACCTATAGTCAATTACGTTTCCCGGCGTCTCCTCAATAAAGCCTTGCTTAACCCACAAGTCATACGGTACTCTATCTCTCACGGCCCGCTCATTTACCCTTTCTTTGGGTACAAAGAAATACGGTAATACGCTATACGTCCCGTCCGAGTCCGGCACCACCACCACGAACGCCGCGATATCGGTTGTGGAAGCCAAGTCCAAACCGGCCCACGCCGCCGTTCCTTCTATGTCTTCCTCGTACTGATCTGCCCCGCAAGCATCCCATGCGTCCAGGTCTAACCATCTGTCCTCTTGCTTCGTCCATTGGTTTAGGTACAGCCGCTTAAACGTGTTCTGGAAAATCGGCATCTGCTGCGCCCTGACAAAAAACTCCCGCATCTCTTCAATGTCGCGGAACGTCCCCAACGCGGGATTCGCCTTGTACCAGACCGCCTCGTCTTTCCAGTCCTCTGCCTCGTCTGCCGAGAACACCACGGGATAAAACGTCTTATCGTCCAGTACCCCGTTCAAAACCTGTAGCGCGTGTTCATGCATGTGCCAGCACACCGAGTTCCTGTCATACCCTGCCGTGGTAATCGCAAACACCAACGGCTGCGCCCTCGTTCCGCCGGAGGTCGTCAGCACTTCCCATAGCTTCTCATTCGGCTGTGTGTGCAATTCGTCGAACACAACTCCGTGAGCATTGAACCCGTGCTTAGTCGCATGGTCGGCCGACAACACCCGATATACCGAATTGGTTGACGGTACGATTATCCTCCGCGTTGACTCGATAATCTTGCACCGTTTAGCCAGCCCCGGCGCTTGCTGCACCATATTCACAGCCACGTTAAAAACTATCGACGCCTGATCCGTATCAGCCGCAGCACCGTAAATCTCACCGCCCATCTCGTCATCAGCAAAAAGTAGCTTCAACGCTATCGCCGCCGCTAACTCACTCTTCCCGTTCTTCCTCGGTATCTCTACATACGCCGTCTTATACTGCCTGTACCCGTCCTCCTT
>Ga0265297_10004538_pt1 | contig 22511 bp, 39 predicted proteins | sample Munlanlwell13791_FD_192502 | JGI IMG/M metagenome (GOLD analysis project Ga0265297, IMG submission 192502) | Leachate microbial communities from a municipal landfill in Southern Ontario, Canada - Leachate well 137-91 | ecosystem: Engineered > Solid waste > Landfill > Unclassified | place... | reverse complement strand
GCAACATGGCAACGAAGAAGACGGTCAAGAAGTCGAGCAAGGTTCGGATCAAGGGTTTGGTCGTGGCCCCGGGCAACAACGTGTTCCTGCGGACCGTGACCTACCACTACATCGGCCGCGTGATCGGCGCGAAGGACGGCTGGCTCATGCTCGAAGGGGCCTCCTGGGTCGCCGACTCGGGCCGCTTCTCCGTGGCGCTGAAGGATGGTTTCTCGGCGATCTCCGAGAACGAGAAGTACCCCGGCGCCGGGCGCACCGACATCCGAATCGACACCATCGTCGAGGCCGTGCCCTGGGACCACGAGCTGCCGACGGCGACCAAGTGATGGACGAGGCCCCCCAGGGTCTGCCGGAGGGGGCGTCCCTCTCCGGTGAGGACCACTTCGGGGCTGGCGCTGCCGCCCGGCATCGCTACGGCGTGCTGTACCAGGGCCCGTGGGAGACGAGCGGTGACGGTGCGAACCGCGCCGTTCGTCTCCACGCGCGGGCCTTGGCGGGCACCGGCATCCCGGTGCTGCTCAAGAGCTTCGCGCATGTGGTGGTGAAGAACGGCATCGCCATGCCCGTCATCGACTCCGGGGTGCCGGGGGAGATCCGCGACGAGGTTGGGGATCTGGTCCGGGCGCCGATCCGGGAGACGATCCCGCTCATTCGCCACCTCGTCCCTCGAAGTGCCGAGTCGCTGCGCCAGATCGTGGTGCCGCGGTCGGTCATCCACGAGGACGTTCGGGCGCTGGCTGCGCTGCGGGAGAGCCTCATGCGCGCCAACATCCTCTTCACGGTCTGGGAGCGCGACCGGATCCCGGACGAGATCGCCCGGGTTCTGTCCCGGGTGGGCGGGTGTTGGGTCCCCTGCACCCAGAACGCCGAGGCCCTGGCCGAGGCGGGGGTGCGGAGCGAGCGTCTGCACCTCGTCCCTCACCCCTTCGACCCCGCCTCCAGGCTGGCTCAGGAGGGACCAGGGCGGGCACCGGTGGCCGGCAAGCACTTCCTGTCCATCGGCCTCTGGCAGCCGCGCAAGGCGCTGCACGAGTCGCTGGGGGCCTTTTTGAGGACGTTCGAGCCGGACGAGGCGACCTACACGATCAAGACCCCGCCGACCAACTGGCCTGGGTACCCGACCCCGCAGGAGTCGATCCGGGGCTGGCTGGAGGATGAGCGGGTCCGGGCCAAGGGCTGGACGACAGCGGTGCTCAAGGGGCGGGTGCGGCTGATCCTGAGCCGGCTGTCGGACGACGAGATCATCGACCTGCACCTCGGGTCGAACATCTACCTGTCGGCCTCGCACGGGGAGGGCTGGGGGCTGCCGGCCTTCGACGCCAAGGTGGCCGGCAACCGGCTGGTGCATGTGGCCTGGGGAGGCACGGCCGACTTCGAGGGCGAGGGCGACGTGCGGATCCCGTACCGCATGGGACCGATCCACCCGAGCTACCCCTGGGACGCCGGGACGCAGTGGGCCGAGTACGACGTGGAGGCGCTGGAGCAGGCGCTGCATGACGTGCAGCCGCCGTCGAGCCACGAGCGCCCGGAGTGGTTCGACGCTGCCTTCTCGATGGAGGCGGTCGGCCGCAAGATGCTGGGCTACGTGCTGCAGACGGCAGACGAGGCGGATCCGAAGGCGGCGTCATACCTGCGCGAGCAGGTGGGAGGACGGTGATGGCGATTGCAGCACTGAAGGCCGGCAGCGACCGCTCTTGGAGCTGGAGCTGGAGCAGGAGCGGGAGCAGGAGCGGGAGCTGGAGCAGGAGCTGGAGCAGGAGCTGGAGCAGGAGCGGGAGCTGGAGCAGGAGCTGGAGCAGGAGCTGGAGCAGGAGCGGGAGCTGGAGCGGGAGCTGGAGCGGGTGATGACGGCCGTAGCACTGAAGGCAGGGAGCGACCGAGAAGCGGAGGACAACCTCTCGGGATCACGGTCCAGAACGTGGCTGTTGTCGGCGTCGTTGTCCCAGTCGCGTAGGTGGTCACGACCGTTTGCTCAGGCGGGGACGCGATCCTGGTCAAAGGCGCGTGACCGGGCGCTTCGTCATCTATCGTCACGGGCGTATTCGGTGTCTCGGTCCTTGCGGGGCGCTCCGTTGTGGTCGCAAGTGTGGTCGAAGTCGAAGACCAGGGCATGGGAGAACGTGTGGGTGTCTCGGAGCAGAGGAGCATGACTCAAGTTCGCATCTACGGCCGCGTCACCAACTGGGGCTCTCACGCCCAGGTCACGGAGGGTTTCCGTCTGGGGCTGGAGGCGCACGGGATGCTGGCCGGCGTCTACCCGGTCGACCTCTCCGTCGACGAGGAGGAGGTGCCCGGGGGTGACGCCGAGGTCGGGATCGTGACCGGACCGCTGGGGACCCTTTCGGTGCTGTCCCCCGCGCACCGTCGCCGCATGGCGGTGGTGGCCCCGAACAGCAGCCTCATCCCGCCCGCGCTGGCGGTGGCGCTGGATGCCTTCGTGGACACCGTCCTGGCTCCTTCGGCCTGGGCGGAGGAGGTACTGCGGCGGCAGCTCAAGAAGGCAGCGGTGCTCACCGTGCCCCACGGCATTCACCCCGACATGCAGGTGGATCCGGCGGCCCGAGACGAGGCGCTGCACAGCTACCGGCACGGCGGTCTGCGGCTCGTTCACTTCTCGACCACGGACCGCGGGCGCAAGGGGACGATCGAGCTGTTGCGCGCGTGGCACTGGATCCTCGACCGGTTGCCCGAGGGGGCCCGGTTGTTCTTGGTGCTCGACCCGAACGCCAAGATCCGCCTGGCCGACGATCTGCAGGAGCACGACCTGTCGCTGGAGCAGGTGGAGATCCAGGATCGGCTCTCCTTCGGCCAAGAGATGGGCAGGATCGGCTCTCCTCCCAAGGTCATGGCGGGGTTGCTGTCGCGCTTTCACGCGGTGGTGGCCCCGAGCCGCGGGGAGGGGTTCGGGCTCATCCCGTTGGAGGCCCGCGCCTGCGGCGTGCCGGTCATCGCCACCTGTAGCGCCACCGGGCACCGGGAGCACCTGCGCGACGCCAACGTGCGGGACGGCGTGGTGAGGATCCCGGTGGGCCCCGAGGCCCCGATCGATGACGTGCCAGGAGCGATGGCGCCGGCGCTCGATCCGAAGGCGGTGGGGCTCGCCATCCTGCAGGCGGTGGACGTCTACGCTGACCTGCACGCTGCCGCTCTGGAGCGGGCTGCGGAGGTACAATCACGGTGGTCGTGGCGTAAGGTGCTGCGGCCGTTGATCAAGGAGGTCGCCACATGAACGAGAACGAGAAGATGCAGGCAATCGCGAGCGCGCGCATCCACTTCAACTACACCGAGGAGGTGAAGCGGTGGGAGCCGGTGTTCTTCGAGCCGGTGGCGGTGCAGCTCCGCGACGGCTACTCCCCGGTCGAGCATCGTGGTCGAAGGGTCGGCCGCCACCTGCGTGCCGAACACGCGGTGAACGTCGAGGGATTGCGGCTCGACTTCGAGTTCTGCATCCCCTGCTGCATGATCTCTCCCTCCGAGATCGCGGGACGGCTGGCGCTGGTGGTGAACCCCGACGGGGAAGATGACGCTCCGGTCAAGATCATCGACATCGACCCGAGCCAGATCGTCTACGTCACGCTACTCCGTCAGCCAGGAGCAGAGGTCGGCAACAAGCCGAACATCTCGCTCGTCTCCTGAACCGCCATGGGTCGTCCCCGTTCACCCAAGCACCAGCAGGCGCAGATCGTCACCTTCAGGCGCTGGCTGGTGGAGCGGGTGGCGGAGACGGCCTGGGTGTTCAACTCGACCATGACGAACCAGGAGATGGCCGAGCGGCTCGGAGTGCAGCCGGACGTGCTGATCGATGCCCGTCGTTTTCTGGATGCCTTCTACGCCAACCGGACCAAGGTGCTCGGGTTGCAGCCGGTGCGGGTTGCCAGAAGCAACCAAGTGAAGGTGGTTTCGAGGCGCTCCTACATCATGGTGCGGACGCCACAGTTTGTCTTCGAGGAGTGGTGCAGGTACGCCGATGAGCGCCATCTTTCGAGGTCAGACTTGCTGCGTAGTCTGCTTCACCTGTACCTCTCGCAGAAGGACTACCCGATCACGTCGCAGGACTGGACGTACAAGGGGATCCGGTACGAGGCGTTTGTGGGGCTAGATGTCTGTCCCTGGACGATCCAGTGCAGCCTTCCCTACGAGGTGAAGACGTTGCTGTCCGTCCGGTCAAAAATGATCGGGATCGCGATGGCGGACATCGCTCGGGCGCTCGTGCTGGATCTTCTGCACGGCAAGATCCACGACCTGCAGCTCATCACCCGCCCGGCTCAACTCTGGAGCCTGGATCGGTACATCCGGGTCGACGAATCCGTGCGCGAGGCGACTCACCAGGCGATCCGGTGGGAGGACGCTCGGGCGAAAGCCCGACCTCGTTGGGCCAAGCAGCGGGCAGAGAAGAAGAAGGAGAAGGCACATGAAAAGGCAAGAGCTGATCGATCTGATCGTGGGCATGGCTGAAACCGACGTGATGGACCTCGAAGAAGTTGACCAGAACAACGACGGGGTGCTGATCCGTTGCGACGACGGGGCGGTCTTCCAGATCAACGTCAAGTCGCTGCGGCGAGGCGAGGCGGAGCCGACCGACGATGACGACGAGGAGGAGGACGGAGAGTCCGACCTCGAAGACGAGTAGGCGACGACCATGCCGAGCATCGCCATCCTGACGACCTGCCTGGGGCGCTGGCGCTTCTTGGAGCAGTCCTACGCCACCTGGCGCGAGCACCTGCCGGACCTCGTCGAGGTGTGCTGCGTGAGCGACGCACGGTGCCCGGACAGCACCCTCGCCAAGGCGAAGGAGAGGGGGATGCGTGCGGTGGAGGTGGGGCTCAGAAGCGACGAGTACGGCAACCCGATCTTTCACAAGGCGAAGATGCTCAACGCGGGGGCGGCCTCGCTGGGGGTCGGGCGGTTCGACTTCTTGTTGCTACTCGACGCCGACACCTTGGTGACGGCGGCTTTTCGGGGGCAGTTGAGCGAGATCCCGTCCAGTTACTACTTCGCCTTCTGCCGGGCGCCGCTCACGAAGCGGGACCTGACGGGGGTGCTGGTGGTCAGCCCCTACGACTGGGACTTCGTGGGCGGCATGGACGAACGCTTCGAGGGCTGGGGAGCGGAGGATCTCGACCTGCGGCTGCGGCTGTGGACGCGCGCCATGCGGGCCTTCGTGCGCCTGAACCCCAACGGGCTGGTGTCGCTGTCGCACTCGGATGACCTGCGCACGCAGTTCTACGAGGGCAAGTCGAAGTGGGAGTCGCTGGCGCGCAACAACCGCATCATGGCGGTGAACTACGTGCTCAGCACGGGCCGCCACCTGGCTCGCGACCTGGCGGAGAAGGAGAGCGTTCGCGAGCTGCTCGGGCTCGCCGACGAGCTGACGCAGTGCGGGGGCAAGATCAAGCTGGTCGAGGACCAGCAAGCAACAGGAGAAGTCGATGAAGACCAAGAAGATGGAGCGCCCGGAGCTGAAGGTGGGGATGATCCTGCACGACCGTGACCAGCGGCACCCCAACCGCCGGGGCCGGATCACCGAGGCAAACGCGACCTCGGTGCTCGTCCGCTGGGACGCCACCGGCCGCAGCACGCGGCTCAGCATGAGGACCGCGCAGGAGCGGTTCGAGGTCGTGCCCGAGTGAAGGAACGCGGCGATGGCGAAACCGATTGAGTGGAGCGAAACCGTCCACCAGGACATCACACAAACCGTGCGCATGACGGTGACCCGCACGTGGACTGACAAGTACGGCACCCCGCACCGTGAGGACAAGCCACCGACCTTCGCCGACCTCGTCGCTGTGCTGGGGTTAATGCCGGCGGATGAGCGCGTAGCCGTGGTGGGTCCGCTCATTGGCGACGCGCTCGCCCTCCAGTGGGAGAGCGCCCTCACGGCCGCCACCGCCCGCGCCGAGAAGGCGGAGCGGGTGGCAGAGGAGCGCGAGAACATCATCAAGGCGCAGGCGACGGAGATCGACCGCGCCAGGGACAGGTGGGACGAAGCCATCAAGCGCACCGACGTGGCAGAAACGAGGCTGTCGAGGCTTCGCGAGCGAGGGGTGCAGATCACCGGTCGCGTGTGCTCCCCGATCTCCGACGACGCGATCTACTACGCCGAGATGTTGGGCCTGGTGGTGGAGGATCGGGACGTCCTCCGCACCAAGCTCGCGGCGGTGGAGAAGGAGCGGGACTCCTACCGTGACGCACTCAATGCCATGACGCGCGGTGCCACGCAGGGTGCAGAACTGATCCACCGGCTTGAGAAGGAGCGCGACGACCTCCGCACCAAGCTACGCGAGGTCGAACTGGAGCGGGACGACCGCCGCGAAGTATTCGCCCTGGTCCGCGACCAGCGTGACGCCCGCACCGCCCTCTCCTACAAGCTGGAGGCCGCTCTGGGCCAGGCGGAGAAGGAGCTGCACGAGTGCAGGGTCGCACTGAAGGATGCCCTCGGTGGTCTGGACAGCGTGAAGGATCAGAACGCCGACCTGCGGCGCCAGCTTCGTCGTCTACAAACCGGCACCGAGATCGAGAGCGACCGACTCACGGACGTGGAGCTGAACTTGCAGGCGACCGTGGATCGGGTCAGGGCTGAGCGAGATGAGGCCATCAATGCGTTGCGCGCGGCCGAAGCCAAGATGGAGCCGGGCCGCGGGGCGGGGGGGGGGTAGGTAGCCATGGCCGCAGCGAAGACCATCAAGCACCGGGGGATCGTTCTGCGCAAGGACTCCGTCGGCTACAGCTCCGTCGACGACCGCGTGTACGTGCATCTCGACGGAGAGAAGTGGTATGCGTCCGTTGGCGTTGGCGACAACGACGAGGCCGTCGCGTATGGCGACTCCATGCGCAAGGCCATCGACGCAGCTCTCGGTCAGGCCGACAAAGAACTCGCCAGCACGATCCGATACTTCACCAAGGAGCGCGCCCGCCTTCGCAAGTTGAGGAGAACGAAGCCGTGACCTACGAGTACCGCTGCCGCGCCTGCGGCCACCTCTGGGAGGTGGAGCAGCGCATCACAGAGGAGCCGCACCGGGACTGCCCGCAGTGCGGCAAGGCGGAGGCGCAGCGCCTCGTGAGCGGAGGCACCGGGTTCTCCTTGAAGGGCGCCGGGTGGGCCCGGGACAACTACGGTCCGACCTGAAGGGAGGCGAGCGATGGCGGAGTCAGGACGCAAGAGCGAGGTCGAGGAGCGGCGCCCCGGGGTACGCAAGGCTTTGGAGGCACTCCTGAAGGCCGAGGCGGAGTTTCTCCAGGCCTGCGGTTGGTTCAGGGGCCCCGACGGCTGGACGCACCCGAGGCATCCGCGCATGGTGCTAACGGTCGCACAGGCGGTGGAGGAGGAGCGCCGCCAGATCGTGCGCGAGCAACTGCTCGGTAGGTGATCCGTGAACCCGCGGCCTCCCAGGAAAACCAAGGGCGGACACCTCTTCGACTGGGGACGCTCGGTCGGCAACGCCACCTTCTGCCAGATCTGCGGGTTGAAGGCGATGTTCGTTGCTAGGATCGGGATGCGGTACCAGCTCATGGACGGCAGCGTGGTGGATGATCCGCCCCCTTGCATCGAGGTGCCGAAGCCGGAGATCCCCCGCAGGTACCGCCCGCGCAAGGGCAAGCGCAAGCGGCAGAAACAGCGTCTCTGACGCTGTTTCGTGTTGCCGCCGGGGCTTCGATCGCGAAAAGTTGCGCCTCCAGGTGGGGGCTCCTTAGAGTCGTGGGTGCAAGATCTCACTGGATCAGGAGCCATCCCTCATGCACACCGAAGACACCGGCCTTCGACTGATCACCGCGCGTCGCTACGCGCTCGAATCGCAGACTGCGGCAGCGCCCCAGGAGGCGCTGGAGAACGTGGTCGCCGACGGCTTCCCGGATGGGGTCCTGTGCCTGGTGCTGAACCGGGTGCCGAGCCCCGGGCCGCTGCCGCCGGGGCTCTTCTACCTCGACAAGTCGAGCGCGGCCGCCTCTGACGGCGTGCTCGCCATCGCCACCGCGAGCGGCGTCGGCCGCTGGCTGCTGCTCTGCCCGAACGAGAACCCGCAGTGAGGTGAGGCGAGCATGATCAACCAGCACCAGGACATCGACCTGCTCTCGCAGCGCCTGTACGCGCTGGAGTCACAGACGCCGACCAGGCCCGAGTACGCGCTACAGAACGTCGTCGCCGACGGGATGCCCGATGGGGCCATGTGCCTCGTGATGCACCGCACCTTCGGCGGCGACGCGGCGCTCTTCTACCTCGACAAGGCCTCGGTCGAACTCTCCGACGGGTTCTTCGCCATCGCCACTGCCAGCGGCGTCGGACGTTGGATCATGCTCTCCTGCTGCGCCGATTTCATCCGGGGCGGGGAGCAGTGAAAGGTTCACGGACATGAATCACCAGGACATCGGGCTCCGCGTTCTGTCCCCGCGCCGTTACGGCACCGCTGCTCAGACCCCAGCCGCGCCGCAGGAGTCGTTGCAGAACGTCACCATCGGCGAGCTGTTCGATGATCGCTCTGCATGGTCGGCACCACGCCCTCCGGTCCCGGGGGACTCTTCACGCTGTCGTTCACGTTCTCGCTCTCCTGAGCAACCGGGCTGATAGCCCGGTCAGAGCGAGCGGCCGGTTGAGCCGCCCGGCCGCCGCGCTTTGCTTGACCTGCGCGTCGGGGTCGAGGTAGGGCGAGGGCATGTGGACCCAAATCCTGACCGTTCTACTCACGCTGCAGCCGTACTTCGGTGACCAGGAGTCTCCCGACGGGAGGGTCGAGCGCCTGGTGGTCATCGCCAAGGCGATCGACTACGCCTCCGCTCGCGGGACGTGCTCCGGCGCGTTCGAGGAGTGGGTGGAGTGCAGCCCCGTCTGGCGCGGTGACCAGGAGTCGCTGGCAGCGGCCCTGATCGTGATCGCGCAGAACGAGTCGAACCTCGCCCTGCACGTCCACCAGGGGCGCTGCGGGCCCAAGGAGTGCGACGCCATCATGGTGCGCAACGCGCAGGGTGAGCGGGTGCTCTACCACCAGGCCCGGTCGCTCTGGCAGGTCCACTACTCCTCGCTGATCCGTGAGGAGTGGCCGAACATGGCCGGCACCTCGCTCTGGTCGACCTCGGACGCGGCCTGGGCATCAGCCCGGATGCTGGCCGGGCACCGTCGTCGGTGCCTGACCGACACGGGGATGTTCGGGGGGTACGGCACGGGCGGGAGCTGCACGTCGCCATCGGCACAGCGTCGGGCGGCCCAGACGGCGCGGGTGGCCTCGCAGATCCGGCGTGCCGCCGCGGTGCCGGCGGAGCCGCTGCTGGTCGCCACGCGGGACTGAGCCGCGAAAATTTGCGCCCTCGGACGGGGGGGGGGCGTAGCCTGGGCGGCAGCATCGCCGCCAACCAGCTCTACCCGTAAGCGGTGCGTTTGCACCGCTCTCGATCCGGGTTATACTGGTCCCCATGCGGACCATCACGACCACGATCGGGCTGTTCACTCTCACTGTTCTCGGCTGCGGCGGCGGATCGCCGAGCACCACGGTCGACGAGGCCGCGTCCCTGGCCGGGGCGACGTCGAGCCCGGCAGAGGAGGCCGGCGCCGGCGGCGCGGTGGCTTCGGACCCGACCGGGGGGCAGGCGGGGGACGCCGCCGAGCCCGAGGGAGGGGAGGCGGGCGCCGACCCTGCGCCCACGACGGGCGGGGCGGCCTCTGGCGGCGTGGAGGAGCCGCCGGCTACGGGCGGCGCGAGCGGCGGGGCGCCCCTGACGGGCGGCGATCCCGGGTCCGGGGGCGTGCCCCCCACGACGGGCGGGGCGGCCTCCGGCGGCGCGGAGGAACCGCCGGCTACGGGCGGCGCCCAGGGCGGCCTGGGAGCGGGCGGCGCGAGAGGCGGGGCGCCCCTGACGGGCGGTGAACCCGGGTCCGGGGGCGCCGCCGGTGGTGCCGGCGCCGGGGGGCTGGACTCCGGCGGGGCAGGGGGCGCGGTCGGTGCAGCGGGCCCCGACTGCCTCTGGCAGGAGGCGGTTCGCGTCTTCCCCCCCACGCGGTTCACCTGGCAGAGCTGGGAGTACGTCAACGAGGTCGAGGGGACCTGCTCCCGCTGCGAGGGTCCGATCTGCAGCGAGCTGGAGCTGAGCTTCGCGAACGCCCCTCTCGCCGAAGGCCGTCAGGGGTTCGACGTCAACGTCGTGCAGAACCGCCAGTTCTACATGGTCACGGGGTGCGGTGCGGAGCCGATTGCTCACGAGGTGGTCTACCCCAGCGTGACGACGATCTACTGGACGCTGGTGTGGTCCGGCACGGCGTGGGTAGCCGATATGGATCTGGACGAATACGCCGCGGTCAGTGTCAGTTGCCGCTGGCTCGACGAAGAGTTAGGGGACTACGTCGACATCCCGGGCAGAGAGGACATGAAGACCGACTTCGGCCTGGAGCTGGCCGACTGGATCGAGACGATCGAGTGGCGCTGCCCGCTGTGAGCACGCGACGAGAGACGCCCGCTCACGCCGCCGCGCGCCACTTCTTGCCCATGGTCTGCTCGTACTGCTGGATCAGGCGCTGGGCCTGATCGACGAGGGCGGGGTCGAAGCGGTACTCGGGGTGCATCGAGAACAGGCGCTGGACGACGCGGGGGGCGTCGTAGAGGTTGTTGGGCCACGAGGCGTAGGTGAGCGCCTTGTGGGCGCAGGCGCGCGTCGGGACCGGGTAGCGCCCCTCGTCGGGGAAGAGGTAGTCGGACCGCTTGGTGCGCCGGTGGCAGCCGGCGTCGGCGGTGTTGCGGCGGGGCCGCCGCTGCGGTTTGGGGTTCGCCAGCAGCCCGCCTCCGCCGAGGACCGGCAGCAGGATGATCAGGGCCGCGACCCCGAGCAGAGCGGCGTGAGGGTTCACAGGGGCCTCAAGAGCGCGAATCCCAGCAGGCCCTTCGTGAACAGGGGATCCGTAGTGGAGGTGCTGCCGTACACCGTGTCGAACGAGGCAGCCTCCAGCGCGTCCCGGACCCATTCTGCGCCCTTCTGGTCGAAGGTAGAGATGAGCGAGAGGGTGTTGTAGTCCGGCTTGTACTTCTCAAGAAAGACCGTCCAGACCCGCCGCTTGGTCTTCGGCTTCTTCTCGTCGACCCAGACTGGAAAGCTGCCGAAGGCATGGATGACGGACGATAGCTGTGCCTCGTTCGTAGCCTCTCCGACGGCGATCCGGTGGGCGAGACGAGGCTTCACATGAGCCAGCGTCACCATGAAGTTGTCCGCCCACTTCTTGGAGCTGGTGGCGAACACCAGCTTGTCCTTTGCCACTACGACGTAGACGTTGCTCATCGCGTCACCATCCTCACCCGCTGTGCTCCATCCCCGCCTCGCACGGGACGCACTGCCCCCCGCTGTCGAGGTAGCACTCCGGGCAGCCCCCCGCGATGGCGTAGCTCATGGCGTGTAGCCCTCCGCGCGAGCTGCGTTGTACCATCCCTCGGCGTAGGCCGCCTTCAGCTTCGGGATGTCCTTGTGAAACCGCTTGGGGAGCGTCGATGCTCGCAGGCGGCTCTCGGTGACTCCCCAGAAGACGTCGCGCACGCCCCGGTTGACTCCCTCGCCCATCTTCAGGGACTTCTTGGCGTCGGTCGTCGCCTGCTTCTCCATCTTCTCGGCCCAGCGCAGGAGGTCGCGGTCGTAGTAGACCGACTCCATCGCCTGCTGCTTGATCTTGGCGCCCTTGCGCCGCACCGCGGAGCGGACCTTCTTCTTCGCCCGGCGGACCATGCTGCGCCCGCTGGACGGCGGCGGCGCGTCGCTGCCCCCGAAGACGTCGAACAGGCTGGCGAGGAAGCCGTTGCGCCGCGGCCTCGGGTTGCTGTGGAGCCGCTCCGGCAGCAGCGGCAGCACCATCAGCGCCCCGGCGGCGCCCAGGGCGATCAGGCTGGCGATCTTCGAGGTGTCCATCGGCCACAATGCTGGCCCAGAGGCCGCTCAGGCCGCAAGTTTTAGCGCCCCAAGCCCCCGGGACGCGCGGATCATCGGCTCGATCGAGAAGAAGGCCGTCCAGGCCGAGATCGGGTCCCGCTTGCGCACCACGCAGCCGTTGTCGGAGTTGCCGTTGATCGTCACCACGTAGCCGTTGCTGACGGACTCGACGATTGCCTGGTGCTGGAACGGGTACTGCCGGTAGGCGATGTCGCCTGGTTGGGGGTTCGTGGTGCGCTGCAGCCGGCTCGTGAAGCCGACGTTCCACTCCCAGTCCCAGTCCGTGACGCCGGCCTTGCGGAGGGACCACAGCGCGAAGATGCCGCACCAGGAGGTGCCCGCCGGCATCTTGCCCCCCGCCGCCGAGGCGTAGCGGGTCGCGTCGCACCGGCCGATCTCGGAGCGGGCGGCGCGCACCACCCGCGCCCGGGGCTGGTTCTGCACGATGGCGACCGCCAGCCCCGAGGCGGCTACCGCCACGGCGCCGGCGATGAACCACAGCTCGGCGGTGGTCAGGAGGGGGGTGCGGCGGCTCACCAGCACAGGGTAGGCCGCCTCGGCGAGGCCGCCAATTTTTGCCGTCTTGACAGCCCCACCAGCGAGGAGCATCCTCCTGCTCATGCACGGATCCGCTTGACGCTGCTGCGGGTGACACCCGCTGTTCGGCGCCACGGTCTGTACTCCGGCCGGTAGCTCAGCGGCAGAGCACCCAGCGTAAGCACCTGGGAGATCGACGGTTCGATCCCGTCTCGGCCGGCGGGGCGGGGAGATCCCTCGGATGTGCTGCCCGAGGCCTCCCCGCCTCACCAAATACTTGGGGGCGTAGCTCAGTGGCAGAGCGCGCGCTGGGGTCTTGGCTCCGGTGCGAGGTCGGCGTGTTCGACTCCGCCCGCCCCCGCGAAGGGAGAGATCCGCCATGAACCAGAAGATGTACGTGATCGTCCGTGGTGACCTACCGGCAGGGCTTCAGGTCGCCCAGGCCTGCCACGCCCTGCGCGCCTTCGCCGACGAACACCCGGAGGAGGAGCGCGGCTGGCACCAGGACTCGAACAACCTCGTGGTGCTGCAGGTGCCATCGAGGGACGCCCTGCTGCAGCTCGAAGTGAACCTAGCAGCCTCCGCCTGCGTGCCGACCTCACGCTTCGAGGAGGACGACCTGAACGGCGAGGTCACCGCAATCGCGGCGCTGGAGGGGCCCACGGCGAGGCCCCTGCTGCGTCACCTGGAGCTGGCGCTGGCGCCGCCGCGGGCGGCGTAGAAGGTCTTGGAGCGTGGGTCCCGACGTCCAAGCCGTCGGGCTGCTGCTGAGGTGCTAGCGGGGGTCCCGACCATCAACCGATCGGGCTGTTGCTGAAGCTACTACACCGTAGCCGACGCGGTCGGCACGGATGCCACACGGGCAGGCTTGGACTTCGTCTTGCCGGTCAGCTTGCGCCAGCCAGCCAGCAGGCTTCGCGCTCGCGCCTGTGAGCACGTTCGGTCCTGCTCCCCGGGCACCGGAATCACCTCGCCGCAGAAGGCGAGCAGGAGCGCCTGCCGCAGCTCCCCGGGTGCCACCCGAACCCGCTTCGCCCGGTCCTCGTGCTCGGCCTTGCGCACGCCCTTGTTCTGGTCGCGCATCGGCCGGTCCTGCCGCGCGAACTGCCGCAGGTCTGCCAGTCCGCTCTTCGTCTCGCCGGCGCCAGTGAGCACCAGCGTCTGGTAGCGCGCGGCCAGAGATGCGGCCTCCACACGAAAGCCCTCCAACCGGCGCAGTAGGGCGCTACGGTGGACTTCTCGCTCCCACTGAGTGAGGTGTTCGTCCTTCTTCGTCCAGCAGTAGAGGTACCAGTGCTCGGGTGCTGCGGGCCACCAGGCCTTCGCTTCGGCCATGGTCGGCATCAGGTCGAGCCCCGCGGTCAGCCGCTCCTTGCGCCACTTGCGCCAGGATTCGAGCCACACGTCTCCGATGGCGCGCCGGATCGCAGCCTGTAGCTTGCGGTGGCTGCGCCACTGGGGGGCGTGCTCGGCGTACTGCTGCTCGTCCTCGGAGAGCGTCGAACGGATCGAGCAGAAGATCGCCCGTGCCTCCTCGAACTTGCGTTCTGCGATCCCGTGCAACGAGTGCGCCTGGTTTAGGCGCTCGCCAACAACGGCGTCAACGCAGATCTCTCCGTCGCTCCCGTCGCTGCCCTGCCAGCAGGCCGCGAGCACTGATCCTCCGGGGCGGTCCATCCACCCGATGGACACCGCGACTGCGTCCCGTCGCTTCGCTGCAGCCCGGCCTCCTTCGCACTGCACCGTGACCTGCAGCTCCCACTGGATTTTGTACCCCACCCGGCGCTGCACGATGTAGGCCCAGAGCACGCGGCCACCATCGGGCAGGGGTCGGTGCAGGATGATCGGCAGCTCGCACCACAGCGGAGAGCCGTCGTGGTTGGATCCGATGCGGACCCGGGCCACCGTGCGCGACCGCTTGCGCCGCTGGTTGAGCCCCTCACCAGCGGGAGCGGGGGCCAGGGGACGGATCTCCAGCTTGTTGGCGGTCTTGCCCCCCTGGCACTGGGTGCCGACCTTGACCGTTTCGATCCAGCCGCCGCGAGGAGCTTGGCCGATCTTGCGTGCGTCCTGGGTCGCGCGTTCGACGGCGTCCTCCACGGCTGTGTAGGTCCCGTGGTGGAGCAAGCTCGACGCGCGGGCATCACGTGCGACCTGGCGATGGTCGTATTCGATGCGCTGCCGGGCACGCCAGTAGACGGGCCACTCGTCCTCCTCCAGCATCTCTTCGACCGCAGCCGCACGAGCCAGGCCCTTGCCGGGGGGGTCCTTGCGGTTGTGCGCGGTGAGCCAGGCCTCCATCCGCTTCTTGAGTTCGTCCTCGGCCGGCTTGTGCTCCTTGCGGACCTCGGCGCGCATCCCACTCAGGACAGCGGCGACCTTCTTGCGCTGCTTCTGCAGCTCCTTGCACTCGGCGCGCTCTTCTGGGGTCACCGGGCGCCGGGTGTCGATCTCAGCGTCCAGCCTCTCGACCTCGTCACGCTGGGCGGCGATGTCGGGGTAGTATTCGGCCTCGCAGGCGCGGAGGTTCTCCCAAAGCAGGCGCTCCAGCTCCAACAGGCGGCGTCGGTAGCGGATGGCGAGGCGGATCTGCCCGCGTAGGGCCTCAAAGCCCTCGGTTGGGGTCCGTGCGCCGTACTTGTAGACCTTGGTGATCATGTTGCAGTGCCTCCTTCTTCGCTTTGATCCATTGAAAAAGGTCGGGCCCAAGGGGGCCATCGAAAGACGGACCTCCCGTGTCGGGGTCGCGGATGACGTCGGTGGGTCATGGCCCCAGCTCTGGGCAACGGTTCGGGTCGAACCTGGAGCACCTGCCAGCCGAGCAGACCACGCACGTCGTGTACGACGTGGGGCAGGACACCGAAACGCCGCCCCTGCTGTCGCCCCCAGTCGGGTAGCGGCACTCGTTCACTGGCTCTGGGGCGCTGGAGCTTGCTGGCTCTGGCGGGGCGGCGCGGGCCGCCATCGAGGGCAAGCGCCAACCCAGCCAGAGCAGCCCGCCGATGAAGAGCGCCGGCATGAAGTAGAAGAAGGCGATCTTGAACGCGCGGTCCGAGAGGGAGAGCAGGTCGCGCTTGGTCGGGGTGGTCATGGCTACCTCACCCCTCCTGAATGAACCACCGCACCAACCGAATCCACAGCGGGCTCCGGTAGCGGGGAACGGGGATCGGTGACGGTGCGTGCGTCGTCTCCGGCTTCGGTCGCACCCACCCCGCGCCCGGCTCGAAGTCGCCACACCTCCCGTCGTGGTTTTTGTGGTCGCACCACCGATGTTTGGGGGTTCCGGTCTGCGGATTCGTGCCGTTGCTGGGCGCGTAGCAGCGCCACAGGTCGGGGCTATCCCTGTAGGTGATGCTACAGTGCCGGCAATCCTTGCAGACGTTCATGGCACCTCCTCACATCATGGAGTGAACCCCGTAGCCCACCAGCGCCAGCAACCACGTTACGACGATGGTGACGACCCCCACTGCGATGTGCGCAGCCACCTCGTCTACCCTGGGCAGGTTGGCGGCTTTCATCGCGAAGAAGAGGGTCATCGAGATGTCGGGGCGCAGCACCCAGAAGAACATCACCAAGCCGGCCATGTGCCACACGCCGATCAGCGGCAGCCCCAGCGGTGTCAAGAACCACCCCCACAGCAGCGCCCCCACCCACGAAGTGGTGAAGAACGAGGCCCAGCCGACGAGGGACAGTATCGCGTACAGGATACTGAGCGTTAACTTGGTTGTGGGGTCTTCACTGCTCTTGTTCTTCATGTTGTTCACTCCTTGCTACCACACGCTCACGAACCAGAATCGGAGCACCCTCGGGACCCCTCCAGTACGGCTCCACCCAGATCACTTTTCGGTTTGACCGTCCCTCGCCGATGGCCTGTCGCTTGTAGTGGCCGCGGACGATGTGTTGAAGCGATGGGGCTCCGTGTTGTCGAGGAGAACCCCCGCGCAGCCATGCTTTGATCTGTGGCCGCGCGTCCAGCTTCAGCGGGGATCCGACAACCACGTTGCGATGCGGAGGAGGATCTCTTCTCGTGCTGCCGCTACCCGTGGGGTAACTGCGCTCCTTCCAGTTTGTGGTGTTCTGCATCGTATACAGAAGCCCAACCACCAACCGTCGCGCCAGCAGAAACGCGCGTTCTTTGAACTGCAGAACGCTAACGTCCTCTTTGTCCGGTGACTCTAGCTTCAGGTCTTCTCGACAAAGCAACGACCCTATCTCCTCGTGGGGGGCAGCGGCGACGGTGAAGGAGCTAGTGATACCTTCGATTGTATGTAGTGGCGCCCCTGCTACCGTCACCGACCCCCCGCCCAATGCATCATAGACGTAGCAATACCTGAAGTTGTGCTCGTCATTCGAGAGAAGCCCATCTGGAACACTAAACCGCATTGCTCTGCCGGGGATGCAAATGGACTCCAAGTATCCATCACACTTCGTAGCCATCATCGCAGCCGCGTAGGTGTGCGACGTCGAAAACGACCAGAAGCCGTCTTCTGCCCACTGCCACTCCCAAACGGATTGACGTTGAAGAAGTGTCCTTGCCCGGTCCCTGACCGCGTAGGGGAGGCAGTTAAGCAGATCGCTCCATTCTTGCTCCGCTGTTCTGGCAAGACGTACCGCAAGATCCATTTCCGTTTCGTTTGCCCTCCAGATAGCGGCCGCATAATCGACCTCTGACTCGGCCATGATCCTACTCCTTGCTCCCCGGCACCAGGACGATCTCGAAGCACGCTTGCCGCGCAATCCGGAGCATGTCCTGCGTCCCGCTGCCGCCGGGGAGCGGGGCCGCGACGAGCACCGGGGTTGGGCTGACGTGCTCCTCTCCGCCCGCTACCTCCTCGAACCAGTGGTACGCCAGCGCTGCCGTCAGCTCCAGCAAGAAGGCGTTGCGCTGCGGCCCCGCCCGCCTGCCGATCTTCCACGGGGCCGGCGCCCCTACGACTTGGATGCCGCGGTTTGATGCCCAACGCGCGGCAAACTGGTCAGCCCCCGTCGGACAGGCTCCGTGCAGAATGACGAGGGGGTTCTGCTCGGTGAGCGTCTCCCCCAGGGCGGCGAAGTCCGTCCACTTTCGTGAACCGCTCACCAGGACGATGTTCTTCTTGGGCGCCTCCGTCACTTCTTCTGCTCCTCCTGCTTGCTGTACCGCAGCAACATGCCGGCGGCGGCGAAGAACGCCTCCTCCGCCTGCTCCCTGGTCTGCGCCTCCACCGACTCGAACAAGGTGCCGTCGTCGTTGTAAAGCTCCAGCCGGAAGAACGGCTCGATGGAGGACTCGCTCACAGGAACGGATCTGTTCTCCCGAGCACGGCGGGTCGCTTTCTGCTCCCACCGGTCGAACTTTCTCCGGACTCGCTGCAGCCGGCGCCTCTCCGATCCTGTGAGATGTCCACGCACGAAGAGCAGATCCACCAGGCGGTCGTGCTCAAGGAGGAGCTGCTCGTGGGTCATGGTGGCTTCGCGGAGGAGCCGAAAGGCCTGGTGGCTTCAAACACGTCGGCGTTCATGGCGCTGTACCGCTCAGGGTCGAGCGAGAACGCCCTCTCAAGCAGGGCTCGCTCATCGTCCGAGGGAGGGAGCCCGTTTTTCGAGCGGCAGCGCAGCTCGAACACGAGCACCCATTCCTCCTCAGTCAGCGAACACTTCTTGGCCAGCAGCCCAGGGAAGAGAGGCTCGTTGAGCAGCTCGACGAGGTGAGGAGAACTGGCGGCCTCCTGGGTCAGCACCTCGATGGCAGTGTCGATCCTCCTTCGGTGCGCCGCTCGTTCCTTCGCCAGCCTCCGGTACAAGGTTGCCCTCCCGATGCCGAGGATGTGCGCCGCCGCCTTCACGTTGCCGTCCATGACCGCGAGCACCGCCTTGATGTGGCGGTCCTCGATCTCTCGCAGAGGGACGAGTTCGGTGAACCGAGCCCGACACCGGGGACAGAGCGGGGGGCCTGGCTTGTAGTCGGTCACGGCTTGGGGACTCCCTCGCCGACCCCAGCAAGCTCGGCCTCCGCCTGCGGGTTCACGATCACACAGGCCAGTTGCAGCCCATCGAGCCTCCCTCGACGGTAGGAGTTCAACGCCAGGCCCGAGACGGTGTGCGCGGCGCCGCGCGGAAAGTCTGACTGCTCCAGGTCGACGTGGGCCCGCAGCAAGACCCAGACGTCTCGCCGCACCTCGGCGGCGCCCACGGTCTGGACGAACGTCGTTTCGGTCACCACGGGAGGCCTCGTCCGGGAGAGCCTCCCCACCGCGTAGCCGCAGCCGAAGATGATGAGCCCCATCACCGACTGCACGACGTAGAACCAGAGGTCGGCAGAGCCAGTCACGAACCATCCCCCCATGCCAAGGAGCGTCCCTTCTTCGTCAGGCGGACCGCCCCGCGCGACGTCACTGCCCGCTTGAGTAGCCCGCGGCGCTCAAGACCAACGAGGTACGGCGTCACGCTGCCGGCATCCCGGAGTAGCATCTCGAAGGCGATCCTGCGCGCAGTCGGAGATATTCTTCGCTCCAGAAGATCCGCGATGGTGGAGAAACACGCCGCCTGGCGGGGCGGATACCTGCACGAGTAGCTCATGGCTCGGGCTCCTTGTACTCGACGATCTCCCAGCCCTTCTGGCGGGCGTACACCCGGATCATCTCGTCCAGAAAGCCGGACAGGCTCAGGTCGTTCGCTTTCGCGAGCCGCTTCAGCAGGTCGACCGTGCGTGTTCGGAGAAAAATCCGGGTGTGGCTCTCGTGCTCGCGCTCGCTTTCGTTCGGGATCCGAACGTCCTGGATCATCTTACGACCCCCTACTCTTTCGCCGCCCGGATTGCCTCCTCGGCCATCTTGTCGGCGACGTTCTGCACGAACACCACGCACATAATGATGAAGGACAACGCTGCCGTCAGACCGCCCACACCCCAGAACGCATCGCTGGCCACTGCTGGCGGGCTCGCTGCGCCGATCGTGACCGCGATCAGAGCGCCGAGCAGAGCCCCGACCGCTCCGACCGCAGTACCGATGAGGAGCGAGCACGCTACATAGAACACCATCACGATGATGACCCCGATCAGACATCCCAACCACACCCGTATCTTCGTCATTTCTCCCTCCGTCCCAACTACTGCCCCCTGATCACCCGCATCCGCCGCGTCGGCGGCTTCTCCAGGCGCCGCTCGGCGCGGTTCGTGGTGTACGTCACCAGCCAGCGAGCGCGGGTCGACTGGCGCGCCCACGCCCGCAGGCGCGTCTCCGGGCTCAGGTAGCGGGTCCCATCAAAAGCGTACTTCATGGCTATCCTTCTTTCACCGACTTCTCGAACCGCTTGACAGCTTCCGTCGCCTTCTTGGTGAGTTCCTCTGCCTCGACGAGCGCAGCGAAGTCGGGGTTGAGCCCCAGCTTGTACACCTCGTCGTAGAGGGGGCTCTCCAAGTCAGCTACCGCGTAGTACAGCTCCAACTTCGCTTGCTGGAGATTCGCCTTCTTCGCTCGGAACACGTCGTAGTTCTCCCACTCTCCTGGATGCAGGACGTAGTCGACGCCTTTTTTCATGGCTCTCCATCCTCCTTGGTGGCCGCGGGATGGCGCACGCGGTACTCGTCCGTCAGGCTGTTTACCTCGAAGTGCTGCTCCAGCCGCTTCAGCCGCACCCCCCGGGTGAGCAGCGTCCGAGCGTGCTGGCGCGAGCAGGCGAGTAGTTGGCGGGCGTCCCCCAGATCGAACCACTCGTCCCCGAACGTAGACCGCAGCCGATCGAGCACCTGCTCGACCTCCTGCGCCAGCTCTCCCCGCCCGCGCTTCGGTCCCATCGTCGCCTCACCGCCGCTTCGCTGACTTACGCGCCTTCTTCGGTGCTGCAGCAGCAGGAGGATCCTGCTGCACAAGCAGATCGCCTAGCTTGCTCGCGTCCTCCTTGGTGAGCGTCGCTCCGTATCCGGGGCGGTACTGCTGCGCCCAGGCGAACAGGGCGGCCTGGGCGAGGTCGCTGATCGCAACGCGCTCGGCCAGGGCGATCATGCGCAGGATGGTCGCTACATCCCGGCGTATGCGCACTGTGGTGTACTGACTTCGTGACGTAGGCGATAGACCTGACAGCTCCATCTCCACTCTGCATTCCTCGCTCGTTAGGTGAGCGGGCAGCAGTCTGCACCTATAGCAGCCCGCGTGTCAACTCCGAACGCCTAACTCTAGCAGTGCGCACGTAACGTGCCGTCGTCGCTGGGGATCGGTGCCCGAGGTGGTCCGCGATCTCGCGTTCGGAGCTACCGGCCAGCGAGGCGGCCGTGGCGAGCCCCGCCCGGAGGGAGTGCGCGCTCCACCGCGGGCGCCGCCCCACGATCTGCGCCAGCAGGTGGGCCGAGAACTTGCGCACGGCGTGGTCGACGACGCGCCCCGTGATGCCGGACTCGGTGAGCAAGTAGCCCTCGCGCGCCTTGTAGAACCCCCGAAAGACTGGCCCCTCGGTGAGGTGGGCGCCGGCGAGCCAGGTCAGCAGCGCCGACACCGGGCACAGCTCCAGGTGCTTCGCGGCGCAGATCCGCCGCTCGTGGGGCTCGTCCGTGTAGCGCGCCTTCATCCAAGGCAGCCGCACCACCACCGCGTCGCGACCCTCGAACCGCAGATCCTCGACCCGGAGCCGCGCCACCTCGGACCGGCGAAAGCCCCCGGCGAAGCCGACCAGCACCAGCGCCAGGTCCCGGGTCAGCACCAGCGGCTCCCGGTGGTAGCTCTCGGGGCCCTCCAGAACATGGGCGACCATGGCTCGTAGGTCGTCCGGCAGGATCGGGTCGGCCTGGACGACGGTGCGGTTGGCCCGCAGCTCGCGGGTGGTGCCAGCCAAGAAGGCCCTGACGTAGGGCTCCCGGGTCGGGCTCTCGTGCCCCTGCGTGGTGTGCAGGGCCGCCACCGCGGCCGCCGCCACCCGGATGGTGCTGGCAGCCCGCCCCCGATCCGCGAGGCTTGAGAGCCAGCGCATGAGGAGACGAGCGTCCATCGGCAGCTTCAGGACTTCTCCGCGCTCCCGCAGCCAGGCCTGCAGGGCCCGCAGGTGCCGCAGGTAGGCCTCCCAGGTGCTCGGCTGCCGGGAAGCCAGGATGCGCCGAGCGACGCCCGGCTCCAGCCCGGTCACGGTGACCAGGGCGCCGACGGGGTCGTCTGGGAGAGCGGTCAACGAGGCGGTCACTGGTGGGGTCATTGTACCGCGAACGGTCCGGTGCTACAGCATCGGCAACGGGCGTCTTGCTGGGAGGCGGAGGGCGCCACGGTCCGTGACAACCTAGAGCGCGAGCGGTTCGGTGGTGCGGGCAAGCCCAGGACCGCTCGCAAGGCAGCAAAGTCGCCGGCAGAGGCAGCTCAGGCGCCGTCCTGGGCAGACGGCCGGCGGTGCGCATTGGGGATCGCTCGCAGGCAGGACTGCAAGAGCCCGAGATCACGGTCCACGCAGAAGGTGAGCCTCAGCAGCAGCCCGACGGCGTGATGGTCGGGACAACGACAACCAGCGCCAGGCCACCAAGGACGCGGGGGCCTCAGCAGCAGCCCGACGGCGTGATGGTCGGGACACAGCCTGCCCCGCGTCCCCCCATGAGCGACCTGCCGACGCCTCAGCAGCAGCCCGACGGCGTGATGGTCGGGACTTGGTCGCCAAGCTGCCCCAGGAGTTCGCTCTCCTGGGCCTCAGCAGCAGCCCGACGGCGTGATGGTCGGGACACCTACTACGCGCCAGCGGAGGCGTCCTGCCTGGACGGCCTCAGCAGCAGCCCGACGGCGTGATGGTCGGGACCCGGAGCGCGTCGGGACTGACGTCGAGGAGGACGGCGGCGCCTCAGCAGCAGCCCGACGGCGTGATGGTCGGGACGCATCCTGTGGCCGGCGGTGGGCGGCACGGTCGAGGAGCCTCAGCAGCAGCCCGACGGCGTGATGGTCGGGACTTGATGCGCCCACGACGGTCAATCGCTCGGGAGAAAGCCTCAGCAGCAGCCCGACGGCGTGATGGTCGGGACCCGTTCGCGTCAGATGCACACCGGTCGGCGGGGGTTGCCTCAGCAGCAGCCCGACGGCGTGATGGTCGGGACCCGTTCGCGTCAGATGCACACCGGTCGGCGTGGGTTGCCTCAGCAG
>Ga0265297_10004537_pt1 | contig 22528 bp, 39 predicted proteins | sample Munlanlwell13791_FD_192502 | JGI IMG/M metagenome (GOLD analysis project Ga0265297, IMG submission 192502) | Leachate microbial communities from a municipal landfill in Southern Ontario, Canada - Leachate well 137-91 | ecosystem: Engineered > Solid waste > Landfill > Unclassified | place... | reverse complement strand
ATGTTCAAGCACCATTTTTAGACCCAAGGGCTACGCCTGATGCACAGAATGTCAGGTTTTATGACCAGATAGTGGAAAAAAGAACAGGGTATGCAGATTATGGGACAGGAACTATAACAGGCGTTCCCATTAAGCTATATACTTATGTTAAAGAAGATGGAACTGAATATGAAATGTTGGTTACTACTACTAATATTTATTACAACAATTCAGGAGCTTGGACAAGTATAGCAAGTGAGATAGGGGCTGATATAGACAATAGAATTACAATGTGCACAATGTATGATGCTGGTAATTTCTATCTATGTATAAGCAGCAATGATTTAACTGCACATAAATGGAATGGAACAACATATAATGATATAACAGGGGCTACTACCTATGCACCAAAGATAATGTTGCCTTATCAGTTCAGACTACTTATGTTTAATCTGACAGAGAGTGATACTAATTATCCTATTAAATGGCGTTATTGTGCTGCAAGTGATTTTGAGGATTGGAGTGGCACAGGGTCAGGTTCAAGAAACTTGGTTCAGGGAATGGGTAAAGAGATTATAGGTGCTGTGCCTATCAAAGACTATGTTGGTGTATATAAAGACAGGTCTATTACTATTCTTGATTATGTTGGTGGTTCAAGTATCTTTGCCACATCTGTTCATGTTGATGGAACAGGATTGTTGGCACAAGATGCTATAGTTAACCTTGGAACTTCACATATCTTTATGGGTAATGACTACAATATTTATGAATGGAATGGTGGTTGGGAGTTAGTTCCAATAGGGAACTCTGTATGGAATTATATTAAGGATAATATCAATAAAGCTAAAAAAGAGAGATGTTTTGCAGTTCCTAATTTTGAGAGAACTGAAGCACATTTCTTTTTCCCAACAGGTAGTGATGATTATGCCAAGACATTTGTAACCTATAATTGGACTGATAAGTCTTGGTCTATTAATTCATTTGCCACGGGATATTTTACAGGTGCTGGGAATACTTATTCAAGTGGAGTTGAAAGGACATTATTAGGTTCTTATATTAGTTCAACAGGTGGGGTAAAGAACTATGACTACAGTTCAAAGAATGATGGAAGTGAGGCTATATCAAGTTATTTCACTACACCTGATGTAACGATAGACAAAGAAGAATACAAGATAATGAATAAGGATTTTAGAAATGTATATATTGACGCTAAGGGTAATGACCTGTCAATGCAGTATTCTTCCAACGAGGGTAGTACTTGGTCTACAGCAGATACAGATACATTGGATAGCACAAGTATATACAATCTGCACGCATATAACTTTGCCAAGGCTGTAAGGAATATAAGGTTTAAGTTCAGTAATAATAATGCAGATGAAACTTATGCTGTAAGGTTTGTAGGAATTGAACATAAAGAGAGGGAGAGAAAATAAGTGGCTACACATATATTTAGAGGAATACATGCTTGGACTGGCACATCATATAATTCATTTCTCCTTGAAAAAATAACTGATGCAGAATATCAGATGATGGGAGACCCCCCTGTTCCCGTTCCTGTTAATGCTGGCGAAGCAATTTCTGGCGATGCAACAAACAAAGAGGGAGAATGTTCAACAAGCTATCTCAAATTTTTGCATGACCCCAGCAATCAAAGATTTAAAGTTATAAGAAAAGCCATAAGAACCTTTTGGAACATTTACTATGATGCTATAAAAGAAGATGTAGTCCGCTTTGGCTTTAATTTTTATTTCTATTTTAGACCTGATGCAACAGGAGATATAGTTTTTATTAAGGCAAATGATTATGTACATCCTCATTCATCTTCAGAATACGAAGATTTTAATAAGGACTATTATACAGATGTATTAGCGACTGTTCCACGTTCTGGGGGAAGTGGATGGAAGAATGTTGATTTACCCTTATCTGTTCTTGACCCTGAGCATTTTTTAGGGTTTATAATGAGGGAATCTAATGACATAGATGGGGATTATGAAGAGGGAAGTGTAGGGTGCTCAACTATTACTGTTGAGATATACTACCCACAAACTGAGGAAGAATGGGCAGCAAGTGCACATATCTACGTTGAAGTTACTGTATATATACCCGAAGTTACAACAGATGAAGCTACAGATATAGTTGTTGGTGATACAACTTCATTTATTATGCATGGAACTATTACCGATACTGGAAATTATGCATCACCTAAAGGATTTGAGTACAAAAAAGAGGAAGAAGGAGAAATTACAAGTGTTGTAAGTAGCTCGACAGATGCTACAAATATTATCAAAGCTCTATCTGGGTTAGAAAATGGGACTTATTACTATAGGGCTTGGGCGGAAAATGAAGCAGGCAAAGGGTATGGAGAATGGGTAGAAATACCACGTGAAGAAATTACAATAACAACCAACGCAGCAACAGAAATAGGTTATGATTGTGCTATGGGTAATGGAGAAATAACATCAGGGACTAATGCAACAGAAAGAGGGTTTGAGATAGTCTTATCATTTTCAGGAACTTTATATGATAGCATAGACCATAGTATTGCAGGATTTGAAGGTGATGTTAACTATAGCTTGGATAGTGATAGTTGGGTAGGAACTCTAACAAAAACAGAAACAGAAACAGGCAGTTTTGCTGAAGGTGAGTATTCTTTGGTATTAGGTTGGGAAACAGTATTAGGTAATCCTGGTGCTGTCTTTAGCGATAAGTTATTCAAGTGTGAAAGCTATACCTATAGAGCATACGCAGTTATAGATGGTGAAACATATTATGGTGAATATGTAGCATTTTCTACTTTATGCGATAGTGGTGGAGAACAACAGCCAAGTGATGATATAAGTGATGGTGACCCTACACAGCCTATTATACCTGAAGAAGAAGAACCATTGCCACCTTATGAACCTGAAGAACCAGAAGAGATACCTTACCCACCTTGGGAATGGGATTTACCAGAATGGGATATACCTGATTATCCACCCCCTACTTTTGTGGGTGATTTCTATTATAAAAAACCATATACAAAGAAAGACATTGATGAATTAAGACAGAAATGTATTATATATAACAAGAACTCCATAGAATTTGCTTTAGTTTTAAGGCATAATATAAATGTGTTAAGGGAGTTCCTTAATATGATGACAGATTACTTGGGAACTGATGAGTTTAATGACTTTACAGATTTAGTGCCACCACAGAATTTAAAGGAACTCTATTTAGACCCAATAGAACCAGAGGGATTTAGGACAATTATAAACGGATTTATAAACAATACAGTAAATAATAATATGGCAGTAAACAGGAATTTTAAACTGATAGCAGACGGTTTAAGTGATTACGAAACAAGTGAGGATGCAAGTTTCAGGGATATAACAAGTGCTATAAAACGGATAGACGAGGATAATCCTGATGTGCATAGAATGAAACAGATAATAGATGACTTAAACTATGAGGTTGCTTCTAATTTTGGAAATGTAATGTATAACTTGGAAGTGGTAAGAGCAAGATTACTATAAAGAGAGGTGAGAAAGATGGCAAATATTGGATTTTCGTCATCAAGCACAGGTAAAAAGAAAAGTGATTATAGTGATATAATAGGAACAATGCCCTCTATTACAGAAGAGCAACAAAATGTAAGCACCCCATTACAAAATTATCTAGCAGAGGCAATATCAAGCATAGGTGATTATCCTACATTTGATGAGTGGTCTGAAACTAATGTGCCTGATATGTTTGGTGGTGAGTTAAGTGGAGAGGCTAAGTCTGCTTATAGCGAAGCATTAGCAGGACAACCTACAGATTATCCTGATTACCATACAGAATTTATGACTCATATAATGCCTGAAATAAAGGAAAGTTATGTAGGCACAGGTGCTATTGCAGGAACTGAAGTAGGTGATAGAATTGCAAGAGAGGCAGGAGTTTGGGAAGAAAGAGCAAACAGGGTTAGAGCAGAATTATATAATCAAGCTAAACAAAGACAGGCAACAGCAGCTATGCAGTATCAGACAGGTTGGCAAAATATGCTTAATACAGCATATCAGAACTATATCAATCAGCACCCTGATGCTTCTACTATATTACAGGCTGCGTTGAATTACTTAAATATTCCTATGATGGCTGCATACCAGAAGCCAACAGGAAAATAGAAAAGAGGTGAGATAAATGCCATTACAATGGCTACCATTAGACCAGAGTATATATAAGAAAAGTCCAATCTCTGAAGCTATTGGCTCTCAACAGCCAAGTAGAGGTCAAGCACCAAGTAGGCAGTTTCTTGGAACACAGGATACGACCAACTATGCTTTAGAGAGAATGAAACAGGAATGGGCTATGGAAGATAAAAAGAAAAAAGAAGAACGAGATGCTGCTATGGAAAAGGCAAAGGAAATGGGTTTGCGTATTATGGCTGCTAAAGAAAAAGAGAAAGCACAGTATCAGCAGATAGCACAGCAACAGCAGAAACAACAGATGCAACAGGTGCAACAGATAGAAGAAAATCCTGAACCTGCTGCCAAAGAGCTATTTGAGTTTATGCAGACAGTAGAGCCTGAAGTGAGAGAAAGATTATTAAATGAATTATTTACACCAGTCAAAACAGGTAGTATCACTATGGGTGATAAGACTATGGAAATACCAGGCAGATATAATCCTATAGCACAGCAGTTTGTTGAAAAAGGTTGGGTTACTTTCAATCCAAAGACAGGAGAGCCTGAATTTAGTATGCCTCAAAGAGAGTTTGAGAAAGGAACTTATGAGTTTGAAGAAACTGATGAAGGTGTATTTATACTTAATTCAGCAACAGGTAAATCAACTCAATTATTAAAGAGAAAAATAGAAGATACAGAACCTAAAAAAGTAGTTGATGAAGTAATTAAACAAGTTAATAAAGATGCACTTGATTTAGCAAAAGAAAGTGATGAGGACTATGAAACAATTAAATATAATATATTGTTAGGTTATGGTTTTTCTGAAGATGAAGCAAAAAAGATGGCTAAATTTAAAGAGTTCCCTAAAGACCCTGAAGATAAAGGGTTTTGGAAATCAGCTTATGATACTATTGTAAGTATTGTTAAAGCACCTTGGAAGGCTGGAAATTATGTTGGTAGAGAAATTTTAGCACCAGCTTTAGATAAGGTTGGATTTTTTGACGAAGGTAAAAAACAAACACCCTCTACTACAACTAAACCAACAGCACCTGCTACACCAAAATTTAATGAGTCCAATGTTAAAGGATTAGTGCCTGTAATTAGCGATAATGTAACACCACAGGAAAGAGCATATTTTAAAAGCCAAGGTGCAACTGATGCAGAAATTGATGAAGCTATAAGACGCAAGACAGGGAGTTAATTATGGTAAAAACATTTATACCATACAAAAAAGAAGAAGAGGAAGAAATAACTCAATTTAAACCTTATACACCTGAAGTTAAAATAGAACCAGAAGTTCCTGTTTTTAAACCATATACTCCTGAAATGGAAACACAAGCAGCATCAGAACAACCAGAACAACCAAAACAACAAGAAGAACAAGAACAACAGGTTATTAAAACAGGAATAGAAACTCCTGCTTTTACACCTTATTTTGAACCATATATTATGCAACCAAAACAGATAGGTGATATGGCAAGAATAATGGGAACAACATTAGAGCCACCCAAAGAACCTGTTATGGGATTGGAATATATACCTGCTAAAGTCTATTCCTATTTAGTAGAAGAGCCATTGGCACACGCAGGTGCATTAGTATCACAGGGATTAGCAAGTGGTTTCAGGGCATTAGGATTAGATGGATTAGCAGATGCACAGGATAAGGTTACTGAAGTATATAAAGCACCACCTGTAACAGAAAGTGTAAGAAAACATACTGCTTATTTAAGAGAACAGGCATATCAGAAAGGACAAACAGAAGGAATAGTTTTTGATATATCAGAATCTGCAACAAGGTTAGGTTCTCTATTGGTTCAAATGGGTGCATTAGGTAAAGTTCCTTCTTTAAGTGGTGGTGGAGTTGGTAAAAGATTTGCCACATTAGCTACACATGGTTTCTTGACAACAGAAGGGGATATGAAAGACAGATTGGAAGCAAGTGTGTATCGTGTAGCATATTCTATGACACCTTTTATTGCACAGCATTGGGGTGCTACAGGGCTAAAGTCTATTGCTTTAGATACAGCACTTAATACATTTTTAACTTCCCCTACATATGTTAAAGCATATAAAGAGGCACAAAAAACAGGAGATATAAATTCATTTTTATCTATGGCTATTCCACAGTTTGTTATGGACATAGGTATGGCATTAAACACTAAAGGTTATCCTGAAGCACGGAGGAGAGTAGCATTACAGAAATATATTAAAGGTGCTTCCAATACACTTGGTATGGATTATAAGGATTTAGAGTCTGTTATTAAATCTTTTGAGAAAGCACAAGAACCAAGAACACAGGCACAGAAAATCGCTTTAGAAAAACAGGAAGCTAAATTACAGGACTTGCTTAAAAAAGATGATGCTAATATTGAATTTGAGAAATTAGCAGCAGATGAGAAAAATGCACCTATCAATAAACTATTAGAAGAAGGGAAGAAAAATCCGTTAGCACCTAATATACAGCAAAGAGTGAATGAAGCTGCTATGTCATTACCTACTAACTCACAAAAAGCAAGAGTGCATCAATTGGCTAATAATCTTGGACTTATAACAGGTAAGGGTAAAGAGAAAAAAGTATATCAAAAATATATAGAGGGATTAACAGGAGTTAAAAGCACTAAAGATATGAACCAAGGGCAAATCAAGATGATTATAGATAATCTTGAGAATTTAGACCCTGCTACAGCAAAGACTTTAAGTAAGACTAAAGTAAAAGAACTTACTCCTGAACTGATACAATGGCTACCTGCTATTAAAGAAGTTGGTTTCACAGCTAAATTCAGAAATCCTTATGAGATATTTAATGAATTAGGTTTATTAAGAAAAGTATATTTACCTTCTGAAAAAGCAGAGGTGGAACTTACTGAAGAGAAAATGAAGTTTAAACAGGAATTAAATAGAGTAGTTAATCAGAGAGGGATAACTAAAGACTCTCATTGGAAAGTATTTGAGGCTATTGAAAATCCTGATGCTTTAGCAGACAAAACTATAGTATTAAACAAAGCAGAACAAAACTATTATAATTTTACCAAAAGGTTCTTTGATGATTGGGCTAATAGGTTAGACTTACCACCAGAGAAAAGAAGGGATAGGTATGTAACCCATATCTTTGATAAAACTCTAACTGATATGGCTAAAAAGGGATATATAGACCCTGATATATTAAGAGCATTTGACTTTGGTGCTATACCAAAGAGTATTAAAAATCCATTTATTCAAAATCAGAGAACAGGGCAGGAGTTTGGATTAAAGAAAAATCCTATGGAAGCTATGGCAGCTTATGAGGATTATGCACTTAAAACATTTCATTATGAGCCTTTATTAAAGAAAATAGATACTTATGCTAAATTCTTACCAGAAGGTTCTAAAAAATACTTGGGTAACTTTGTTGGTAGAATGACTAACAGACCATTAGATATAGATAAGGGAATTAATCAGGATATTAAAAATGCCATTGACTCACTTGCTAAATCAAAGGCAGCTAATAATCCTGCTATTAAAAAGATATTACCATTACTCCAAGACTCAACAAGAGGTAATATAGCAGGGGCTGCTGCATATTATTATACAGGATTTATGTATGAGGCTTTTTTAGGTTACAGACCTGACGCTGCTATCAGAAATTTAGGTCAGGGATTTTTGACTATTGCTGAAAGTGGGTTCAGTAACTATGCTAAAGGATTATCCTTTATGACTACCAAAGAATTTAAAGATGCTGCAAAGAAATCAACAGTAGTAAGGTCAAGACAGTATGCCTATATGCCAGAACAGGGTGGGTTGTTACCAAGCAAAGTTAGGGCAACAGCTATGTATATGTTTAGAACTGCTGATAAATTTAATGTTCTTTCTGCTTTTGCTACAGGGTATCAGGAAGCCAAATCACTTGGATTGCCTGACCATATAGCAGTAGAAAGAGGAGATGAAGTAGCAAGAAAGACGCAGTTTATGTATACCAAAATGGCTACACCTGAAGTCCAGACAAGTGCAATTGGCAAGACATTAGGTGCATTTACTTCCTGGCCGCGAAATTGGGCTGAACTAATAAGACATTGGGGTAAAGGAGATGTATCTGAAGTTTACTTGAACTATGAAAAGCAGTCTGGCAAGAAAGTATATAGAGATGATTGGTTAAGCAGACATCAATCTGCTTTAAGATATGCAGTAATCTATGCACTCCTTATGTATGCACAAAGCGAAACAGATATTAAGGCTACTCAATATGGTGGGTTTGGGACATTTACTTCTTTACCGAGAATAATGTCAGGGCAATTAGCAGCACTTAAATTACCTGTATCTTTAATGGAAGTAGTTGGTGGAACTTTAGGTCAAGATGAGAGAATGGTAGCAAGTGGTTTAAGGGGATTAAACCCAGACCAATATTTCCTTGCCTATAAGAGAGTTAAGGAAATTAATGAAGGCAAAAAGGATTGGTTAGATTTTTATTTTTATAGGGATAATGATAAAAAGAAGATTAAAATAAGATAATAAAACGAGGTGTAGAAAATGAGGTTTCTATTTATATCAAGACGAGGTGCAAGTTTAAGTATCGCACAGAGAATAGCAAGTGAAGGACATATAGTTAAGTTTTTTGTTAACAATAAGCTCTACAGGTTATTAGGCACAGGAATTGTAGATAAAGCAGAGAAAGGCGAATTTCATAATTGTGATTTGGTTATCTTTGATGAGTCAGGTATAGGTGAATATGCTGATGTAATGGCAAAGAACAAACCTATCTATGGCAGTTCTAAATTAGCTGACCTGTTTAACAAAGATATAGACTATAAACAAAAGATATTAAAGAGAGCAGACTTGACTTTAGATAATGCAAACGGAGTAGAGATAAATGTATGTGGCTGGTATAACGGATTTGATTTCATCAGACCACTACATTCATTCTTTAAAAAAACCAAGCTAATGGAGAATGATTTGTCTATTGATACTGAAAGTATGGGTTGCTTATTATGGTATCACAAGACTAATAAGTTAGCTAAACAAACTATATTAAAGTTTAAAGATGAGTTAAAGAAGACAGGATATAGAGGGGCAGTAAACTTTAAGGTGTCTGTCAAAGAGAATAGCATAGCTATCAATGATGTGTTTCTTGGCTTTACCTATGATAACACATACGCAGCATTTGAGGGCATTAGACAGCCATTAGGAGAATTTATATATAAGAGTGCATTTGGTTCTTCCAAGCAGATTAAGGCAAGCCCTGATTGGTTGGTAGCAACAAGGGTTACTGTGCCACCTTACCCTATGAAGATGACAGATGAGATGAGCAAACCTGTATTGATTGAAGGTATCAATGAGCAGAACTTAAAGCATATCTGGTTAAGAGATATATATATGCAAGGCAGTAAATATTATAGTGCCATGTGCGATGGATTTTTAATGACAATAACTGCTCGTGGACTCAACCCTACTCACGCTATTGAAAGAACACATAGGACTATAAAAAACTTATCCATACCCAATATTCAATATCGCAAAGACATTGTAGAAGGTATGGATAATAAGTATAAGTTAGTTAAAAAATGGGGTTGGGTTTAACCAGCCCCTTGTGATAACAACAACATTAATGGAAAACTTAAGAATGCTAATAAGGCAATCCATTTATATACTACATTACATTCACAATTTAATATTTTTAAAAATGAAACACAAGCACATAAAAACCCTACAATAAAAGTTGTTGTAACTAATGCAAAATATATATTCATATCACTCTCCTCTTTGCTTCTTTTATCTCTTTTTCTAATTGTTCAATATGTTCTTTATATCCCTGACTAAACATACTTAATCCTTCAGGGTCATTTTTGTATTCTTCTTGAACTTTCTTTAATTCTTTTTTAAACCAATTCAACCAAGTTTGCATATATTTTATTTTATGTTTAAGGCTATATATTTCTTTAGTCATAATACTCTAATCACCTCAACTATAAATAATATTATCCCTGCTATACTGATGATAGCACCTATAAATGACATCACTTTGAATATATAGTTCATAAGACTCCTTTAAAATAATAATGATTGGACACTTGGTTTATAACTTGCATCATATTTTTTATTATCTCCTTTGGGATATGGTAATATAGGATATAGTAAGTTATCCTTCATTTTTTTCTTTTGTTTTTTATTCCCTATAAAATAAATATACCTATGTTTTTGTGGTCTATCTCTTACCGCTAAACTTAAATAATCTTTATTGTTTTCAGTTCCCCTTTTAAGATTAGCCGAAACTGTTTTTGAATGTTTATTGGGATTATCAATATCATACCTTTCTGTTCGTTTTGCAGATAATCCTGTGTAAATAAAATTAGTTGCCTGATATATATAACCATGATGATTTTTGCTTGTGTCAGCATAAGATACAATAATTCTTGGTTTAGGTATTAGTTTTAAGCATCTGGAAACAAAATAAGAAGCTGCATTTTTAATATTATCTTCTATACAAAGTCTATTTAACTCTAAAACATATTCCTGATATTGTTTTCCACAAACACCAATACAGAGTGCATGAGAAGGTGGGCTACCAAAGGTGCAAATTCCTTTTAAAATATTTTCAATATTATACAATCCAAAAGCATAACTAATAGAGGGTATTCTATGAGCATAATGCTTATATTTTAACCAAGGGATACACTCTTCTCTTTTTATTGACAAAACTCTATAATCACTAATATTCACTACACAACCTCATAAACTTTCGTTTTCTTCTTTGCCCCTCTGGTCTGCAAGAACTCTGCTGTTATCATATCACTATCAACTAAAGTGGCTATACAATCTTCCAATTCTTTCTTTGGCATCCAATGGTATGTCTTTCTCATTAAATCGCTATGCTTAATCTTTTTGGACTTTCTAATCTCATCATATAGTTTCTGTGTCCTATCGCCAAATTCATTCTTCATTAAATTTCTGTCAATAAAATGATAATTGTTCTGCACTTCATTAAGCATTTTAACTGCACTAACTAAATCAGGTATCTCTATAGACAGGCTATCACTTCTTGCTACTGAAAATATCATAGCTAATTTAAGTAACTTACCAGCTACTCTTTTAGTCATCTTCTTATCTTCTTTATCCTGCACTCCCTTAAAATACCTGATATACCAATCTGCATACCATTTGGCTGCATTTTTACCAAATGTAAACTCACCTTTTAAATTCTTAAACTCGTTTAGTTTTTTAGCCAGACGATGAAATCTCTGTTTATTACCTTCTGGTGGTTTAGGGAAGGGCATTGGTTCACCAATTTCTTCTGAATGAACAAAGATAATTCTACTTAATGCCCCACTACCTAAAAACTCCTTTGATATGCTACGCTTTAAGGAGTCAGCAGTTGTGCCACCAATGATATTAAGTTGTGCTTTAGGAATACTCTCTAATGCTCTGGCTATTGTTTCATTACCCAAATTGCTGTTGTCATAGGTTCTGATTAACACTTTGGTTAAATTTGTATTCTCTCCTCCCATATCTGTAAAAAATCCTAACTCCTCTGCTATTATAACTGCACAGTTCTCCTTCTTTTTCTTATAGAGTTCAGACATTGACTTAATAAGTGCTGCTGAATTTATCTTCTGGTCATAGATATTTATAGGCACTCCATTATAATCAAGTTCATCTGCTTTAAGCAACAGCTTTAATCCAAAGTTGTTTATCACATGAGATTTCCCACTCGAAGGGCTATCAACTATCACGATAAACAGATTGGGATATAACTCAAATGTATTCATATCAAGCCACACATTCTGTTTTAAAACAGAAGCTATCAAGCCAATGCCAACCCACTTGCTATACAATTCAGGAGTTTCGTGTCCAGAAGTGCAGAGTAGATATTCTTCAAGCCAATCATCTTGTCTGGACATAAATTCACTCCTTTATATTAATATATTTTTCTAATGTTTCTAATCCTTCCATAGCACCTTGTTGAAACCAAAATTGTTTATAGTAATTCCATTTAGTTATTTCTTTTTTGTCATATCTGTTTTTATATAATTCTATTGTTTTATCACATTGTTGGTTATTTATATCAATATAAGTTAATAATCTCTCTTTAGGTATATACCCTAATTTATCTAACAACTTCTCTATCATTACTCCACCTCCTTTTCTTCTTCTTTATATTGAGCAGAAAGATTAGCTATAATCTCTTTAAAATTAACTTCTTCATTTTTTCTTACTTTTTTTGTGATTTCTGTAATTATATCTTTATAAACTATATTTTCACTTTCAAGTACTCTAATTAATTTTATTATTTTGTTCCTTTCTTTACCTAAATTATTTACTTCTTTCTGGGATGAAGCATAACCCATCCAACCTTCGTATTTATCACATATTTTTTCTATTGCCTTATTAATATTCATTACTCCACCTCCTTTAAAATGGTATTTCTTCTTCCTGTTCTTCATAACTATCTTCAGGTTCAGGTTTTGCTTCTACCTTCTTTTTAGGTTTAGGTTTGACATTTTCTGTGAAGTCCTGTTTTTTAGCACCATCAAGAAATTGAACATTATTGGCTATCAAATCATAGTTGTATCGTTTATTACCTTCTTTATCTTCATACTTTCTACCCCTTAATTCTCCTGTTATTCCCACTAAACTGCCTTTGCCTAAATACTTTGACACATTCTCTGCCATAGCACCTAATGTAACCACATTGAGATAGGTAGGAAAGTTACTATATTCACCATCTCTTTTCTCACTTCTATTGATAGCTATACTGAACTTACATACGCTTTTACCATTTTTGGTATACCTTAACTCACTCTCTCTAACTAATCTTCCTATACAGGTCATTGAATTGATATTACTTATTGGCATTATTTTTTACCCCCTCTATAATCTGAATATTTTAGTTTCCATTTTATTGGTATTCCATTTCTAAATAATACTGTTGGATATGCCCTTGCTACTATTCCCTCAATAGGCTTGTCTGTCTTGTTGTTGTCTTGAACAGCTACTTTTGAATTAAAGATTTTTCCTTCAACCCATTTAATAGCATCTTCTAAACTTGCCCCTATTGCAAAAACTGGTACAGTTTTAACTCCCATTATTTCGGCTATTTCACAAACCTTATCCCATTCAAGCCACCAGCCGTCTATCCAAACATCAAATAATCTGAATGAATTTCCAGGATTATAATCACCACCACCTTTTTGGATTTTTGCACCATAACCTTCGCCATATAGACAAACACAACTTAAAAGTTTTTCAGGCGTAAAAACGCTTTCAAACTTTTCCTCTGTAAATATTTTTTGTAATACTTCAAGCAAGTAAGTTGGCATCTGTGCATTATCAGTTCTACCTCGAAATAGCAATTCTGCTGGTTCTCCTGGTTGATAAATAATTCTGATATTAGTTCCGTCAATCTTTTCAGTAATTAGCCAGTTATTAATCATTTCAAATTCTGGCAATCTGATTTTGTCAGTAACCTTAAATGTTTCTTTGTCCCTTTCAAATAATGTTTCTATTTTTGGATATTTATACATTCCCTTTAAATTCCTCCTTTAATCTTATTTCTAAATCTGTTAATGATACTTCTACTCTCGGTTTCAGATATTTCTTTAACAACATAACTATCTTTTTAACTCCTATCTTTTGTATTAAGAATATTACTCCCAATATCATGTGCCTGTGCAACCAGAAATGACAGCCAGAGCATAACATGATTATATTTTCCTCATCAAACCTTAACTCTATATTTTTTGTATCTTTCTCAATGATATGGTGTATCTGTAAATTGATTGTCTTACCACATCTCTCACACTTAAACATTTTATTGTGCATAATCTTTGAGAATATTCTGTCAAGTTTCCTTATTTGTGCCATTCTGGCGTTTTTTCTTTTCTTCATATACTCTTACTTCTATTCTCCAATCTCTTCTTAATGGACAATGCTTATAGTTATATCTCCATAGACAATGGTCTGAAAAAACACAATCACTACAAAATAATGGTTTCTGTAACCTTCTTTCACCCACCTCTAAACCATTTTTGCCCCAATATTTTTCTATCAGTTGCTTTGTTGTTATAGATATAGGAATATATAATTTAATCATCTCCTTTAACAGAAAGAGGGCAATTAAGCCCTCTATCTATAGTTTATATTTTACTCTTCATTCTGGTATATTTCCACTTTGTTTAACACATTCTGCAACTGGTCGTATGTCAGTTCACCTAATTCTTTGACATCTTTACCATAAGCCATTTTCTTGAATTGTGGTGCTGTGATATATTTCTGCTTTTTTATTCCCTTGATTATATCAATTATCTCTATTTCTTTCTCATTTTCTTTCTCATCTTTAACTAATCCTGCTTCTTTCATATTATCCTGAAATTCTTTAACTTTCTTTTCTTCTTCCCTTTTCTGTCTTTCACCAATAGTTCCCTTTTGCTTATCACCAATCCACCAAAAGATTAATTCACTTGCCCTTGCTTTTGTCATACCCTCGTTAAACTCTTTAGTATATTTCTTTTTCTCTTCATCTGAAAGATAACTTGAAGACAAGAAGTTCTTTTTAACAAAGGCACTTTGCTTATCTGACAATCCTTCTACCTCAACTTCTTCCTCAACTTCTGCTTCTTCTACAGGTTCTTCTTCAGGTTCAGTAGGTTCAGGTTTAGGTGTAATATCTTTAAACTTTGGTGCTGTCTGCTGGTCTAATTCACTCTCCTCATACAAACCACCAAGAGTATCAGGGAATGCCAATCTTAATCCCTGCATTAATGCTACCTTGTCTAACATAGTTCTTGGTTTACTTCTCCACATACTATTGATACTGCCATCAGATTTAGTTCCTACATATTCCTCATAATAAACTCTCTTGGTAATAGGATAGTCCAAATTCTTTAGATATATATCAACCTGACTCCACCATTTTCTTTTTTCTTTTTCTGTATCATAGTTATTGCTTGGCACTATACCATTAAATGTGGGGTCTTTATATGCTCTCTTGGTAAATGTTTCAACTCCTGTTACCATTTGTGCTGGTTGTGTGCCATATTTAATAAGATATGCTTCCCTCAAGAATGGATTAAGATGCTGATACTTACACAATGCCATAAATCTTTCAATCTCTCTGTCAGTAACATTAGGGCTTGTTGCTATAAGTTCTCTGACATCTTTTTTTGTTAAGGTCAGTTCTTCATCATTCCAAGTATACTTTACAACTTCATTTGACATAATTTTCTCCTTTCTAATTTAATATTAATAACATTGTGAATATACTTGTTATACACACTAAATGAGATACAACCCATCTTGGAATATCAAGTTCATAAAAGTTTTCAATACCTATCTCAAACATAAAAAATGCAAGATATATCAATACTGCTACCAATAAATTCTCAATCATAATCTTTTCCTTTCTTAATTAACTGATAAATTTTAATCTTTGACTTGCTTGGTAATTCATACCAATCTTCTATTTCATAATCATTAAGTATCTCAATTCTTTTATATGTTGGCTGTTCACTATACCACTTGTCTATATGGTCTATGATATAATCTTTACTTTCGAAGTCCATAATAATATTCCTCCTCAAAATCTAAATCATCTTCCTTATAACATTGATACAAATAATCACCATAAATATATTTCTTTTCCAAATCTGTTAATTCTATTTCTTCTTCCATATTTCACCTCTTTAAAAAGTCTTTTATATATTTCTTATTGTTATATACATTTAATAAGCTATCAAATATTAATTGTGAAGCTACAATAATCTCTGTATCCTCTTTTCTATCAAGTATTTTGATATTTAACTTCTTACCGTCATCTTTAGGTACATTGGCTAATATAATCTTTTTCCAGTCAATTTTGTATTCTGTTGCTAACATAGAATAACCACCTGCAACTTGCACGATATGGTCTGGATAGATACCAGAGCCTGTTTTAAGGTCAACAAGGGCAATATCTCCGTCAACACGCATAATCATATCAAGTGTGCCACCAAACTCTTTAGAGGTCAATTTTACTTCTATTGCTGGTTTGCCTTCATAAGTTAATAACTCTATCTTATGTTGACTCTCAAACTCCATCCATTGTAAATGTGCTGTTTCTGCAAGTTCTATTTGTTCTTGTGTGAATTGGTCTAATTCTTTTTTAGGCACTTCCAAGCCCAACAATCCATTTTGTATCATCATGTGTCCTAAAGTTCCTGCATCAGCAGCCTTGCCACTTTTCTTTCTAAAGTCAATTTGGTGCATACCACAATCCCAAGCCCAATACATTAATGGAAATGAATTTTCTCCCCATTCCTTTGTTATCGTAGTAGCACCAGGAACATTAATACCCAAGTCATTTATATATAATGATTTTGCTTTTAATAAACTCACAATTTCCCTCCTTTTTTATTTTTATTGTCTTATGTAATAATTTATGACAATCCCTACATAGCCAGATAATATTTAATGGTTTATTATAATCTGGGTGATGTGCCTCAATATTTAATGTGCTACCACATATTTCACAAGATTGTTTAACTAAAAACCCCTTTTGAATAGCATTATAGGTTTGTCTGTGTGCCAAAGTTTTTTGGGGATTATCTAATACCCATCGCCTACTTTGTTCATATTTTCTCTTTTTATTTTTTAAATAATATTCTCTATGTTGTTTGCGAATTTTTTCTTTATTTTTTGATTGATATTGTCTTGCTTGTTTGTTTAGTTTATTTTTGTTTTCTTGATAATATTTCTTTTGATATTTCTTCTGATATTCTTCATAATATTCTTTTTTTGCTTCTCTATATTTTTTAAATTTTTCTTTATTATTTTTACGATATTCTTTAAAATATTCTTTTTCTCTACCCTTATATTTATATTCCACCTAATCCTCCTTATTATTTTTTATTCCAAATACAATATTGTGCTGTTTCTTGATAGCATCAACAATTACCTGTGTCCTGCTACTTAAAGCAACTTCTGCAAGTTCTTCTATCTGCTCGATAGTCTGTTCAGGTAATGTATAAGTTTTAGTCTTTCTGATTGTCTTTATCATCTATATTCAACTCCTTTCTGTTATCTAAATTATTTTCATATATCTTATCGTGAAACTTCTGCATATCCCCTACTTGTAATTCTGCTATAGCTTTCCATATCTTACAGTTTTCCTCGTGCAGGTCTTTTAGGGAGTTAATACAATGTTCCATAAAATCACGAACAAAAACATATCTCTCCCGTAGTTTATATTCTTTTAATATCTTTTCCATTTCCTCGATATTACTCATTTTGAGCCTCCTTGTATTGGATGCTTACCATACCTTGACCAGCCATTTCTTTTTGTAATTCGTATGGTAAAAATGGCATAATTGTATTGGGTGCTAATAAGTTCCAAACATCAAGAATAACACCTAATCCCATTGTCATCAAAGCAAGCTCTTGACTATCCATATCAGCCCCTATATGTATATAACTGTGTTCTTTTCCATCAAGCCAATTTGGATATTCTTTTCTAACTAAATCTAAAAAAACTTCTTTTGTCGGTCTATTCTTTTTGCCTACTTTAAAGAAAAACATATCAATATCTTTTTTACCCTGAACCGTATGTTCGATTACATATTCAGCTAATTTCATTCCCCACCTCCGAGATATTTTTGTTCAATATCTTCCATAACTTTTTTAAGAGTCAACCCTTTTAGACCATATAATTCAGTATCATATGCTATTTTTAATACATCCCACATTTCCCTTCGAGCCTCATTTTCGGCTTGTAATTCTTCAATTTTTTTATCCATTGGATTAACTTCCATTTCTTTCCTCCCATTCCCAATCATCACAAGTTTCATAAGGTTCAAAAATAACAGGTTCATCTTCATCTTTAAGACAATACTTATGTTCTATATCATAGTGTATACAGTTTTCACATATCATAAAATCTTCTGGTAGTTCAGCAGTTTTCATTTAATCATCTCCTTTTATATATTTTATATCCTTATGTAAATAGTATAAGGGATAAAACTTTATTTGTCAAATGTTTTTCAAATATTTTTTAATAAAAAAGTATTTTAAACTTCTAATTATTAAATTCAGTTGTAAGGACATAACCAAAAACAAACAAACCCTTATAAAATAGGCGTTTCAGCTATTCTATTTCTTTTATATTCTTTTATTGTTTAACTATATCCGTTTATAAATAACATATTCTATTATTATTTAACATACCCAATTTCTGAAGTTCTGTGAATTTATTCCTGATATTGTATTTTACAATAGATTTCAAATATATCTAAAAATTCAATTAAATTCACAAATTGGGTAACATAAACAATAATTAAATATAATAATAATATATATAATAATAATAATATAATAATAAGATAATAAAAGATGTTTAAAGGAAAGTGTTGGTATATAAGTGTTTGCTGTGATATTCTATTCGGACTGTGGGGTAAAAATTTATGAAGTTTAAAATATATTTGCAATATGTTTTACAATTATCATTCAATTATTAAATTTTATAAATTCAGGAAATTATTGAATTTAATAAAAAAAAAGAGCCTTTATAAAAAGGCTCTTAATTAAAAGATAAGATTGTTTATATCTCAATCTCTAATTCTTCAGCAAGTTTCCTTGCTGTTTCTTCATATCCAAACCATGCAAACCAATTCTTTAAATCTCCGTTAGCTTTCAATGGTTCTCCAAAATCCTGTTCGTATTCATATCTTAAATCCTCTATTTCCTCATAATGTTTATCAAAAAACTTGTGTGTATCTGTATAATATACCAATCCTGGTATCATACCACTTTAATATCTCTCAACTTATCAATAGCATTTTCTTTTGCTTCTTCTGATAATTCATTAAACTTATAAACTTTTGTTTCCATAATTCTCATTATTATTTACCTCCATAAAATAATTTAATCATTTCTTTTTTTCTAAAACTATCTTTTCCTTTAGAGGAATATAATGTATTCCAATTTCTTATTTCGCTATTTTCATAGATAATATGCCATGTATAACCTTTTCCAAACTCGTTTGGTAATGATTTTAAATAAGAATGTATTTCTTTTCCCATATCATACCTTTTTAAATTATCATGTATAATTAACATTTATTTACCTCCAATAAAATTATATATAAATCTTTTAAAGCAATTAACAAGTAATATCCATAAACTTTCTTTTGTAATATCCTGGTTATTGTAATTCTGGTTATTCCATTTTAACATTTAACATTCCCTCTTTATTATAGATTTAATATAGTTTATTTCTCCAGGGTAGTCCTGCCCTGCAATATATTCAGCATTATAAACATCATTATTATCAATTTTAACTATTAATCTTTTAAATATTCCATAATTACCAGGCAAGTTTAATATATTCATTCTTTCAATAGCTTTATAATTGCCTGAATTATGTTGACAAGTTTTTAATAAAAATCCCTTAATAGCATTTAAAGAATGTTGTCTTTCATTTTCTTTCATATCCTGCCAATTATTATTTTTAAATACTCTATTGCTAATTATATTACTTAAAGATATATCCATTTTCATTATAAAATACCTCCAATTAATTGAATAAAAAATAGTATCATAGGAACAAAAAACATTAATATTAAGATTAATTTCATTTAATTTCCTCTTTTCTATTACATAATATATTTTCAATATAAGCACTTTGATTGTCTTTTAAGTATCTAAAAGTCAAATAACAGTCTATTTTATCAAGTAAATTTAATTCTTTATACCATTTATCAATCTCATAACTCAATCTAATATAATCATTCGGAGTATTAGTATTTTCTAATATCTTTTTTTCTCCATTTTCTAATGATTTTCTATCCTGTGCAATATTCATTTAATTACCTCCATTTAATTAATATGTTTTATTCTTTTATCAAATAGATTTTTAACCATAAAACTTGTTTGAGTAACAACAATTTCATTAAACTGGTTATCTTTATTATTTAATATTTCATAGTAATTTATAACATCAATTAAATTTAACATGTTTTTTTCATTAAAGCAATTAACATTCCTAATTCTCTCTTTTTTATCATTATTATTTACCTCCAATCTATTAAAATTTATACTTAACAAACTTAAAAGTTCTATTAATATATTTTACTTTATTTTATATTGTATTTTCAAATATCTTTTTTAATGAATAAATAAATAAAAACAAGCCAGGTAAATAAATACCTGGCTATTTAATTAATTAAGATTAGTTAAAATATATGTACCATCTTTTATTTTATTTTCAGTATCTTTTTTTGTTTCTCTTAAAAACATATTCCTATATCTGCCAGTAGTTTTAGAATAATCCCAATAATAGTTATCCAAATAAGTTTTACCATCTTTAGATTTAAAAGCAATTATACTGTTATAAGATTGTAAATATATACCATCTTTTGTAGTAATTATAAATTGATTTTTAACATTATTAAAATTTTCTGTCTTTGTAACATTTAACATTTTTTTACCCTCCATTATTTAAATATATTTTCAAAGTAAAGATTATTTTCTAATACTTGGTCATCTACTAATTTATTAAGTATTTTCATTGAATTAATTTTATCCTGGTATTTCATTTGATTTAATTCGTTATCAAATTTTTTAGCTAATTTATTTACATTTTTATTCTTAAAAAACTTTATTTTTCTATTCATTTTATTAACTCCAATCTTTTAATATTATTTACTTTTCGTAACAGTCTAAAATATACCATGTACCTAAATGTTGATGATACTTGTTAAATTGTTTAATAGCATTTAATTTACTATCACTATTTATTGTTGTTGTTTTTTCTAACCAATCACTAACAGCAATTCTTTTTTTTGTTGGATGTGAATATTGTATGATATAATCTCTTGTAGCACTTTTTACTTTATCAACTCCGTTACTATCTCTATTACTCATAATTACCTCCATTAATTTAATATATTTTATACCTACTTATACCATAAATATAATATAATGTCAAGTACTTTTTAAATATTTTATAAATATTTTTTATTTAACTATCTTATGTTGGTAATTACTTCTAAATTTATACTGGTGATTTATAATAAATTGTATAAACTTAACTAATTTTAGCTAATTAAAGAAAATTATATCTCAATATAAGCTCATATTTCAACAAATTGAGTATAACAATAGATATATGTATTGATTATAGTAGAATTGCAATAACGGGCTTATATTTGCATATTTTAGGCATTGAGTATATTTAGGTATATATTGATTGCTTATGTTGGTGCTTATACTGGTATAGATAGATATATCAATGATAGATAAGTAATATTAGTTTGTTGGTACTGGTGCTATAATAGATTACTTCTATAATGGATAGATTGTAGCTGTTAGTAATAGATTATTGTTATTAGATAGATATGTTTGTTAGATAGTAATGATTACTATATACCAATAGGGGTACTCCACCCCATGCCACCCCCACTTTATTTATGATAGTAAGCCCAGATAACGGCTATAATTTCCCAACTCATATAATATATACAATTATCATTCTAAACTTATCCACAATCTTATTAACATTTTATCCACACTAATCCACAATATTCACAATAACCATATACATACCTAATAGTTATCCACAATATTCACATTCTATTAACACCTAATTCACAAGTTATCCACAGATTTATCCACAAGTAAAAGGATTGATATATATAGGATAAAGGTAGTTATCCACAGAAATCAAGAAACCCTATTACTACTATTACTATCTTTTAATATATAAAGAGAAGAGAAGAAGCCTTGATATAATATATATAATCTACTATAATAATATCAACAGATTCGTTATGCCTCTGAATAAGACAGATTTATTCATGCACACTATGACGGATATTACACCTGTAACAAAAGGAATAATAGGTTATGGGATACGTAACCATAGCTACCACAAAAGACAGGCAATTAAATATCGCAGGTGGAAGGTATGGTTATCTTTTGAGCCTCATAAACTCAACCAAGTGGGTTCGATTCCCACACCTGCTACCAATCCTTCCTAATTCGCCACATTAAATGATTCTATTCCCCTCACTATAAAAAAATTATAGAATTTTATGAATATAATATTTGACATTATATATAATATATGGTAATATGAGTGTATGAAGAATAAAGCCTATTGTTCCAAGTGCAGTAAGTTACTTAAACAAAGATATGATATTTATATATCACAAAACGAAAGGAGTAAGTATTATTATATGAAGTTATGTAAGAGGTGTTTTGAGATAGAGGATAAGAAATGAATAAAAATTGGGCTTATATAACAAGAGAAGGTAAAGTAATAGAGTGTACTGAAAAACAAGCATTATCTTACTTTAAAAAAAGAAACCCTTTAACATTTGAAGAGATGTTAGATAGGAGTGGCTTATTTAAACCATGCCCAATGTATAAATTTTTACAAAAGATAAAAAAGGAAAGGAGATAATATGA
>Ga0265297_10004536_pt1 | contig 22534 bp, 26 predicted proteins | sample Munlanlwell13791_FD_192502 | JGI IMG/M metagenome (GOLD analysis project Ga0265297, IMG submission 192502) | Leachate microbial communities from a municipal landfill in Southern Ontario, Canada - Leachate well 137-91 | ecosystem: Engineered > Solid waste > Landfill > Unclassified | place... | reverse complement strand
GCGACGGCGTAAGGTCCCTGGGACATGGGAAGCGGGGCTCCGTATGCGCAGGTTTCTTCCACCTTGCTTTCCTGACGACCTTCGGGTTGCCGTCATGCAGGAAATCCATCTCCAGGTTACAGACTTTGTTGTCGCCGTAATAAAGCTCGAGTTTTTTCGTCTTCGTGAATTCCCCTATTACATTAGCCTCGACGTCCTCATTCCTGAACACCTCAAGCAGTTTCTTTACCTTGCTCTTGGGAACGGAAAGGACCATCCTCTCCTGGGCTTCGGATATCCATATTTCGGTATAGGTTAGCCCGCCGTATTTTAACGGGACCTTTGAGAGGTCTACCTTGACGCCGGTTTCGGCGCCCATCTCTCCTACGGCACTCGAAAGGCCGCCTCCTCCGCAGTCGGTTATCGCGTCATAGAGTCCCATATCGCGGGCCTTGAGTATGCAATCGGCCATCTTCTTCTCCTCGATGGGATTGCCTATCTGAACCGCCTGAGCCGATACCTGCTCGGATTCGGTCGTCAGCTCTCCGGAAGAGAACGTCGCGCCGTGGATACCGTCGCGACCGGTCTTGCCCCCGACAAGCACCACCAGGTCGCCGCTCTCGACCTCCTTAAAAGATTTATCCTTCGGTATTAGCCCGACATTGCCGCAATATACCAGGGGGTTGCCGATATAGCGGTTATCGAACAGTACCGCACCGTTAACGGTGGGTATGCCCATCTTGTTGCCGTAATCGCGCACACCGGACACGACACCCTTCATCACCCTCTTCGGGTGAAGGACACCTTTAGGCAGCCGCGAGAACGGATAATCGGGCTCGGCAAAACAAAATACATCTGTGTTAAGTATCGGCTTGGCGCCAAGCCCTGTCCCGAGTGGATCGCGGATAACACCGCCGAGACCCGTATTAGCGCCTCCATACGGCTCTATAGCGGACGGGTGGTTATGCGTCTCAGCCTTGAAGCAAACATTATATTTCTCATCGAAACGAATGACGCCTGAATTGTCCTTGAACACTGAAACACACCAAGGTTTCGCGAGTTCTTTCGTGGCCTTCATTATCGTCTCTTTAAGAAGGTTCTTTATCCTGCGTTTCTTCCCGGCGCATTCGTAATCGATCATGCCGCGGAACGTCTTGTGTCCGCAGTGCTCGGACCAGGTCTGCGCAAGTGTCTCGAGCTCGATATCCGTGGGATTGCGGCCCAGTTTCGTAAAATATTCCTTTATCCGGCGCATCTCGGTAACGTTAAGGAACAGCTGGCCTTCCTTGCTGATCCTGTCCAAGTCCCTGTCGGAAGCGTCCAGCAGGATGACTGTTATAAGATTAAAATTATATTTCGGAGGGTTCTTTGAAGTGTATGAATCATGTCCCGTAACGACATGCTCTATAACTTTGTTGAAAAGGAGCTTTTCGCTGATCACATTGAGCTGTTTATCGTCTAACTTCCCTTTGATAATATATCTCTTGGCGGTTTTGACCGTTTCTACCCCGGATATCCCGAGATCGGCTATGCCTTTCCTGACGCTCTCTTCAACAGGATCCATAACGCCCGAATTGTATGTTACTTCGACGATGGCTTTCTTGCCCGGTTTACCCTTACCCGAGCCAAGCGGTCCCGGGGTAAAGGCGCACTCCCGGGTCACCGGATCCGACAATAACTCCCTGGATATTCTCTTTATCTCGGGCTGTTTTACATCACCTTCGATTATATATACCTGGATGACCTCAACCGAATCGACGCCGCTGATGCCGAGGTCTTCGATGTCTTTCCTGACCCCTTCTCCGGCAGAATCGAACACGCCCTTCCTGTTGCTTACCTCAATACGCCACAGCACTTAAAGCTCCTTACCGGTTAACTTCTTCAACGCCTCAAGGTACTTCTTGCTCGTCTTCTTGATTATATCCTCTGGCAGCCCGGGGGCAGGCGGAGTCTTGCACCAGCCGAGCCCTTCGAGATAATCCCGAACGAATTGCTTGTCGAAACTTACCTGCGGCCCTCCCGGCTTGTATTTATCTTTCGGCCAGAACCTGGATGAGTCCGGGGTCAGAGCCTCGTCTATTAATATTGTCTTCCCTTCTTCGGTCACGCCGAACTCGAATTTGGTATCGGCTATGATTATCCCCCTGGAATCCGCGTATTCGGCGGCCTTTTTGTATATAGATATTGCCTTGCACTTTACGAGTTCATAGAGCCTGTCTCCGAGCTTCTTGCGGGCGCCTATCTCGGTTATGTTCATGTCGTGTCCCACGTCTTCCTTTGTAGACGGGGTAAAGATCGGTTCCGGTAACTGGTCGGATTCCTTAAGCCCCCTGGGCAGTTTTATGCCGCAGATCTCCCCGTTCTCCTTGTACTCCTTCCATCCGGACCCGGACAGGTAACCGCGTACAACGCATTCTATGGGAAGGGGCCTGGTTTTCTTGACCAGCATAGAACGGTCACGCAGCGTGTCCGTCGAGTCCCCAAGTTTGTCGCGCAGGGAATCCATATCAAATGTCACTACGTGGTTATCCGTTATATCGCGCAGGAAGTCGAACCAGAATTTTGATATCTGCGTCAGGACCTTGCCTTTGAAGGGCACGCCTTCCTGCAAAATAACGTCAAAGCATGATATCCTGTCGGTAGCAACTATAAGAAGCTTGTTTTCAAACTCGTAAATATCGCGGACTTTGCCGCGCTTGTAGAACTTAAGGGGAACGCCTTCGGTAGTAAGTACTATTTCCTCTTTGGTCTTCTCTGTCATATACCTAACCGTTTGTATATTTTATCTACGTTCTTGGTGTAATAACCGAGGTCAAAACAGGCATCTATCTCTTCATATGCCAGCTGCCCTGTCACATCTTTATCCTCCGAAAGGGCAACCCTGAACTCTATGCCTTCCTTCCATACGCGCATGGCACAGCGCTGGACGATATCATAGGCCTCGTTCCTCGTCGCACCCTTGCCTATAAGGGCCAGGAGCACCCTCTGGGAGAAGACAAGGCCTTTCATCCTGTTCAGGTTCTCCATCATCCTTTCGGGATATACGGCCATATGCATTGCAACATCCGTAGCGAGCTCCAGCATATAATCAAGCATTATGCACGAGTCCGGTAATATAACGCGTTCCACAGACGAGTGCGATATGTCCCTCTCGTGCCACAGGGCTACATTCTCTATCGAGGCTGTCGCGTTACCTCGTAATACCCTTGCCAGTCCGGCTATACGTTCGCATACAACCGGGTTACGCTTGTGCGGCATTGCCGAGGAACCTTTCTGCCCTTCGGTAAAGGGTTCTTCCGCCTCAAGGATCTCCGTTCTCTGTAAGGCCCTGATCTCGGTGGCAAACTTCTCGAGCGTAGCGCCTATCAAGGCTATAGTGGTAAGGAATTGGGCGTGCCTGTCGCGCTGGATGACTTGGGTGGATATCGGCGCGGGATTTAGTCCGAGCCGCTTGCAGACATATTCCTCCACGGAAGGATCCACGTTGGCAAATGTCCCGACGGCACCTGAGAGTTTACCCACGCTGATCATCTCGCGGGCGTATTTCATCCTCTCTATGTTCCTCTGCGTCTCCGCGTAGATAAGGGCGAATTTCAGCCCAAAAGTCATGGGCTCGGCGTGTATACCGTGGGTCCTGCCTACGCAAGGGGTATTCTTGTATTTCTTGGCTTTCCGCTCCAGGGCTATGAGGAAACGCTTCAAGTCGGCGAGCAATATATCCGCCGCGTCACGCATCTGAAGCGACAGGGCCGTATCCAGGACGTCGCTGGATGTCAGGCCCATATGTATATACTTGGCATCAGGCCCTATATTCTCGGAAACGTTCTTTATGAAGGCTATTACGTCGTGTTTTGTCTGGCTTTCGATCTCTTTTATGCGTTCTACATCGAAACGGGCGCGTTTCTTTATCTCGAAAAGGGCGGATTTTGGTATGAGCTTCTTCCTGGCGAACGCTTCGCAGGCGGTTATCTCTACGTCGAGCATGCGCTGGAAACGGTTATGGTCTTGCCATATCTTGCCCATCCTGGGCAGGGTATACCTCTCGATCATCTTGCCTCCGATGACGCAACGTCAATTAAGGACAGTCCGAGGGACATAATTTTTCTTCTTTTAAAGAGGAATTCTTGTTTGATGTAGGCTTTTACTACGATTATTTATACCACAACCGCGTTGTGGTGTCAAAACTTATTTCGCTCCGGCGTTAACCATCATATCCGCCAGGTCCGGCGCGGCATCCTTGTTGAGCATCATGTAGGCGCTCTTGCCCGTCCAGTCCTTGATATTGACGTCGGCGCCCTTATTGACAAGCATCTTGGCTATATCGTAGTGGCCCGACTCCACGGAATACATCAGGGCGGTATTGTTAAGCGTAGTCACGGCGTTGACGTCGGCGCCCTTGTCCAGGAGAATCTGCGCGATATCCGGGTCCCCGGCCTGGGCTGCGCGCATCAACGCGGTTATACCGTCAAGCCCACCGCGGTCTCCGTGCCTGCCGTAAAAAGTCCCTTCCGTCAGCTTGGTGTTGGGGTCGGCGCCCTTGTCCAGGAGAATCCGGACTATTTCCTTATTCTTGCCCGCGATCGCCAAAGTAAGCGCCGTGTCGGTAGTGTTACATCTTTCATTCGGGTCGGCGCCCCTGGAAAGGAGGATCTTGACCGTTTCTGTATATCCGCCTTCGGAGGCGAACATAAGGGACGAATATCCCTGTACATCCTGCGCATTGACATTGGCACCGGCCGATAGCAGATCGCCGGTTATTGCGGCATTGCCGTTCTTGGCGGCGAACATCAAGGGCGACATATTATTATTATCGTCGAGGTTTACCGAGGCAAAGTTCATCAGGAGATATTTCACGACATCTTCGCGGCCGTTCTTAACGGCGGCTATAAGGGGGGTTTGGTCATTCTGGTCGCGGCAATTGACATTTACCACTTCGCCGACATACCATCTGACCTTGGCTATATCGCCGGACGCCGCGGCAGCGACAAGCGCATCCTCCCTGTCATCGGCAAACGCGTATCCTGTAAACACGGTGAACACCGTATAAACCGCTACAACACATACCGCTGCCTTAAGGTATCTCATCGGTAACCTCCTCAGACTGGTAAGCATAAATAAGTATATCCTGGTACCTGTCCCGCGCAAAAGGCCTTTCGAGGCGGCTGCCCGCCTGGTAGCCGAACCCGGCATCTTCCAACAGCTTAAGAAACCGCGAGAGCATGCCCAGTTCTTCGGGGATATTATGGTGATATTCTATAGCCATCTGTTTTATGCGTCTCAATTTCCCGGAAGAGTTAAGTTCCTCTATAACGTCGAATTCCGAGCCTTCGATATCCATTTTCAGGAAATCCACCTGCCTGTCTATATATTTCGAAAGAAGGGAGGTCTTCACGCTCCGTCTATTCTTAGGCATCCTGGCGCGCTTCAGGCCCATAGCCAGGGAACCGGCGTTATCAGGATCGTAATAATAATCGGCCTCCCCTTCCCTGTTAGAAAGCGCCGTCTTGTGCGCGATAACCGAACCCCAGCGGTTATTCCTTATATTCTCTTCCAGACAAGTGTAGGCTTCTTCGCCGGGCTCAAACGCCAGTATCGACGAACCCGGATAAAGCATCTTGAAGTAAAGTACGGACATACCTATATTGCTTCCGCAATCGATAATATACGGATCTTCTTTCCGGGAGACAAAACAGTATTCATTTCTTAGGAATATCTCATTGAAGAGGTAGGACAGGTCCCCGTAATCAAGGAACTTCACGCCGGAACCTGCGATATCCGCGATCCTGTCTCTGGCGTCGTATATGTTGAGATAGAAGACCTTAAACCAGCTGGACCTTATCTTTCCTTTCAGTCCTTTGCTTATCTTAAGCCGGTTGATGTCCCTAAGAGTGGCAAACAACCGGTAAATACCCTTATTCCCGATCACCATGGTCTATTTCTCCGATGTGAAACCGCGGGAAAATTAAAAAGGGCACCAACTTTTGATTGGCACCCTTTTGTATTGGTAGCGGGGAGAGGATTTGAACCTCTGGCCTCAAGGTTATGAGCCTTGCGAGCTACCAGGCTGCTCCACCCCGCGGTAGTATTTACGGCTGTCTTGGCACAGGTCTGCATTGCCATTTTTGATTATAACAAACCCCCCGTTCAATAGCAAGGGTTAAATCGACGGTATCAGCGGCCCTGTTTGTCTTCGATGTGTTTTTTGAAGTCGGACTGGCGTTCTCCGCTCTCTTTGAGGAAAAGCTGGAGTTTATCCTCGAAAGACGAGGTCCTGAACGACTTTCCGTCCGGGGATGACGACATGTTTTCGCGGTAACTGGTGTCCTGGCGGCCGGGCCTGCGTCCACCGCCCTGTTCCTTGGCTCCGGAAACGGGCTTTGAGGACCCGTTCTTCAGGGTAAGGTCTATCTTCCCGTCGGGTGATATCTTTATTATCTTGGCCTTTACCTTGTCCCCAACCTTGAGGTGGTCATCCACTTTCTTGACATAGGAATCCGAGACCTGCGATATATGAATAAGTCCCTTCTTCCCGACACCGAACTTCACGAACGCGCCGAAATCCGTTATCCTGGTTATTTCGGCGTCGACCATATCGTCGATCTTTATCAAACTATCTTCCATTCTTCTTTTCTACCCTTACTATTGTCTCACCTTTGTTGACGACTTGTAGCTTTTCCCTTGCTACTTTCTCTATATAAGTCGGGTCCTTCTGCAGCTTCTCCTGCTCATTACGCAGGTCAGCTTCACTCGTCCTGAGTTTCTCTATGCCGCTGTTAAGTTTTGCCTGTCTTGATCTAAGCTGGGTATATTTTGTGATACCCGGCAGGAACAGCGCGGCAAGTATTACCGCCGCCGCTATTATCTTCCATCCTACCCTTTTCTTCTCCACACCCTTCCCCCATAGACCGCCCTCTTGCCCAGTTCCTCTTCGATGCGAAGCAGCTGGTTATACTTGGCGATCCTCTCGCTTCTCGACAACGAACCCGTCTTTATCTGGCCTACGTTGGTGGCGACCGCAAGATCGGCTATTGTCGTATCTTCGGTCTCGCCCGAGCGATGGGACATTATAGCGGTATAATCGTTCTTGAGCGCGAGTGATATGGCGTCCAGCGTCTCGGTAAGCGAGCCGATCTGGTTGACCTTTATCAGTATGGAGTTCGCGCAACCTTCTTCGATGCCTTTTTCGAGGAATTTTACGTTTGTGACAAAGAGATCGTCGCCGACCAGCTGTACTTTACTGCCCAGTCTTGCGGTCAATCTCTTCCAGCCGGCCCAATCGTTCTCAGCGAGCCCGTCCTCTATGGATATTATCGGGTATTTGCTTATCCAACCGGCATACATGTCTATCATGCCGTCGGCGTCCTTGACCCCTTCCTTCTTGAATACATACTTGCCGTCCTTGAAGAACGATGACGAAGCGGCGTCAAGCGCTATCGATATGTCTTTCCCGGGCTTATATCCGGCTTTGGCGATCGCTTCCATTATCACTTCTACGGCCTCTTCGTTAGAGCCCAGATTCGGGGCGAAACCGCCTTCATCGCCAACGGCGGTATTGCTGCCCTGCTTCTTCAATATGGATTTCAGGTTGTGAAAAGTCTCTGCGCCCATGCGAAGCGCCTCGCGGAAATTGGGGGCGCCTATAGGGGCTATCATGAACTCCTGGAGGTCCAGGTTATTGTCGGCATGCAGTCCGCCGTTGACTATGTTCATCAGGGGAACCGGAAGGGTCACGGCTTTAGACCCGCCGATATATTTGTAAAGGGGTATGTTTTTCGAATTCGCCGCCGCCCTGGCGACCGCAAGCGAAACACCAAGGATCGCGTTCGCGCCGAGGTTGGACTTGGTCGGGGTACCGTCGAGATCCAGCATCCGGGTATCGAGTTCCTTCTGACGGAAAGCGTCCATGCCCTTGACCTTCGGGGCTATCTTATCGTCGACATTGGCTACGGCCTTTAATACGCCCTTGCCAAGATAACGGGATTTATCTCCGTCGCGAAGCTCGAGCGCCTCATGCTCTCCCGTAGACGCGCCTGACGGAACAGCCGCTCGCCCAAAAGTACCGTCACTGAGCAATACATCGACTTCAACCGTCGGATTGCCGCGCGAATCGAGTATCTCGCGGCCCTTCACCTTTTTGATAGTTACTTTTTTCATTTTCACCTTGTCTTATTTTAACTGATTTATGAGTTTTTGGCAATACGCCGCCAATTTCCTGTTCTTGGCAGCCGTAGTCCCTTCAAAATGGAACCTTATGAGCGGCTCTGTCCCTGACGGGCGTATCAGAAGCCAGCTTGAGTCCTCGAGCGTATATTTATGGCCGTCCCTGGCGCATGTCTTTACTACCTTCATGCCGGCAATCTCCTTAAGGGGCTGCCCGGCAAGCATTCTAAGGAGCTTCGCCTTGCGGGAATCATCCAGCTTTATGTTCATCTTGCCGGGGTACGAACGGCCGAATTCCCTGTAGATACCTTCCATTATTGAGCTAAGCTTCTTCCTGCGGGCCGCCACCATCTCGGTGACGAGCAGGCACGCGAGGATACCGTCTTTCTCCGGGACGTGCTTGGCAACGGAAAGCCCGCCGGACTCTTCCCCGCCTATTATGCACTTTCCGGACATGAGGACCTCGCCTATATACTTGAACCCTATTGGCGTCTCAACCACTTCTATGCCGTACTTCCTGGCTATCCTGTCTATGAGGGTCGTGGTCGAATGGGTGCGCGCAACCTGCGGAAGTTTTGGCCTCGTCTCTATAAGGTGCTCGAACAGCAGGGCGATGACTTCATCCGGCGTATAAAAACGCCCTTCCTCGTCCACTATCCCGAACCTGTCGGCATCTCCGTCTAAGCCGAGCCCCAGGCGCGCCCTGCGCCTCTTTACTTCGTGAAGCATCTTCTGTATGTTGTCCTTAGCGGGTTCGGGAGGATGCCCTCCAAAGAGCGGGTCAAGTTCCGCATTCAATACTTCTACCTCGCAGCCGCATCCTTTCAATATATGGTCCAGGTAGCCGCGGCCTGTCCCGTGCATGACATCGACAACCACCTTCGGCCTGGCCTTCTTTATCGTCTCCAGGTCCACCAGGTTCTTTATCCTGGCAAAATATTCCGGCTTAGGATCGAATATCTCTATGGGATATTTCAGGTCGGTTACCGCCGGCTCAGGGACTTCTCTCTTTATCGCGGCGGCACGCTTCTCTATCTCACCGGTCACTTCCGGCGCGGCAGGCCCGCCATGGAAAGGCGAAAATTTAAGACCATTATATTCCGGAGGGTTATGGCTTGCCGTTATGTTGACGGCTCCGTCGGCTTTCCTGTTTATCACCTGGTAAGATATGACAGGCGTGGGGGTATCGCGGTCGGTCAAGAGCGCTTTTACTCCGTTCGCCGAAAGCACCCTGGCCGCAGAAACGGCAAATTCCCTTGAATTAAAACGAGTGTCATGGCCGATAACTACGAGAGGCGGGGTCTTCTTCGGAGAATGATGCGCCTTTACGTAACCTGCTATTGCCTGCGCTGCTTTTCTTACGTTAGAGAATGTGAATTGATCGGCGATAACTGCCCGCCAACCGCTGGTGCCGAACTTTATTGCCATCTACTTTACTATTACCTTCCTGCCCCTTAATTTTAACTTCCCCTTCGCAAAAAGGTCTATTGCCCGGGGATAGATGCTGTGTTCCAGTTTGTGGACACGCGCCAAGAGCGCAGCTTCCGTATCGTCATCCTTTACGGGGCACGTCTCCTGGAGGATTATGGGACCGCCGTCGACCTCCTCGGTCACGAAGTGAACCGTCGGGCCCGTTACTTTGACGCCATATTGTATCGCATCTTTTATCGCTTGTCCACCTTTAAATGCGGGCAGGAGCGCCGGGTGGATGTTGATTATCCTGTTCCTGTACTTCCTAACGAAACCGTCGCTTAATATTCGCATGTAACCGGCCAGCGCGATGAGCTTTATACGCCTGCGGTCAAGTTCCTTGGCTATGGCGGCCTCAAGCGTTTTCTTCGAAGGGAAATCCTTGGGGCCGAACACCGCAACTGGGATGCCCGCGCGCTTCGCCCTTTCGACAGCGTAAGCGCGGGGATTATCACAGACTACCAGCGCCAGTTTTGCCGTAAGGCGTCCTTTGCGGCAGGCATCTATTATCGCCTGCAGGTTCGTCCCATGTCCCGAACAGAAAACCGCAAAATTCATTTCAGGAGCTCTTCCAGCCTTCTTATTAGGTCCTCTTTGGATATTACACCGACCGTCCGCCCGGCCTCTTTACCCTCCTTGAAGAATATGAGGGTGGGTATGTTCATGACGTTGAAGCGCGAGGCGGTCTCTCCGGCCTCGTCTACCTCTATCTTTGCCACGGTCACTTTGCCCGCGAAATCCTTAGCGACAGCCTCGATCACAGGGGCGATCATTTTGCAGGGCATGCACCACTGCGCCCAAAAATCCACCAGGGCCACCCCTTTCGCCTCCGTTATCGCTTTATCAAAATCGCCGTCCTTTAAATGCAATATGTTGTCAGACATGCTCGACTCCGTTGTTATGACCTAATCAATGTGATATCCGGAGATTCTCCATTTCCCGTCCCTGTCCAGCATGGGCACTACTATCTCCTGGGCGTCGGACTTCTTCTTGAACTGGGTCTTATAAACGAGGATCACGTATTCGCCGTCGGGCGCGCCCTGCATCTTGCTCTGGCGCGTAGCCGATACAAGTTTCCTGGACTTTGCCGCGCCAAGCATGTCCCGGAGCGAACCGCACGTTCTTATCCATCCGTCCTTCTGCACCGAAGCCTTGAAAAGCGAGGAAGACTCATCATAGCTCCGGGCATAATCTTTGTTATCAAGCAGCTCAAGCCAGTTGTTGGCGGCCTTCTCGGCCTTCTTCTCGGGACTTGCCGCAAAACATATTCCCGCACTCAACGCGATAACGAGGAAAGCCGACAGCAATTTTTTCATCCCTGTCCTCCTTAATGAGGCCTTGCGGCCTAATTGCGGTTTTCGATATATCTCTGTGCGGAGAATGCGGCGGTCGCGCCGTCCCCGCAGGCAGTGACAAACTGGCGGAGTGATTTTTTCCTGCAATCTCCAGCGGCAAAGAATCCCGGCCGCGATGCAGACATGTTATCGTCGGTTATAATATACCCCTTATCATCGGTCTCGACAAGTCCTTTTACGAGCACCGTATGCGGCGTAAATCCTACCGCGAGGAAGACCCCGCTTGCCGGGACCAGCTTCTGCCCGGAGGTCTTGACGTTTTTGGTCATGACGCCTTCAACGCGCTCTTTGCCCAATATCTCGGTAACCACGCTGTCCCAGACCATCTCGATCTTCTTCTCGGCAAAAGCCCTTTCCTGTAGTATCTTCGTGGCCCGAAGCTCGTTCCTGCGGTGGACTACCGATACCTTGGAACAGAAATGCGTCAGGTGCAGGGCCTCTTCTATGGCAGTATCGCCGCCGCCGACCACAACCGTTTCCTTGTTCCTGAACAGCGGCCCGTCGCACGTAGCGCAATATGAGACGCCCCTGCCTTCGAGTTCTTTTTCGCCCGGCACGCCCAAGGAGGAGTAACTGGCGCCCATTGCCAATATGACCGCCGGCGCGCCAAAGGACCCGTCGGCGCAGGACAACCGCTTACGCGGGCCGTCATCCTCTATTTTAACGACTTCCGCATTCTTTATTTCAAGGCCGAAACGCTGCGCCTGTTTGACCATGTCATCTATCACCTTTGGGCCCGCTACCCCTTCCGGGAAACCCGGATAATTCTCGAGCAAGGGCGAGGTCAATATCTGCCCGCCCGGCATCATCTTCTCGAGCAACAGGGTCTTGAGCCTGGCCCGGGAAGCATATATTCCGGCCGTCAGGCCGGCAGGGCCTCCCCCGATTATCACTACATCATAGTCAGCCATTGACGTGTTTCTCCTTAAAAAGGTAGAGGTCCGCAAAACCGAGTATTCCGGCCGCCACGTAGAAACCGCTGACCGAATACAATATCCAGCTTCTGTCGATCGTCTCGGCGAGCATGGAAGAACAAAGCATGAATATAAGGAAAGCGACGTTCATCGCTATCCCGAGCGAACTGAATATCCTTCCGCGCATGTTCTCGACCACCATCTCGTGTATCATGGTGTTCGTGGATATACCTACCGGGGCCAGGAATATCCCAAGGAACATCGCCATAACCGACGCGAACAGGAAAGACTGCGTCCATTTCAGCAGCATGGTAAAAAGCAACATGGCCAGGCCCGCGGTGATAAAGCAGCCGAATATCGTCTTGTGCTTGGACAACCGGTGCCCTGCCCTGCCGTAGATCACAGAACCTAAAAAGAAACCTCCGCCGAGGAACAATCCCAGAAGGCCCAGGTCGCGCGTCACCGAACCCATAGCCTCCTGTATGAAGACTATTATGACGGCATATGCAGCGCCGGCGCCGGCCATCATCACGAATAGGACGCGGAAAGCGAACCTCGCCTCGCGGTGACCCTTGAGATACTTCAGGCCGTCGGTGATCTCCGAGACAAGGGATTTCTTGATCACCTTCTCTATCTCGGCAAGGCCGACGGGTTTGGCCGCCTTCCTCTTGTGCCCGGTTATAAAAATTATCGCCGCGGCCGAACACAGGTATATCAGGCCGTTGAGGTAAAGCCCGCCCCTGACCTTCATCATCTCTACAAGGATGCCTCCGACAACGAACCAGAATATGGCCCCTATCATGCCCGTTACGGTAAAAAGGGAATTCGCCATCAGCAGTTTTTCCTTGGAAACGAGATCGGGTATTATGGAAAGTCTTGCCGGCAGGAAGAAACAGCTGACCGCGAATATCAGGAATACCGCCGCATATATGGGGAGCGACGGCGCGGTCTTGACGTCTATGAACATAAGCGGTACCGCAAGGACAACCAAAGCCCTGAGTATATCGCAGACGATCATCGTCCTCTTCTTGTCCCACCTGTCTATGAACGCCCCGGCTATGGGGCTGACGAAGAACGAAGGGATTATGGTAAAAGAAAAGAACTTAGCCAGCTCAAAAGGCGAGCCGGGGGTCCTGGCATAGACTATGGCAATTAGGACCATCTGGTTGAGCCTGTCGCCGAATTGCGAGATTATCTGCCCAAGCCAGAGGAGGAAAAAATTACGCTCTCGTAGAACTTCCCTGAAATGCGCCAAATTAGACTCTGAGTGGTTGTGAGCGGGAACTTATGGAGCTGGCGAGAGGAATTGAACCTCCGACCCGCGATTTACGAAACCGCTGCTCTACCAACTGAGCTACGCCAGCCCAAACGCCTGGATACGGGGAAACCTTTGTTATTTTACTTCTACGACGCAGTTCGTGCTTCCGAACTCATTCTGTACACAGGCGTCGCAGCTGGGGTCATTCTGCCACGAACCGTCAACGTAGAATTTGTACTCATAACGCCCGGGTTTCAGGCTAAGGGCGGCTGTCCAGTCGTCCTTCCAATCCTTCTTCATAGGCGTAGCGTTGACGTCCCAACCATTAAAATCTCCGGCGACGCTGACACTGTTGGCGTAAGGGGCTATCAACTTGAACGTTACCTTCTTTGTCCCAGACTTCTTCACTGCCTTTGCCATGACCGCTCCCTCCTTATTTTTTATATACAGAAATGGTGCCGAGGAACGGAATCGAACCGTTCACGCCGGGATTTTCAGTCCCGCGCTCTACCAACTGAGCTACCTCGGCATAAATTTACGGATTATTGAAAGGTTTCGATATTATATAATTTCGAAGCCGGTAAGTCAACCCTATTTTCCGAGTATACCCTGCAGCTTTTCGCCTATTTTTTTGGCAGTCTCGCCGGCCTCGCCGCCCAAAATCTCCCCTATCTTCTCGCCGGCCTTGACCGGGCTCCTTAAAAGCCTTACCACGCCGTCCGTAAACGCCTTTAGCATTGAGTTGCGCAGCGCGCGGGCCATTTCATCGCCCCATTTGAAATCCGGCTTGCTCAAATCTCCCTTTATTTCGAAACTGAAACTTACCGCATTGTCTTCGTCCCTGAGGAACTCTATGACATCGCTGGTCTTTATCTCGAAGAGGACGGTCTTGTTGGGGTCGCCAACGGGTTCAAGGTCGACATCCTGTATTTTTACCCCGGTCCTAACGTTCAAGGCGCCCTTATCGCATACCGCCCCGGTATCCACGAACAAATTGCCCTTCCTTACCTTGACCGAAAGGTTATTGCCGTAATAAGGCGAGAACTTCGGCAACGGCACGTTCTCTATCTTTACCTTTCCGTCGAAGCTGATCGGTTTCTCGAGGAACTTGCCCTTTCCGTCAACCGAGAAGGACCCCTGCCCCTCTATATTGCCTTTGACGTTTATGCTTGTGATGATGCTCCTGTCGGACAAGGATACCGAGTTGACGACCTGTCCGTCGATGCCCGAGAACCGGGTTATGATCGCCGGGGACGATATCTTCTGGTCTATAAATTGGAGGCTGCCTCCCGTTACCGAGAACTTCTTGAAAAGAAGGTCCCCTGCGCGCTTCGAAGGGCCCTTATCCGTCTTCTTTATTTCGGGCAGTTTGAACTTCCCGTCCTCGCCGAGGGTCAGGATAACCTCCGGGTCGGTGAGCGAGACCGTCTTGAGGACCTGTTTGTTAAAAAGGATCGGTATCAGGTATAAGTCCGCGCTCAATTCTTTCGCCTTGAAGAAATAGTCGCCTTCCCTTTCGGGGTTCAGGACCTTGACATCGGTCAGGACTATCTTCCTTTTGAGCACGCTCATATTGCAGTCGCCTATCGATATATCCAGGCCGAGATGGTCCTTTGCGGCGCCTGTCAACAGGTCCTTCATGCGCGGGGCCACCATCAGCTGCGCCAAAAAGGCCAATATCACCAACACGCCCGCTACTATGAAAAATCTCTTCCAGAACATTGTCGCCCCTTATTTTGAAAAGGCCAGGTATCCCAACGCTATCAGGTTCAGCGGAGAAACGAACATCATTATGCAGAACACTACGGAAAGCCCCGTAGACTTGCCTCTCGCGGTGGATATCCTGTACCAGACATACGCCATCAGGAATATGAAATATATGGAGTTGAGCATCATTGCCAGTACAATTATAAGGCCGGCGAGCGCGTTTATCGGTACAGCCGCGGCGGAGACAGCCAACAGCACGAAAACGGCTATCGGCAAAAGGAACATCCTGTATCTTATCTTGCTGATATTCAACATAAGGAATATGTTAAATACCGGCAGCCATGCCATCCAGGCATTGCCCGTGCCTGTCTTGGCCGCGATCACCTGCAGACATATCGCAAAATACGCATAAAATACCAAAACCAACGCCGAGAATACCGCGGCGGGTATTGCGAGGGCGGTTGTCCTCGCCTGTCCGGCAAATACCTCCGGCGCGGAAGGCTCCGCCAGGGGGATCGCGGCAGCCTTATCCGGCTGGCCGTCTTCGAATATCCGGGCTATCCCATGCAAAGGTTCGTCAAGTTTGAACGGTTTTTTGAATTCCAGCGCGAATGTGTCACCTTTATCGCCGGAAAGGACGACTTTATCCTTATCCGCCGAGACTACGGTATACTCCGCGAATTTTTCCCCTCTTGTTACAAAATAGGTGCTGCCTTTATAATTTATCTGCACCAGGAGTTTATCTCCCCGGGATTCCACAAAACCGTTATAAACGAACTCCTGCCCGACCGCCTTGGCAGGCAACGGCTTGCCGTCCTTGCCCTTCGGCCTGTCTTCCAGGACGACGAAACCGCCGCCCTTCTCCCCGGTCTGCTTCTCTGCCCGGGGCATCGTCAGCAGTACGTTGTTCATCACTGCGGCAAAACGGTCTGCCGGAAGGTAACCGGGCACTTTCTGGAGTACGGCCCCGTTCCCGTCGATAAAAAGGACCGTCGGATAACCGGTAACTTTGTAGGCCGCGGCAAGCCTGGCGTTCTTTTCGGCATCGACCTTTACGCACACAAATTTATCCGAAAGCGATGAGACCCTGGCATTGGAATAGGTGTCGGTGTCAAGTTTCTTGCACCAGCCGCACCAATCGGTATAGAAATCGACCATCACGGGCTTGCCTGATTCCCGCGCCGCCTTAAGCGCGGACTGAAAATCGGACTTCCAGCTTATTGCGTAGGCGGCAGCGGATAATGCGAACAGGCATACCGCCAGGACCGCTGCAACGGCTGTCTTCCTATTCATAATCAGCCTCCATTTTCTTCCGGAATGATTTTTTGATCGAATGCTGCTTTTTGGCTGCGAGCATCTTTTCTTTCGCCCTCTTGGAGCGCTTGCGTTTCTGCCTGCGGATCTTCTCTATCTTGCGTTGTATCTCTGATCTGCGACCGAGTAACCGCTGTTCTACCTTGCGGGTAAGTATGCGCCGGGCGAGGACGCGGTTCATCGCCTGGGAGCGTTCCTGCGAACACCTGACCTCTATGCCGGTCGGCCTGTGCCTGAGCTTGACACACGTGGACACTTTGTTTACGTTCTGTCCGCCGTGGCCGCCGGACCTGACGAATGTCTCTTCTATATCGCGTTCATCGAGCTCGAACATCAATATATAATTATACCTTATATTTATTTCAACAGGATATTAAAAAGATATCCGGTAAATATTATTCCCGCGCCGACTATCCCGGCAAACGCCAGTATGAGCCGTATCTTCATGACTTTCTTCAATATCATGAACTCCGGCAACGAGAGGGCCGTGACGGCCATCATGAAAGACAATGTCGTGCCCATGGCCACGCCCTTCTCCGTCAACGCGCTGACAAGCGGTATTATCCCGGCCGCGTTCGAATACAGCGGTATCCCGATAAGGGTAGCGAACGGCACGGCATACCACTTGTCGCCTCCTGCATACCTGGCGAGAAAATCGGTGGGCACATACCCGTGTATGAAGGCGCCCGCGCCTACGCCTATGACCACATATAGCCAGACTTTCTTTATGATAAAGGCCGTATAGGCCCTCGCATATCTGAACCTGTCCGGCCACTTCAGCTCAATGTTATCCGTCAGGGGGTTCTTTGACGTCTTCATCTCCATCGGCTCGAGCAGCCTTTCCGGCCTCATAAGGCCGATCACTATGCCCGAAACTATTGATACGAGCATCCCGCTCAAGATATACAGCAGGGCTATCTTCCAGCCGAACATCCCCAGGAGCATTATCAGCGCCACTTCGTTTATCATCGGAGAAGCCACAAGAAAACTGAAAGTAACCCCGAGCGGGACTCCTGCCTCCACAAAGCCGAGAAAAAGCGGTATTGCGCTGCATGAGCAAAAAGGCGTTATTATACCGAGCAAAGACGCCAGTACATGCCCCGTGTACTTGTCCTTACTGGAAAGGATCTTCCTTATCCTTTCGGGGGGCAGGAACGACCTGACCAGCGAAACGATGAATATGATCACCGCGAGCAGCAGGAATATCTTTATCGTGTCATATACAAAAAAATTTACGGCTTCCCTTAGGTGAGCGTTGTTGCCGAATATATCCATTTATAGTCCTTTTTCTTGAATGCTCCCGGAACCATCCCTGCCGCGTTCGCCGTCCCGGCGGCTGTAGCCGCGCGCAGGCAAGAGGCAAGGTCCCCGCCTTCAAGGCGCCGCGCTATGAACCCCGCAAGGAAAGCGTCCCCGCAACCGACACTGTTGCCGGTCAATATCTTAGGCGGACGGGCAAATACCATGCGCTCTCCGTCAGAGGCTGCCGCGCCTTTCGCCCCGAGCGTAAGCAATACTGTCCGCGCGCCTTTTCTGTGGAATACCCGCATTATCTTCCTTATATCACCCCGGGTACGAGGGCTTATCCCGCATATATATTCCGCCTCTTCGGCGTTGGGCTTGGCTATATCCGGACGCGCCCGAAGGCCCCGCTTGAGGGCCTCCCCCCTGGTATCGAGGACAGTCACCACCCCCGCTTTCCGCGATATGCCTATAAGCTCCGCGTAGGCAGACGGACCGAGGCCGTTCGCATTGGCGCCGGAGAATACCGCATAACAGCGCCCCTTGAGTAGTGCGGTGAATTTTTTCTTGAAACCCGAGAATTCCTTTCTTGCAACGGCGGGCCCGTCCTGTATGCCGCGTATTATCCTTCCTCTCGCATCTATGACTGTGAGATTGGTCCTGGTAAGGCCCTTGACCTGAGAGAACCTGCCTTTTATTCCCTCTTTTTTCAACTCCGATAATATGAATTTTCCGGAGGCGCCTGCCGCAAGCCCCGTAGCGATACTGCGCACGCCCATCGCCTTGAGGGCGCGAGAAACGTTTATCCCTTTTCCCCCGGCGCTTAACTTTACGCGCGGGCCTTTTATGGTCTTGTCTACGGCAGGATTGAGCGTTACGGTCAATACAGGCGCGGGCATATAGCTATTTAGCCACTTCAATATTCAGTTCAAATGTCTTAAGCGGGGGGATCTCTTTTTCCCATACACGCCGATAGGCAAGCTTCAATGCGGTCCTGCCTGCGGCAATCGCTTTGAAACGCAGCGAGACTTTTCCCGGAGCTCCGATCATGTTTGAATCGGGAACAAAAGCGGCGCTTCCGGAACTCTGAAGGATGGAGCCATCCGCCGATACCGTCTCCCAGCTGTATCCCGTGGAAGGATTTCCCGGCAAATCCACGATAAGGGTGTCGCCCACCCTAATCTCTACCGTTTTACCGGAATCTTTCTCTATGACCTTTTTTGATCCCATTGAACATTCCCGGGAACAGCCGGTAAACAAAACTGCCGCGAAGACCGCGATAAAGACAGAAGCAAGGATGCGCATGCTCCCTCCGTTCAGCCGGGGTTGGTGACGTTCAGGGTTATAAGGGTAGCGTTGCCGTAAAAATCCTCATAATACTTGACCGTAACGTCATCTGATATCTCCAGTTCGGAAAAATCTATGCTGTCGCCGTTCTTCCTCATCACGGCATCGTCGGGTACGGAGATGGTCGTTTCGTGAAAGACGTTATCGTCCTGGCTGAGCCATTTGACCGTCAGCTTTGAGCCGGCCCAGTCTATATCAGATATCTGCCCTTCTGCGGTATTTACGACGCGCTGGCCCTGGTCCTCACAATGACCAAAGGCGGGCACGGAAAGCAAAGCCACGGAAAGCAATAAGACGCGCATGCTATTCATACATACGAACTTCCCCGTAAGGGAAGGTCTGCGTATTATATTCCTCGTATTCATCTATATTCTTTTCGCCTCCGTAATAATCCTTGTCCACCAGGTCGCCGGTCTCGCCATAGACCTTTCTTTCTTTGAGGCGGCCGTCTTCCCCGTAATACCTTTCTTCCGCGAGCCGGTCCCCTGAATAACGCCATTCCGCCGCGGCCCAGTCGTCAACAGGGTTCTTGTCAAGATTGCCGTCCGCTCCGTAATAAGCCTCTCCGGTCTTCCTGCCGTCGGCATCGAATATCTCGACCTTCTGCACGGACCCGTCCGGACGGTAATATTTCTTTACCGTAAGGCCCGGGTCTATCCCGCAATAAACTGGAACATTAAGGACAAGCAGGAGGACCGCCGCGACAGACGCGTATATCGCTTTTTTTACCATTTAACCGAAACCTTGACCACGACCTTGCGCAGGGCCCTGTCCGCGATCATCGGGGCATGGGCGTCTTCGGGGAAAAAGATCATGAAAGTTCCGGGCGCATGGGGGACCCATATCTTGGGCGCATCGGAATAAAGCTGGAGATCTTTCCCGGGATCATAACCTCCATCCTTTACGGAACACTCTGATGCGGGGTTCCAGCCTATCTCGTCAAAACCCGAGATACAATATTGGATGTCTATATTCTGCCTGTGGGACTCGAGCTTCGCTGCTTTGCGGCCGTTACCCTTGCCTTCGAAGATGGCGGCATGGATACGCTCGCCGTCTATCTCATATCCGGCGTCGGGAAGGTCGGCGAGGTCGCCCCTGCGCAGGAACTCGAAGGCCTTCTTGAAACCCGCGTGCAGGTTATAGTATCTTTCGGAGTTTACGAGTTTGTCCAGGATCATTGCCGGGCCTCACTTGCCCATCAATTCTATCTCTTGGATCTCTTCAAGCAAACCGCCGTCGTCGAAGAACATATATATCTTCATACCGGTAAAATAGTCCGATGTGCCCGGTTTGTAGACCCATTTCTGCCTTTGGGAGAGGGCTTCCCTGAAAGAGACCTGCGGCTTGCCGTACTTCTTCAATATATCATCCCGGGACATGCCCTTCTCTATGGCCCCGCTCTCGAGCGCGGTTTTCAGCCCCTCGAACTGCGCGGTCTCCGCGTCATAGGCCTTCTGCGCCTGGTCCATACTGTTGCTGACCTCGATAAGCGAACCGAGACCGTCCGCGTAACACAAGTGCGCGGAAAGGAACAAAACCGGGAAAAGCACGGAAAAAACCGTCTTCATCTTCTGCCTATTTTTACGGTGATGTGGTATTCGTCGGTCCAAGGCCAAAGCATGGCGAAAAAGGAATACTCATTGTCCTTCTTGAAGTAAAGGACCTGATCGTCCCTTATCCCGCCGAAATCCTCTATCGCCTGTTGCACCTCGGGCGATACCTTTTTCTTTGACGGGCATATCTTTTCGCCGAAGACTTTGTCCAGCTTCTCTGCCAGCGCGGGAAGTTTATCCCTGAGTATCACAGCTTCAAAATAGTAGTAGCTGTCTACCCTGATGGTATCGAACTCGATACCCTTTATGTCTTCCATCAGGTCTTTAAACGTCATAGGGGGATTCTACCATAAAACATCTTTTTGCTCCATATGATAAAATTTACCTTGCGCCCGCCTTGACAAGTATATCAATTATCGTTGAATCGTCTTTTTCTTCGGCTATCACCAAGGCCGTCTTGCCGTCCCTGTTCTTTTTATTGACGTTCACCCCGGCCTCTATCAGCATCCTGACTATCTCCGACTTACCGCTCTCCACCGCGAACATCAGGGCGGTCATATTGGCCGTTGCGTACACAGACTTTATATTGCTCTGCTGGACGTTAGGGTTGGCCCTCTTCGACAACAGCAGCTTCACTATATTCGCCTGGCCTTTCTGCGCAGCGAACATCAGCGGGGTCATCCCGTTATTGTCCGCGAAATTCACGTTCGCTCCTTTTTTTATCAGGAGCTCCGCGACATCCGGGTGCTCGTTCTCTATCGCCAGTATGAGGGGCGTCTTCGCATTCTCGCCTTTGGCGTTGATAAAAGCTCCCCTCCTGAGGTATTTCTCGACATTGGCCTTGTTGCCGGTCAGGGCCGCGTTCAGGAGCTCGCTGTCCTTATCCGACATCGCGGCAAAACCCGCCGCGCAAAAGAGCGATACCGAAATTGCGGCAAGGCAGAGGATCCCCGCTGTCTTCATTTTTTCCCGTTCCTCCTTACCAAGTCGATAAGGAACCTGGTCAGGCTCCTCTCCCTCGGCTTTATCTTGACCACCACGTCCTCTATATCCGTGCTGGTATCGACCGAAAGCGACCCCGACTTCTTTATGGCCAATACCTGGGACGGATACACGCTCCTGTGCCCGGTTATAAGGAAGCTGACCACGCATGCCGCCGTGGCGTATGCCGCCACCTTCGGGCCGAAGAGTTCCACGCTCATGATGCTCGCGGAGATAGGGGTATTTGCCGCGCCCGCGAGAAGGCTCACAACACCTATGGCCGCGAAAGTAGAGGTATCCAGGCCGAGCATTTTGCCGAAGAACACGCCCGCGGTAGCGCCGATAAAGAATATAGGCGTCACGATCCCCCCACTCCCGCCGAAACTCAGCGTTATGCTGGTAAATACCATCTTGAGGATGAATGCGTACCAGACTATCTTTGCGCCGGTAAGGGCGCCTTCTATGCTGTCGAGGCCCAAACCGAGGTAGTCTTTGGAAAATATGAACGTAAGCCCTATTAGCAGCGCGCCGCCTATGATCCCTTTCAGGGGCTCCCAAACTTTTATCTTACCCGATATCCTTTCCGAGAAGTTCAGCATCTCTATAAGGAGCGCCGAACAGATCCCGAAGAACATACCCGCGAGTATGACCTTCAGGAAGAAAACCTCCGAGAAGACCGGGACAAAATTAAGCGTATGGTAGAAATAGGTCACCCCGAAGGCCGAGGAGATCTGGTAGCTTATGATACCCGCAACGAACGACGGCAGGAGAACGTCGTAGAGAAGGCTGCCCACGAACAGGACCTCGACGCCGAATATGGCGCCGGCTATCGGTGTCCCGAATACCGAAGCGAAACCCGCGCTGATACCGCAAATGACCAGTTTCCTGCGGTCATTGCTGTCGAATTTAAATATATCCGCGAATTTCGACGCCAGGCCTCCGCCTATCTGGGCGCAAGGGCCTTCCTTGCCCACTGAACCTCCGGCGGCTATAGTAATAAGGGTAGCTACAAGCTTAACGGGAACCACGATGAACTTTATCTTCCCTGCACGCTTATGGATGGCCTCTATGACCTTCTCCGTGCCGTGGCCCTTCGCGTCCGGAGCGAAATATTTTATCATCACGACGCTCAGGAAGAACGCCAACGGCATGAACAGGAAATAATAAGGGAACCTGTCCCCCAGCAAGGTGCACCATTTCAGGACCTTCAGGAAGAACGTGGTTGAAAGGCCCACTATAACGCCTATTACCGTG
>Ga0265297_10004535_pt1 | contig 22536 bp, 13 predicted proteins | sample Munlanlwell13791_FD_192502 | JGI IMG/M metagenome (GOLD analysis project Ga0265297, IMG submission 192502) | Leachate microbial communities from a municipal landfill in Southern Ontario, Canada - Leachate well 137-91 | ecosystem: Engineered > Solid waste > Landfill > Unclassified | place... | reverse complement strand
TTTCCAGACTTGAATTACCTTCAATTTTTAAATCTGTATCATCAGCATCATAACTTATATTTGATTTTGTGGTATTGTCCCAATTCCAATTAGTCTCATCATTGTCCATGGAACATAATTGTAATTCAGAACCGTTGCCTGATGGGCGCCATTCTTCCCAGCCGCCGTCATCGGGATTGGTGTCGGTGCCGGTGCGGGTTTGGAATTCAATATTGGCCACTTGAGAGTTGGTCAAAATTTCTTGATCAGACAGAACGCGGTTGTAAACTGAGACCGAGTCAATAACACCACCGAGCGGACCATAATCGGTCAAGCGATCCAATAGACAAAGTGACATGGTGTTGGTAGCAAAATCATTGAACCAGACACCATTGTTGCTGCCGGCAATAACCGTCAAATTTTGCGGCGCGCCGTCAATATAAAATTTCAGTGTGGTAGCGTCAGAGGTCCAGGTCAAATAATGCCATTGCCCATCGAGAGCGGAATTATTTTGTAACTGAGTTAGCGTCGTACCGTTATGGGTGTAAAAGCCCCAGTTGGTCAGCATGAAATAAGGAACTTGCGAGCTGTTGGTGGCATGACCGGTGGCCATGACCACGCCACTGGTCGATGTTTTAACCCAGGCGGAAACAGTACCAACATTTAAATCTTTGATAGCGGATGGATTACTTAAATCCACATAATCATTGCTATTATCACACATCAAAGCGCCGGCGCCCCAGCGTTTTTGAATATTTGTCCAACCGGAAATATATCCAACGTCCTGGCCGGAGGTGACCATATTGACCAATGTTCCGTTTAATCCATTTCCACTGGCATCGCTAGCCGTTATTCCACTGGTTTCATTAAAATTCCAGCGGGCCACCAGACCGGCGGTGGTTAAATCAGTTTCGCCATGGCCAGTCTCTACTGCGTTTTCGGTCCAGGTCAGTGAATCAAGTAAAGGGTCAGCCGAACCTAGATTCAAGACATCGGAAGTGTAGACACCATAGTTTTGGTAAGGAGGACCGGAAAGTTGGATAGATGGGGTGGAAGTCGTGGTAACTCGATTAAGTGATACCGCCGTGTCAAATTCCGTCTGGGAATCATGAACAATGGACGGATCAATCGTAATGGGGAAAACACGATCGGGACTAAAGAGCCAATCGGTATTAATTAAAAGTTGAATGATGTGTTGGTTATTACCAGTGGAAACAAGATTTAATTTAATATCGTTGGTGCCCTCGCCGGCCAGATCATGCGCCACCAAGGGTAAGAAATGGGCCAGATAACGACCGTGGCGGTCCGTGAAATACCAGGTGTCGGCGGGCGCGTCAATGGCATAATTAGTATTTTGCTGATAAGTAACCCCGTTATCCAAAGTGAGCTCAAAGATAAAAGCGTCGGCCAAATGTTGATTATTAACAATGACGATTTCTTCTTTGATTCCCCGGTTGGGTAAAATTTGATATTTAACATTGACGTTGTCCAAAACGCTATGGTTGATAATAATATCCTGCCCGCCGGTTTGTAATAATTCAATCTGGCTGGGATCGTTTTGGTAGATGCGGACAAAGAAATTTTTGATATTGTTCCAGACAGAATCATCAAGATCGGTATCATGGGCAATGGGTTGATAACCGGCCAGGCTGGCCTGGTCAACTGAATCTATCAGGGCAAATTTTATTTTTTTGACGTCCTGATTGGTAATATTATCCAGCCAATGAGATATTTTGGTAAAAATACTGTAATCGTTGGTCAGATCTTCAACCGGCAAAACGACCGCCACCTCATTTTCGGGGCCGTCTTTTTGACCAAGATCAATGTCAATATCTTCATCTTGATAATTGTAATAGCTATCCTCCCAAAAAAATGACTCATCAAGTTCAACCGGCAGGGTAGCATCGGTACGTTCATCTTCCGCGACCAAATCATCGATAATCGTATAATTATCGGGAGGGGGTGGAGCAAAATTGGCGGGGTTATCGGGAGGGGCCGCCAAATCGGGCGGGGAACTTTGGACTGAATCAGAATTGACTATTTCTGATTGGTTATTTTTTTCACTATCGATAACTAATTTGGTTTGATCAGTTTCGGAATTATCATCGTTAAAAAATGGATCAGTAACGTCCAAAGATAATTGATCAGATGGATAGGAGGAGGGCGTTTGTTCATCGCCTAAAACAGCCTCATTTTTATCAGCATTTTGATTGGAAATAGTGTGACTGGTAACCGGTAAATAGGCAATAATACCAAAAACGGCCAGGCTAATCACCAAGGCCAGCAGCCGGTTTTCCACAATCGTCGCGTAAATTCTAGCTAGAAATTTATTCATCAATTAACTGTTTTAATTACAAATCAATATCCTCCAAATCAAACCTAAACCCCTCCTGTTTGATGTAGTTGTAAACCGGCTGCAGGCGAAGTTTCCAGGGGGTTAAAAATGCTTCCCAAATAATTTTATAGCTCATTTTGGATTGGCCGGCGGAGCGATCGACAAAAGTGATGGGGATTTCTTTGATGCGCCAGCCATTTTTCCAGGCTTGGTAATGCATTTCAATTTGGAAAGAATAGCCTTCGGACATGATTTCACGGAGATTGATCGATTTTAATACTTCTTTTTTGAAACATTTGAAGCCGGCGGTGGTGTCGCGGATGGGCAGACCGGTGACCAGGCGGACATAGATGCTGGCGAGATAGCTTAGGAGCCAGCGGGTCAGGGGCCAATTGACCAGACGGCCACCGCGGATGTAACGAGAACCGATAACGAGATCATTTTTTTCAATGTTCAAAAAGAAGTTTTCTAGGACAGCTGGGTCATGCGAAAAGTCGGCGTCCATTTCCATGATGTAATCGTAATCGTGATCCAGAGCGTATTTGAAACCGAGTTTGTAGGCCGTACCCAGGCCCAATTTGCCCGGACGTTCGATTAACTTCAATCGTTGATAGGCTGATTGCAGCTTTTTTACATAGAAAGCGGTTTGATCGGGCGAATTGTCATCAATCACCAGGACGGTAATATCGGGTACGAACTGGAAAATTTCCTCAATCAAATCAACAATATTGTCGCGTTCGTTGTAGGTGGGAATGATGACTATTTTTCTTTTTTGATTTGATACTTGGGGTGTTTGGGATTCCATTTTGGTTTTTTATTTTTATTTTTATTATTTTTTGGTTTTTTAAGCATCGCGGCCGGTTTTTCCTGGCGACAAAGCAAGTAATGATAAGTCAGCCAGAAAAATAATAAGCTGGAAACGACAATGAATACCCACTCGAGATTTGATTTGTGATAGGTGAAATTAACGGTGTAGTTTTCATTGATGTTGTCGGGTAATTGAACATACATCATGCCCAGGCCGGCTTGGTGAATGGTTAATTTGGTGGAATTGGATCCAACTTGATAATTAGCATTCCAGTTGGGGAAATAATTTTCCTTGATCAAAACGCCGGTATAGTTTTGGTTGGGATCGATGGTGATTTGTCGTTTTTCAGGGCTGACCAATTGGCCCGGTTCGTGGTTAAATTCAGTTTGGTCCAGGCCAGTCAGGTCGGTGAGGATATTTTGGATAAAGCGTTTTTCACCTTCATTTTTGTAGTTATTGAAGTGATAAAATAAGTTAATGCCACTCCAGATGACCCGTCCTTGGCCATGATTCATGCTGGCGACAACGGTGTGACCGTGATTTTTGAGAATGGTCTGGGCATTTTCTCTCAGGTTGTCATCATCGGCATAAAGCATGCCCCAGTCTTTGTTTTCACCATATATCGCCGGACCGAAATCTTCTAAGTTGACGTCAACCAGATCGGTTTGATCACTACCGGCTTCCAGATTCCATTCCTGACCAAACTCACCAGGATAGATAGTTTTAACGGGGGCGGGAAGAAAGGCGGTGACACCTTCGGGTTTGGAAAGAATGGCGGCCGATTCGATCAGCAAATGTCCACCTTGGTAAACATAGGAATCAAGAAGAGTGAAAGCTCTTTCTTTTTCAATATAGCTAAAGTTGTAAATCAATACGGCGTCGTAACTTTGTAGTTCTTCCAAGAGATACAGATCGATGAATTGGTTACCTTGAATGGGGATAAGTTTATCACTGCCCAGATTCATTTGAGATAGAGAAAAAAGTAAATTGCGGTAGCTGGCTTCATCGCCAATAACCAGAATAGTCTTAGCATTGGTCGCTTCCATGATGGGCCGGGCGTTCTGGTATTCGAACAAATCAAATCTTTCTTCTTTAATCGGGCTGTCATTGCTGCCCTGAGGAGTAAACAGGTCGGGGCGGCCGGTAAATTTTTCATATTTAAAATTGGGGTAAGAGACAGATAACCATTTGACCGCCATCCAGTCCAAAAGATATTCAGTTTCCGGATAGTTGTTTTCCAGGGCAAAGGTGCTATTTTCAAACCAGAATTTATCGTTTTGATTGAGCAGGGCCTGGGAATAATAATCACGGGTTTGGGGGACGGCCGGATAATCGTAGTTAAACCAGGTGGCGACAAAGGAGTTGTTGTTGGCGTAACGATAATTGGCGATGGCGCTCGACTCGGGCAAACTACTTAATTCATCGGTGACGGTATCTTCTTTATTAAAAAATTGATAATTATTGTTAATACTGCTATTGAAATCGGGATAAGGATAAAGCAGATTGATGACTACGCCTAATGATAAAATAATAATGATAAAGCTGACTTTTTGGGAAAGCTGGGTGGGGAAAGCAAAATGATATGCAATGCCGGCCAGAACTGGAAGGGTTAGGGCGAGGTAATAGAAACAATCAGTGGGAGGCACACTGGCGTTGTACCAATTACCGGGAAAACCAAATAAGACCGCTAGGCCATAGAGAGCGAAGATGATTGAAAGGAAAAAGAAAGCTTTTAAGAGCGGCCAGCCGGCGGGGACTTTAATTAATTTTTCCCGATTTTTTATGGCCAGGTACAATAACACCATGACGATGGGTAAAACCAGCCAGTGCAAGGAAGCGCCATAACTATTGTCAATCCAACTGAGGCGATCATGGAGAGGAAAATTGGTGTGAATAAAACTGATGATATTTACCGGACGATGAGCCGATTCGCCTCCAAAGAAGCCTTCACCAAATACCTGGGCGAGACCCGCCGAAATGAGAAAGGGAATGACGGTGAAGCCGGCCAAAACCAGGGCGGGTAAGAATAGATCTTTGAGATAATCGTAAAATTGGCGGGTAAAACCAGTCAGGCAATAGGCAATGACAATGATGGTCAATAGGGTCATACCAGTGATAATGTAGTGACCCGAGAGAGCCAGGGCAATGCCCAAAAGAGCGAAGAAATAGAGTCGATGAGTTTTATTTTCGGCTTGATGATATTTGACTAATAACCACCAAGTTAGGGGCATAAAGGCAGTGGCAATGAGACGGGGAATTTCGCCCATGGCCATTCTTCCCCACAGTGGCGGCATGGACAGCAATAGAAGAGCCGCGACAAAACTGGCCCAGCGGTTTTTGGTAATTTCTCGAACCAATAAATAGACCGAAATCGCCATGACGATCAGCGAGGTAATCGACAATAAATGCATGGACCATTCATATGATCCAAACAGAACTTTACCGGCCAGTAAGAATAAATAGGGCACAATGCTATACCACAAAAACATGGGCATGCCGTTGGCCCAAGAATACAGCCAGTCACTTTGGGGCCAAAAATCGTTCATAAATTTAACTTTGCTCAAATGAGCGTAGGCGTCGGTGCCAATTGGAAAACCATGCCACATGCCGGCGGCGAAACTGATATAAATCGTTACCAGGGCGATGATTAGCAAGTCAATGACGAAGCCATATTTTTGTAGTTTTTGTTTCATACTATTATTAGAAATTTAAAATTTAAAATTTAAAATTAATAATTAATATTCGGTTCTTTCGGTGTTGCCTTAATCGCCAAGAGTAGACCGAGATTACAGCGGTGTTCATCCAAAATCTGATAGCCAATAAATTCCATCAGGTGACGCAGTTTACTCTCGTCAAATCGTTGGACGTGGCTTTCATCCCACACTCCCCCACCCATTTTGCCGGGCAAGCGAGTCCAGATGGACCATCCAATATTGAACAACCAATCTTCATAAGGGACCAGCACGATCACCTGACCGTCGGGCTTCACCATCCGGCGCATTTCTTGCAAGACTTCCACCGGATTCAATACGTGTTCCAGAGTTTCGAGAATGGTGATGTGGTCAAAACTATTATTTTCAAAAGGGAAAACGGGATTAGCCGCGTCATGAACCTGAAAATCAATGTGAGGATAAGTGGCCTGGGCGTATTCAATGGCCTGGGGCGAGATATCGAGAGCGGTAATATGGCAATCACAATGCTTGGATAATTCGTTGGTAAAAGTACCGCCGGCGCAGCCAATGTCGAGCAAGTTCCCTCGGCCCCGTCGATCATTTGGCCAATATTTTTAAAACGCATTTCGTGAAATATTTTTTTGACCGGGTTGGTGGCAATACTGTCGTCATAATAATTACCGTCAATAGATTGGTGAATGTCGTCGAGTTTTTGTTTTTGATTAGACATAATGGATATTTATTATTTATTTTTATTTAATATTTTTGCTGCTATTAGACTATATTTTCGTAATCCATTTGTTGTGCTTTATAGCCATTTTTTTGTCATCCCCGCCTTGAGCGGGGATCTCATTAATAGGTGTTTTATAAACGCCTTATTGATGAGATCCCCGATAACCGGAGCGCTCCGCTATGCTCCGCTTCCGGTCGGGGATGACATGCAAGATTGTTAATTAATGCAACACTTGAATAAATAGATCTTAATAATTCTCAATCAATCAACTTCTTCCGTCTCTGATATAGCAACCAACCACTTAACAGAACGGCAATTAAGGTAATCACGATGCCCAAGTATTCACTCCACGCGGGAATGGCTTGCAAAGTGAAAGATAAATCGCCATCAATATTGGGTTTGATTTCGATAAAGTTGGGACCAATCGGTTGAATAGTTAATTTCTGCCCCTGGTCACTAACGGCCTGCCAGCGAATATCATAATTGGTTTTAACAATGATCGATTCGTCAGCCTGCAGGTTGGTGGCTTCAATTTGATAATAGCCGGGATCATTCATAACGTAGGAAATACGATCATGGTCGCCTTCATTGATTAGCTTGGCGAAATCCAGAATACCGGCGTTGTCAACTTTGTTTTTGATCATCCCCTGGCGGTCGTATTTTATGACATTGTTAATGGAAAATAAGGCCAGTTGGCTATCGGGCACAGTGAGAATTTTAAAACCACCATCGGCAAACTCGGCGGCCAACGGGTAATCGGCAAATCGACCGAAATTTTCATAGTCAACGTAGTGAGTGCCGCTTTCCGGATAGTTGATCAGGATGTATTTAATATTGAGAATTTGGAGCCAGGCTTTGACTAGAGCGGGATCGTCACCTTTGTTTATCTGGTAAGCAATATCGGCCCACCACGGGTTGGGCTGGGCGTTATCGGCACCACCACGAATCTGCGGAGTGTCGGTAAAGACGTTCAACCAGAAGGCGGGCGTACCAGTGAGATAGGCGCGCTCCCCACTTCGCCCGTCAATATTTTCATCAAACCACTGGGCAATTTGGTATTCATGGGTGGTGTCCATGGTTACCGGTTTGATCAGAAAATATGGATTGGTAATATATTGGAAAGATAAGGCATAGATAACTACAAAAGTACCGATAATAACTGCGGTGTGGACAATATAGCCGGCCCGGCCCGAATATTGGCGGCGGACAAAATCAATCAGGGCGGTGATCAGCATCGCCAACAGGGCTACAAAACCAATTTGGGCTTCCGGAAGGTAACGGTTGGGCTGGGTAACCAGAGAATAACCGGTGTGATAATAAACCATGGCTACACCCAGGAAAACAATCATCCAGCCAAGCATGAGAAACCATTTAAAATTATTATCATTGCCCATCAGTTTATGGCGTAAAAACAAAGCCAGGGGCAAAATACCAAACAAGATAGCCACAAACATAATTAAGAACGGCGGTAGATGAACGGCGTTTTCCGGATGAATATAGGAACTTTCCAGAATTGATTGAATAAAACTATAATCAAAATAAAAAGCGGTCAGGGCGTAGGACAATAGGCCAATAAAAATTAGTCTTTTAATATTTATGTCTTGAGTATAGGTAGCCAATTTGCCTAGGATAACCAAGGCCAGGATGACCATTAAGGCAAAACCAGCAAAGAGGTTAGCGAGCATGGTTAGGGCGACAAAAACGGCGGCCAGAATATAATTAGTAATATCCGGCTCCCGATAACTTTTGATAAAATATAGAGCAGCCAAGGGAGTAAAAAATAAAGCTACCAAGTGCGGACCTTCGCCAAATTGGGCGAAAATGATCCATTGATAGGGCGGATAACCGGCGATACTGGGCAGACTGACGATTTGCGGGATAAACAAATAGGCAATCGACGGCAACAATATATACATCAAACTGGTCAGGAAAGCGGTGGTTTTGCGGTTAGTTAGATAATATATAAAAGTATAGATTGACAGGGGGGTGAAAAAAACAAAGATCGCCGTCACAATTCGATAACTATGGTTGACCCCAAGAGAGAAAATTTTGGCGACGAGGGCAATCAGATACGGTACCAAGGGTGGATAGGTTAGATGCGTGGGGAAACCAAAGTACCAGACGTTATTCCAGTTAATACCGAGATGTTCAAGCACAAATTTGGCGTTGGTAATGTGGGCGCTTTCAATGTTTTCAATAAAGCGGGAAAAACCATCCAAAAATAATGGGTAGATTAGCAACCCGTTTAGGAGTAGTAAAACACCGATCAATACAATGTGTATTGGCACGTTTTTTTTGCCCATGGGACTGATGATGGTTTTTTCGATCTGATCTTTTGTTTTTTTAGTCTTATTTTTCATTTTCAACATTATTTAATTACAAAATTTAATTATTCATTATTGGTGGCTTTCACTCGCACAAAATCGGTATGGTGCAGAATAAAGCGGTAACAGAACAACCAGTAGCTAATTAGCCAGCAGATAATGAAGATGGTACTGACATAATCGTGGAAAATAATGGCGGGTAACTGACCAAATTCGTAGGCGATCAAAACCACTAGGCCGATACGGATGATGTTGGCAATAATCGTTCCCAGGATTCCAATCAGCATCGTTTCGATTTTGCTGCCGAGAGTAAATGGTCCTTTTAAGCCCACAAACATGCTGATTAAGAGCAGAATAAAACTTTGCCAGCCGATACAGTTCCAACTGATGAAAACATTTACCGGTATCCCATCTTTAAGCATACTAAGTCCGGTCAGGTTGGCGCTAGTATCAATACCGATCAATCGGAGAAAAGCGACAATCATTGAGGCTTCAGCCGGCACGACTTGGTTTTGTAGTATTTGATATAATTCAATTTTCATGATGAGGCGGGTCAGGACTTCGTTGAAAGTGGTGACGAAAGGCATGACCAGAAAGGTAACACTGGCCAGGATAATCACCATTTGAAAAGTGGAAAAAGTGATGTATTTGGTTTGTTTTGCCTCCACTTCAGTACCCAGGAAAGTCCTTTTTAAAGCCGCCACGTCAATATTGCCCTTCTCCTGTTTCTTCCAGAACTGCCATGACTTAATTTTGGCCGTTAGATTATCAATTTGTTTTTTTATTTTGTTTTTCATTTTGATATTGGTAATTTAATTATTAATTATTCATTATTAATTATTAATTTTAGCTTTGGCCTTCTTCCGACGACTGTACCAGAGACCAAATAAAGCGGGTAAACCAAGCAGCAAACTGGCTTCCGGGACGATAATGTGGGGGGTAACTAATGTTGATAGACCATTGTCATATTCAATTTCGGTTTCTTCGCATTTTGGTCCCCAAATATAGCCGATAGCTCTATTTTTTCCTGATTTGTTTCCATTGGCAATTGTTCCTAGGCTGTAATAACCTTGCATGGTAAAGCTGTAGGTTTGTGAACCGTCAATCTCTAATTCTTCGTCCCATTTGATGCCATAGATGTCATAATTTGGATCAGTACCTATTTCTACACTGCCTGGCGGTGAGTAACTGACAACTGTGGAAGAAGGACATAATTCAAAAATAATATTACTCATGGCTTTACCACTGTCTGGTCCAGTGACAAGATAACTAAAAGTTGTACTATCGCTGCTGGAATCATAGTAATAATATGTGTGCGAGACGGTGTAGCCGTTGAGTGTAATTGATGAACCGGCCGCTTCTCCGAGATAGGTGATGGTATAGATGAGACGGCGCGGATTAGTTTGGGTACAAATTAATTCCGGACCAGTGCCGAGGTTGAGATTAAGTTGAGTGGGCGAGTTTGGTCCAATATAGGAATTAGTTGAGGTGATATATTGATAATCACCACCGGCACTGTTGACATGTCCAACAGTAAAAGAATACAAGGTGTCGTAGACGGGTTTTTGGCTAAGGTAAATACTGCTTGAATAATTACCAGCGGCTATCCCACCATCTTCATCTCCACTCGGGCAAACGTCTGAGTACCAACTGAAACTAGGATGAGAATAATCAATAGTAACTTCTGTTTCCGAATCGCCAGGAGTATATTCCAAAGAGCCATTACTACCGGAATAATAATTTAAATAAAACAAATCCGGATTAGCTTCCACATCAATGCTAGTGGCCAGATAACTTAATGAGCCAAGCATAATAGTCATAATTAATATAACCGTGAGGCCCAGTCTGGGCACCCGTTTTAGTTCCAGCCAAAGACGATTATCATCTTTTAATTCTTCGGTTTGTTCGGTTTTATAGGCATAGAGTTTGTGTTCGGCCGATAATTTCTTGGCGGTGGCATCCAGATCTTCTTTAAGCATGGCTTCATTTTTGGCGATCAGTTCCTCATTACTACCGGCCATTTGGGATTCCATGATGGCGTCGGTCACCGAACCAGTTTTTTTAGTTCGCACCCAGCCACCTTCATAGGGAGAAATCAGACCTTTGACGGCAGCATAAGACAAATGCGGGATAATATAATAAATATAGGTTAAAAAGGGCAAGAAGTTGTAATCACGATCTTCACCTCTTTCCAGTACCAGACCGGAAATACACATCACCGGCAGGGCCATCAGATTGGTAAAAACCAGACTCCAGCCCAGAGTGGCCGTCCAGCCGGGAACTTTGATGTGAAAAATCAATTCACCAATCACCCAACCCAGTGTTCCAATAATAAACAGGGCGGCTTGCAAATAGAAAGGCCCATATTGAATAAATTCCAGTTTTTCGATCAAGGTCATTTTGGGCGAAGTCATGACTTGCCAGAAATATTTTTTGACATTCCAGGTGTGACCTTCCGCCCAACGAATCTGTTGACGAGCCAGTTTATTTAAACTATTCACGCATTCCGCCGGCACTTTAATGTCGGGGGTATAACCAATTTTCCAGCCGTCAATATACATGCGGATGGTCAAATTCCAGTCCTCCACAATGGAGGTGTAACCATCTTCAATCTGCCAGGTATATTTAGCCAGCAGGTCGCGTCTAATCATGAAAACACTACCAGCAATCATTTTCATTGAGCCAAAATATTGCTGGGCGGTACGTTCCACCATGTACCCGCCGGCAAAACCAAAACGGACACCGGCCGTGACAAAGTTTTCGTCTTTATTTAGCACATGCCATTGATAACCCTGGACGGCGGCCAGGTTTTTATCATCATCCAGACTGAGCGAATTACCGTTTTGGCGGTAGAATTCCTGTAAAAACATTTTGATAGTGCCCGGAGGCGGCACAAAATCAGCGTCAAAAACAATAATGTGTTCGGCGCGGGGATCGGTTTGTTTGATGGCTTCCTTCAGGGCACCACCTTTGTAACCCTCGCGATTATCGCGACGGAAGATTTTGACGTTTTTATATTTACGGTATTTTTGGATAATAGCCGGGGTACGATCATTGGAGTCATCGACGATAATGATTTCGTATTGCTGATAATCTTGATTCAAACAAGCTTCAATGATCCGCCGAGCGACATTTTCTTCATTATAAAAAGCCAGGTGAATAGACACAAAAGGCTGATAGACCAGGTCGTCAATCAGCTTGATATTTTCCCGGTTAATATAATGTTTATTTTTCTTTAGCAGTCTCCTACCGGTGGCGGATAAACCAACCGGAGTAGGGCTAAAACCTAAGAAACTAGCTTGATAATTTAATTCTTTTGGTCGGGATATTTGGGGAACAAATTTATTTTGGTCGACAGTCCAGCTTTGGTGTGCAAATAATTTAGCTTTGACCGCAAATACCCAGGCTAAAACCTGGCGTTTTATTTCATCATAATCGGCTTTTTTGATAATCATCATCAACAAGGCATGCAAACGTTTGCGGATACCCAATCTGGCCGGCCGCACGATGATCTGATTTTTGGTTTTAGCGATTTCCCAATATATGTGCCGAATTTTTTCGGCCAGGGCATTAGCTTTTTCCTGACCAATGGTGCTAATAGTTTTCTTGGCGTATCCCAATTCATGACTACTGACTTCATTGATCAATTCTTCGTTTTTGACTCGTTTTTTCTTAAAACCAATAATTCTGGCGGCACGGTAATTTTTTTTATGGCGATTCTTATAATGTTGAAATTGGTTGATCAGACTAACGGCAAACCCCAAACCTTTTTCTTCCTCCAGTTTGGACAAATCCCGTTCCAAGGCTTGTTGGTCCTTTAAGAGGATAAATATGGAGGCCAGATAATAGCGAACGGAATACATAAAGAAAAACAGTCCACAAGCTAGACCAACGATAGAGGCAACTAAACCAAATGAATAATAGGTATCAGCAAGCATTTATTTTTGTATTAATTTTGTATTAATTTTTTCGTTTTTTGATTTTCATTGCAGTGTAGCTGAGGTTTAATTTTATGTCAATCTTTACTTATAAAAGGGGAGCTGATAAAGGGGGAAGATAAATATCGTTGTTGTTTATCTAATGGCTATTTTCGCAATGTTGACATAAAAAAAATTACCAGAATATTCTGGTAATTTTGGTGGTGAATTGGGATAAATTTGGTGGTTATTATTGGTGGGTTGTGGATAACTTTGTAGGGGCGGGTTACAAACCTGCCCCTACGATACATAATATATTTAATTCAATCCCAATTCCGCTTTCATGTCTGTCTCAATTTCATCCAGGGTTCGATCATATATTTTCTGGTAAGCCTCGGGAAATTGGGCTTCCTGGGTAAGATTGATATATTGGTCAACGCCGTATTTATCAATCAAATATTTGGTAAAAACGCCGGCTTCAAAATACTTGATATCGCCGGATTTGATTTGCCAGTTAACGCTGGAGAGCTCCGATAAGGGAATAAAGGGGTTAAGGCGGAGAATAGCCAGGTAATCACGACCGGTTTGATCAAGCATAACCGCCGCCCCTTCCAGGAGATATCTTTCTTTGACGGCGCCAAAAGTGTTTTGGAAAATGACTTTGGCGGTTTCGTAGCCAAAACTTTGATGAGTGTCCTGGTTTTCATAAACAAGATGAATCTGTTTTTGGTTGTAATCGGAAAAACTATTAGTGGAGAGGGTATAGGTGTACAAAGTGGTAAAATCAGGGTAAAGATAATATCCAGGTGATCAGACCAATTGGTTAAAAGCGTTTGGTTGATCAGACTAATGCTGGCCACAAATTGGTTGCTAATATGGCTTTGGCGGGCAGCATCAATTTTTTCCGGCCAATAATGAAAAGTGTTATAATCAATATCAAAAGTGGGTAATTTATCATAGTTTAAAACACCGAAATCCGGTAACAGGCGGAAGCTTTGAGCGAATTTTTCCATATTAATCAAGGAATTGGTGGTATTGGTCTTGGGTAGCCAGCCGGATATTTCATAACCGAAATAATATTTATTCATTAGAATCGAGACAATATAGTAGTTTTTATTTTCCGAGACAATGACTTGGGAATTATTGTCCTGGAAACTGATATTGTCTTTACTGGTTAAAACGGTGTTGCTTTGATCTTGATTATTGGTGGCGTAGATTTCGGCTAATTTTTTGAGGGAATTGACGCCGGGATATTTTTTGACACCATAGGTGGCGGCCTGATCACTAAATTTGGCGTCATAATCAGTGTCTAGTTTAGTCCAAGCCGGATCCTGATAAACAGAGAAATGCCCTTGCGGATCGACATATGTTTGTTCGCTCGTCATGGTTAGATCAACTTCTTTGTATAAAAGAAATTGGTTGAGAATGATTTCGCCGCGCTTTAGATTAATTTTATCCAGTAATTCTAGAGCGGCTTGATTGTTAGCGTCACTTTGCAAAACTTCCTCAATTTTATATTTGGCCGGTTCATATTCTTGTTTGTTATAAAATTCACTGGCTTGTTCGATGGCTTGATCAATATCTCCCAGTGATTGATCGTCATATGATTGGCGAACGAAATTAATTAAACTAAAGCTAGCCAGAACAATAACCACGATAATCAATAGGGTCAGGGCGCCGCCAATGAGCCAAGAAATAGACGTGGGGCCAACCGGGGCGACGGGGGATTTGGCTTTGGGAGTGGGTGGGGAAAGCCAGCTTTCTTCGTCGGCTTCATTTTCTTTTTTGGCCTCAGTGAAAAAGGTTTCCGCCTCTTTTGATTTAGCCTGTTTGGGATCAGCCATTTTAGTCTCGTCACTGATCGCTATTTTGGCGGGGGTAGAGACGTTGCCGGTAACGTCTTTAAGCGGCGGGGGATTTATTTTCTCTCGCTCGGAAATATGGATGCGGCCGGGGCCGCTACCAAAATTACCCAACAATGAATCTAGCCAATTTTGTTTTGATGGTGGAACAGATATTGGCTTGGATAGATTTTTAATGTCAAGATTTAGATCTTGGCTTTTGTTTTCTTCCATATTCGATGTTTATTTTACCCCTCTTTGGTTCATAATTATTCATATTATTGTATCATAATATGTATATTTTTGCAATTATAATTTCCCTTGTAAATAAGGAGCCATGGAGCTACAATGCGGTCGCAACAATATTTTAGAACGAAGATACCTACACTTTTTGAGGGGCAGAATACATTTATTTGTGTTCTTGCTTTGGTCCGAAGCGTATTTATCGTTCATCTATCATATTGTTGCTTTTTTTAATGACAATATTAAAAAATAACCCGAAACAATAGCTTCGGGTTATTTAGATTTTCGTTTATATGCTGTACATATGCGTAGAGACGTAGCATGCTACGTCTCTACGATTGATTTATTACATCATGCCGCCCATTCCTCCCATACCACCCATACCACCCATACCGGCGGGGGGCATATTGGCGTTGCCTTTTTCGTCTGGTTTCTCAGCCACCAACGCCTCGGTAGTCAAGACCATTTCAGCGACGGAGGCGGCATTTTGTAGGGCAAATCGAGTGACTTTGGCCGGGTCAATAATGCCTTTGTCAATCATATCAACATATTCTTCGGTCAAAACGTCATAGCCAACACCCTTACCTTTGGATTTGACAGCCTGCACAATCACCGAAGGTTCTTTGCCAGCGTTCTCGGCAATCATACGCAGCGGTTCTTCCAGGGCGCGGCGAATAATATTGATACCAATTTCTTCCTCGCGATTTTTGGCTTTTACCGCATCAAGAGCATCAATACAATCAACCAGGGCACAGCCCCCACCGGCCACAATGCCTTCTTCCACGGCGGCTCTGGTGGCGGCTAAAGCATCTTCAATACGGTGTTTTTTCTCTTTGAGTTCCACTTCGGTGGCGGCCCCGATTTTGATCACGGCCACGCCACCGGCCAGTTTAGCCAGTCGTTCTTGCAACTTCTCTTTATCATAATCTGAATCGCTATTTTCAATTTCTTGGCGAATTTGCTCGACGCGGGCTTCAATTTCTTTTTTGGTGCCTTTGCCGTCAATAATAGTGGTGGTATCTTTGGTACAAACTACTTTGCTAGCCGTTCCCAGCATATCGACAGTCATGTTGTCCAACTTTAGACCCAGTTCTTCACTGATCACCTGGCCACCGGTCAACACGGCGATATCTTTTAGCATTTCCTTGCGACGATCGCCAAAGCCGGGCGCTTTTACGGCTACGGCATTGAATAGTCCTTTCAGTTTATTCAAAATAATAGTGGCCAAAGCTTCGCCTTCAATATCTTCGGCAATGATGACTAATTCTTTCTTGCCGGCATTGGCCAGGGTTTCTAGGACGCCCAGTAAATCTTTGCCAGACGATATTTTTTGATCGGTAATCAAGACGTGCGGATTATCCATGACGGCTTCCATGCGAGAGGCGTCGGTAATCATGTAGGCGGAAATATAGCCATTGTCAAACTGCATGCCTTCTACCACTTCTTTGCCCATACCGAGAGTTTGTGATTCTTCCACGGTGATAACACCGTCTTTTTTGACCGCTTCCATCGCTTCGGCGATAAGTTTGCCCACTTTGGGATCATCGGCGGAAATAGAGGCTACTTGCGAGATTTCTTCGGTGGTAGTGATTTTTTTGGCAGTATCTTTCAATTTTTTGACGACGGCGTCGACGGCTTTGCGAATACCATGGCGCATCAGCATGGGATTGGTGCCGGCGGCCACGTTTTTAATGCCTTCTTCGATCATACTTTGGGCTAGGACAGTAGCGGTGGTGGTGCCATCACCGGCCACGTCATTGGTTTTGGTGGCCACTTCTTTGATCAATTCGATACCCAGATTCAATAGTTTATCGTCGGATTCGATTTCTTTGGCAATGGTTACGCCATCATTGGTAATGGTGGGCGCGCCATAACCCTTATCCAAAACGACATTGCGGCCTTTGGGTCCAAGGGTAACTTTGACAGCGTTGGCCAGCATATTGGCGCCGGCTTTGAGCTTGCTTCTGGCTTCTTCGCCGAAAACGATTTGTTTAGCCATATTTTTCTTCCTTAATTAATTATTAAAATAAAATACATTTCGCGATTGTGTACGGGCGGACCCATGTGTCCGCCCAGGGCGGGTTATAAACCCGCCCCTACATTATTTCACCAAGGCAATTACATCCGATTCGGATAAAATCAGGAAGGTTTCACCATCAATTTTGAATTCATCGGGGGCATATTTGCGAAAAACAATGATATCGCCTACTTTGACATGCATCGGGATTCGTTTGCCATCGTCGCTCACTTTGCCCGGGCCGGCGGCAATAATTTTACCGCGTTGGGGTTTTTCTTTGTCCATGGTTTCGGGTACTACAAAACCGGACTTGCTCGTTTCGACAATCGCTTCGACAATGAGACGATCGCCAAGAGGCTCTAGTTTCATACTTTTCCTCCAATTACTTATTATTTTAAAACTATTATCTAATCTATAATTACAAATGTATTTTAGCACTCAATTATTTTGTTTGCTACGTTTTATTTTAGAAAATTACGGCGAACTAGTCAAATGAGGAGATAATTAATTCGTAATTTTTATATGTGCGTCAGGATAAAACCTTGATATAATAGTTTTTAGTAACCTACAAATATCGCAGTGTTACGCGCTGGGGCGGTTAGCTCAGTTGGCTAGAGCGTATGCTCGACACGCATAAGGTCACAGGTTCGATTCCTGTACCGCCCATTTATGATTAAAATACCCATTTATATGGGTATTTTTGTTGGGGCACGCAGCTGCGTGCCCTCGTTATAATAAAAAAATAATATCAATTTCATCAATCCGTTATTTTGGTTTAATGATCCATTTTATAGATTGGGAATATGATTTTATTTTTGAAACCGGACCAAATAAATGGAAAATAAACCGACCTATCAGATCAAGATATTATTTCCGTCATTACATTGGAAATATGTGTATTTGTTGATGATTGTATTTTTGATTGATGAATGATGTTGCCGACATACAATTATTGTCCGGACACGCTGCCGCGTGCCCTGTTTTTTCGTGCTAATATTTATCATAATTCAAATATTATTTCGATCCCGATGCCATATTTTGGGATTGTTTTGAATATAATTACGAATATTATTCAACGCATAATCGTCGCGAATAATATGTTCATAATAATTCCGCTGCCATATTTTTATTCCTGGTGTATTTCGCAATGTATTTATTTTGGTGGAAACGGCCGATTTATATCCACGAATAATCGAGGGTATTGTGTTTGACGTTGGTTTTCCAAATTTTTCGTTTGTAGGGGCACGCTGCTGCGTGCCCTGGGGTGGCATGTTTGGATGCTGCGTGCCCTGGGGTGGCATGTTTGGATGTTGCGTGCCCTGGGGTTGATTTGGGTTCATGTTTTCATGATTTGTATTTTGAATATATTGGGCAGGCAGGGCACGCAGCAGCGTGCCCCTACAATAATTATTTTCAATTAATAATATGCCATGCATGTGGTTGGGCATTATTATATATTCATCAATAATAATATTTCGGCGTATTTTGCCTGTTTGTTGCCATTCTTTGTTGGCAATTTTACCACAATCATTTAAAATCATTTTCCCATCCACAATTTCCCCCAATATACATTCCCGTCGGTACGTACAAACCGTCACAAAATAATAATTATCCCCGGAATAATCATATCCTGATAATCGAATTGATTGTCGATGATGTATTTGAGGATTATATTTCATACATTTATTGAAATATAATTCGGATGAATAAAAATTAAAAAATTTGTTAATAAAATATTAACCGTAGGGGCACGCTGCTGCGTGCCCTGTCATTTTGTGTTTTCCCCATTAAAAAACCGACATCATTTTATTGATGTCGGCCTTTTTTGATTTTTGTTGCGCCGGTGTTGTTGTACCGCCATATCCTCACCGGGAAGGATATGGCGGTAAGAAAGGAAAGGTAATAATGAAAGAATGATTTGCCTGATCCAATGACATGACCCCTCAGGCGGCGGGGTCTTTATGTTAATTAAGCAGTTGACTCACCTCTTTTTCACTGGACGAAAAATTTGACAGGTGTACCAGGAAAAATTCCAGGAAAAAGAGGGAGGCTGCTTAATTTCTCAAAAAAAAGGTGGCAGATCTTTCGGCCTCAGGGCCTACTCGATCTGCCTTTATATCCAAAACGGAACAACTTCGTCGATACCAGCAGGAGAGCTAGGTTGTCGTTTAAGGGGGCTAGCTCTTTTGAAAAAGAAGTTGTTCCGTCGGAAATATCTATTTTTTGAGGAGAATTTGGCCCCACCGGCTTTTTCTTTTCGAGCATCTTCACTTGTCCGAAAGAAAATTCCCCCTGGGAGAGGGAAAGCCGGCAGGGCGGGGCGGTTGAAAGACAGGACTTGGCTCCATATGCAATTTTTCACTCCTTGAGAGGAGGAATGGAATCGGAGCCAAGCCATAATATTTTAAAAACGACTTTCCGATGGGACCACGGTTCCCAAATAAAAAAATGATTGCGAAACTCATAGTCTCCATCATCCAGTCGTTTATTTTTAATTATTAATGTTCATTTTTCACAAAAAAGCAAAAACAGAAAATCCAGGTCGATAATTTTAGAAGATGTCACTAAAGGGAAATTATGACCTGGATTTCTGAATTGCTCTTAAAAAATGAAAAAGCTGCTTATCTTTGAACTAATTCCCACCTTATCATCTGATAGGCTAAAATTCAAGTTATTATTTCGTAATTATTTTATTTTCAGGCATTGCTTTATCGCGTGTTTTACCTTGACATTTTGGCCTGTTTATAGTATTTTCAGGGCAGTTAAATCATAATTTTTTCTTGGTTTTTCAAGAAAAATTACAGAGGGGGTGATATGAACTTTAAATCTTTATTAACTCACTTTGGCCTCGAAACCAGGTCAAGGTGATGAAATATTTTTTCGTCATTTTCAGGTGAAAATGGCCGGTTTCCGTATCAGGCTTTCCTTATAAATAAGGGGAGAAATTGGGTCTGATATGTAGTGTTAAGGGAATTTCTCGAAAAAATTATTTTGAAAGGATGTGAAAAAAATGCTGAGAAGCATTTTTTTGTTGTTTCTTGCGGTTGTTTTTTGTTTTTTGGTAGGTTGCGGCGGGGGAGGATCCTCCTTTAATCCGGATCCGGTACTCCCGACAGCCGCACCTACAGTAGTGCCCGACCCCGTCGGTGCACAAATCGTCGTCAGCGAAGTCCCTTTCGGGGGCTCAATTGAAGCCCAGGTGTTGGACAATTTAGGTAACAACACTTGGGTCGAATTTTCGCCTTCGGAAAAGAACCAAAAAAGTCAGGACGACCACAGGTACAGATTAGGTGGTTTGCCTGAAAATTTTGATTCTTTACCGGAAACAGACGGGATCTGCTATATCAACGACCTCTCGGTGGATTCTTTTTATACAGTTTTAGTGAAAGATTCTGCCGGGTTGGTTATTGATTCCCGATATTTGCAGCTTTTGGCAGGAAATAATAGCTTTAGCTATGAAGCCCTTGCTGAAACTGCAGATTTCCGGTTGTCTGTCACCGAGCAGACACATACGTCAACGGAGATTTTAAATAATCTCTTGAGATGCAATGTTGTCATCCGCTCGGTCGGAACAGACTATAGCAGACACTTTGTCTGCAACTGGAGAGACTTCTATGACGATAACAAGGACTGGTACTTCGACGTAGCAGACTTCCCGGTAGGAAACGCTACGATCGAAGTTATCCTGTATGATAAGTTTGGTGGCGAGTACGGTTCCGCCACACAAACTATCGAAATTACGGGAACCAGTCCCGAAATAGTAATCCCGATCATCGATTGGGGGACGAAGAACCTGGGGATTACCGAGACCCAGGCGGATGTGCGCCATGATTTCGGCCAAAAAGTCGGCGATTCATGGTACATTCCGGTAAGTTCTCCAACATCGGACATGTATATCTGGGAGAAGACTGGAGGATATGTTTTTGACGTAAGTGGATTAAAAGTTAAGAAAATCCACTTTACGTTGGATACAAACAGTACCACCAGCTCTTCAAAGATTTTCCGGACCGATGTGATCGGGAGTCCCGGCAACTGGTATCGCCGGGAAGTACTGGAAAAGGATACCAGGGGTGGTGCAAATGGTATTGTTAATATCATTTTTACGGCGGAAGCCGGCACCACTTTTACAAGTTCAGAGTTGCTCCCCCCTGGCTATAGGGGCGGGGTAACGATAAGTTCCGTTGAGATTTGGGACGTCTCAACGTGTTCAATCGGTAGTCCCGAATATAAATAAAAAAGAATGGCTTTTTCCCCCTGCCTTTAAAGGGGGAATTTTTTTGCCCAATTGGGGGGATATCACAATCAGGGCGACCGTGAGGGTCGCCCCTACGAAAAAACTATAATTTCGATTATAATGCGAATATGTTTGATCAAATATTAAAACAACTAGATTTACCGCCGTATCGCTTGAAGCAAATCAATCACGCTATTTTTAAGGAATTAATTGGTGATTGGAGTCAGGCCACGGCCCTGCCGGGGGATTTGCGGGAATATTTGCAGGAAAATGTGCCATTGTCGACCATTGAACCGGCGCGGGTGTTGACCAGTGACAAGGGTGATACCATCAAGGTGGCGTTTCGGGCGTTGAAAACGAATGGGATCCCCGATAGCCGGAGCGCTGCGCTTCCGGTCGGGGATGACACGGGGTGTCAATTCGAATCCGTATTGATGATGCACGACGACCGCAACACGGTGTGTGTGTCATCCCAAATTGGTTGTCCGGTGGGTTGTACATTTTGCGCCACCGGCCAGATGGGGTTTAAACGGAATTTAAATTATCGGGAAATTGTTGATCAGGTGTTGTGGTTCGCGCGATATTTAAAATATGGCGTGAATGCCCACACCCCCGAAAAATCCATTGATCGTAAAATCAACAACATCGTGTTCATGGGCATGGGGGAACCAATGTTGAATATCGACAATGTTTCCCAATCAATCGATATTTTGACGGACGATAATTTGTTTGGTTTGGGCAAACGGAAAATCACCGTTTCCACCAGCGGATACATTGAACCATTACGAAAATTTTTAAATAATTACCCCCACATTGGGCTGGCTATCAGCCTGCACGCCCCCAATCAACAATTGAGGGAGAAAATAATGCCCACCGTGGCTAAATCAAATCATATCGATGATCTAATTGCCGTCGCCCGCGAATATTCCCAAAGGACCAAACGACGCGTCAGTTTTGAATATATTTTGATCGATGGGGTGAATGACGATTTGGAACATGCCCGCGAATTGGCCCATATCGTAGGGGCACGCTGCTGCGTGCCCTGCGGCTTGCCCTGCGGCGGGTCCAATTGCGTGCCCCGTGTCGGGTCCAATTGCGCGACGGATGTTAAATTAAATAATTGCGTTGATTGCAAACAGGAGGGCACGCAGCAGCGTGCCCCTACGGATACATTTTTATTCCACATCAATTTAATCCCCTACAACCCGATTGAAAATTTTAAATTACACCGCCCCAACACCTACCGCGTTAACCGTTTTAAAAATGAATTAATCAAATTGGGTATTCCTGTTTCCGTCCGGGTGTCCATGGGAGATGACATTGCGGCGGCCTGCGGGCAGTTGGCGGGAGAATGATTTGGTGTTTTTGCTTCTGCTAAACTATAATTAGAGGTATATATTTTTTGGAGGTAATATTTATGCAGAAGAATTTAT
>Ga0265297_10004534_pt1 | contig 22539 bp, 23 predicted proteins | sample Munlanlwell13791_FD_192502 | JGI IMG/M metagenome (GOLD analysis project Ga0265297, IMG submission 192502) | Leachate microbial communities from a municipal landfill in Southern Ontario, Canada - Leachate well 137-91 | ecosystem: Engineered > Solid waste > Landfill > Unclassified | place... | reverse complement strand
TCGTTCAAAAACACAAAGGAGGCCCTACCGCCATTATTTGCCACGGCGCAAATCCGGGTATGGTCAATCATTTTTTCAAACAGGCTCTGTTCAATATGGCTCAGGAAACGGGTCTGAAATTTTCCAAACCGACCACGCGCGAAGAATGGGGAGCCCTTGCCGAACGGTTGGGCATCAAGGCCATTCACATTGCCGAGCGCGACACGCAAGTGTGTCAAAAACCAAAGGAGGTTGATGAGTTTATCAACACATGGTCCATTGACGGCTTCTGCGACGAAGGCAACCAGCCTGCCGAATTGGGTTGGGGCACGCATGAAAAAACCATGCCCCTTAACGGGGCGCGGCATACTTTCGGCTGCGATGCGGCAATCTATATCAACCGTCCGGGGTTTAAGACGCCTGTGCGCAGCTGGACGCCGGTTGAAGGCTCCTATCATGGCTTTTTGATCACGCATAACGAGTCAATTTCGATCGCCGACTATTTGACTTTGCGCAAAGACGGTCAGGTTACTTATCGCCCCACCTGTTATTACGCCTATCACCCTTGCGACGCCGCCGTTTCGTCCGTCCACGAAGTTAACGGCAAAAACGGCAAGCAACAGAGCCGCCAGCGTTTGATAAGAGATGAAATATCGGATGGCATGGATGAATTGGGCGTGCTGATGATGGGTAACGATAAGGGCGTATATTGGTTCGGATCGCGTCTTTCCATTCATCAGGCGCGCGAGCTTGCGCCTTATAACAACGCCACGTCGTTACAAGTCACAATCGCCGTCCTGGCCAGCATGGTTTGGGCTCTTGAAAACCCCCAACGCGGCGTTATCGAAGCGGAAAACATGGATTACGAGCGCATCATGGAGCTTGCGACGCCCTATCTGGGCGACGTTGTCGGCGTCTGGGGCAAGTGGAATCCCGTGCAGGATAGAGGCGTCCTTTTTCCCGAAGATATGGACACGTCAGATCCCTGGCAGTTCAAGAATTTTCTTGTGAATTAGCGTTCGCGCCGGATAGGTTGCGATTATCTTTTCTTTGGAATGTCCATGCTCCCAGCTTCCGGTTATGTCCGCCATTTTGTCGCATGCAATCGGCATGATCTGAGCCATTTTGCGCCCCTTTTTATCGGCGGCAAACGCTATGGCCGGATAAAAAAAGACCTCGTCCCTTTTTTAACAAATGAAACGGATGTTTTTGAGCCCCTTAGCGAAGGCTACGCGATTGCCCCTCGCGCAACGGATTTTGCCTCGCGTAGCGAAGCGCTGGCGAGGATAACGGCTATTTTGTGCCGATGCTTGGACAAAGAATTGCGCAACGAAATGTATCCCGTCATCGAAAAATGGGGCGACGAACCTTTGGCCGAAGCGGATCGCGTTGCCGTGCCCTGGATGGGTTTCCGAGCGTGGGGGATTCACGTCAACGGCTTTGTCCGCAAGAAAGACGGATTATACTTATGGATCGGCGAGCGCGCCGCCGACAGATTGGTGGATCCCGGCAAGCTCGACAACCTTATCGGCGGCGGGCAACCTATCGGCCTGACGTTAGAGCAGAATCTTTGCAAGGAAGCCAAGGAAGAAGCCGGAATTGAAGCCTCGTTAGCTCTTACGGCAAAGCAAATCCGGACGATAGACTACTTATATGAACGCCCCCACGGATTACGTACCGACACGCTTTTTATTTACGATCTTCAGTTGCCGGAAAGCTTTGTGCCGCGCAATACCGACGGAGAGGTCGCCGCTTTCAAACTTATGCCTTTGGACGAGGTTGCCGACCTTATTTGCAATACGGATAAGTTCAAATTCAACTGCCCGCTCGTCATTACGGATTTTTTGATGCGGCACGGTCATATCGCGCCGCAGAATTCTGAATATGAATCGCTGAAAATGTGGTTAACGAAAGCATTTTAGCGTTTTGAGCAACACCGCCAAGGATGGTACACTGTTCGTTTATTGCGGCGGATGTTGCTTGTTCTGGAATGCTTTATGGACAATAATTTTGAATCTTTTTTAAAATCTTTTCCTGACGATTTTTTTGAAACGCGTTCGGTTAAAAGTTTTTTTCTGCTTTTTTCGAAAACGGCTTTTAAAAGGCGCCCTCCCGAATATGTCCGCCTATGCGCCAAAATCATTGAAATAACAAAAGATCCGCTGACTGGCGAAGACGTTCTGTTAGAGGATTGTTCTAAACCGGAGATTCAAAACTATTTTGTCTTCTGTGACGCATCAACCGGCAAATTGTACGTCTTTACCGAAATGTGTGCGGAAGAAGAAAACCTGAAAAATTACAGGGATGTTGAAGTATTGGGCAATTTCGACATGAGCAAATTTATACGTCTGGAGGACAAATCAGGCCCAATCCGCGAGGAAGAAATTGAAAGAGAGATGAGTCAGCTTGATCTGACGTATGAAGAAAAAATGCGCGCTCGCGAACAGTTTTGCTACCCGGTGTTTTCAACAAGCGCCTATAGAAAACGGCATAATGACGGGCTTCGACCTCACTCTACTATTTGCGACGCAATCTCTGGCCAGATATATCAGATCACCAGTCTTGAAACATTCATACAGTCCCCGGAAAATCCGTCTCATAAATTTGGGGGTCAGGTTTTTAGAAGGCTCTATCTGCAAAAGGTTGTGCCGATTGAGGACGAGTATAGCTGCATCGGCGGTTGCGATGTTGCGGAACATATGAAATGGAACAAGTTGTCAAAAGAGGAACAAAACACTGTCTGGCGCGCAAGAAAAGAATACATCGCCTCAAGAAATACCCCTCCGTTGAAAATGCCCCCGCTGGACACTCTTTTTCTTTAGCATGGGCCGCTTTTCGCCTTTGTTAACCCTATTTATTATAATGAAAGTAAATACCCGGTTGCAGACAAATTCTTCGCTGTGCGAGGCTGTCTTCCATATTTAAAGGAGATATTTTAGCCATGTCCAGGGATGATCTCGACCAAAGCGTCTATGACGCCGTAGAATATGTCGTACACAGCAAACAAGACGGAACCCGAGAGGCTTTTTTCCGCTTCGGTTCGGATAGAAAAATTCTCCATACAGGCAGAACCTGGGCACCCGTTGGCCAAATATCATTTTCGAGCGTTACGCATGAAAATTTGTATGTGGTCAACAATGTCTTTGTCGCGGAAAATCACACTGGCAACTATCGCGAGCCTTTTTTGGCTTCAGCAGGAAAATTAAGCACCCTGCTTACCGAAGCGCACCATAACAAGGTCATTAATCTGGGGCTCGAAGATAAAAACACCAAACTGTATATTCCCCTTTCCGCGGAAGGAATTCTTGATTTTCGCGTTTATCGTTTTCCTGTTATTTCCAGAATTGGCGTTGATCCCTATATCGAGCTGCAAAAACTGGGGCCGATTTTCGAGAAAGCTTATATTCTTGATTCATATCAGACCTGCAATTATGTCGCGCGTTGCCAGACGCCCGCGCTGATGGATGCGTTTAATATGGGGATAGCGTTTCGCCGTCCAAGTAAAATCCCTTCTATGGCTGCTTCCGGAGCAACACCCCCATAATTGGGCTGGGTTCATTTTCCGATACAAAAGTCCCTGAAGATGATGTCGAGCAAATCTTCGACATCCACGCGTCCTGTGATGCGCCCTAATGAGCGCATAGCCTGACGCACATCTTCGGCGCGCAAATCGGCCTGTTTAGACTGCAAAGCGCGGCCCAGATGATCGGCGCATTCTTCAAGCGCGGCACGGTGGCGCGCGCGCGTTAACGGCGGAGAACCTGTCCCCACAAAACGATGCTCGATTTCATGTTCAAGCTTCTTCAGCAAAGCATCAATACCTGCGCCCGTGAGAGCGGAAATAAAGAGCGGATGAATGCTTTCTTTGCCAGCGGCCGGTTTTTTCGTTTTAATAAGATCGCTTTTATTCACGACGACAAGCGCATCTTTATCAATCAGGCCTTGCGATGTTTTATCCATTTTCGGCCAATGGGCGCCGTCAAACACGATTATTTTTAAATCCGCATTGGCGGCGCGAACCTGAGCGCGGCGGATTCCTTCAACTTCAATTTTGCCGTGACTAACTAATTCGACATCTTCCTCTAAGGTTTCGGGGGATAAGTCTTTCAGGCCTGCCGTATCGGCCAGAATGACGGGATAGCCGCCTAAATCCAAATGAACCTCGATTATGTCTCGCGTTGTACCTGCCGTTGGCGATACGATAGCGGCGTCGCGTCTTGCCAAAGCATTGAGAATTGACGATTTTCCGGCATTCGGCGGCCCCAAAAGGACAATAGAAAAACCCTCGCGTAGCCTTTCGCCGCGATGCTTGTCATCGAGGTGCTTCATAATTTCTTTGCGCAATGCCTTTAGATCAGCCGTTTGCTTATCCATCAGATCGTCGGGCAGGTCTTCGTCCGAAAAATCTATCGAGGCTTCCATCCATGCCAAGCCTTGCGACAAACGTTCCTGCCAGTTTCCGTATAAATTCCCGAGAGCACCTTCCATCTGGCGGAAAGCCTGCTTACGCTGCGCTTCGGTTTCGGCATGGACGAGGTCCGCTATGGCCTCGGCTTCGGTTAAATCCATTTTGCCGTTTTCAAACGCGCGGCGTGTAAACTCGCCCGCCTCGGCAATGCGGAAACGCGGCAAGGCAGAAAGCGCGTCAACAACGGCGTTGGCCACCGCGCGGCCTCCATGGGTGTGAAGCTCGACCACATCCTCGCCCGTAAAACTTTCCGGCGCCTGGAAAAAGAGCACTACGGCGCGGTCTATAATTTCGTCCGTTATGGGGTGTTTGACAATGCGTAAAGAGGCCTTGCGCGGCTCAGGATCGTCGGCGGGAACGCACAACTGCTTGATAGCCTGCAACGCCTCCACGCCGGAAATGCGAAATACCGTTACTCCCGCTTTTCCTATGGCGGACGCTGGCGCAAATATGGTCTTATCGTCGTTCATGTTTTCCAAGCTTTCCTACCTTATACCAAACAACCAGTGCTTTCGGCCTCGGCATTTAACATCACTGGTTCTGCGCCTGCGCTCGTCGTTTGCGGGGCTTCGCCTATTATTCTAACGGCTTAACCTGTCCCGCGTACGCCTCGCTTGTCGCAACCGCTCGTGACCCGAACGAGTCAATTATTCGAGCCGTTGGTATTATTCAAAAACATGAAGAACGCGCCGCGTCAAGTTAATGGAAAAGAATACCAATCTGTGAATGAAGAAACGGAGTGGAGGTCACGAGCGGTTGCGTAAAGCCTATCGCTCGCCGGACTGAAAAAGTCATTGGAAACAAAGGTGCAGCCCGGCAAGCGATAGGCAAGGCGCAGAGCGAGTGATGTCAACCGTCGTGGCCAAAATCATTGGTCGTTTGGTATAAGTGACTTTTGGGGTAAATTACGTCATAATTCTGCCTTGAAATTGAGCGTAGTATCATTCGCACGGTTTAACCGCCCAAAAAGGAGTCTTCTTATGAATTCCCTTAAGCTCGTATCCCTTTGCAGCACAGCCCTTTTGCTCGCGGCCTGCGCCGAAACCCCCATGGGGCCCACGGTTCGCATTCTGCCGTCTGTGAACAAGCCTTTTGAGAGATTTCAGGAAGAGCAAGCCCGTTGCAAACAATACGCGGATGAGCAGGTTCGCAACCAAGCCGGTCGCGCTAATGAAACCAGCTTCCTACAGGGGCTTGGAGCAACGGCTCTGGGTGCCGGGCTTGGCGCGGCAATTGACGGAGGCCGTGGCGCCGCTATCGGCGCTGCCGGTGGCGCCGTTGCCGGAACTGCCGTTGGCGCCAGCACGTCCACAAAGAAGCAGGGAAGCATTCAGCAACAATATGACGACGCCTATGTTCAATGTATGGTGGCCAAGGGCAATCTGATTGAGCGTCCCGCCGTTCAGACTGCGCCTCAGACGACGGTGATCTATCAACAGACGCCGCCTCCCCCGCCGCCGACTGTCATTTATACGCAGCCTGCTCCACAACCACCCCCGTCGCCTTATTACACGCGGTAACTTTATACATAACGACCAGTGCTTTCGGCCATGGCGTATGACATCACTCGCTTTGCGCCTTGCCTGTCGCTTGCCGAATAATATGCTGGGTTATAACAATTCTTTCAGTTCGGCGAGCGACAGGCTTTACGCAACCGCTCGTGACCTAGATGGGTCACTTCTTGCGCCGATTGATATTAGGCTTTTTCGGAAAGTTTCTGAAGCCGAGGGAAAATTTCTTCGGCTTATGGAGGAGCTTTGTATTGATTGCGCTTTTAGGGGCAGCAATATTCCCCAGCGTTTTATCGCCGCTTGAGATGATATGCTGAAGCCAATATGTTCCTCTGTACCCGCGATCATCAAGATCGGCAATAATCTCGTTAATGTCTGTTTTGCTTAAGAATTCGGGGGCTGCCGTTGTCCTTACCTCAAGCGTCAGGGTGCCCTTTTCGCTTTCCTGAATCAAAAAATCGAGGCTTTCATAGAAGGCTTTTTCGAAGCGCGACGTGCCGAGAATTATTTCCGCCTTTTGGGGCGGACACTTGTAGTCGAGCGCCACATAGTCAACGAGGCCTTTGCCGACAAGCTCTTTCAACATAGCGGGATTGCCGCCATTGGTATCAATCTTGATCTTGTATCCCATTTCCTTAGCCTGACGCGCAAGCTGCGGCAGCGTCGGGCAAAAGGTCGCTTCGCCGCCCGAGAACACGACAGCCGTCAGTTTTCCTTGCCGTAATTTCAGAAAATCAAGCAGTTCGCTGTCTTTTTTCTTTCCCTTGCTGAGGACGATGTCGGGGTTATGGCAATAGACGCAACGCAAGTTGCATCCCGACATCCAGACGATACAGGCAACCTCGTCCGGATAATCCAGAAGCGTAAATGGGGTTATGTCGTAGATGCGGCTCATGGACGCCTAAAAAGACTAAATCAAAAAAGCGCGTTTTGCTGCCTAATCTGTGACAAAGGCATCAGCAAGCGGCTTTTCCGCCGAGCCGCGAGGCTTCGCATCCGCATTTTTCAGCCGACGGTTCTTTGAAGGGAACGCGTTCGCGGTGTTCGCCCTTCTTACCGATGTTAAACCCTTCGACGGGGCGGAAATAGCCCATCACACGCGTCCACACCTGCGTCTTTTTGCCGCAAGTGGGGCATGTTTCCTGCTCTCCATTCAGATAGCCGTGCTCATCGCAAACCGAGAAAATCGGCGTAATCGTGATGTAGGGCAGCTGATAGTTTTCGAGAACCGTGCGGACAAGGCGACGGCACGATGCAGGGCTTTCGAGTTTTTCGTTCATGTACATGTGCAGAACGGTGCCGCCTGTATACTTGCACTGCAAGCGGTTCTGCAGATCGAGAGCCTCGAACGGGTCTTCCGTATGGCCAACGGGAATCTGGCTGCTGTTCGTGTAATAGATGTTCGGATAGTTGCCCGCTTGGTCAATTTCCGGATAGCGCTTGTGGTCTTCTTTCGCAAAGCGGTACGTGGCGCCTTCGGCGGGAGAAGCTTCCAGATTATAAAGGTTTCCGGACTTTTCCTGATATTCACGCAGGCGAGCGCGCATATGGTCGAGAATGCGGATGCTCATTTCAATGCCGACGGGCTTCGTCATGTCGGCTTGGCCTCGCGTATAATTCACGACCATTTCGTTCATGCCGTTGACGCCGATCGTGCTGAAATGGTTCCTGAGATCGTGCAAGTAACGTTGCGTGTACGGATATAGGCCGCGCTTTAAGCCGTCGTTTACGAATATGCGTTTCTTTTCGAGCGTCCCGTAGGCCAAATCCATCAGGCGATCCAAAGCTTCGATCAATTTAGCTTCGTTACCCGCATGCAGATAGCCCAACCGCGCCATGTTAATGGTCACGACGCCGATAGACCCCGTCATTTCCGCCGAACCGAACAGGCCGTTGCCGCGCTTTTGGAGTTCGCGCAAATCGAGCTGCAGACGGCAGCACATCGAACGCACCGCGCCGGGCTTATAGGCTTCGGGATTTTCGTGACGTACGCCGTTTTCATCGCGCGTATATTGGCTGCCGATGAAGTTTTGGAAATAGGAGCTTCCGACCTTTGCCGTATTCGCGAAAATGACGTCGGCAACGCGGCTGTCCCACTTGAAGTCTTCCGTGATATTGACGGTCGGAATCGGGAACGTGAACGGTTGTCCCGACATGTCGCCTTCCGTCATCACTTCGTAATAAGCGAGGACGATACGTTCCATCTCAGGCGCGAAATCGCCGTAGGTCATATCCGTCAGTTTTTGAATCTCGGGACGACGCTGACGCGCCATGCGCAGAAGTTCGCCGTCGCGGACTCCGTCGAACAGATGTTCCGTGCCACACATAGGCATGATGGTGCGCAAATCTTCGGGGCAATTGATGTCCATCGTCACGTTCGTGAACGGTGACTGCCCCCAGCGAGCCGGAACGTTGAGGTTGTAGACGAATTGGCGAATGGCCTTGACGATTTCTCCGTCACCCAGCTGGTCAATGAAAACCAACGGCGCAAGATAGGTGTCGAAAGAACTGAACGCCTGCGCGCCTGCCCATTCGGACTGAAGAATGCCCAAGAAATTGGCCATCTGCCCTAAAGCTTCGCGGAAATGGCGCGGCGGACGCGATGAAACGCGCCCCGTAACGCCGTTGAACCCTTCCGTCAAAAGCTGACGCAGACTCCAACCCGCGCAGTAGCCTGCAAGGCTGTCAAGATCGTGAATGTGATAGTCGCCTTCGCGATGCGCGCGTCCTTCGTCGGGCGTGTAGACATCATCAAGCCAAAAATTCGCGATCACTTTTCCCGCAATGTTGTTCACGAGACCGGCATGGCTGTAGCCGACGTTGGCGTTCGCATTGATGCGCCAGTCGGCCTTCGATACATACTCTTCTACGGTGTCGGAACAGTCTATCATGGTCCCCTTGGATACCTCTTGCTCTTGGGAAATAGAAGGGTCAGAACGAAAAGCCAGAGACGAATTTGCCATGGGACTCTCTTCCATAAAAAACAAGGTGGGATACTAGATGATGTATAATGCACTGCACTATAACACAACATATGGTATCGTGTTTGATCTCGATCAAGCAAGCGAAAATTTTTTGGGTCTTAAAATTTTTACCATAACGACCCTCCAAAGAGGGCAACACTAAGTCCTATAAACAAAAAAGGCGAAAATGTGACCCTCGAAAATCGATGCTTGTACAACCGAAACAATCCTAAAAAAATCGTTGCTAAAACGGAACCTACGCCCCACGCGATCAAAGCAGAATCGAGTCCAAAACAGGCCACTGCCAGCATCGTCCATTTTGCGTCACCCATGCCTATAGCATCTTGGTCAAATTTTTTATACCACGCAAAATTGACGCCCCAGATAAAAAGTCCGGACGCCACTGCCATTCGCAAATGATGCGCAGCAACATCCCAAGACACGACCGTTCCCTGAACGGCTGTTATCGCCAAAAGACCGAGAAAAATGAGCGCCTCGGGAACAATTCCCGTAAAAGCATCAACTGCTGCGGTCGCCGCCAGAATGAAAAAAATGCATGCAACCATCCACCAGTATTCAGGCGGCATGTCCGGCGCAGCATAGACGAGAGCTAGTTTGGCTTCGTCAAAAAGGGGAAAAGAAAACACCATTTGCATTACTTTAGAGCGCACATCCAATTAAGCAAGCTTAAGGCAAAAAAGTTCAGGCTCTACGGAGAGCAATGACTGTCGGCTTCGCCCACCGTCTCCGGCAGCGTAATCCAAACGACAAATCTTTGGGAATCGCTGGATGGATTGTAAATAACCTCATGCAAAAGGCTGACGGAAATCGAGGTGTTGAATTTTGAGGCCGCACGCGTCAACCCCTGAACAATGGCCGTGTCGTTCTTGGGGTCGGCAGCCAGCGGCTCAGTCCATATGCAGCGCCCTTTCGAGCCGTTGTTCATGTACATCCAGGGAGTAAAGCCCTTCGTCGGAGGCGGCATCATAATGGCGCCCCACAGCGACGATGTCCCCATGGGATCGCACGCAAGGGCAGAAATCGCCGTGCCGCTCGTCGTGTTGGATTCGGGATAGCCCCCCGGAGGATCGGTTTCAACGAGGGAAACAGAGCCCGTTGACAAAGCCATCTGGTATTGAAGATTGCAGTTGTTGATCGTGTTGCGGATCATGTTCGCTTGGGCCGTAATATCGGCTGTGATGCGATCTATCGTTGACGATAACTGAAAGTTGGTGCTCCCCGACGCTATGACCGCCCCGAGAACGGCCAGCATGGCAAGAACAAACAGGATTGGACCAATAGCGAAACCGGCGGAGGAAGAAAATCTTTGCGGGGGCATCCTGTTTTCTCCTGAAAAAGTTCTAGGCTTCTTCGGTCACGCGTTCTTTTAAAACATAGCGCCGCCCGCAATAAGGGCAATCAATAAAACCTTCCGCATTCATGGCCAGATAAACGCGCGGATGCATGCCTTCCTTATCGCCGCTACAGGCAACTTTAGACGTTTCAACAGGGATGTTCTCGGTTCGGTAGGTCATGAAGGTTCAGGGATTCGCAAATGATGGCATATTCTACCGATATCCTTGTGAAAATCCAGAAGGGCTCCTGTCCGCAAGTCAATTTGACAAACAATACGCTTTATCTTCACGCAAGAGCATGTTCGTGGGCACAAGCAGCCACAAAGTTTTTGATCACGTTGTAATCGTTCGGCTTTTTGAACAAACGCTCAGGCATTTTCAACCGGGCATCGACTTCCGGCTCTAATGCCGGATATTTGCCTGTGCATTCCTCAACTACTATTGGGAATTTGGCCGGAGATGCCGTCGAAAGAACAACAGCCTTCTCGCTCTTTTGCGCCGCCGCCATGCCAACCGCCGTGTGCGGATCAATTTGATAAGCGTATTTTTCGTATGTCTTGCGTATGACCTCTTTTGTTAGATTGTCATCGGCATCGCCTGAATAGAAGTCCTTGCGCATTCTTTCCATGACATATGGGGCGACAGAGAAGGCTTTATTTTGCTTCAGAGACTCCATACACCGCGTAAGGGCTTCAGCGTCCCTGTCCAAAAGTTCGAATAACAGCCGCTCGAAATTACTGCTTATCTCGATATCCATGCTTGGGCTATATGTCTGCACGACACCCTTTGTCGCCATCTCTCCGTTTTGCATAAAACGGTGAAGAATGTTGTTGCTGTTCGTCGCTATAATGAGCTTATGGATCGGCAAACCCATTTGCTTCGCACAATAGCCAGCAAAAATATCGCCAAAATTTCCTGTCGGGACGGAAAAATCTATTTTTCCGTCGAGCGCGTCAGCCTGTAACGCCGCGTAGAAGTAATATGGAATTTGAAACACGATGCGGGCAAAGTTGATCGAGTTAACGGCTCCAAGATGATATGTTTTCTTGAACTCCGGATCGTTCAGCATCGCCTTGACCATGCTTTGGTTATCGTCAAACGTGCTGCCTAAGACGCCAACCGCATAGGTGTTTTTATCCTGAACTGTCGTCATGAACGGGCGTTGCACTTCGGATATGCGACCGTCTGGATAAAGAACGATGACCAGTATCCGATCAAGCCCTTTGAAAGCATCAATAGCAGCAGCGCCCGTATCGCCCGATGTCGCAAGAACGATAATCATAAAGCTTCCGGATTTTTTGAGCGAATGCTCAAACAGCCGCGCCACGGGCTGCAAGGCAACATCTTTAAACGCGAGAGTCTGACCGTGATAAAGTTCTAGAACGTAAAGGTTCTTCTCAAGCTTTTTAAGCGGCACAACCTTTTCATGGGAAAACGTTTTGTAACTCTGCTTAAGTATTGTGCGTAAAGCGTTGTCTGAAAGAAAATCGTTGTCGATATAAGGTCTCGTAACTTCAAAAGCCACTTCTCTGTAGGACATTTCGCGCATATCGCGAATTTCCGCCTTATCAATATGGGGATATTTTTTGGGGACATAAAGACCGCCGTCGCTGGCGAGCCCGCCTAAAAGAACGCCTTCAAAATTCAACTCGGGTGCTTTTCCCCGCGTGCTGATATAGTGCATGATATTATTGACTCCCTCAATCCGCCTTCTAAAGAGAAAGACTATCGAATACCGGAGAAACATGACAACAGGCTTTTATGGTTAAATAAGTTTCTTGCTTTCCTTGGAAAACAACAAAAATTTGCGAAACACACTCAAAACATGCCATAGTTCCGCTTCTTGGAAACACTCTCATGCCTAGCCCTTTACGTTTTTGCGATATACTTAACCTTTCTCCGGATTGTGCCGTTGAGATCTCCGGCCTCGTCAAGACATACAAGGACAATGACGGTCAGCCTGCCAAGGAAGCTTTAAAGGGCATTAATCTTCAGATTCCGCGTGGATGCATCTTCGGTCTTCTGGGACCTAACGGCGCCGGAAAGTCAACGCTCATTAACATTCTGGCAGGCCTTGTCATTAAAACTTCAGGCAGCGCTCATGTTTGGGGTTTCGAGGTCGAGGAAAATCCGCGCATGGCGCGATCCTCCATCGGAGTCGTGCCGCAGGAATTGAATCTGGATGCCTTTTTTTCTCCGCGAGAACTGCTTGACATGCAAGCCGGGCTTTATGGCGTTCCTAAAAGCGAGCGTCGCACCGAAGAATTGCTGGAAATTGTCGGCCTGACGGAGAACTCCAAAAATGCCGCGCGCACTCTTTCTGGGGGTATGCGGCGGCGTCTGATGATTGCAAAAGCCATGGTGCATTCGCCGCCCGTTCTTGTCCTGGATGAGCCGACGGCGGGCGTTGATATTGAATTGCGACAATCTCTTTGGGGATATGTTCGAAAATTGAACGCCGCTGGTACGACCATTTTGCTGACGACGCATTATCTGGAGGAGGCGCAGGAATTATGCGACCGCATCGCCATCATCCATCGCGGCGAACTGGTTGCAAACGATACAAAAGAAAATCTTTTAAGTAGAATTGACAACAAGCGGCTCACAATCCTCGTTGATCATGATATTTCTGACATCCCGGATAATCTGCGCGCGCAGGGATGGGTACGCGCCGGTGCGCGCCGCTTGACCGTCGCTTATCGCCCAAGCCAAATGGCAGCGGCCGCCCTTTTGCGCGCCGTGCAAATGAACGGGTACATCATTGTGGATCTGACGACCGAAGAAACCGATCTCGAGGACGTTTTTTTGCAGCTTACAAGACCCGTCGAAGGACAACTTTTCTCGGTCTTATAGAGCGAGATTTTCTGATAGCGGATCAGGAAAGCCGAACGCTCTCTCTCAAACAATGTATGAGACCGACGCCTCACTTCTGACATCGAGGCTCTGTGTGCTCCAGTGTCAGACTTCGGGGTCTTAACATGCAAAAAGGCCCGCAGCTAATGCTGCGGGCCTTTTCTTATTCTCTACTCGGTCGCTTACTGAACAACGATCGTTACAGCGCGGCGGTTTTGAGCCCAGGAGGCTTCGTTGCTGCCAACGACTGCCGGACGTTCCTTGCCGTAAGAAATCGTGTTGATGCGCGCAGCAGCGATGCCCGCGGCAACCAGATAGTTCTTCGCAGCCATTGCACGACGTTCGCCGAGCGCGATGTTATATTCGCGCGTACCGCGTTCATCGCAATGGCCTTCGAGCGTAGCCTTGGCTGATGTGTATTTCTTCAGCCAGTTTGCTTGACGATCGAGAGTCGCTTGAGCTTCCGTGCTCAGGTCGGACTTGTCGAAATCGAAGAATACGCGATCGCCGACGTTGACGACCATGTCGTCTTGCGTTCCCGGACGAGCGGCTGCACCACGTGCACCACCGACGCCGTTTGCGCCGCCTTCGCCTTCATCAAGACCGAGCGTATCGCAAGCGGACACGAGTACGAGCGTCGCCATAAGGCATAACAGCTTTTTAAACATTGTTTCCCCCTTCAGGAACCTCTGGCGGTGCGGCAAAACGCCCTTGCCAAGATGGATTAAAATGACGCCACGCACGACACCTGAGACTCCCCCAGATACTATGCGTAACACTGATATTCTTTCCGTGGCTTGATCCGACAAAATCTCAAAACGTTTAAGGAAAATCTTATCGAACGCCGCACAGGATTGAATTTGACGATTGCAGGGTAGTCGGATGCAGATTGTGAATCAAGCCCGAAGGTTAAATTTTTTCCCAACAATAAAAACGGGGTAAAAAAGTGGCATGAATGCAACTCTTAACGTAGCAAACCCCTTTGGATTGTGGCTAAATTATGAAAGAGCCCTAGGCCGCCTCTTTTTCTCGCATTTTTTGGTTTAGCCCCCCGGAACCGGCACCTCAAGAATGCATTTCCTCCCCCATGAAATGCCGGTCCAAAAAGGTCTCGCCTTTTATGCGAAGCTTGTTCTCGTCAACACAGAAGAACGCGAACGTTCATACCCAGCGCTGCTGCTCGCCGGAAGTCCTAGCGTAAGACCATATCCGTGTCCTGCCTTGGCATGGCCTTCTTCGGTTGCGGAAAGCCGGAAGTACCGCATGACAAAAACGCGAATTGCCGCTGTCAGCGACGTTTCATCAAGCTTTTGTAGCGATACAGACGTGCATATCTGATGCAATGTCGATCTTTCGCGCTGACATATTTCACGCAGACCGTCCCACATTTCAGGTTCAAGTCGTACGCTTGTACGACGGCCGGAAATAACGACATTTCGACTAATCAGCGTACTACGAGGGTGTTCTTTCTCTTCATGAGCACGCTGAACATTATATACGGAGTCGTGTTTTATCATGAGGAACCTCTGGAGGTTAGGTTCAGGTGCACACAGGATTATATGCACCTATAGGTTGTATGATAAACACGCGTATGCAACTATAGCAATACATATTTGGTTAATTTTTAACAGAATAACGCTGAAAACATATCACCTGAGTGCAACTGTATTAGTTTCAGCCGGATATACGCACGTCTGCGTTCCGGATTGCGTCCAGCGCACCCTGAAGAATATAGGCAGCGGCAGTTTTATCGATCACTGAGTCGCGGCGTTTGCGGCTCATGCCGTCTTCGATCAGGAATCTTTCGACGGCAGCTGTCGAGAGCCGTTCGTCCCAGAAAACGACGGGAATATCGGAATCGGGCAATATATTTTTTTGCATCAGATTGCGGATAAAAGCCCGCGCTGCTTGTGCCGTCCGGCTTTCGCTGCCGTCCATATTTTTAGGCAATCCTACGACAAGGCCGCCGATATTGCGTTCTTTGACAATCGCAGCAAACGCAGCAGCATCAGCCGAAAACTTCTTCCGGACGATTGACGCCAGCGGCGAGGCAACGCTCAAGGAGGGATCGGAAACCGCTATGCCGATGACCTTGCTGCCGTAGTCTATCCCTAGAAGGCAGCTGTTTTTGCGCATTTGCGCGGGCAGTTCGGATATATTGCGTATCATCATCTTGGATGATAGTGATAGCCCGTTCAGTCCTTTTCAGCAAAGCAAACTTATCATGTCGATAGACCAGAAACTTGTCGCAAAAATAGCCAGCCTCGCGAGGTTAAAAATACCCGCCGAAGAGCAAGCTCTTGTCGCAGGCGAATTAAACAAAATTCTTGCCTGGGTCGAGCAATTGAATGAAGTCAATGTCGAGGGTGTCGAACCTCTGGCCAACGTCAACGATGCCTCGCTCAGAATGCGCCCCGATGTTGTGAATGACGGCGGGCATCCCGAGGATATTCTGGCCAACGCTCCAGCAAGCACAGCAGACTTCTTTACCGTTCCGAAAGTAGTTGAATAAAATGACCAAGCTCACAGATTTGACTATTACCGAGGCTCTTAAAGGCCTTAGCGCCAAACAGTTCAGCGCCGTCGAGCTAACCGAGGCGCATATCGCCGCCGTCGAGAAAGCGCGCGGACTAAACGCCTTCATTACCGAAACGCCGGATGTTGCGCGCAAACAAGCATCCGAATCCGACGCTCGACGCAAGACGGGCAAAACAGGCGATCTGGACGGAATCCCTCTCGCCATCAAAGATCTGTATTGCACCAAGGGAGTGCGCACCACCGCCGCAAGCCATATTTTGCACAATTTTGTGCCGACGTATGAATCCTTTGTGTCGAAAAAATTGTTCGACGCCGGTTCAGTCATGCTTGGAAAGGTCAACCTGGATGAATTCGCTATGGGCTCGAGCGGAGGAACAAGCGCGTTCAAGCCCACGATCAGCCCATGGTCGGGAAACGACCCTGTCAACGCCGCGCGCAAGCTCGTGCCCGGCGGTTCTTCAAGCGGTTCCGCAGCGGCAGTCGCGGCGCGCATCGCCATGGGGGCGACGGGAACAGATACAGGCGGCTCGATACGTCAGCCAGCCTCCGTTTCCGGCATCGTCGGAATCAAGCCCACCTATGGGCGTTGTTCGCGCTGGGGCATTATCGCCTTTGCCTCCTCGCTCGATCAGGCAGGGCCAATGACGCGTAGCGTCGCGGATGCTGCCCTTATGCTTCGCGTGATGGCAGGGTTCGACGAAAAAGATTCAACCTCGATTGATATTCCGGTTCCCGACTATGTCGCAGCTTTAGGAAAATCGGTTAAAGGTCTGAAGGTCGGCCTGCCTCGCGAATATCGCATCGACGGCATCAATCCCGAGCTCGACGCCCTGTGGCAAAAAAGCGCCGACATGCTTCGGGCTGCGGGAGCCGAAGTTGTCGAGATTAGCCTGCCGAACACAAAATATGCCCTGCCCGTCTATTATATCATCGCGCCCGCTGAGGCTTCTTCAAACCTCGCGCGTTATGACGGCGTGCGCTATGGCCTGCGCGTGCCCGGCAAGGATTTAAACGACATGTACGCGGCAACGCGCTTTGAGGGCTTTGGCAAAGAAGTCCGCCGCCGCATCTTGATCGGCACTTATGTTCTTTCCGCCGGTTATTACGATGCCTACTATCGCAAAGCGCAGCGTGTTCGCCGTTTGATACGTAACGATTTCATCGAAGCGTTTAAAAAGTGCGATGTGATTTTGACTCCCGCCTCGCCGGGAACCGCCTTCGCGCTCGGCGAAAAAGAAAACGATCCCTTGCAGATGTATCTTGAAGACGTGTTTACCGTCACGCTTAACCTCGCGGGACTTCCGGGCATTTGCCTTCCCGTCGGGGTTGCCAAGAACGGCTTACCAATGGGCATGCAATTGATCGGACGCGCGTTCGACGAAGAAACCTTGTTTACGGCTGCCGATGTATTGGAAAAAGCAGTCGCTTTTACGCATAAACCTCCATATACGGCATAAGACAATGGCATATGTAACAGGCACAACAGGCGATTGGGAAATGGTGATCGGGCTTGAAGTTCATGCTCAGGTTATTTCCAATTCCAAGCTTTTTTCGGGCGCGTCCACGACTTTCGGCGCCGCACCCAATGCGCAAGTCAGCACAGTTGACGCCGCCATGCCGGGCATGTTGCCCGTCATCAATGAAAAATGCGTCGAGCAAGCCGTCAGAACGGGGCTTGGACTTAAAGCGCAGATCAATACGGTTTCCGTCTTCGATCGCAAAAATTACTTCTACGCCGATTTGCCGCAAGGGTACCAGATCAGCCAGTACACACAGCCGATCGTCGGCAAAGGCGAAATATTGCTTGATCTGGCCGACGGCACGACGCGCAAGGTCGGCATCACGCGCCTGCATTTGGAACAGGACGCAGGCAAAAGCATGCACGACCAAAGCCCCAACGAAACGTATGTTGACCTGAACAGATCCGGCGTGGCGTTGATGGAAATCGTATCCGAACCCGACATGCGCTCGCCTGAAGAAGCAGGCGCGTATCTTAAAAAACTCCGCGCGATTTTGCGTTATCTGGGAACGTGCGACGGCAATATGGAGGAAGGCTCCATGCGCTGCGACGTGAATCTTTCCATGCGCCGCAAAGGCGACGAGAAATATGGCACGCGCACTGAAATCAAGAACGTCAATTCGATACGCTTTGTGCAGCAGGCTATTGAATATGAGGCACAAAGGCAGGTCGAAGTCTTGGAATCCGGCGGCACGATTGATCAGGAAACGCGCCTTTGGGATACCGGCAAAGGCGTCACGCGCAGCATGAGATCGAAGGAAGACGCGCACGATTATCGCTATTTTCCCGATCCCGACCTTTTGCCTCTTGTTCTCGACCCCGCGATGGTTGAGCGCGTGAAGAAAACGTTGCCCGAACTACCGGACGACAAGAAAGCCAGATTCATCGGCGATTTCGGGCTTAAACCCTATGACGCCTCGGTTCTGGTGGCGGAAAAAGCGTCAGCCGACTTTTTTGAAAAAGTCGCCAAAGGACGCGACGGCAAACTGGCCGCTAACTGGGTTACAGGCGAATTGTTCGGCGCATTAAACAAGCTAGGAAAATCTATCGAGGAAAGCCCTGTTTCCGCCGACGCCTTGGGCGGCTTGGTTGAGCTTATCAGCAACCAAACGATCTCTGGCCGCATTGCCAAAGACGTGTTCGAAGAGATGCTGAAGACCGGCAAATCCGCCGCCTCCATCGTCGAAGAAAAAGGATTGAAGCAAGTCACCGACACGGGCGCGATCGAAAAAGCCATTGACGAAATTTTGGCCAAGAACGCCGATAAAGTCGCTGAATACAAGTCCGGCAAGGACAAGCTTTTCGGTTTCTTCGTGGGACAGGTAATGAAGAGCACGGGCGGAAAGGCAAATCCGGCGATGCTCAACGAGCTTTTGAAGAAGAAGCTGTCTTGATTAAGGCACTACTGTTTTTTAGTTTGCTCGCTTCTGCGCGCAACGACGAACAATGGTTAAATTTTTTAAAAGTGGCACATGACAAAAGCACATTAATCATCTATTTTCCTTAAAGCATGAGAGAGTCTCTATGAACAAAAACGCTGTAGATTTACCTTCAGAATTTTCTCTCCCCGACACGAAGGTGTCGGTACGGAAGGTATTCCATATTGAGAGCGATTGGGAAGTTCCGGCTTTTTCGCAGCGCACCGAGCATGTGCCGGATATTGATACGGCCTATCGCTTTGATCCTGATACGACGCTCGCGATCCTTGCAGGCTTTGCGCATAACAGGCGCGTCCTCCTTCAAGGCTATCACGGCACCGGCAAATCAACGCATATCGAGCAAGTAGCAGCGCGTCTGAACTGGCCGTGCATTCGCATCAATCTCGACAGCCATATCAGCCGCATCGACCTTATCGGCAAGGACGCCATTGTTTTGAAAGACGGCAAGCAAATAACCGAGTTCCGCGAAGGCCTGCTGCCTTGGGCTTTGCAGCGTGGGTGCGCCTTGGCGTTTGACGAATATGACGCGGGGCGCCCCGACGTGATGTTTGTCATTCAGCGCGTTTTGGAAGTCGAAGGCAAGCTGACGCTGCTCGACCAAAATCGCGTCATCACGCCCCATCCGGCTTTTCGCCTTTTTGCCACATCTAATACCGTCGGCCTTGGCGATACGACGGGTCTTTATCACGGCACGCATGCGCTGAATCAGGGGCAGCTCGATCGGTGGAATATTGTCGCAACGCTCAATTATCTTCCCGTCGAGGAGGAAGAGGCGATCGTGTCTGCCAAAGTTCCGTCCTTTGCCAGCCCCGACAAGAAAGAAAAGTTGAAAGGCATGGTCACGCTCGCCAACCTTACGCGACAGAGCTTTATGCAAGGCGATATATCAACGGTTATGTCGCCGCGCACCGTCATTACATGGGCGGAAAACGCCGACATTTTCGGCAATACGGAAGCGGCTTTCAGGCTTAGCTTCCTCAATAAATGCGACGAAAACGAACGCATGGCCGTTGCCGAGCTTTACCAACGCGCGATGGGGACGGAACTGCCCTTATGAAGCCTGCCGACGTAGATGATTTTTTCAGTCGCATGTCCAAGGCCAATCCCGAGCCAAAAACGGAACTCGATTACGTGAACGGTTATACATTTCTGGTTGCCGTCGTGCTTTCGGCGCAGACGACGGATAAGGGCGTGAACAAGGCGACAGCCGTATTGTTTAAGAACGTCAAAACGCCTCAGGCGATGCTGGAACTGGGCGAGGCCGGTCTCAAGAAATACATCAAAACCATCGGCCTCTATAATGCCAAGGCCAAAAACATCATGGCGCTGTCGCAAGCGCTTGTTGAAAAATTCGGCGGCGAAATTCCATCCACGCAAGAAGAACTGCAAAGCCTTCCGGGAGTTGGGCGAAAATCAGCCAATGTCGTCCTCAACGCCTTTTTCGGACAACCCGTTATCGCAGTAGACAGGCATGTGCTGCGCGTCGCGAACCGCACGGGACTGGCAAAGGGCGAAACGCCAGAGGAAATTGAGGAACAACTGATGCGCATCGTGCCGAAAAAATGGCTCCCCCATGCACATCATTGGCTGGTTCTGCATGGACGTTATGTCTGCACTGCGCGCGCGCCACAATGCCCAACATGCCTTGTGCGCGATTTGTGCTCTTTTACGGACAAAACCAAATAGATATATACTTAACGCCACTTATATTTCCTTAAATGACTTTTTTTATCCAAAAGATATAATGACCACAATTAATATTTGTATCGCCTTTTTTTGGAGATTTAAATGAGTTCATCAAGAACCCGTAATTCTTGTGCAGGTAAATATTCAGCCCTTAGAAGCAAACTCAGCCCCGCAAGCTACATTTCTTTGGTGATAACCGCGATATGTGTTGCCGGCTTTTTGGCATCTGAAGATAAAAAAGTAGGAATAGCTGCTGCTTTCTTTGCCCTTCATTTTATAGCCTGTGAATTTGTGGATTATGGTTTTCTTTATGCTAGAGAAAACAATCTTAAGAACGGTCGCCCGGGCAAAGATTGGACCAAAGAACTAGAAAGACAACAATGGTACAATCCATATAAGCAGATGGTTAGAATATTAAGGTTTGGCCTTTAAATTTTACAGGTAAAATGGATTTTACTGCGCTTAATTCTATCCCTCTATCGCCGGTATCTGCACGACAAATTTTGCGCCGACAATCGCGCCGTCTTCGGCCTTGCGGTTTTCCGCCCAGACGCGCCCTCTGTGGGCTTCGACAATTTGCTTTGAAATGCTTAAACCAAGCCCAGAATGCGTCCCGAATTTTTCTGTTTTGGGGCGTTCGCTGTAAAAACGGTCAAAAACGGCATCCAGTTTGTTTTCGGGAAGCCCCGGCCCGCTGTCTTCAACGGTAATATAGACATAAGCCCCCTCACGCGCAGCAATCAGTTTGACAGGCTTATCCGGAGGCGAAAACGACAGCGCATTATCGAGCAAATTCTGCAAAACCTGAACCAAACGCCCCTGAACGCCCATAACATGCAAAGCAACATTTGCGGTTTGAAAAACAATTGGGAGAGGCTTTTCTTCGCCGTTGCTCTGCCCATAATAATTTTCCATTTGCCTCAAGATGGCTCCTATATCAACGGAAGCAAACTCAGCCCTTCCCAGTTCGGCGTCGAGACGAGAAGCATACGAGATTTCGGTAATAAGGCGTGCCATGCGATCAACGTCGTCGCGGATAATCGGTATCAGTTTTTGCCGCGTACCCGGGTCGTCAACCCGCTCGATGGTTTCGACGGCGCTTCGCAACGAGGTCAGGGGATTCTTCAACTCATGCGCCACATCGGCCGCAAAGTTCTCAATATCCCCTACTCTTTTCGCCAACGCTGCCGTCAAGGCCCGTAAAGCGCCCGAAAGATCTCCGATTTCGTCGTTGCGGGAAGTCATGTCGGGCAACACTTCGCCATACAGCATATTGGAGATACCGGAAATTCCCATTTGATCAGTCTGCCCGCGACGCAAGACTTCCGCAGCATGAGCAAGCTGGCGAAGAGGTCGCGCTATCGCCCGCGCGAGGTAAAACGACAGAAAAATCGTAATGCCGAGCGTCATAAGGAATATCTGCAAAATATTGATCCTCACGGCGTAAATGGCGCGGTCAATTGACGCATCCGACCGCGACATTGATACCGCTCCTAAAATACGGTTTGCGTGCTTAATCGGGACAACGGCCGCCAATATCAGTCCGCCTCTTTTTGTACTCCAGACCTGGGTCGCCTCTTCGCCTCGCAACGCATCGGCCAGCACGTTAAAGGGGCTCGTGCGATCCACGGTCCCCCGCATAATGCGGGGATAAACACGGCGTTCGTGAATGATGTCTATTGCGTCGAATATAGCTGCTATAGTTCGAGCGCCCCAACTGACAGGTTCATCTTCTGAAAACAATTCATTGTTTTGCATCCTGTCGCTTCTTCCAAGCATAGCGCGGCTATCGGCAAGAAGCGTTTCTGACGCACTGAAAATACGCGTCCTGTTCTCCGTCGCCTCCGAAAGACGCCTTACAATCAAGCGAGCCAGAAGCGGAGAAAGAATTCTCTGATCGTGATTGTCAACAACGACGGCGTTGACCTCAACCGCGCTTGCCACAAGGCGCGCTTGCGAGGACATTTCCTTCAGTTCGGTCGCGATAATGCGATCCTGATAGTTGCCCATGTACAATATGCTGCCGACTAAAATGGCTAAAGCCATGACATTGACGGCCAAAATGCGCAGAGTCAGCGGCGACACCGCGCGCACCGGACGCGCCGCGCCGGAAAAAAAAGGTTGGGAACGTTTTGGAGTTGTATCGGGCAAATTTTATTCCTTGTAACGATATCCAACGCCATAAAGGGTTTCGATCTGAGAGAAGTCAGGATCGACATCCTTAAATT
>Ga0265297_10004533_pt1 | contig 22543 bp, 12 predicted proteins | sample Munlanlwell13791_FD_192502 | JGI IMG/M metagenome (GOLD analysis project Ga0265297, IMG submission 192502) | Leachate microbial communities from a municipal landfill in Southern Ontario, Canada - Leachate well 137-91 | ecosystem: Engineered > Solid waste > Landfill > Unclassified | place... | reverse complement strand
TTCGTAACCGCCGAGATGTTCGAACTCGGTCTGCAGGACGCCGAGCCGCTTCAGGGTGCTCTCGCGCGCCGCCGTGTCCAGGCGGTCGAGGCCGCTTTCCAGAGCCTGGATTTCCGCCTCGATCCGCCGCAGTTCCGGCAGGCCGTCCTCGGCGAACTCGAGCAGCGTCCCCGGGATCTCGCGCAGGTCCAGTTGCTGGCGCAGGACGCCAAGCCGGAGGGTGCGCGGCAGCAACACCTCGCCCTTGTCGGTCGACAGGTCGCCGGTCAACAGCGCCGCCACCGTGCTCTTGCCGGCGCCGTTGGGGCCCACCAGCCCCACCCGCTCGCCGGGAAACACCGTGAAGGACGCCTCGTCCAGCACCAGTTGGGTGCCGAAGGCCTTGCGGACTTGGCGGAATTCAATCATGCAGCCGGGCCGGGCTCAGCCCTCCTCGGCCATCTTGGCGGCGACCTCGTCGGAGATTTCGAGGTTGGAATAGACCGCCTGGACTTCGTCGTCCTCCTCCAGGATTTCGATGAGCCGGGCCGCCTGGCGCGCCAGGCTGGGATCGGTCACCACCATCGGCGTCTCAGGCAGCATCGGAATGGAGGACTCGCTGACCGGGATCTTGGCCTTTTCCAAAGTCTGCGCGATGGCCGCAAAGGCGGCGGAGGGGGCGAGGATTTCAGCGACGCCGTCGCTGACGCTGATGTCCTCAATGTCGGCGCCGGAATCGAGCAACAGTTCCATTAGCTGGTCCTCGTTGGCGTGCGCGCCTTCCACGACAAAGCGGCTTTTGCGGTGGAACTGCCAGGCCACGGCGTTGGCGGCGGCCATCGAGCCGTTGTGCTTGGTAAAAACACTGCGGATGTTGGCCGCGGTGCGGTTGCGGTTGTCCGTCAGGGTGGTCACCAAGACACCGACACCGCCGGGGGCATAGCCCTCGTACATGATTTCTTCCAGCGCCGCCCCCTGCAATTCGCCCGTGCCCTTCTTGATCGCGCGCTCGATGTTGTCATTGGGCATGTTCACCGCTTTGGCGGCGGCCACGGCCGTGCGCAGCCGCGGGTTCATGTCCATGTCCCGGCCGCCGGACTTGGCGGCCAGGGTGACCTCCTTGCTCAGACGCGAAAAAGCCTGGCCGCGCTTGGCGTCGGTGGCAGCTTTCTTATTCTTGATCGTCGACCATTTGCTGTGACCGGACATGGCGGTTCCCTCGGCGGCTTAACGGCGTGAGGCACGGACGGCGGCGGCCCCGGCATCGGACGGGGGGCAGTCCGCCCACGAATGAAGCTATGGTAAAAAAAGGCCAACCGAAAATATCCTACCGGCAACGCGTTTGTCAAGACTACCGCGTCTCTGGGGGTAATCCGGTCACTGGTTTTTTGGGGGGGCCGGGGATTTCCCAAGCCGCGGAACAACGTGACGGGTCAAATCAACATAGCCGTCCCATGGGATGGCTCTGAATTCGATTCCAGTTTTCCGCCTTTGACCGGTCACTCACGCTCCCGGCTCGGAAAAACCGGTTCCCGATTACCTTCGGTGCCGCCCGGGGATTGAAACCCACAACCAGTCGAGTGCGAGAGGCGAGCGCGAGCGCCGCTACGCTGAGCGCGAAAAAACCGGTTGTCAAAACCGCGACGTTGCGCTATTATCAAGATTAAGAGATGCCTCAAATGGCAACCGCAAGTGGAGGGTGCAGGCCATGTATCTTCCCGACGCCAGCCTGGACGCCATCGACCGGGCCGTGGCCAGTCAGCAGGTCGGCCCCGATGAAATGATGATGATCCTCCTGGCCGACTCCGGCCACCCCCAGCTGGAGGCGCTGCGGGAACGCCTCAACCGGCGGGGCGTATGGTTTTTCGGTGGTGTCTTTCCGGGATTGATCGCCGATGCCACCGTCCGGGAACGCGGTGCCCTGGTCACCCGGCTGCCGGCCTGGATGAAGCCCCAGGTGGTGCGCGGCCTGGACCAGCGGCCGGACGCCCCCCCCGAACTCATGGACGGTGCCCCCAACGGACGTGAGTTGACCGCCTTGGTGTTCGTGGACGGGATCACCGCCAACATCGCCACGTTTCTCGCCGACCTGTTTGACCGCTGGGGCGGGGCGGTCCACTACCTGGGAGCCGGGGCCGGTTCCCTCAGTTTCAAAGCGGCCCCCTGTGTGTTCACCCAGGACGGGGTGTTTCAGGACGCCGCCGTGGTGGCGGTCGCGGACACCGGCAGCTCGATCGGCGTGCGCCACGGCTGGCAACGGCTGGCCGGGCCGTTTGTCGCCACCAAGACCTCGCGGAACCGGATCATCGAACTGAACTGGCGGAACGCCTTTGAGGTCTACCGGGAGGCCATTCAGGATGACTCCGGACAACTTCTGCAGAAGGAGGATTTTCTCTCCGTGGCCAAATCCTATCCGCTCGGCCTGCTCAAGGAGGGCGCGGAGAATGTGGTCCGGGATCCCGTCGCCGTCACTGATGCCGGCGACCTGGTCTGCGTGGGAGAAGTCCCGGAACATGCCGCCCTCGACCTGCTGAAGGGACGCCCCGAGTGGCTGGTGGCCGCCGCCGCCCAAGCCGCCGCCGATTGCCAGCTGCCGCGGGACGCCACCCCCCGGCAAAGCCTGGTCATGGACTGCATTTCCCGCCGCCTGTTCCTCAACGAGGCCATCGCCGATGAAATGGCGGCCATCCAGCGACAGATGCAACAGGCCGCCCCCGGCCTGCCGCTCAAAGGCGCCCTGACCATCGGCGAAATCGCCTCCTATGGCGAGGGGTACCTTGAATTTTTCAACAAGACCGTCGTGACCGGACTGCTCTATACGGCGCCAAAGTGATCCCCAATGAATGCCCCCGCCCGTCAACCGGCCGCACCCGTCCGTTCCATTGTGGCGGACATCTCCGTCCTTTATGAGCTGTCCATGGCGGTGGGACGCTCCCTGGATCTGCGGAGCAACTGCGAGCAGTTCGTCCACGTCCTGATGGCCCGCAAAAACCTCAGCTACGCCGCCGTCTGGCTGTGGCACGACCAGCTGACCGACACCCCGCTGGCCAAGACCGTTCCGGAAGGCACCGGCCGCGCCCTGCTTCTGGCCTATGCCAGCCCCCAGCACCGGATCGACCGGACCCTCCTGCCCGAAACTCACCCCTTGGTGACCCTCACCCGGGAGCGCGGCGCCTGGTCGGTGGCCGCCGGCCAGCCCGGCTTCGAAGCGCTGATCGCGGAACGGCGCATCGCCCGGCAGGGCGCCTTCGGCATCCTGCCGCTGGGAGATTTGGGACTGCTGAAGATCTACTCCATGGTTCGCACCGCCCCCTTCTCCGAGGTGGAATTGAACCAGCTCCGCCCGGTGGCGGCTCAACTGGCCATCTCCCTGGCCAGCTGCCTCTACCACCTGCGCACCCTCCACGAGGAGCAGGTGCGGGAAAAACGCAAGATGGAGGCCGTCGCCACCCTGGCCGGCGGCATTGCCCACGACTACAACAACATCATGCAGTCCATCCGCGGTTATGCCGAACTGCTCCAGGAACGCTTCGAATTCACCCATCCGGAAACCGCCGCGGACCTGCGGCAGGTCATCGCCCAAATCGACCAGGCCACCCTGCTCACCCAGCGGCTGCTGGCCTTTGGCCGCCGCTCCCTGGTCATCCGCGAAACCGTCGATTTGAACCGGCTGCTCGCCCGGGCCGCCCCCAAATGGCACCCAATCGCCGGCACGGCCATTACCCTGAACCTCCACCCCGCCCCCCGCCCGGCCATGGTCCGGGTGGATCCCGGCCTGATCGAAAACGCCCTGCTCGCCCTGGTGGAAAATGCCGTCGAGGCCATGCCCGACGGCGGCCGGCTCGATATCCAGGTGGCCGTCTTCCCCTACAACGCTCCCGGGCGGCCCGCCGACCTGCCCCCCGGCAACTACCACTTGCTCAGCGTCACCGATACCGGCCATGGCATGGACGATGCCGCCCGCGCCCATCTGTTCGAGCCGTTCTTCACCACCAAATTCTTCGGCGCCGGCCTGGGGCTCCCGGCGGTTTTCGGCATCGCCAAACAGCACAACGGCACCGTCCAGGTGGACAGCAGGCCCGGTCATGGCACCACCTTCCGCCTCTACCTTCCCGCCCTGCCCGCCCCCCTAACCTGAATTATTCATGAATTTGAACAGGAGCAATCTGGAGAGAACGGAGAAAAACCTCTCTGTGGCCTCTGTGGCCTCCTGTTCAAACTAAGCTTGGATTATTCACCAAACTGTAGCTCAGGTCTAGCAGCCCGGCGGAACGTCTCCGCCGCGCTACAAGCACTCGGCTACAACCGACATCGACCCGTTCTCATGAATAGTTCAGGCTAACGCCCACCGTACCATGCAACGGCTCACAGGTGAGGTGGGAGTTACTTTGCGGTCTTCGCTGCCTTCTGTTCGAAAAATGGAAAAAGGCGCTGCGCCCCTTGCCCTGGAACCAACTTTTCAGAGCCTGGAACGTAGCGACCGCTAGCTTGGATTATTCATGATCCCAATCCGGTTGGCAACTCCCTGACCGGCCGCGCCTCTCCGCGGGGTGCAACCCCGCGCTGGAGTTTGGCGAAACTCAACGGGTACGGTTTTCCCGTCCCAGCGGGACGGGGCGGGAATAGGCAGGGGCTTCAGCCCCTGTCTGGAGTTTGGCACAAATAGGGAACCGTTGGCGGATTTCGTCCCGTAGGGATTGAACGACAATGGGAGGGGCTTCCGTCCTATCCAGCACACAAAATGTCGAATGCTGAATGTCGAATTTTGAAGTAAAACCGGGCATTCAACATTCAAAATTCAGCATTCAAGATTCAACATTTTCCTGGGAATGGTGCTTCCTTAAATCTGCCAGCGAAAGCCAAATTATCGCGGCAACCCTGCCAGGCCCCCATTCGCCGCGTACCTACGGCACGCCATCGTTTCATTTTTCGGAACAGGGGCTGAAGCCCCTGCCCGGAGTTTGGCAAAAGTACGGGGTTTAACCTGTCACTTCGACATTCAAAATTGAACATTCGAAATTCAACATTCATGAATAAAGCTGGTTAGGGGTTGCTTCGTCCCGGAGGGACTGAACGACAATAGGCAGTAGGCACGGGCGTGTCGCCCGTGGAGGGGGGCGGCCGTGGCAGACGGAGCCGAGAAATGCCCTGCCTTTTGTGAGTTGAATCGGAGTGACCGGCCAAAAGCGAAAAACTGAAATCAATCAAATTCCGGGGTTCCCGGCGCTTGACAAACCTCAAAAATGTATTATTTTCCCCATTATACCGATCAATAAGTACAAAACAGTCCCACCATGCCAACCCGCCCCAGCCCACGCCCCGCACCGACCGCACGCCTGACCGCCGACACCCAGGTCGCCAAGGCGTGCAAGCACGTGGTGCGCCACCTCCATTCCCACGGCCTCCGCGCCGGCGACCGGCTGCCCGCCCAGGCCGAGTTCCGGGAAGCCACGGAATTCAGCAACGACACCCTGTCCGCCGCCATGCGCATCCTGGTGCAGGCCGGCCTCCTGCAGCGCAAGACCAAGGTGGGCACGGTGGTGGACCATCCCGACGCGGTGATCCGCGGCCTGTGGACGGTGGGACTGGCGTTCCCCTCGGATGCGCTCTGCCGGGTCCCTTTCTTCTCCCAGTTGCTGGGAGCCCTGCAAGCGCAACTGGCACAGGCGGAATGCCGCTGCCGCTTCTATCTGGGCACCGCCATTTCCCGCGGCCCCCGCTATTTCTCGGATTTTCCGTTCCTGGAGGAGGATCTGGCCGAAGGGCGCCTGGATGCGGTGATTATTCCCGCCGAAGTGGAACCGGCAAGCTGGGACCGGTTCCTGGCCGCCGGGGGGATTCCGGTGTATGTGGGCTCCAGCGACAAATTGCGCTGCGCCGTCCTGATCGAGCAGAAAACCATGGTCCGCCAGGCGGTGAACCTGCTGGCCCGGCAAGGTTGCCGCCGTCTGGCGGTGGCCACTTACGCCTACCCCCATCCGGGCTACGACCATTACTGGATCGGCCTTCAGGACGATCTGGCCAAGGCCGGCCTGCCCTTGTTGGCGGAGGAACCCATCAGCAGCAACTCGATGAACGGGGCAGCCGGCGGCCGGCGGATCGCCGCCGACCTGCTGGCCCGGCCGCCGCAACAGCGCCCGGACGGCGTCGTGGTCCTCGACGACTGGCTGGCCATGGGGCTGGCGGCGGCTTTGCGCGAAGCGGGCGGGTACACCCCAAAATTGGTGGTCCAGTGCAACAAGCAGGCGCCATTGGCCTTCGCCCTGCCGGCCACCCGTTTCCAGGTGGACGTCGAGGAACTGGCCGCCCAAAGCGTGGCCCTAATGCTGGAACGGCTGAACGCCCCGGCCCGGCCGGAACGCATCCGGTGGCTGCAACCGCAACTCGCCAACACTCGCCGCGAAGGAACTCCGCCATGAACAGGGAACGTGGCACCGCCAGGGCTTTTACCCTGATCGAACTGCTGGTGGTGATTGCCATCATCGCCATCCTGGCCAGCATGTTGCTGCCCAGCTTGCAGGGCGCCCGGCAGATGGCCAAGCGCACCGCCTGCCTCAGCAATCTGCGGCAGACCATGCTGGCCGAATTGAACTATGCCGAGGACCACCAGGGAATTGTCTTCAGTGCCGCCAACACCCCCTACAAGATGTGCTGGGCCAAAACGCTGACCGGCGGCGAGGGCTTCCCCGCCCCCACCATCTACAAAGTGGGGATCTCTTACCTCTCCAACCCCAAGGTGCTGGTCTGCCCGCTGACCCAGGAGGCCGCCTTCGCCGATCCCACGGCCTGGTTCTGGTCCAGCTACGGCATGCTGGCGGGCAGCTCGGTCAACGGCATCGACATCGAGGAAACGCGCGTTTCTTCAACGCCGACCTACGTCATGAACGGTTTCATGAACCTGTCCAAACTGTCGTCGCCGAGCAAATTCCTGTTGTTCGCCGACAACAGCGGCCCCGACCCCGCCGCCGGTGGCTGGTATTATTGGTACAACTGGGGTCTGGCGGAAGGGCATCAAGTGTCGCCGCGGCACACCCGGAAAGCCAACCTGGCCGCCGCCGACGGCCATGTGGAGAGTTTGGGAGCCCAAGAACTGCGCACCGCCGGCATCACCGCGTTTTGGAACTACTAACCGCCGCGCGCCGGCGTTTTTTTGCCCTCATAATACCGATCAAACGGTATAAAAAATCAGACCCCCGCAACGAAGGAGTGAAACCATGCAGGTACCATCAGTCCGACGTTACGCCAATGAGCCCCCCGCCCCCCCAATCACCCCAAGGAGACGCCTCATGAAACAGCCCCTCACCGCGCTGACCGCAGTCCTGCTGCTCCTGTTCGCCCTGACCCCCGCGCTCCATGCGGCCGCCTTCACCTGGACGGGCTCCGGCGGCAACTCCAACTGGTCCACCGCGGGCAACTGGACCAGCACCGACGGCACCCCGCCGCCCCCCAATGACGGCACCGCGAATCTGGGGCTTGGCGGCTCCACTTCAACGGCGGACTCGGCCTGGTCGGTGCGTTCGATCACGGGAAACAACGCCACCCTGAAGGGGGCTGACCTAACCTTGTCTTCGACTCTTTATAGCTATTACAACTGCAAGGTTTACAACAACTTGATCTTGATGCCGGGGGCCTATTTCCGCGAACAAGGGGGAACCCTTTCCCTCTATGGCAACATGACCTCAAGCAATGTCGATATATCCTTTCGGTCAAGCAGCACTGCAACCGTTGGGATATCAGCCTCGGGCGTGATTGCCTTGGGAACCGGGGGAACCCAGCTAACCAATAACGCCCCAGTTACCCTTTCCAATGCCGCCAACAGCTATTCGGGCAATAATTCCATTCTCTCAGGAACGCTGTCGATCAATTCCATTGCCAATGCGGGAACGGCCAGCGCCGCCGGCGCCGGCAATGCGTTTTATCTCGGCCAAACCGGCTATGGCTATACAAACGCCATCGGCACCCTGCGGTTCACCGGCACCAATGGCGGTTCCAGTAACCGCACGCTTTATCTCCAAAGCAGTGCCACTGAAGGTGTCGGCATCATCGAAAACACCGTTGCGGGTAAGACCCTGGCCTTGAGCGGCAACCTTCAATATGCGGGCACCTCCAACTCCGCCGGCGCCTGGAAGTTCACCGGCAGCGGCAACGGCCTAATCAGCGGCAACATCACGACCACCGGCGCCAGCCTGACCAAGGAGGGCACCGGCACCTGGAAACTGACCGGCAACAACACGTACGGCGGCGGCACCACCGTCTCCACCGGCACCCTGCTGGTCAGCAACACCCTCGGTTCCGGCACCGGCAGCGGCAATGTGACGGTGGCCGCCGGCGCCACCCTGGGCGGCAACGGCATCCTCGACCCCGGCACCGGCAACAGCCTCACCATCAACGGCTTCCTGGCGCCGGGCGAGAGCGCCGGCACCCTGACCGTGGGCAGCTCCGGCAGCACCAACGACGTCTATCTGAACGGGACTTACCTGGCTGAAATGGGCGACCAGCTGAACGTCTTCGGCAACCTCACCCTGGGCGCCAGTTCCGCCCTCAACCTGAGCGGCACCTTTACTCCCGACAGCTACTACACCCTCGTCACCACCACCGGCACGGTGACCGGCACCTTCGCCACCATCACCAACCTGCCGGCCAACTGGTATGTGAGCTACGGCGAGCACGGAATCATCCTGATCCCGGAACCGGCGTCGCTGACGCTGCTGGCCACAGCCGGCCTGCTGCTCGCCACGCGCCGGCGGCGGGGAAGGCGATAAAACACGCCAACCGCCTGCCGTTTCAGCGCAGACAAACTATAATTGCAGGTTAACCCAATCAAGGCCATCACGGATGAACATGCAAAAAAAATGGGGGCTTCTGGCGGCGGTTCTGGTGACTGGGCTGCCCGCCGCCGCCTCGCCGGCCGTTGCGGAGTCCGCAACGGCGGCCGGCGATGCGCAATTGGTGCGACTGCCGGAAACGCCGCGCGCCTTGGACATCCTCCAGAGCATCCCGCTCTTTGCCGGGGCCGCACCGGCGCCCTGGACGTCGAACAGTTCATCGAACGTCACGGTTTCCTTGGGGGCGGCCAAAACGGATTATCCCGTGCTCCGGATGGAGTCCCGGCAAAAGGATCTGCTGGCCAAGGATCGGAAGGCCAACTGGTTCACGTTCAACCGGCCGCTGAAGGCGGACGCGACGTGGGCGCAGGCGGAGGGGCTGCGCCTGGTCCTCGCCGCCGCGCCGGCCCGGAGCTGGCCGCTGGCGCTCTACTTGAACACCCGTTCCGGCGCCAGCTTCCGCCACTACCCGATCACGCCGGGGGGCTATGCGCCGGAGTTCCAGGACCGTCTGCTGCCGTTCCGCACGTTCAAGTCCGGCAATGGCACGGAATCGCTCGACCCCACCCAGATCACCAGCCTGACCTTTGAGTCGGCGCCGCTGGCCGGCACCCTGTACCTCGCGGAGATCAGCCTGTACCGGCCCAAGTCTCAGGCGGACGGCTGGCTGACCTTCACCAGCCGCTCCACGCCGACGCAGAAGAATGGCGACCCGGAGCGTTTTTGCAACATCCACGAACCCGGCGTGCCGGTGTCCCTGGAATTTGCCCAGGCCGCCCCGCCGCCGGCGGGGATCACCGGCTTCGAAGTTGAAATCCGCGACTATGACGGCGCCATCGTGGCCCGCCGCCCGGTGGCGTTGGTTCCGGGCCAGACGGTGCACCGCATCGAATTCCAGTCGCCCGGGGCCGGCTATTACGAGGTGCGGGCGTACGGCACCGGCCCGGCGGACCGGCGCGAGGCGCTGTCCTGCCTGAAGACCAGCGGCAGCATGCCGGCCGGCCTGGGCACCTTTGCGGTGGTGCCGGCCACCCTCGGCGAGAATCTGGCGGCCATGCAAACGTCCGGCCAGAACTCCTTCTTCGGCTTCCACGAGCGCACCGACCCCTTCGGCCTGATGCCGCTGATGCGGCTGCCGTGGCGGCTGCCCTACAGCCGCTGGAGCGGCTACGAGAAGGCGGCCCGGCCCGACCGTGCCGGCGGCGTCACGGCCGCCTGGGCGCAGGAACTGATTGCCAAGACCCCGCCGGCCGCCGCCTGGCAACCGGGCATCGTCGCCTTCAGCCCGAACATTGACGTGCCGGCCTGGGCCAAAATTCCCGGCGACACCGGGCCGGGGTTCCAGTGGGACGACTACCTCGCCTTCCTCCGGGACTACGTGCGGGTCTGCACCAAGATCTACCCCAACCAGCGCCCGCGGATCTACGAGGGGTCTTGGGAGATCTTCCTGAACAGCCCGGAACATCCCAGCCGCAAGCCGCTCTACGATGCGGCGATGGTCACCGAGTTGTACCGGCGCAGTGCCGCCGTGATCAAGGCGGAAGACCCGGAGGCCTGGCTGATCGGCCCCTGCGACGGTTACCTGCACCCGGCCTGCCAGGATTTTTTCAACAACCTGTTCAAGGCCGGCTTTTTGGAGCATGTCGACGCCGTCTCGACGCACAGCTACGCCGAACCGCCGCCGGAACAGTCGGATATTCCCAACAACCTCGCCCTGTTGCGGGAACAGATCCGGAAGTACAAGGGCCGAGACCTGCCCATCATCAACACCGAGGCGGGGTTCGAATCGCGGGTGGGCTCGGTTGACCACTTGCGCGACCATGCCCGCTGGGAGGTGCGCTACGCCATGATCATGAAGGGCGAGGGCGTGCGCCAGCACCTGGCGTTCTACCAGTTTGACTTCGGAATCGGCGGCAACCGGATGGAAACCTGGGGATTTTGTTTCAACCTCGACCCCAAGGTGACGTTCGGCCCCCGGGAAATCGCCCCCAAGCCGGCCGTCCCCGCCTATGCCGTCTGCGCCAAAATGCTCGGCACCGCCCAGCCAGTGCAGAACCTGCGGTGGTGGGGTAAGGATGTCTGGGGGTATGTCTTTGAGGATCGGGGGGAACCGCTGCTCGCCGTCTGGAACCCCAACCGGCGCCAGTCCTTCCGCGTGCCGGTCGGGGAGGCGGCGCGGGTGACCGTGACCAGCATCATGGGACGGGAGCGTGTCGTCCCCGCCAAGGACGGTTTCGCCACCGTGGAGATCGGGCCGGACCCGGTCTACATCATCGGAGCCGCCAAGGAGGTCTATCTGACCGACAGTCTTCCCGCCACCCTGGTCTATCCCGGACAAAGCCGGGGGCTGGAACTGAAACTGCCCGGCACCCTCCAGAACGTGACGGGCTGGGGCGGCGTGACGGCGGCGGCGGCCACCGGCGGCATCCTGGTGACGGTGCCCAAGGAGCTGCCGCCCTCGCCCGTGCCGCTCCGGCTGCTCTGCCGTGACGCCCAGGGAAACCGCAAAACGGTCATCAAATGGCTGACCGTCGATCCGGCCGTTGAACTGGTGAATGTGCAGCCGGTGCAGCGGGGCGGCATGCTCGGCGCCGGCGTGACCCTGGCCAACCATGCTGCCGGCCAGCCCGCGCCCGTCCGGGTGCTGTTGCGGACGGAAAAGAGCGGCGACACCATCGAGGCCAAGGCGGTTTTAGAGGGCGGCGAAACGCGGGAACTGTTCCTGCCGGTGGAGGTGGCCAAGCAGGCCGCGGCGACCGATGCGATGAGCGTGGACGTCCGCGTCGAGGCGGGGACCGATACCGTGCTGGAACGCCAGGAGCGGTTCTTCTTCCTTTGCGCACTCCGCAACCCGGACGTTCCCGACCCAGTGTTCTCCAACCGCGTGCAACTGAAAGGGCCCGGGGCCTCCGGACAGCCGGACCAGGCGGATCTCCAGTTCACCTGGAATGAGCAGGAACTGACCATCACCCTGGTCGCCCGCGACGACGTTTTCCAGCAGGGGAAGACCGACGCGACGACCTGGATGGAGGACAGCGTGCAGCTGGCCTTCGACACCGACCCCGCCAGCGAATACCTCTACGACCCCTATGCCGGCCGCCTGAGCAAAAAGGTGACGGAGATCTGCGTGGCGCACACCCCGCGTGGCAACCGGGTCTGGCGCCACACCACCCATAGCCGCAATGAACTGGCCGTGGGTGACGTCACCGGCCAGGGCATCCGGTTTGACTGGAACCGGGACGAGCCCGGCAAGACGACCACCTACGTCCTGCACATCCCGTGGGCCCAGCTCGGGCTCAACACGGTCCGCCCGGGCCAGAGCATCGGCCTGGCCCTGCTGGTCAACGATGCCGACGGCGGGGCGGCCAAGCGCCGCTGCCTGCCCCTGTTCGACGGCATCGCCAACGCCAAGAACTTCCGCCTCTACGGGCGGCTGGTGCTGAAGTAAGGGCCCACCCCTTCCGATCCGGCTGATCGGTCGGATACGGGCAGGAAATAACAACAACCATTTTATAGGAACCAGTAAGCTGGCAAATGAAAAACGACATCGGCATCGGCATGGCAGGTTGCGGCGGCATGGGCCGCTTCTTGGTGAAGCTGCTCCTGGAGCTGGAGCCGCGGGTCAAGCTCCGCGCGTTGTTCGACCCGGATCCGCGTTCCATCGCGGCGGCCCGCGCCGAGTTTGGGGCCGGGGTGCCCGCGGATACCGATTACGGCGCCTTTCTCGCCCGGCCGGGGCTCGACTGGGTGATGATCGCCTCCTGGAACTGTTTCCACAAGGAACAGGCCATGGCCGCCTTCGCCGCCGGCAAGCACGTCTTCTGCCAGAAACCGCTGGCCACCCGCTTTGCCGATTGCCTGGAGATGCGCCGGGCTTGGCAGGAAAGCGGCCGGCAGTTCGTCATCGGCTTCACCCTGCGCTTCTCCCCGCACTACCGCCAGCTCAAGGCCATGCTCGACGCCGGCGCCGTGGGCAAGATCGTCAGCTTCGAGTTCAATGAGACGCTCAACTTCAATCACGGCGGCTTCATCATGGGCGACTGGCGGCGATTGCGCCAATATGCCGGAACGCACCTGCTGGAGAAATGCTGTCACGACATCGACCTCGCCAACTGGTTCACCGGCAGCCTGCCGGCGCGCGTCGCCTCCTTTGGCGGCGTCAATTTCTTCACCCCGGAAAACCGCCGTCACGTGGCGCGGCTGGGACGCGATTCCACGGGCCGGGAAGCGTATCTGGTCCGTGAAGGCCTGGTGAATGCCGATCCATTTACCGGCGACAAGGATATTGTCGACAACCAGGTCGCCATCATCGAGTATCTCAACGGCGTCCGCGCCACCTTTCACACCAACTGCAACGCCGGCATTCCCGAGCGGCGCATGTACATCCTCGGCACCGAGGGCGCCATCCGTGCCAATGTGCTGACCGGCGACATTGAAACCCAGCGCATCGGCTTTGACAGCAAGCTCGAACGCGTGGCCAGCGGCATCGGCGACGGCCACGGCGGCGGCGACACGGTGATGGCCCGCGAACTGGCGGCCACCATGTTCACCGGCGCTCCGCCGGCCGCCGGCCTCGACGCCGGCCTGGCCAGCGCCGGCGCCTGCTTTGCCATTGACGAGGCCATGGACACCGGCCGGGTGGTCGATGCCCGTCCGCTTTGGCGCCAAGCCGGGCTGCTGCCGTGAAGTTGTGCCAAACTCCAGTGGCCGGTCGAGACCGGCCGTCCAAAGCAGCGCCGAGGCGCCGCACTCCAAAATAAAAACGCGGATAAAAAAACCATGAAGTCGCCGTGGATCACATGCGGGGCTTTGGGCGCCGACCGGCGCAGGAAACAAACCGTTGACTGGCAGACGACGAAAGAACAATCGACGTGAAAAATGCTATTTTAACGCCGCCGGTGCCGCGAGTTGAAGGGGGCACCGCCGCCGGCCGCTTCCGCCTGACCGCGGTCGGGCAAAACGCCTGGCGCCTGCAGACGCCGGCGGGGGCTGACGGCCGGTTTGACGATGACGGCGCAGTCCAAGTTTTGGCTCGTGAACTGGACGCCACGTCACCCGCGGCGGCACTGCCGCTGAACGTGGCCCCCCAGGATGCCAACGGCCGGATCCGGGCCATGCCGGCGGGGCATGACACTGCCGCTGCGGTAGTCCATCCCGACACCGGAGAAATCCAGCTGGTGGCACCGGGTTCCGTCCTGACAGTGGTTCTTGTCCCCGGAACCGGCGACGGTGCGAGGTGCGTGGAGGGGCGCCTGGCCCCCGGCGAAAAACTGTTCGGCACGGGGGAACGTTTTAACCGCTGCGACCAACGCGGGAAGGCGGTCACCCTCTGGGCCGAGGACCGCTGGTGCCAGCGAGAAGGCAACAGTTACGTGCCGATCCCCTTTTTCCTGAGCTCGCGCGGCTACGGCGTCCTGCTCAACCGATTCGAAAACGCCGTGTTCGACCTGGGACACACCGACGCCGACCGCTGGAGCATCCGCGTCGCCGCCGGCGTGCCCCTGGATCTGTATTTCTTCCTGGCCGGTTCGCCCGCGGACATCCTGGCCGACCTCGCCAGGCTGACCGGCCCCGCCCCGCTGCCCCCGGGCTGGGCGTTCGGCATCCACCTCTGCCGCCATCTGGACACCCGGGAATTGGGCAGCGCGGCGGGCGTCCGTGCCGTGGCCCAAAAGATGGCCGAACACGACCTGCCCTGGACGTCCGTCCTGTTGGAAGGGTGGGAGGCCTATGACCCCGCCACCTATCCCGCCCTGAAAGAGATCGTCGCGGAGCTGCATGCGCAGGGCAAAAAGGCCCTGATGTACGAAGCCTGCGGGCGGGTGCCGGCGCCGTGGGCGGAACAGCACCCCGAATTCGTGGTGGCGGACGCCGCCGGCAACCGCCTGGTGGCGGAGGCCGCCGCCGACAACCCGGCCGACGCCCCGGATCGCCAGCGCAGCCGTTTCCTCGACATCACCCATCCGCAGGCCGTCACCTGGTGGCTCGACCGGGTCTGGGGGCCGCTGGTCAAGGAAATCGGCGTTGACGGCGCCAAGATCGACTTCTGCGAACAGGTCCCGGAATGGCCCGGCCTGCGGCTGGCCGACGGCCGTTCCCCCGCCGGCCTGCATCACTACTACCCGGTGGCCTACAACGTCATGATGCACCGCTTCTTCAACGCCCACCGCCCCGAAGGCGGCCTGTGCTGGAGTCGCGGCGGCCACCTGGGTGCCCACCGCTACCCATTCCTGTGGTGCGGCGACCAGCTCCGGGAGTGGCCATTTCTCCAGGCCATCCTCACCGCCACCCTGAGCAGCGGCCTCTCGGGCATTCCCTTCATGGGGCATGACCTGGCCGGCTACCTGCCCGCTGCGGACTCCGCAGGCAACCCCGAGGCGCCGGTGTTCATCCGCGGCGCCCAGCTGGCCTGCTTCGGACCCAACATGCAGACCCACGGCAAGGTCACCCGCCCCTATGACTTCGATGCTGAAACCGTGGCCCTTTACCGGCGGTATTCCAAGATCCATTACGCGCTCATCCCCTACCTGCGCGAACAGGCGGAAACCGCCTGCCGGACCGGGCTGCCGCTGGTCCGCCATCTCTGCCTGGGCGCCCCCGCCGATCCGGCGGCTTGGGAGATCGAGGACCAGTACCTGCTCGGCCCGGACCTGCTGGTCGCCCCGGTCCTGACCGACGCCGCCAGCCGCAACCTCTACCTGCCGCCCGGCAGCTGGCGCGATCTGTATGACGACACCAAGTACGCGGGCGGCACCTGGCTCAAAAACTATCCCGCCCCGCTGGCGCGCATTCCCGTGTTCGTCGCCGCCGCCCCCGTTTCCCCAACCCTGCCCGGCATGCTCGCCGCGATCCGCGCCCTGCTCGGCACCAAGGCCAATCCGGCTGAGGCTTGATGATGAAGAAAACCGTCACGCCCCGTCGTGAATGGCGTTACCAGGGCATCCCCGGCGTCCTGCGCCCCCGTGCCTCCCGGAGCGACGGAGCCCGGCCGTCGCTGGAACTCGTTGAGGACGGGCCGCGCGACCTGGTCCGGCGCCCCTTTGACTACCGCAACCCGTTTCCCCTGATGCCCCTGGAAAAAATTCGGGAGCTTGAGGTCAACGGCAGCCACACCACGCCGGCGCACTGGCCGATTGAACACGACTCGGCCGAGTTCTTTGATTATTACCTGAACGACAATGCGGCCATCGGCCTGCCCGGCGGCCCCGAGTGCGCGCTGGTGGATTTCCATGGCACCCTGCGCGCCTACACCGGCGCCTGGGCGTTCGGCTGGGGCCCGCGGGCCGCCGCGCCGGAGCTGCGGCAGCGCCATCTGCGGGACGGGGCGTTGCCCATCGTCCTGGCCAGCCAGGCCATGGCTGGCGCGACGGTGGCGTTCAAATGGTTCACCGCCGCCCTCCCCGGCCTGCCCCCGGCGGACTATCCGTTTCCCGGCAACGGCACCTATCAGTGGGTGGGGTCGCCCGCCCCCCGCGGCCCCAACCCCGTTCACTATTGCTCCTGCCTGATCCACTCCGCGGCACGGCGCCCCGTCCAACTCCACCTGGGCTATGACCAGGCCCTGGCGCTCTGCGCCGGCGCCTTTTACGCCAACCCCCGTTACGCACCGGCAATGACCAACCTGAAGTGGCTCCGGCACTCCGCCCGCTGGACCCTGCTGCAAGGGGAAGCGGACGGGGCCCGGTATTGCCTGGGCGCGTTTTGCCACCCGGGATTCACCCTTTCCCCCGCCGCGACCGGCCGCATCCGGCACTGGCCGAACCCGCTGCCCCGCGCGCCGGAACGGCACGCCCGGCAGGAGGCGGTCCTGACAGGAGCGGCGGCCCCCGGCCGGGAGCGGATGCTGTGGGGCATGATCCCGCATTTTCCGCTGCCGTTCGCGGCCGCCGGCATCCTCATGGAATCGTCGCTTGCCGGCCAGGAGGAGGCGGTGGTCCGCCTGTGGAACCGGCGTGACGCCAGGCGGATGCGACTGGAAATCCCGGAGCCCAAGGTGGCCCAGGCCTTCCGGCAGGCGTTGCATCATCTCGACCTGTGCGCGGTGCGGGTCGGGGAGACCGCATTCCCCACGCCGGGCCCCAGCGGCGGGCATCATGTTTTTTATGACCGGGACGCCCCCGACATGATCTACGCCTATGCGCTGGCCGGCGATTTTGCAACGGCCGAACGGATGATCGCCCATTACTGGCAGCGGTCGCCGGGACAGGAGGAATGCGGCCTGGTCCTGTGGCTGATCCACCGCCATTACACCCTGACCCGCAACACCGCCTGGCTGAAGGAGATCTTCCCCCTGGTCACCCGCTGCGTGACGACCCTGGTCAAGCTGTGGGTGGACAACCGGGGCGCCAACGGCGGCCTGATGCCGCCCCACACCCTTTGCGACAACGAACTGGCCAAGGGGCACTACGTCTCCCACCATCTCTATGCCGTGGCCGGCGCCGAGGCCGCCGTGGAACTGGCCGCGGCCGCCGGCAGGCGTGCCCTGGCCCGGGACTGGACGCCGTTTGCCGCCGGCCTGGGCCGGGCGGTCAGGCAACAATTGAACGACCTGGGCCGCCGAACGGGCGGCGTCATCACGCCAACCTTTGAAGGGCACGACGCGCCCCCCGTGTCCTTCCATTCGGCGGCGCTGGGCAAAGACTGGACGCCCCAGGGCGCCTACGGCCCCACCGGCGGCTGCGACTGGCACAACGTCGCCGCGGTGTTCCCCACCGGTGTCTTGCCGCCACATCACCCGCTGGTCAATTCGTCCCTGGACCGCTGGCGGCACACCTATGTCGAGGGGATCTTCCCCTATCCCTCCGACAACCGCTATTTCTTTCTTCACAACTACAACACCATGAACCTCACGGGAACCTGGCTGCGGCGCGGGGACTGGGCGGAGGCGGTCCGCGACCTCTACGGGTTGCTGCTCCACACCTCCGGCACCCACGCCTCCGCCGAGGGCGTGCTGAGCACCGCCCGCTGGGACTCCAATTGCACCCCGCACAACTGGTTCAGCGGCAAACTGGTCCGCCTGATCCGCGATTGCCTCGCCTATGAGGGGGATGATGCCCGCCTGCACCTCCTGGCCGGCCTGTCGCCCGCCTGGATGCAGCCCGGGCAAACGGTCGGCCTGCGCCGGGCCCCCACCGACCTCGGCCCCCTCACCTTCCGGGCGCGGATGCGGGCGGACGGCATGTCCCTCCGGCTCCGGTTCACGCCGTGCCCGGAAGCCCGCGGCGTGGTCCTTCACCTCCCGCCGTTTGTCAAGGCGCCCGAGGTGCGGGCGGACGGACGGACGGTCCGGGGACGCGGGCAGGTTTGGAGCCTGCCATGCCAAACCGCCCGCGTGGAAGTCCGCTGGCAGCCGGCACCGTGGCCGGCAATCTCCTTTGAACAGGTGGTCGGGGCCTATCTCCGAGATTACCGCCGCCGGGCCGCCGATGCAACCGCCCTGGTACCTCGTAAAACTTAAAATTTCGGATTCACCACGAAGACACGAAAGGCTGGGTATTCCTCGTCCTCGTCTGCCACGGCACCCCCTCTCCACGGGCGATACGCCCGTGCCTACAGGAAACTCTGTCCGTCCTGTAGGCGTGGGGTTGCACCCCGCGGGTGGAGTTTGGCAAAAGTACAGGGTTTAGGGGCGGCTTCGTCCCGGAGGGACTGAATGACAATAGGCAGGGGCTTCAGCCCCTGTTTCGGAATATGAAACGATGGCGTGCCGTAGGTACGCCGCGATTCGCCGCGTACCTGACGGCACGCGACATGGGGGGGGGCAAAACAGGGGCTGAAGCCCCTGCCTATTCCCGCCCCGTCCCGCTGGGACGGAAAAACCGCCCCCATTAAGTTATACGGGGTAATGGGTTACGGCAGGAGCGCCGTGATCAGGAAGTCGCCGATCCGGCATTCGTAAGCGGCGGCCGCCCCGTCCAGCGGCACCCCCATGCGCAGCCCCGCACCGGTGGTCCGGTCCCGCGGCCGGAGCGGCTCGCGCCCCTGCAACTTGCCGTCGAGGAACAGGGCTAGGCCGGAGCGTGGCGCCACCACCACCTTCACGCGAACCAGCGTGTCCAGAGGCAACGGCTGCCGGGAACGGACAACGGCGTACGAAACGCCCGCCACCGCCTCCCCGACACCGCGCCGGGCGCACAGCCGGTTGTCGGCGTCAATGAACAGTTCGCACTCGGCCGACTCCTGCTTAAGGATCATCACCGGCGCCCGCTTCACCTCGACCAAGCTGAACTCGATTTGGAAACTGGGGATCGACAGGGTCTCGTTGGGCAGATAATAATCGTGGCCCGGCAGCAGGGGCAGCATCTTCATGCCGTGCCGCTCCTCCACCGGCGGGAACGGCGGCTGCGCCGTGACCAGGTCGTAGCCTTTCCCGGAATCGTCCGCCAGGCTCTTGGCGTTGAGCGGGGTCAGGGTGGACAATCGCAGCACGGTCGGGTCGGGAGCGCCCCGCGCCACCACCACGGGGGCGGTGAACGCCCGTTCGCCGGCCGCGGTCACCGCCACGGCCGCGTACCAGTCGCGGGCTAATCCCGTCGCCGTGCGGCCCGGATGCGGTTGCGCCCATTCCCCCTTGGAGAAGGCATACGTGCACGGCGGCTCCGGGAACGTGTAACGGACGCTGCCGTCCGGCTGCCGCTCGACCGTGGCCGTGCCATATTTCTCCCAGCCCCAGTCGCCGCCAAAGGCGCCGCCGGGCTGGTAACAAGCCCCGTCCATCACAATGGCGGCGTGTTCATTGTTGCGCATGAGCACCAGGTGCGCGGCAGTGCCGCCCTTCACCGTGACCGTCAGAATGGCGGGCTTTTTCAGGAATCCGCCGGAGTAGTCGGCGGAAGGATTGGCCGCCGTCAAGTTCACGGTCAGGGCGGGTGCCGCCGTCACTTCGGCCATCCACATCAGCCGGTCCCGATTGGGGCCAAGGTCATAAATGCTCATCCACGGCAGGGCCGGGCCGAATTCGCGCTTCAGGCCGCTTTTACCGCTGCTGACCGTCACCACGGGGCGGACGTTCAAACCGAGGTCCTGGCTGGCGACATAGTTAAAGACCGCGGACTGGATGCCCGGTAAAGCAATCTCGCGCCGGGGAAACACTTTGACCGTCCGCCCCTGGTCGTTGACGAGGGAAAGCTCAAGCCGCACCGGCAGATCCTCGGGCCGGTAGAGGCCGGTGACATCGACATACGCCTCGTCCCGGTCCGTACGGCCGCGCGGATAGGCGATAAACAGCCGGGTGTGGTCCGGGATGGCCTTGCCGGTCTTGAACAGCGCCGAGTAATAGGCGTTCAGGTCGGTCAGGCAGTAGCCGCGGTTGAGCGAAGGTTCGACCAGGCTGGCCTCGTCATAATCGTTCCAGGTGACCACGTGCACCTCGGACGGACGGCCGGCCAGCGACGCCTCCCAGGTTTTCCGGAACAGCTGATATCCTTCACCCTCAACATAAAACAGACCGTACCCGGCCCGCCGGTACATCGGCAGCACCGTGCCGATGTACTGGCCGCCCGCCGCCTTGACCGCCCGGCCAAAGTTCTCTTCAATCCGCGCCACCTCGTCCAGCCCCCGCGGATCCCAACGGTAGGCGGCGGCAAAGGCGGCGGGTTTGACGTAGCCGCGCATGTAAGCGTCCGTCTTGGCCTGGTCCAAATAGCTCTGCAGATGCGCGATCCAGTTGTAACCGTCCTTCATGCCGGCTGTGCGCAGGGCGTCAAACACCTCGTCCCATTGCGCCGCCGCCAGGTCGCGCGTCGCCCAGGTGTAGACATTGCGGCCGTAGCGGTAGTCGGTGAACAGCGGCATCTTCTCAAACTGCGCCAGGCTGTCCCGGAAACTGCCGGCCGCAACCTTGACGTCGGCCCGGCCGTTGATGTCCAGATACGGTGCGACCTTGAGCGCGCTCTTCTGGCGCCGGCACGCCTCAAGGAATGGCGGGAGCTGCTCGATCTGGGGCGTTCCGAAGGTGTCCCAGCCGACCACGTCCACCCCCGCCCGCTGCATATCCGCAACGGTCCGATCCAGGGAAAGCTCCAACCACTTGGGAGTAACCGCCGGATTGACCGGGCGCAACGGCAGGTCAGAACAGAAGCTGTTGGGCAGCCGATGGTTCATCCACCACGGGACATAGCACACCGACACGCTTCCCGGCGTCAGGCTGCCGGGGGTTTCCGGCCGGGCCGGCTCCGCCGCCGCCCCGGTCCCGCTGCCCACCGCCAGGCCGGCCGCCAGGACCGCAAGCCCCGCCACCCGCCGCCGCATCATGACCCCAATGTTATGCATTAATCACCCTTTTCATTGAACTTTTCAATCCGGCCAAGCAGAACGGATCCGGCTGGCGTCACGTTGGTTGTACCGACTTTAGTCGGGGTTTCCGCCGTTCAGCCGGCGCTCCACCGGCCAGAAGTCAGTACAACAAACGACAGGTCTCTCGATTTCCGCTTTCTGCTTTCCCCATTTCTGCTTTTCCCTAAACATTCACCAGCCCCAGCCAGTGCCGTTGTCGAAGCGGATGGCGGAATAATCCATGGCCCGGGCTTGGGAGACACCTTCCACATGCCCGTCGCAGAACACGATATTAGAGCCCGCCGAATGGCGCCGCAACGCCGGCACAGGCACGCTGGGGGGATAGTATGTCTCGTTGATGTCGGTGCCATAATTGGCGTTGACGAGCCGGCAGCGCCGCTGGGGTTCCCAAGCACTGACAATGGTGGCCGAGGCATCCATCACCAACGGGCAGATGGCCGGCAGCCTCCAGGCCGTCATGGGCAGCCGTTCCGCATGCTCGTAAGAATCAAGGAACGCATTTTCGCCGTAGCTGACCACACCGGTGTTGCCCGTGCCCAGCCGGTAGACAATGCCGCGCGTGTCAGCGGGGCAGGCATAACATTTGAACGCCACATTGTAATCCCGCTGGAGCAGGATGCACCAGTCGATGAAATCATCGGCGTTCGGGATCGTGCCATTGGTGCCCACCGGATCGCAGGTCGGCACGCGGTGGCCGGGATCGGCGTCGGCATACATCAGGCAGGCCATGCCGATCTGCTTGAGGTTGCCGAGGCAGGCGGTGGCCCGCGCCGCGTCCTTGGCCCGTCCGAGCGCCGGCAGCAACATCGACGCCAGAATCGCGATGATCGCAATGACCACCAGCAGCTCTATCAGAGTGAAGGGACGTTTCATGATGACGACCTTACTGGAGGGGCCAGGGAAGGAGTGCAAGGTGGTGTTTCAGACTCCCGTGACTCGCGGGACCCGAGCGACCGGAGGGGCACTGCCCCCAATGGCCTCTCCGGTCGCTCACGTCTCGGGTGTCCCGGGAGTCTTGGAGCGGCCGCCGCCTTAAGCTCCGCCATCAACGGCCAGCCCAGGGAGTGTTCGCGTTGACTCAGCCTTGGCGACGGCGGCTCAAGACCAGCGCGCCCAGTCCCAGCAGGCCAAGGGAGGCCGGCTCGGGCACCGTGAAGCTCAAATCATCAATGGAAAAACTTTCACCTTCACCAACGTAAATAATCCGTCGGATCTCCATGCTGGAAATGTTCCCTTGATAGGTGAAGTACCAATCTTTCCAAGTGGCACCCGTCGTGGTGTCTCCCCCGTCAGCATTCCAACTAGGAGCATATAACAGGTTGAACTAAGCCGCTGCGCGGCAGTTCCTTGTGTCCATCAATCGTCAGTAGTCACCTCCCGTTTCTTGAGCCTGTCAGATACAGGCGTCCTGCCCTTTTCCGCCCTGTGATATGCTGTCTCCGGCG